>Ga0070668_100001155_pt1 | contig 18620 bp, 15 predicted proteins | sample KBSS43metaG_FD_64661 | JGI IMG/M metagenome (GOLD analysis project Ga0070668, IMG submission 64661) | Switchgrass rhizosphere microbial communities from Kellogg Biological Station, Michigan, USA - KBS S4-3 metaG | ecosystem: Host-associated > Plants > Roots > Rhizosphere > Soil ... | reverse complement strand
CCGAGTTCGTGATGGTGTCGTTTGGCCTCGAGCTCGCTGATGACCACCAAGGGGACGACCACGTCGTGTTCGGCGAACCGGGTACATGCCCACGGGTCGGACAACAAGACGGAGGTATCGAGCACATAGGTCCGAACGGACGAATCAGTCACGTGGCGCTCCTAGGCCCGCGCGACCCCGCACGGACTCCCTCGGCGGACGCTGCGGTACCAGGACCGGGGCCGGTCCCGTTCTTGTCGTAACGACCGGTACCGCCCGGACAGCAGAGCAATTCGCTAGCCATCGACAGCGACGCTACCCCCGTCCGGGCGTGTCCGCCTTTCGGCGCGCCGTGACCGGAACGTGACTACTGGGTGACCAGTTGGGCGAGGGCGGGCTCGTCGGCCAGCCCCCATGCGGTGATGCGATCGGAAACGACCGTGCGAAGGGTTGATTCGTCGAAGATGCCCGCGGAGGCGACGGCCTTGCGCTTGTCCGCGTAGGCGTCGATGTCGGCGCCGATGACGTCGAGCTCGGCGGCCCGCTGGGCGATCGCGGCGACCGTCTCGTCGCGCTCGGACTCCAGGCAGTACGCGACCAGGTTGGAGAAGAACTCCTCGTGACGCTCCTCGTCGCGGGCGATGCGGCCGACGAGCGCCTTTAGCGTCGGCTCCTCGATCTGAGCCTGCAGATTGCGGCAGAACACGGCGTGCGCACGCTCGAAGAACGCCATGAACGCCAGCGTCTCGAGCTGGCTGTAGGTGTTGGCTCGGTAGCCCTTCATCACGTGCTCGACGCGGACGTCCTCGTTGGCCGCCGGGTCGATCTCGCGGGTGACGACGAGGTAGTTGCGCAGCGCGACCGCGTGCAGGTGCTCCTCGGCGGTCCAGCGGCCGATCCAGCGGCCCCACTTGTCCTCGAGGATGAAGTGCTCGACGAGCTCACGGTGATAACCCGCGAGGTTGTCCTTGGTGATCAGCAGGATCTCCAGCGCGTCGGTGACGTGGCGCGGCAGCGTCATGTCCGACGGCTCCCAGTCCTTGCCTCCGAGGAAGGCGAAGTTCTCGCCCTGGTCGAACGGTACGAAGTCGTGCGCGTACCAGAGTTCCTCGGTTTGGACGTGCCGGGACAGGTTCTGGTCCACGACCGGCTCGAGCTCCAGGATCAGCGCGTTAGCCACCGGTTTCTGTGCCATGAAAGTAACTGTAACCCGAATTCACATGTTTCTTGAAATCGGGGTGGCGCGTGTCTTCGGCGACTCAGAGCGTCAGGCCTGGGTACAGCGGGTTGGCGTTGAGCAGCTCCGCGGACGCGGCGTGCACGCGGGCAGCGGTGCCGTCGACCAGCGTGTACTTGGCCTTCGAACTGCCCTCCTGCGACGTGTTGGTCAGCACCTCGACGACCAGTTCGGCGACGCGATCGAAGTCGGCGGCATCGAAGCCGCGGCTGGTCAGGGCCGGGGTACCGAACCGGATGCCGCTGGAGTACCAGGCGCCGTTGGGATCGTTGGGGATGGAGTTGCGGTTGGTGACGATGCCCGCGTCCAGGAGCGCCGACTCGGCTTGGCGCCCCGTCAGCCCGAACGACGTGACGTCGAGCAGCACGATGTGGTTGTCGGTGCCGCCGGTGACCAGCCGCGCGTCGCGCTTCAGGAAGCCCTCGGCCAGCGCCTTGGCGTTGTCCGCGACGTTCTGGGCGTAGGTCTGGAACGACGGCTGCCGGGCCTCCGCGAGCGCGACGGCCTTGGCGGCCATGATGTGGCTCAGCGGGCCGCCGAGCACCATCGGGCAGCCCTTGTCGACGGCGCCGGAGTACTCCTCGGTGGCCAGTACCAGACCGCCACGCGGACCGCGCAGCGACTTGTGGGTGGTCGTGGTGGTGACGTGGGCGTGGGGCACCGGGTCCTCGTCGCCGGTGAACACCTTGCCTGCGACCAGGCCGGCGAAGTGCGCCATGTCGACCATCAACGTCGCGCCCACCTCGTCGGCGATCTCGCGCATCTTGGCGAAGTTCACCCGGCGCGGGTATGCCGAATACCCGGCGACCAGGATCAAGGGCTTGAACTCGCGAGCGGCGGCGGCGACGGCGGCGTAGTCGATCAGCCCGGTCTCGGCGTCGGTGCCGTAGCTGCGCTGATGGAACATCTTGCCGGAGATGTTGGGCCGGAAACCGTGGGTGAGGTGGCCGCCGGTGTCCAGCGACATGCCGAGCAGCCGCTGGTTGCCGAGCTTGGCGCGCAGCTTCTCCCAGTCCGCTTCGGAGAGGTCGTTGACGTGCTTGGCGCCGAGCTCCGCCAGTCCTGGCGCCTCGATGCGGGTGGCGAGGATGGCCCAGAACGCGACGAGGTTGGCATCGATGCCGGAGTGCGGCTGGGCGTACGCATACGGCGCGCCGAACAACTCGCGGGCGTGCTCGGCGGCCAACGCCTCGACGGTGTCGACGTTCTGGCAGGCGGCGTAGAACCGGTGCCCGATGGTGCCCTCGGCGTACTTGTCGGAGAGCCAGGTGCCCATGGTCAGCAGCACGGCCGGAGAAGCGTAGTTCTCGCTGGCGATGAGCTTCAGCGAATCCCGTTGGTCGGCAAGCTCCTTGCGGGTTGCGGCGGCGATTCGGGGTTCGACGGATTCGATGACGCGCAACGCGGCCTGGTAGGCCTCGCTCGCGGTGGCGGCGTACTCGGCGCCGAGGCCTGCGGAGGATGCGGTCACGTCAGCAGTCATGGCGACCAGGGTAGTCGCCGCCCTGCTCAGGCCGTCCGCAGGCTCGACGGGATCAGCGGCTCGTCGAGCAACCGGCCGAACCGCTGCGTCAGGGTCACCTCCGCGGGTCGCGCCTCCAACCATCCGTGCAGCAACCGGTAGCCCTCCACGTACGTGCTGGTGTACGCCCGCCACAGCGGCGACGACAGGAAGCGCATCGACTGCCTGGCCCTGGTGTCGGTGGTGAGCAGCCACCGTTGCAGGAACGCGGCGACGTCGTCGACGTCGCGGTGCTCGTCGTGCAGCATCAGCGCCGCATCTTGGCGGACGTCGGCCAAGGTGGCCGACGCCTCGGAGACCGCCTGCGCGCGTTCGCCGTCGAAGCGCAACCCGAGATCGGCGTAGATCTCCGCCGCCCAGGCTCCCCAGTCGGGGCCGATCGCGGCGTACAGCGCCAGGTCGGCGAGTCCCTCGGCCATCAGGCACTGCGGCGTGTTGACCAGGAAGATCGTCTGTTCGGCCTGTCCGCCCCGTTCGACGAGTCCGGCTTCCTTGCGGCAGTGCTCGGTGTGATGGCCGGGATAGGACTCGTGGGCCACCAGCCTCGGCAGGTTCGACATCTGCTGCTTGAGGTCGGCGTTGACGGCGACGGTCGACCGGTAGTCGCCCTCGTAGTAGTTGAAGCCCGACCACGGCTTGTCTGTGACTACCTCGTAGACGATGGTCTCCGCGTCGGGCAGTGGGTACTCGGCGCGGACGCGGTCGCGCAGTGCGCTGGAGAACGCGTGGATGCACTCCTCGAGACGCTCCGGCGGGATCTCCTCGCCAGCGCGGTAGGCCTGCATCCGGTCGGCGAGCGGACCGCTTCCGCCCAGCGCCGCGTCGATCCTGCGGTGCGCGTCGCGGTATCGCTCGGGGTCGCCCTTGACGATGTCGACGTCGAAGTACTCCCTGACCTCGTCGACGAATCCGACGTCCTCCCCCGCGAACTTGCGTCCCGCACAGGCCAGGGCCTTCAAGTGGGCGGCCAGGTAGTCGGCCCGCTGGACGTCCAGGCCGTCGGCGTGCGGGACCGCCTCCAGCAGCCGCTGCGCGGTCCTGGCGAGCTCCGCCGGGTCGGGGGCCGGCTCGGACGCCACCGCCTTGCGCAACGCCGGATCGCCGGTGAACGAGTCGACGTAGCCCTCTTCGATGCGGTCGAACCTCAGACCGAGCAGCAGGTACTCGCGAATCAGGGTGGCGGCCTCCATGGCCACCACCGTAATTGCCACCCGCCCCAGGCGCGCTCCGCGTCACCCCGGGCCGCTCGCGCTCGGTGGGTGCTGTAAGACTGATCCCCATGCCGCGGCCGAGCGAGCCGAGCCCCTATGTGGAGTTCGACCGAGCGCAATGGCGGGCGTTGCGCATGTCGACGCCGCTGAAGCTGACCGAAGCCGAACTCATCGGACTGCGCGGGCTCGGCGAACAGCTGGACATCCGCGAGGTCGAAGAGGTCTACCTGCCGCTGGCCCGGTTGATTCACCTTCAGGTGGCGGCGCGGCAGCGGCTCTTCGCGACGACCGCCGAGTTCCTCGGCGAACCTCAGCAGAACCCGGATCGCCCGGTGCCGTTCGTCATCGGCGTCGCGGGCAGCGTGGCGGTCGGCAAGTCCACCACCGCGCGCGTGCTTCAGGCGCTGCTCGCACGTTGGGAGCACCACCCCCGCGTCGACCTGGTCACCACGGACGGCTTCCTATACCCAAACAGCGAGCTTCTGCGACGAAACCTGATGCACCGCAAGGGTTTTCCCGAGAGCTACGACCGCAGAGCGCTGATGCGCTTCGTGACGGCGGTGAAGTCGGGTGCCGACCAGGTGTGCGCGCCGGTGTACTCACACCTGCTGTACGACATCGTGCCCGGTGAGAAGATGATGATCCGCCATCCGGACATCCTGATTCTGGAGGGGCTCAACGTGCTCCAGACGGGGCCGGCGCTGATGGTGTCGGACCTGTTCGACTTCTCCGTCTACGTCGACGCCCGCATCGAGGACATCGAGGGCTGGTACGTGTCGCGGTTCCTCGCGATGCGCGCCGGGGCGTTCGCCGATCCGCAGTCGCACTTCCATCACTACTCGACCCTCACCGACGAGCAGGCCGTCTTCGCCGCCCGCGACATCTGGCATTCGATCAATCGCCCCAACCTGATCGAGAACATTCTCCCGACCAGGCCGAGGGCGACGTTGGTGCTGCGCAAGGACGCCGACCACGCGATCAATCGGCTGCGGCTGCGCAAGCTCTAGTTCTCTCCCGCCGAGCGAGACGCAAACTCCCCTCATTCGGGCCGAATGAGGGGAGTTTGCGTCTGCTCGGCGGGAGGTCAGGCCCGCATGCGGCGCACGCCCATGTACTGCAGGTCGGCCATCACCAAGGTGTAGACGCCCGCGCCGAGCGTCGCCACGACGCCGGTGGTGGTCAGCGGAAAGACGCCAGCGAGGACGAAGATCACCGAAGCCACCGTGTACAGGACGTTGCCGCCGATCACCCAGATGCCGGGGATCCGAACGTGCTTCATCCGAGCCAGCCCGAGCACCAAGGCGCCGTAGCCGATGAAGAACGCGGCCATCCCGTACTCGAATGCAGTTGTGGTGCCCGATAGCTCGGCGATCCGGGGCGCCAGCGCGGCGCCGGCGATACCCATGAGCCCGGTGAGCACGGCGTCGAGCCGCATGGCGAAGCGCAGGAACGAATCCGTGCCGGTGGTGGCGGAAGTGATGGTGGTGGCGGTCATGAACTTTCCTTTCGTGGTGGGTGGAGGAGAAACCGGTGCGGGGCAACATGCCGCAACCTCTTTCGGCTGCGCCCCGCACCGGCGCGGAGGGAGTCACGCCAGACGGCGCACTCCGAGGTACTGGGCGTAGGCGAAGCCGAGCGTCGCGGCGGCGGTCGCGAGCGTCATGACGACGCCGGCACCGGTCAGCGGCAGGACGCCAGCCACCACGACCGCCACGACCGCGGCCGCGAGGACGACGTTCGCGACGACGATGCCGACGCCTATCCGCCGAATCGCCGGGGCGGCGGCGAGCACGTAGAGCGCCGCGCCGTAGAGCACCAGCGCCGCGCCTATCACCCACTCGGAGGTGGGCGACAGCCCCGACAGCCGCGACAGCGGGTCGGCGGTGAACGCGACGAGTAGGCCAAGGCCCGCACACAGGGTGGCGTCGACGCGCATCGCGAATCTCAGTAGAGATTCGGAACTGTCGGCCAGTGGCCGATGGGTGCGATGGGTGATGGTGGCGGTCATGGTGGGCTCCTCGGCGGTGAGGTGTGTGGGAGGGACGCCACCAACACTGCTCAGGAGCCGCTGCCACTTCGACGCCGAATGCTGCCAATCACTGCCAGCCCCTGGTCAGGGCGTTTTGGACCCGGCTCAGCCGATGGCCGACACCGGGGCACCGCGCAGGTCGGCGGCGATGACGCGCGCTGCCGCGTTCTGCCAGTTGTGCAGCGAGCGCTGCGGCACGTCGGTGACGAACCACTGCCACGCCTGCCGCGCGACCGGGTCGAGTCCGGCGGCCGTCGCGTTTTGGGCGTAGGCCCGCACGCCGACGACGTAGGGGAAGTACAGCGAGTTGTAGTGGCGCCACTGCTCGGTGGTGCCGAATTCGCCGCCGTCGCGCGGCTTGAGCGCGGCGATCCTGTCGGCGAGCAGCGCCTTGAGTTCGTTGGCGCGTTCGAGTGGTTGGTCGGGTGCGCCACGCGCGGCCAAGCGTTCGCCGATCGCGGGCAGCGCCGTGAGCGGGCTGGCGACGAGCTTGGACAGATCGCCGTAGTGACCGAGCGCGCGGCGAGTCAGCCGGACGAACGTCTCGTCATCGAGCCGGTCGAGCGGGTTGTCCGATCGCAGGGGCAGCGCCGCCTCCGCGTCGCGAAGCGCGGCGCGGTCGGCCCGTAGGTCCGGCGACCGCGAGAAGGCCAGCCGGTCGAGCAGCCCGGCCAGCGGATCGGCAAGCACGTTGATCCCGATCGCGATGGCGAGGCTGGTGAAGAGCAGCACCACGAGCGCGGTGCGGTCGTCGGTCACCGCCATGCCGATCAGAGCTTGCCCACCGAACAGCACGGCGACGACGACGCTGCCGATGAAGGAGCGCAGCATGTCGGCGCGCAACGCCTGGCCTTCGTCGAACGCGTCCCACAGCGCCACCGCCACGCCGAGGCACAACACGTCGAACCCGGTGGACGCCAAGGCAAGCCAGCTGGGCACCAGGCCCAGCGGAATGACCAGGATCGCGTTGCCGAGGGAGAAGAACAGCGTGGCGACGACGGCCACGCCGATGACCCGGCGCGGTCGGGCCTGCCGCCTGACCGCGACGGCCATCGCGGCCAACGTCGAAACGGAGATCACCCCGAACATCACCCAGTGCCCGAGCCGCAATGGCCCCTCGACTCCGCCGGCCAACGTCGCCCCGACGAACGCGAGCACCGCGACGACGGCGACCATCGCCAGCTCCCCGACCCGGCTGCGCCACGTGTCACTCGACCGCGACAGCTCGAGCAGTACGGCGAACCACGCGACGCCGGGCACGGCGACGAGGTAGATCTCCAATTGGCTCAGCAACTCGGCGTGGCGCCCACCGGTGACGCGGACCGCGTCCAGTGCGACGACGACGGCGAAGCTCGTCAGCCCAAGCGCGGCAAGCGCGAGCACGGGCTTGCGTGGGTCACGCGCCAGCAGGTAGAGCCCGAGCCACCAGCTCAGGCCGAACACCACTGCGGACATCGCAGCCACGGCTCTAGTGTTTCACGCTTTTACTTGCCGTAGCGCCGATGCCTCAGCGTGTAGTCGCGCAACGCACGCAGGAAGTCGACGCGGCGGAACGCCGGCCAGTGGGCCTCGGTGAACCACATCTCCGAATAGGCGCTCTGCCACAGCAGGAATCCGGACAGCCGCTGCTCCCCCGACGTCCTGATGACGAGGTCGGGGTCCGGTTGGCCGGAGGTGTAGAGGTTCTCCGAGATGGCGTCGACGGTGACGGCCTCGACGAGCTGCTCGGCCGTCGCGCCGTTGGCGACTTCCTTGCTCAGCAATGCCCGCACGGCGTCGACGATCTCCCGTCGACCGCCGTATCCGACGGCGACGTTGACGTGGAAGGACCCGGTAGCCGCTGAACCGCGCGTCGAATCGACCGCGTCGCGCAGTCGGCGGGCCGGCTCCTCGCCGAGCAATTCGAGATCGCCGACGGTGCGCACGCTCCATCGGTTGACCGGTGCGCAGATCTCCTCGACGACGTCGGTGATGATCTCGATGAGCGGGCCCAGCTCGTCGGCGTCGCGTTGCAGGTTCTCGGTCGACAGCAGGTACACCGTCGCCATCTCGACGCCGATCTCCTGGCACCAGCGCAGCATCTCGGCGATCTTGGCCGCACCCATCCGATAGCCGTAGCTGACGTCATCGTGACCCTCGTCACGCGCCCACCGGCGGTTGCCGTCGCACAGCACGGCGACGTGTCGAGGTAGTTCGGATCGGGCCTGCGCCAACTCCTGCCGGAGCCGCAACTCGTAGAGCCGGTAGGCCGGCTCCTTGAGGCGCCGGGGAATGAGTTCCACAACGAACCAGACTACTGTGGCGGGCGGATGCCCCCATGCCAGTTAGTGGAGGTGATATGGCTCAGATCGACATTGCCGACGACTTCGCAGACGAGGCTCAGCAACCGCCGCCACGCGTATACGCCGAGGACCTACCCGAGGCCTTGGTCGACGGCGTCGCCCAGTTCTTCGGAAAGCCGAGGGCGCGCGGCTGGATTCACGTCTACTCCGCTGTCGTCGCGTTCATCGCGGGCGCGGCATTGGTGTCGGTGTCGTGGTCGGTGGGCTCGACCCGCGCGGGGCTGGCGACGCTGCTCTACACGTTCACGATCGTGGCGATGTTCGCCGTCAGCGGCACGTACCACCGGGTGAACTGGACGAACCCGACGGCGCGCAAGTGGATGAAGCGGCTCGACCACTCGATGATCTTCATCTTCATCGCGGGCAGTTACACGCCCTTCGCCCTGCTGGCCCTGCCCTCGCAAGAAGGCTGGGTGCTGTTCTGGATCGTCTGGGCGGGCGCCATCGCGGGCGTGCTGCTGAAGATGTTCTGGCCGTCGGCGCCTGCGTGGGTCGGCGTGCCGCTGTATCTATTGCTCGGCTGGGTAGCGGCCTGGTTCATCGTGCCGATCATGGACGGCGCGGGCGTCGCGGCACTGGTGCTGCTGATCGTCGGCGGCGCGCTCTACAGCATCGGCGGCGTGCTCTACGGGCTCAAGTGGCCCAACCCGTGGCCGACGACGTTCGGTCACCACGAGTTCTTCCACGCCTGCACGGCGGTCGCCGCGATCTGCCACTACATCGCGATGTGGTTCGCCGTCTTCTACTAGAGCTCTCGTCGGTCGACTTCGTTGGGTGTCTCGAAGAGGCGATGCGGGTCGTCGCCGAGGTCGATGCCGACGTGCTCGGCCAAGCGGTAGAAGAGTCGGTATAGCCGACGGTGAACCGCCCGCTCGAGGTCGTACAGGCCCGCCACGTAGGGGTTGAATTCGGGCGACCCAGCGGCGCCGCCGGCACCATCGAGTTGTAGGCGCAACGGATTTCGGCGGGTCTCGATGCTCAAGCACGTCCCCGCGTACCCCATCAGCTGATAATTCGGCGTGGCTGCCCGGTAGGTCGGAAACGAGCCAAACTGGTGCATGGCAACCTGTTCCGCGGCCGCGTCGAGGGCGTGCGCCGCCTCGAGGATGGCTACGGTCGCGTCGGCGTCGGTTTCAGCGCGACGAATGGTTTCGGCACATCGCGTTTGCAGCAGTTGATTAGCGGCCAGGACGTCGACCACGTCCTGCAACCAGTCCGCAAACGACGGGAAGCCGGAGTCGCGAAATCCGCGTACGCATTGTGCCAACTGGTTGATCACGAATTCACCTGTGGCACAGATGATCTTCGGCTCGGCGATGTGGTCGAAGCGGTCGAGCACCTCGCGCGTTCCCACGATCAGCGCCGACCATCGCGCCTGATCGTCAGGCGCCGTGAGGAGCTGGATGTCCAGGTCGACGTACATCTCGGGAATCACCTGCATCGGCGCGAACGCGAAGCAGTCTTCGTCGACGTCCTCGAACATCACGACGTCGGCAGCCCTGCCAACGCGTCCTGTATGAGTACGCCGAGGTGCTGCCAGTAGATCCAGTCGGCGATGGCCGCGCGTTGAACCGTGGCGTCGGCAGCGGTATGTGCAAGGAACAGGTGCTTCTCCTGGGCGTGCTCGGCGTAGTCGACGAACGCGCGCAGGTGCGCTTCCCCACGCCCGGGGGCTTCGCTCAACATCGGCTTCATCACCTCGAACCATTTGTTGAACGTCTCATCGGCGGGAGGACTCACGTCGGTCGGGGCCGCTGGCAGCACCTCCATCAAGCCCGAATCGCTGACCGCCGCCAGCCTGGCCGCAGCGTCGGGAGCGATCACCTCCAGCCGGGACCGACCCTGCATCTGCCCGTTGTCGGGGATGTCGTCGGGCCGCAGGGTGACTCTGGCCGCGCCCGCATCGAACCCCTTGAACTGCGCCTCGGTAGCGATGACCTGCCGCAACGGACTGCCGTGATGCTGCGCCCAGCCCTGCAACGTCAACAGCGGATACGTCGCCCAGCGACCACGTTCCATTGCCGGGATGGACTCGTCGGCCGAGGCCATCTTCACCTGATCCGGCAAGTTCACCCCCTCGGGGATGTAGCCGATGCCGTAACTGTTGGCGACGACGATAGCGCCATCCGCCGTCAGCCCGGTCATCCAGTAGAACCCGAAGTCCGTCGACTCTTGCGCATTCAGCGCCGCGGCGATCCGACGCGCCACCTGTGCTGGGGCGTTCCCATCCGACCGCCGCATTGCACCCGCGATCGCTTCCCGCTCGCGGCGCGCCACCGACACCGGGATCGGCGCCGGGGCTGCGGCTGCGGCCGCACTCGGGGCCACCGGTGGCGCAATCGGCGTCCCCAGAGCCGCCGGGCTCACCGGCGGCGACGGTGCTGCCGGCGGCGGTGAGGCTGGCGCACCCAAGGGCATCGATGGCATCGGCGGACCACTCATCACCGGACCACCCGGGGTGGGTCCGCTGGTCACTGGAGCCGCGGGGGCTGCAGGGCCAGCGGGTGGCGCAGCAGGCACGCCCGGCGAAGCGGCCGCCGGAGGTGCCACAGGTTCGGGTGCAGGCGTGGCCATTGGAGGAGGCAGTGTTGGCGTCGAAGCGGCCTGCACTGGCGGGCCAGCATTGGCCGTATCCGACAACGCTTGTGTGAACGCCTGGGCAGGTGTCTGCGGCGGCGCACCAGCCGCTGGGCCGGCCGCCTGCATGGCTTCGGCGGGCGCCGTAATGGGCGACGACGGGGTGCTCATTGGGCTCGGCGCACTGATGCCGGGTCCTGACGGTGACGACGGCGTGCCCCCACCACCCAAGCTGGGCAGCCCCGGTGACCCGGATGGACCGCTCGTCGACGGCAGGCCGGGCGTTCCGCCTGATGGCAGGTTCGGGATTGGAGGTTTGCCGGGTAGAGATGGTGAGGGGCCTGGAACCGCGGGCACAGGAGCGGATTCGGGTAGATCGCCTGGTTGGCCGGTCCTCACTGGCGGCCCCGGGTTACCAACGACCGGATTCACGGCAGGCCCCGGCTGAAGCTCCGGAATCTCGCCTGGTTGGCCGGTCCTCACTGGCGGCCCCGGGTTACCAACCGCGGGATTCACAGCGGGCCCCGGCTGAACCTCCGGCAAGTCGCCAATTTGGCCTGTCCGACCCACCAAGAATTGCGGACCTTTCGTGCGTGGCTCTGCCGCTGGGTTCGGCTGATCCAGTTCAGAGTCACTCGGGGAATCGGGCGGAGCGGCAGAGACGCCGGGCTTACCACCGAGACCCACCGCCAACTCATTGATAGTGGCGACGTTCTCGCCGTACTTGCGGCCGACGATGGCGTCAATTGCGTCGGTGGGATCGCCGTTGGTTTGTGCGGCTGCGTCATTTGCGTCAGAGATTTCTTGCAGACCTGCTTTGACGTTCTCTCTTATGGCTTCCTTCGTGGTCACAATGTGCCCCGCCGCCTGGTGACACCAGTCAATTGCGTCACGAAGCTGTTGCTGATGATCCCGCATCGCCTGCGAGCAGGCCTCGACTTTGGAACCAGCAGCACCGGCGCTACGGCCAGACCAGACGTGGACGCCGTTGAAGATCGACGCTTGGTGGCCCCCCCACGTTTCGAGCGCACCAGTAAGCCGCGATTGCGTCGCACCAAGTTCTGTCGCACGGTCGGTGAACACCGACTCATCGGTCTCCGGCCATGCACCAGGCCCAGTCATCTTCTCTGCATGCTCGCCCGTTGGCTTTTCGCTCCCGCCTTTCTCAATTCTCATCCCGCCGCCTTACACGCCCAGTCGACCGATTTCACCAGGAATGTGGCTGCCTCGGACAAGAAGTTGTCTGGTTGGGTATAGGCAGGAAGAGCAATCACAAGAGCGCGTTGGTACTGCGCCGCCAAGACTGCGATATCCTCAAGTGTCGCGTTATCACTTCGCCTACCCAGGCGCTCTAGATCATCGGCATTAGTGGATATGGTCGACTTGACGTCGTCGTTGATCGATTTTTGCTCAGGCGTCCATTCACTTGCCGGGATTCTTGGATCCAACTCGCGCCAAGCGGCAGTGTCGTCGTTAAACTTTACGGTTAACGATGACCATTCCGAACACACGGGGTTTTCCTGTGTCAAGAATCGCTGAGGCGGGGCGGTGAGATCAGTGGACGACGACGCCTCCGAAGGAGGGGCTGGCTTGGGAACCAACGGTGCGATTACGGTGGCAGACTTGTAGTCGATTGCGGAACATATTTGGGCTAGTCCTGTTCCAATTGCGTTGGTCGCGTTCGACAAATTATCATTTTCCGGAACATAGGTGGGAATTGCGTCAACGAACGCGCCAGCATACGCGATAAATTGCTCGTAGAGCTCGCGCATTACCCTGTGAGGTGTCGCCTTAGATAGATTTATTGTCAGATGTGCCGCATTCGTTGTAGCTTTGCCTACTTCGTCGTACATACGACGTTGCTCTGGGGTCCACGCGCTAGCGGCAATCGACCTGTCCCGGCCGCCCCAATTGACAGCTTTCTGTTCGTCAGAATAGTCTCGGATAACCTTGCCCCACGCCTCACACGTCGGGTCTTCGGCGATGATGTTGACCGGGCCGTCGTCGCCCGCACTAGCGAACTCTGAATCCCCATTCTGGGGCGTCGGAGACACAGTGCCTCCAGAGTCGGGACGAAGCACCAGCACCGTGACCGTCACCGACAGCGCGATAACTACCAGTAGAGCGAGACCACCCCAGATCCACTTGCCCCGGCCACCCCGCTGCGGGGGCGGCCACTGCTGCTGAGGACCCCACGGCGCAGGACCACCCGGCTGGCCCTGCGGCGACTGCCCTCCCCATGGCGGCACACCACCTCCAGGCTGGCCACCACTCGGCGGAGGCGAACCATATGGTCCCGGCGGGGGAGGCAACGTCATCGGCACACCTTCGCGTCAGAAGCGGTCACGGTCACACCAGAATTTCAGGATCGGGCGTCGCGGGACGACTCTGCGCGGGCGCGCGGGGCGCCGCCTCTGGAGCGGGCCCCTGCACCGAAGGTTCGACAGGCGCCCGCTCGCCATCGTTCGATCCCGACGCGGCACCCTCAGGCACTGCGGAAGTCGCCTTCTCGTCGTCCCCGGCCTTTTCGTCATGTGCGTCGTCAGGGCGCTCGGGCCGCCGGTCCTCGTCGCCCACGTCAGCGTCGTCCTTCTGACCCATTCCCCCGGCAAGCTGGCTGACCTGCTGCATCCCACTCTGGACGCCCTGCATGATTCCCTGCGGTAGCTGGCCCGCCGTCTGCGCCACCTGCCCGACCATCTGCCCGGCCTGCTGCGACATTTGCATCGGCATGCCCATCATCTGCTGCAACTGCCCGGCCTGACCCGCAGCATCCGCCGGATTCGCACCACCGGCCCCTGGAGCTCCGCCCGCTGCTGCGTCAAGCCCGGCCAATGCCTTGTGGACATCGTCGGCGATCTGTTGGTCGGACTGCTCATACATCCCGGCCGCCTGCAGAATCTTCTGCGCCGTCGCCAGCGCTTCGGCCTTGGTGACTGGCATACCGGCGATCAGCGGCGCTTCTTTCTCCTGGGTCAAGGTATTGAGAATCGCCGACAATGCGTCGGTGCCCGTCGACGTGAACGGCGCCGGTGGCTCCGGGATGGCATTGGCGCCGCGTTCCAGTCCCGACGCCCCGTCACTCAGATCTGGAGGATTGACTCTCAACTCAGTCATCGATTTCCCCACTCACTCCGCACGCCAGCACCATTTACTAGCAGCCGCAGCCCGTTTACGGACGCAGATCTGTCCCGTGGCGCACATCGGCAGTCCCCTCCACCAGTTCGTCAGAAAATGCTACCCGAGCAAGGACCACCCGAAACGCGCCAAACTGGCTCTGCCACCACGCCAGGCATTTCCTCGTAGGACGGGCTCGAGGAGCGAAACTGGTGCGTTGGACCCCAATTTCCGGTCGATAGGCTGAGTCAGCAAGCCGAATGGTGACGGGAGGTCGGTCGGGTGGGGCAGCCTGTCGACGTCGTCGTATCCGAGTTGCACTCGGCTGCAGCACGGCTGGAACACGCCGCGCAGCGTCTGCAAGACGGGTTGGCCAGCGTGAACGACGAAACGACGCAGCTGCTGGCCGCGGATTGGAAGGGCGAGGCCGCATCGGCTTACGGGCCAGCCTGGAATCAGTGGCACGAGGGTGCGACGAAGGTCATCGAAGGTCTGCAGCGAATGTCGGAGCTGCTCGATATCGCAGGCAAGGAGTACACGAGGACCGACGAGTCGGCCGCCGACGGAGTCGGCTCGACGATGCAGAGCTCGGGCGGATCGTCGGGCAGCGGCGGCGGTGACCCCGTTGCTGGCGCTGCAGGCGGCACAACGGCCAGCCCGACCGCTGCCGGCAGTGCGAGCAGCACCGGCGCCGCTGGCAGCACATCGGCGCCGGCGGGTGACGGGTTCGGGCAGGCCGTGTCGTCGGCGTCGCAGCTGGGTCAAGCCGCGACGCAACCGCTTTCGCAGGCTGGGTCGGCGGTCGCAGGCCTGGTACAGACGGCCGCACAGCTGGCGACGGGATTGGCTCAGCAGGCCGGGCAGACTGGAACGGACTCCAAGGAGCCGGCCAGCGCGACGGACGAGGACAGGCGGGACGACCAGCGCGAGCGTCCGGAAGGCCATCCCGAGGTGAAGACCGACAACGCAGCACCAGCGGGTGAACAAGCCACGGGCGCAGCACCGCTCGAGTCCGAATCGATCCGCCGAGGCGAGACTCCGCTTGCCGTCGAGCGGCCGGGCGAGTAGGAGGCGATCACGATGCTGGTCGTGGATTTCGCTGCGTTGCAGGCGGCCATCGATCACATGGCGAGCTTCGGGCACGACGTGTCCGAGTGCCTGGAGGACGTTGACCGTGCCATGGCCGCATTGCGCGCGACGTGGCACGGGGATGCTTCGGACTCGCAAGCCCAGGCACAGCAGCAGTGGGAGGACGGCGCCGAACAGATGCAGACGGCGTTGAAGCAGTTGCAGACGATCGCCCAGCAGGCGCACAAGAATTATTCCGATGCGGTGAGCAAGAACAAAGAGATGTGGGAGGTGTGAGCCCCTCGAACGGAGGCGGATCCGGGGGTGACCGGCTCGAGGTCGACCCGCAGGTGCTGATCCGCGCCGGCCAGCGGCTGGGCAGCATCGGCAGACAGCTGGGCATGCTCTCGGATGCGGCTACCCCGATTCTGAATTCCGGGATCGCCTCCGGACTGGACTACGCCGGCCTCAACTTCGGGCTCGAATACTCGGATCTGGCACGGCAATTGGCTCCCGGCTTGGCAGCTGTGGCGAACGGAGCCAAGGCCCTGGGTCTCATGTTGGAGGCCTCTGGCTACAACTACGAGAACTCCGACGCCGCGTCGACCATCGGCGGGACGGGTCCCGCGGGTGGGGTGAGCGGCCAACCCAGCGAAACCATTTCCGCGTCGGTGCCCTCTGGCCCGAACGGCATAGGCGTTCCGCCGCCTGGCAAGTGGGACCTGGTCTATCCGTTCATTCAGTTCTTCGGCGGCATGGCGATGACCTGGCCATCGGGGCATCCGGCGCTGATGCGCCTGCTCGCCGAGCAGTGGCGGAACATCGCGACGGGGTTGGCTGCCTTCGACGACGACATGGCGGCGCTGAAAACCGCTGCGTCGACGCAGAACATCCCCGAGGGCGCGAAAATCCAGGAAAAGCTCACCACGCTACAAACCAATCTCGCGGACCTAGCGACCAGCACCTCGGGGCTCGCGGATTCCATCGAGGACTTCGCCGTCGGCGTCCAAGACACCCAGGACGCGATCCGCCGAATCCTCGACAGGTTGTCATTGGACGGCCTGATCGACACCGTGACGGGCTTCTTCACCGGCGAGGGTGACGACATCCTGCGCCAGGTCGGGCGCGATATCGGCCAGTTGCTGGAGAACTTCCAGAACCAGATCAAGGGCATCGTCGGACTGCTGGGGCAGCTCAAAGACGTCATCGGCGACGCGGTGACGGCGCTACAGGATCTGGTGCGCCCCTTCTTGGTAGCCACCTTCGGCGAGGACGTGGGCAACGCCCTTGCCACGACCTTCGAGTACTACACCGACTTCGAGGTCGGTCTGGTCAACGGGCTCATCAACACCGTGGCCGGCACCGTATCGATGCTCGACGCCGATACGTGGAAGGGCATGGCCGACATGGCTCTTCAGGTTGCCGAGGACCCGTCCAAACTAGACGACGTCCTGCTCAACATGGGCAAGCAGTTCATCGCCTACGACGAACTGACCGGCGACAACCCAGCCAGGGGTGTCGGAGAAGCCGCGTTCAACATCGGCTTGCTGTTCGTGCCCGGCGGCGCAGCGTCCAAGACGGGCACCCTGGCCAAAGGCATCAGCGCCACCAACAGGATGCTCGAGAAGGGCGAGCTCCCTCGACTCGGCGAATTGCCGGGGTTCAGGGACAGGACACCCAGCCTCGACGGCCTGCCGGGCGCCGGGCGCGGGCTTCCCGGCGTGCCGGAGTTCAGGCCGGGTGCGGTTCCCGACTCGGTGATAGCGGGCCCCCACGCACCCAATGCCATCGACCCTCCGTCGACCCCACGTGGCTTCGACGGCCCCGCCGGGCCGCCCGACCCGCCCGGACCGACCGCCACCCCCGGCGGGGACCACTCCGAGTCCGGCGGCGGAGGCGGCGACGGTCCGCCTCCTGATTCACCGGGACGGCCGGTCGGCCCGGCGGATGCCAGTCCGGGACGCGTCGACGGACCAGCCACCCAGTCGGGGCCGGGTTCCGTTGACTCACCACGCATTTCGGACCCGTCGACACCCAGCCACACGCCGTCCGGAGGCGACCCGACGCCGTCGGCGACCCAGCATGCACCCGAAAACCCAAGTCCCGCAAACACTCACGAACCCGCCCGGTCACCGTCAGAATCGTCACCCACCCACCACACGCCGCCGACACCGGAGTCGCACGGCAACGGATCCCCCACCGAGCATCGCCAACCCGTCGGCAACGACCCGCCGAGCGAGCACCACCGGCCCGGCGCCAACGAATACAGCGGGCGGCCGGAGGACGGTACGCACACGCCCGCCAGCCAGCAGCCTGCCCACACCCCCACTGTCGAACAACCCAGCGTGCACGACAGCCCCTCGACGGACGGCGGCCAGACCCGGGAAACCCAGACACCGGGAGTCGCCGGCACCCCAATGGTCGGCACGCCGATGGCACCGCACGCACCTGCTGGCGCACACAGCCCGGTCGGCGGCCATGATCCGGTCGGCCGGACGCCGAGCCCGGAGTCCCCGGCCCGCACCCCCGAGGCGAGGACCCCGAGCTCACCGGAGAGCCCACGGGCGCAAGCGCCGACCGCCACAGGTCCCGCAACGGGCACCACGCCGAGCGTGCCCATCGACCCAGCCACCAGGAACACTCCGTCAGTCCCGGTCAATCCGGCTGCAACACAATCCTTATCGGGTTCCGCCAGCGAGGCGACGCGCCCCGGTCCGGAACCTTCTACCCCGCGACAAGGCGATACGTCGTCGACACCGCATTCGACACCCCACGAATCACGGAGTCCCGCAGTCATTGATCAGCCGGGGAACCAGTCGCACCCGGGAACGGGCGGCCCGAACGTCGGGAACGCACCAGGACAATCGCCGAATCCTTCAGGACCGGTGGGCAATCCAGCCGATGCACGGGTTTACGGACCACATGAGCTGAGGCCGGTCGAGAATCCCGGGTACCAGACCGCAGTCGAGAATGCGCTGCGGGGCGCCGACGGGAACGCCCTCGTCCACGCCGACCCGCGGACCAACGACTATGGAAGTCTCGTCAACGACGGTGGGCCATCTGTTCCGGGCCGTTCCAACAACTGCCTGGATTGCTCGCTGTCGGCACTGTCGTCGTTCCTCGGAGATCCGACCGTCTCGGCACCACGGCATCCGGATCGATTGCCGGACGGCACAATCGACGGTAGGAGCGGCGAACGCAGCGGACTGAGCCGTGCGGAGGATTGGCTCGGCGGCGGGATGCTTGAGTTTCAAGGGCGATCCATCGCGGACCAGTTCGATGCGGTGCATCAATACGTGAACAACCTCGGGCCCGGCTCCGCCGCGTTGGTACACAACGGCTGGCATGCTCGCGATCTAGCTACCGGCGACTTCCAGTACCACGCCGACGGTTCCCCTGTTACCAGCGGTTCTCATGCGACGGTGGTGGTGTATCCCGAGGGTGCTAGCGGACCGGTGTGGTGGGATCCCCAGTCGGGGCTGACCTCCGACCAGCCACCGTCCTGGATGACCGATCGGTCGACGTTCCTGCATTTCAC
>Ga0070668_100001154_pt1 | contig 18625 bp, 18 predicted proteins | sample KBSS43metaG_FD_64661 | JGI IMG/M metagenome (GOLD analysis project Ga0070668, IMG submission 64661) | Switchgrass rhizosphere microbial communities from Kellogg Biological Station, Michigan, USA - KBS S4-3 metaG | ecosystem: Host-associated > Plants > Roots > Rhizosphere > Soil ... | reverse complement strand
GGCCGCGCCGACGACACGTGCCGCCAAACGCTCCGGCTATCGTACGCCTACTGCGTTCGGCGTGTCAGCCATGGGCAGGGGGCAGCGCCACCTAGCCAGCGTGCTGACCGGAACCTCAAGCCGGCGGCCCGGCATCGGTCAGCGCATCTCCGTAGACCATCCGCTGGATGCGTGCCGCCGCAGCCGCGGTTTCGCACATCCGGCAGGGGCGGGACGTCGACACCAGCACGCACCCGGAAAGGTCGGCGGTTCCCAGCCGTCGCAAGGCGTCACGAATCGCCTCGCGCTCGGCGTGCGCAGTGGGGTCGGACGCGGTGACGACGCGGCTCGGGCCCTCGCCGACGATCTCGATGCCGCGGACGACGACGGCGCCATACGGCTGATCGCCGGCGCGCACGGCAGCGTCGCGCAATTCGCGCGCTCGCTGCATCGCCGGCTGCAGCGCCGGAGACGACCGCGCGAGCCCCGGCAGCAGCGACAGCATCAACAGACAGTCGCGGCGATTCGGCATCCGGATCCGCGGCGGGTCGCTAGACCGGCGAGCACATCACGACCAGCTCGGCCCCGTCGCCTTCGGCAAGCCAACCCCGAGTCACCATCAGGTCGCGGACCGCGGGATCGATCATGTAGCGATGGTTGGCATCGGCGCGATTGCTGAATGTTCGATAAACGTTTCGCGTGCCGGCGGGACACACGCCGGCGACCGGCAACAGCATATGGAAGAACTGCGGATCCTCGTTGACGAACGTCGGATTGGCGGCGCCGGTCGCCGTGCACTCGGCCGTCCCCCGGCCGTAGAAATGCGAGTTGCCCTTGTCGGGCGGGATGTAATAACGGCATACCGGTGACGAGCTCGCCTCCGCCGCAGAGTAGACATAGAACGACTGCGCGGTGCGCGCCCAGCCCTTGATCGTGACACCGGCGTCGAGCAGCGCGATCTCGTTCGCGATGTGCGTGAGGAAATAGTGATCGAGGCTCGCGTTGTAGAACTCGACGGCGAGCGCTGCGCCGGGGGGCGGATTGGCCACGAGCGTGGGGTTGATCTTTTCGATGAACCCGGTTGTGGCCGCCACGAATTCGGCATCGAGCCCGTTGAACAGGTGATACCCGCAGCCGCTGTTGCTGCCTCCGCTCAGGCTGATCAGTTCCTTGGCCGGCGCTGCCGTCAGCGCCGCGAACACTGCGGGGCCGAACTGCGTCGGATCGCCCGGGTGGTACACGACCAGCGTCGGATGCGTCAGCAAGGCCGCCTGCGCCGAGATGTTGTCGGGGGAAAACAGGATCACGCCGACCGGGCTCTCGGCCGGCAGGTTGATGGCCACGTTCTTTACCGTCTCCGTCGACGAGCTGCCGCCGATGATCCACGTCGGGACGTCGTCGCGCGCCTTCATGTGGCCGATCACAGCGAGGATGTCGTTGACGTTGCCCACGCCTCCGTTCGAATTCGCATCGACCAAGGCCACGGCAAGGTTGTGTCCAGCAAGCGCGTCCCGGTTGCGGGCGGGGGGATTGCATCGGCCGGTCACCGTGGGCAGCGATCCGTCGTCACGAATCGCAAAAGTTCCGTCGCCCCCGGGCAGGACGACGAGATTGGCCACCGGCGCATCCGGGTGCACGTACAGAATGCGCTGACTGATACCCCGTGTCGGAATATCGACAACGGTCGTGGTCACGACGCCCACGGCGGATGCACTGGCGATGAGGCAGCAAAGCACAGCAACGGCGCGCAGAAGCACCATACGTCCTCCGGTTGATGTTGCACGGACAGGCGTTGGCGGCGCCGGGCACTGGCCAGAAACCGACGGTACAGGTCGCAGTCGGTAGCGTCAACGGCGGCGGATCGACCGTTGCGATGCAGGCGCTGCGTCAGCCGCTGCGCTTGCGCGGCAGATATTTTTCGGCGCAGCGGATGATCTCGGCGTTCGTCGGAAGGTCGAGGCACGCGCGGGCATCGGCATCCGTCGCGGCGCGCGGCGTCGTTTGAACCAGCGTCGGGGCGGCAACTTCCCGGGGCATCACGACATTCTGGGCCTGCGGGGAAATGGTCCCCGAAACCTGGGCGTGAACGAACAAGGAAATCGACGAGGCGATCAGGGCCGCTACGGCGGCAAGCAGGATACGGTTCATCGGGAATCTCCTGTGAACAGAAGCAAGCTTGGTGTGCGAAGCGCAACTGCGGGCTCGTCCGGGCATGATAGCGGATCGAGCCGTTCGCGCGTCTACCGCCTGGCGTTTGGCAGCTGGATGGTCACCCGCGAGGAAGCCCTGGGCGCAGCAGGTGACGGCGCCGGCGGCCGGTAGAAGTCCAGGAACTGCTTGACCAGGACAACGTAGTCCTGCGTTTCCGGGAACGGGGGAACGGTGTTCCTGTATTGCTCGACGGCGCCCTCGCCGGCGTTGTACGCGGCGAGCACGAGATCGAGGTCGTTGTCGAAGCGGGCGAGGAGATCGCGCAGGTAGCGCGTGCCGACACGCAGGTTGATTGCGGGCTCGAACAGCTTCTGCTCGGCCGTGCGCTTCGGGTCGTCGGCGACGCCATACCGTTCGCCGGTCGCTGGCATGATCTGCATCAGGCCGATTGCTCCTTTCGGCGAAAGCGCTGCGGGATCGAACGCCGATTCGACGGCGATCATGGCCTTGACCAACGCGGGGTCGAGCTTATTCGTCTTCGCATTGGAAGCGATCAGTTGCTCGAAACGCTTGACGTTCGGGCTGGTGGCGACACGCTGGAACAGTCGGTTGTCCTTCAGGATCTCCGCCGGTGACGGCTTCGATGGCGCGACGTCGGGGGCGTCCAGGCTGCTGCGGCCTTTGAAAAACAACTTGTACCGCGGGTCGACCTGGGTCGGCGCGAAATGCGCCACGCCTTGGTCGTCGATGTAACCCCACAGGTCGGCGACGGCGGGCGCAGAGCAGGCGACGCCGGACAGCAGAAGCGCGACGACCAACGCCCTCGCGCTCACGCGTCGGGGAGCCGGTAGTTGGCGAACTGCTTGCGCAGCTCGACTTTCGACAGCTTGCCGGTCGCCGTATGCGGCAACGATTCGACGAAGACGACGTCGTTCGGCAGCCACCACTTGGCGATCTTGTCCTCGAGAAATTCGAGCACGTCGGCCTTGGTGAGATCGACGCCCGCTTTTTTCACCACAACGACGATCGGCCGCTCGTCCCATTTCGGGTGGGGAACGCCGATGACCGCCGATTCGACGACCGCGGGGTGCGCGATCATCGCGTTCTCGATCGCGATCGAGCTGATCCATTCGCCGCCGGACTTGATGACGTCCTTCGACCGGTCGGTGATGTGCACGTAGCCGTCGGCATCGATCGTCGCCACGTCGCCGGTCGGGAACCAGCCGTCGCGCAGGATATCGCCGCCGGCGCCGCGGAAATAGTGGTCGATCACCCACGGGCCGCGGACGACGAGGTCGCCGAACGCGACGCCGTCGTGCGGCAGCGGCGTGCCGGTGCCGTCGACGATTTCCAGGTCGACGCCGTACACCGGACGACCTTGCTTTTCGCGGAGCCTGTCCCGCTGCGGCTCGTTCCATTCCGCATGCCGCGTCTTCATTCGCGTGACCGTGCCAAGCGGACTCATTTCCGTCATTCCCCACGCATGCAGCACCTCGACGCCGTGTTTTTCGCGAAACGCGCGGATCATTGCCGGCGGCACCGCCGAGCCGCCGATGACCGCGCGCCTCACCGTCGACAAGGTCAGCTTCCGCTCGTCGAGGTATTGGAGCAGCGCGAGCCACACGGTCGGCACGCCGGCGGTGACCGTCACCCGCTCCTGTTCGAACAGTTCGTACAGGCTCGCGCCGTCGAGGTTCGGCCCCGGGAAGACCACCCTCGCACCCACCATCGGCGCCGCGTAAGGAATGCCCCATGCGTTGACGTGGAACATCGGCACTACAGGCAGGATCGTGTCGGTGGCCGACAGGCCCAATGTATCGGGTAGCGCCGCGCCGTAGCTGTGCAGGATCGTCGAGCGGTGCGAGTAGAGCGCGCCCTTCGGATTGCCGGTCGTCCCCGACGTGTAGCAAAGGCTCGACGCGGTATTCTCGTCGAACACCGGCCACTCGAAGGTCTCGCCGGCGGCAGCGAGCAGGTCCTCGTAGCACACCAGCCGCAGGGTCGATTCCGGCAGGCGCGCGCGGTCGGTCATCGCCACCCAGCCGCGCACGTTCGGGCACCGCGGTGCGAGGCCCTCGACGATCTTCAGGAACGTCACGTCGAAAAACACCCATGTGTCCTCGGCGTCGCCGACGATCCAGGCGATCTGGTCCGGAAACAGCCGGGGATTGATCGTGTGGCAGACCGCACCCATTCCCGACACCGCGTAGTAGATCTCGAGGTGCCGATAGCTGTTCCACGCCAACGTGCCGACGCGTTCGCCCGGCCGCACGCCCAGCTGCGTCAGCGCGTTGGCGAGCCGCTGCGCGCGGGTATGCACGTCCGCGTACGTGCACCGATGCAGGCCGCCTTCGGTCCGGCGGGACACGATCTCGGTGTCGCCGTGCCAGCGATCGGCATGGCGGATCAGCGACGAGACCAGCAGCGGCTGCGACATCATCTGGCCGAGCATCACGACACCCAGGACTAGAGGTTAGGGACTAGAGGCTAGAGGAAACGGTTCGACGAGGCCATCCAGTGTTTCGTTCCCCAGCGTCACGTACAGATGCCGTTCGGCGATCGACAGATGGAACGCCATCCGCCGCTCGAGGCGCGCGGCCAGCGCTGCCAGCAGCGAGCGGTCGATGGCATGAACGACGAGTGCGTCGGCGCGGTGGATGCGTTCGCCGGCCAGCGATCGGAGCAGCATCGCAGGGTCCTTGTGCGTGTAGACGGCCACGCGCGGCGCGGCCTTGCTCGCCTTGTGCAACCGCGCGGCATCGGGCGCGCCGATCTCGATCCACGTCTGCAACTGTCCGGTGAGGTCGCGGACGGCGATCGTCGGCTCGTCGGGGTCGGAGAGACCTTTCGAGAACGTGATCCCTTCCGTGTACTCGAGGCAGTAGGCGAGCACGCGCGCCAGCAGATAGTCGGCGGTTTCCGATGGATGGCGCGCGACGCGGAGCTCGAGCGTCTCGTAGCGGTGGCGGTCCGCATCGGCGAGCTCGATGGTGAACGTGTAGATCGTAGACGACAGCGCCATGTCAGCGCGCGAAATACAGCTCGTGCAACTGGTCGAGATCGACGTCCACGGCGGGTTGCGACAGAACGACCTTGCCGCTCTGCAGCAAATAGACGTGATCGGCCACGCGCACCGCGCGCTCGGTGTTCTGCTCGACCAGGACGATGGTCCGTCCGTCGGCCTTCATCCGCTCGAGCAGCGCGAAGATCTCGTCGACCAGCACCGGCGCCAAACCCAGCGACGGCTCGTCGATCAGCATCAGCCTCGGTTCGGCGAGCAGCCCGCGCGCCATCGCAAGCATCTGCGCCTCGCCGCCGGAGAGCGAGCCGGCGGTCTGCTGGCGCCGCTCGCGCAGCTTCGGAAACAGCGCGCAGGCCGCGTCGATCCGCTGCGGGATATCGGCGCGATCGCGGACCGCGTACGCGCCGAGCAGCAGGTTGTCTTCGACGCTCATGTCGCGGAAGATCATCCGGCCTTCCGGGATCATCGCCACGCCGGCGCCTGGCATCTGCCACGTCGGGCGGCCGTCGAGCCGCTGGCCGTCGAGCGTGATCGCGCCGCGCGTCAGCGGCACCTGGCCCATGATCGCGCGCAGCAGCGTCGTCTTGCCTGCGCCGTTCGGCCCGATGATCGTCGTCAGTTTTCCGGCCGCAAAATGGAGATCGACGTCCCACAGCACGTTGATCGCGCCGTAGCCTGCCCGCACGCCGCGCACGTCAAGCATCGACGCGTCCTCGTCCGGTATAGCTGGCGACGACATCCGGATGGCGGAACACTTCGCCTGGCGGTCCGTCGGCGATGAGCCGGCCGAAGTCGAGCACGGCCACCCTTGGGCACAGCGTGCTGATCGTCTCGATGTCGTGCTCGATGATCAGGATCGCCAGCCGGTAGCGCGCGTGAATCGCTCCGAGCAGTTGCGTGAACATCCGCTTCCCGTGCGCTTCGAGTCCGGCCAGAACTTCGTCGAGCAGCAGCAACCGGGGACCGGTGGCGAGTGCCTTTGCGACTTCCAGAGCCTTCAGTTCGGTCAGCGACAGACCGGTGGCGGCATCGATCCCCGCCTTGCCGGACAGGCCGACGAGGTCGAGGATCTCCGCCAGTGCTGCGCGGTCGATCCGGCCGGCGCCGAAGCGTTGCGCGACCAGCAGGTTCTCGGTCACCGTCAGCGTGTGCATCGGCTGCGGAATCTGGAACGTACGTCCGACGCCGCGGCGCGCGCGAGCGTGCGTCGGCAGCGGCGCCAGATCGGCGCCGTCGAATGCCAACGTCCCTTGCCGCGCCGCGACCGTTCCGGACACGACGTTGAACAGGGTCGTCTTCCCGGCGCCGTTGGGCCCGACCAGGCCGACGATCTCGCCCGCTGCAACACGCAGCGACACGTCGTCCAGCGCGCGCAGGCCACCGAACTGGACGCTGACGCCTGCCAGATCAAGCATGCCGCCACCCGCGCCGACGAAGGAGTGCCGGCAGCATGCCGGCGGGTGCGAACAGGATCATCGCGCCGAGCAGAGCGCCCAGGATGATCTGGTGGCCGATCGGCATCAGTTCCTTGAACACCAGCTGGTCGACGAGATAGACGACGAGCGCACCGAGCACCGGGCCGGTGATTGTCCGATAACCACCGAAGATCGCCGCGACGATCGGCAGCATCGTCCACAGGCCGCTGAACGCGTAGTCGGGCTCGAGGAAGTTGATGTAGTGCGCGTTGAACGCGCCCAGCACGCCGGTCATGAATGCCGATAGGAACAGCATCGCCGCCTTGAGCAACGTGCTGTTGACGCCGACGACGCGCGTCGCCTCCTCGCTGTCGTGCATCGCGCGGAGCGCGAGCCCGTAGTCGCTGTTGCGCACGCGGTCGTAGACCAGCACGAACAGGACGACGATCGTCAGCACGATCCAGTACGCGCCGGTCTTCCCGGAAAAATCGTAGCCCAACACGACCGGAAAGCGCGGAATGTTGGCAATGCCGCCGGCGCCGCCGGTCAGCGATTTCCACTCGGTCGCGATGATGCGAAAAATGTGCGCGTAGGCGAGCACGGCCAGTGCGAAGTACGGCCCGCGCAGTCGCAGCGCCGGCAGCATCAGGATCGCCGATACCGCTGCGAACACGCCGCCGGCGAGCAGACCTGCCGCGATCGGCCAGCCGGCCTTCATCACGAGGATCGCCGACGCATATGATCCGACGCCGAAGAACGCCGCGTGCCCGAAACTGACGAGCCCGCCGAGGTTGCCGAGCAACGCCCATGCGAGCGCGATGCCGCCGATCGTCAGCGCCGCGACGACCATGCTCATCAGGTACAGGTTTCCGCCGAGTGCGACCGGCACCAGCGCATACAGCGCCAGCACCACGACCAACGCGGAGAGGGATCGTCCGCGCATCAGACCGCGCCGATGCGGCGGCCGAACAGCCCGCTGGGGCGCACGAACAGCACCAGCAGGAACAGCACCATTCCCGCCAGTTCCTGCAGCGCCGAACTGGCGAACGTCGTCGTCAGCGATTCGGTGACGCCGAGCAGCAGCGCGCCCGCGAGAACGCCGGGCACCGAGCCCATGCCCGCGAGCACGGTGATGATGAACGCCTTGACCGTCAGCGAGATGCCGAGCGACGGCTGGATCACGCCAATCGTGTAGATCGCCGTGCCCGCGAACGCGGCGAGCAGCCCGGCGACCAGGAACGACACGAGCTGCACGCGGCGCGGATCGATGCCCATCAGCATCGCAGCGTCGCGGTTTGACGCCGTCGCACGCAGCGCCCGTCCTGCCCAGGTCCGCGTCAGCCACCACCACAACGCGCCGATCAGCACTACGCTGACGACGAAGAACAGCACCTCGCTTCGCATTGCATACAGTGGACCCAGCACGACGGGTTCCTGCAGCCACGCCGACTTGGTCGATCGGATGTCGGCGCGCCACACGAGCAGTGCACCGTTGGTCAGCATCACACCGATGCCGTAGGTGAGCAGCAGCGAATTGAGCTCGTGGTCGCGCTCGATCCTGCCGACCACGTACCACGTCAGCGTCGTTGCGACGCAGACGACGACGATCGCCGCCGGAATCGACAGCAGCGGGAACAGGCCCAGCTGCGACTCGCACGTGTAGGCGATGTACGCGGCGAGCAGCACCAGCTCGCCGTGCGCGAGGTTGATGATGCGCATCGTGCCGAATACGAGCGCCAGGCCGAGCGCGATCAGCGCGTACGCGCTGCCGGTCAGCACGCCCGAGTACAGCGCCTGCGCGACGAGGTCGGTCATCAGGGGCCTGTCGCGCCTGGCACCGCGGTCCCGGGTCGCCGGCCGTTGCGACCGTCGGCCCCGGGATCGTCGCGCCTACCAGGGCACGCCGGGGAAGACCATCTTGCCGTTGGCGAGATCCTTCGGCCACACAACGACGACCTTCTTGCCCTGGTGCTGGCCCATCCGGTGCGAGAAGTTGGGGTTGTCGCCCTTGTCGTCGAACGCGACCTTGCCGATCAGCGTGTCGCGGTTCGTCTTGCGCATTTCACTGGCGATGCCGCCGGACTTCAGCGTGCCGGCATCCGCCGCGCGCGACAGCGCTTCCAGCAGCAACTGCGTCTGCACGTAGCCGAACTGTCCGAGGTAGTCGGGCTCCTTCCCGTACAGCTTCTTGTACGTCTCCGCGAAGTCCTTGCCGTCGGGGGTGGTGAATTCGGCCGGGAACGGCAGCAGCGCCGTGCCGTACACGCTCCCCATCAGGTCGGGGAAATCGTCCTGCATCTTGGAGGTCGCCAGTGACCACACGCCGACGACCGCCTTGACGTCGGGTTTCAGCACCTTCGCCGCGCGGATGATCCCGACATAGTCGTTCTCGTAGCCGGACATCGCGATGACGTCGGGTTTGTCCTGCAGCTTGATCTTGTTGATGATCGGCTTGAAATCGGTGATCGCCGGGTCGAACGCGTGCATCGTCACCTTGACGCCCTTGGCGACGAGCGCCTTCTCGACGTCCTTCGCAAGGTCGGAGGTCGCTTCCTTGGTGAGGTAGACGATCGACACGTTCTTCGCGTCCATGTCGGCGAGGAGCCCGAGCATTGCCTTCGAATAGCCGGCCGTGTTGTTGATGCGGAAGAACGTCTTGAAGCCACGCTGCGTCAGCGCCTCGTCGACGCCGCCCGACGTCACGTACACCAAGCCCGCCTTGTTGGCCGCGTCGGACGCCGGACCGATGTTGCCGGAACCGTAGCCGCCCGAGATCGCGACCACGCCCTGCGACGCCAGCTTCTCGACCGCCGCCACCGCCTTCGCCGGCGACGATTCGTCGTCGATGACGATCAGCTTGGCCTTGTGCTTGCCGCTCTTGCGGTTGAACACGTCGACGGCGACGTGGATGCCTTCGTTCATGCCGGTGCCGACGCGCGCCAGCGACCCGGACAGCGGCACCTCGACGCCGAGCAGGAACTCGTCGGCCGCGGCCGCGCCCGTGGCGAGTGCAAAAGCGAGCGCCAGCAGCACCCGCAGCGCGCGAGCAGGGGATTGCGCAAACATTCAAGCCTCCTTTGGCCCCGCGGGACCGATAGCGCGACGCAGCCGCTTGTCGTGCGACCGTCGCCGGGTTAGCCCGCGTCGCTGTCGATGCGCAGCCGGTGCTTCAGGATCTTGCCGGTGGCGGACGCGGGCAACGCCGGCATTATGACGATTTTCGCCGGTCGCTTATAGGGCGCGAGATGCGCCGATGCGTGGCGGGCGAGGTCGGCGGTCGTCGCCGCAAGACCGGGGGTCAGCTCGACGAACGCGACGACTTCCTCGTTGCCCATCACCGGCCGCCCCACGACCGCCGACTGCAGGACGGCCGGATGCGAATTCAGCACCGCCTCGACCTCCGCCGGATGCACGTTGAAGCCGGACCGGATGATCAGTTCCTTGACGCGGCCGACGATGAACAGCGCACCGTCGGCGTCGCGCCGGGCAAGGTCGCCGGTGTCGAGCCAGCCGTCGGCGGTGATTGCCGCCGCCGTCAACGTGGGGTTTCGGTAGTAGCCCAGCATCACGTTGGGCCCGCGCACATGCAGCACGCCGGTCTCGCCGTCGGGTAGCGCCCGGCCGTTGTCGTCGACGATACGCATGTCGACGCCTGGAATCGCCGTCCCCACCGAGCAATCGCTGCGGGGTGCGTCGATCCGCGTCTGCGTGACGGTCGGCGACGATTCGGTGAGGCCGTAGCCGTTGTGCAGCGTCAGGCCGAACGCCGCTTCGGTCGCCGACTTGAGCGTCGGATCGAGCGGCGATCCGCCCGCGTAGAGGAAGCGCAGCCGGGGCGCAGCCGGCGCCGCGCCCGCCGGCAGCACATCGAGCAGCCGCGCGTACATCGCGGGCACGCCCTGCGCGACGGTGATGCCGTCCTTCGCCAGCGACCGCAGCATGGCTTCCGGCGAGAAGCGCGCTGCGAGTCGCAGGCACGCGCCGGAGAACAGCGTGCCGAGACATACGGAGGCAAGTCCGTAGACGTGCGTGATCGGCAGTACGCCGTACACACGGTCTCCCCACGCCAACCGGCGCAGCATGCTCGACACGCGCGCGATGAACAGCAGGTTGCGGTGCGACAGCATCACGCCTTTCGGTTCGCCGGTGGTGCCGGTCGTGTACAGCAGTGCGGCGACCTGCCGCGCGGGGTCGTCGTGGACCGGTTCAGGCTTGACGCTGTCGTTGGCCGCACCCAGCGTGGCCTCGCCCAGCGTGCCGAGCGGCCACGGGAGCGTATAGCCGTGGCGCAGCGCATGCGCGGCGGCGTCGGGGGATACGTGGCTGAAATAGACGGTCCGGCGCGGCGCGCAATGATCGCGGATGGCGTCCACCTCGCGCGCCGACAACCTCGCGTTGACTAGCACCGCCCATGCGTCGAGCCTCGCCAGCGCGAGCAGGACGGCGACCAGTGCCGCACAGTTCTCCGCGACCAGCAGCACGCGGTCGCCACCGCGGACCCCAGCTTCGCGCAGTGCGCGCGCGGTTCGCGCGCTCGCCGCGTCGAGTTCAGCGTAGGTCCACTTCTGCCCGTCTTCGCGTAGGGCTTCGGCGTCGGGAATCCTGGCCGCGTTGCGGGTGACGACGTCGCTGATCCGGCCCGGCAGAGCGGCCAGAAGCTGCGCGACGTCGTCGTCGGGAGCCGCGGAAGTCACCGGCTCGCCTCGCCGAAGGTTCGGGCCGCGGCACCGGCTGGCCAACGACGGGAAGCCGGTGCGGCCGATCGAGCGAGGGGAGCGTTCTTCTGCAAGCGCATTGGTGCCGGGATTCCGGGATGAGGTTGCCAGCCGTCAGTCTACGGCAGGCCGACAGCGGCACCCGGCTGCGGCGGGGTCTATACTCAACGTTCCTGCAGCGCCCAGCCTCGGCGCGACCGGCGACGCTGGTTTTCGGGATGTCGCCGTACGAATGACAATCCGGTCGCATCAAACATCCGACCGTTGTGACGGACGGAAGAGGAGGCCTCGATGTCCCGCACAACCGCCCAATCGCTGTTCATCGCCGCGTTCGCCGTCGTTGCCGTCAGTATCCCGGCGCAAGCGCAAACCAACCAGGGTGCCGTGGTCAGCGAACGTGTGAAAAAGCTCACGCGCGCCGTGCCGTGGAAGCTCGCGGGATCGATCCCGATCAACTTCAACACCTATCACCCCCAAGGCATGGTGAAAATCGGCGACGTCATCTATCTGTCGTCGGTCGACATCAAGACGCCCACCAAACGGTATCCGCAGCTTCAGGACGGTTACGACCGCGACACCGGTGAAGGCGCGGGGCACCTGTTCAAGATGGACCTGAAGGGCAACCTGCTCGGCGATCTCGTGTTGAGCGACGGTACGGCATACCACCCGGGCGGCATCGACTACGACGGGAAATGGATCTGGGTGCCGGTCGCCGAATACCGTCCGAACAGCCGAGCGGTCGTCTACCAGGTCGATCCGGTGACGATGAAGGCGACCGAGGTCTTCCGCTACGGCGATCACGTGGGTGGCATCGTGCACAACCTGCAGGACAACACGCTGAACGGCGTGAGCTGGGGTTCTCGCCGCTTGTACAAGTGGACGCTGGACGGCAGCGGCAAGGTCACCAATGCCGGGACCAAGCCGGAGGAACTGCGCGTCACCAACCCTGCGTTGTACATCGACTATCAGGACTGCAAATACCTCGGGCGCCAGGAGATGCTGTGTTCAGGGCTCAACAACTACCAGATGCGCCCGAATATGCCGCGCTTTCCGCTCGGAGGACTGGAGATCGTCGACCTGGGGAGCAACCGCGTCGTCTATCAGGTGCCGGTCGAGCTGTGGACCGACACCGGGTTCCCGATGACGCAGAACCCGGTCTGGATCGAGCCGACGGCCACGGGACTTCGCGCGTACTTCATTCCCGAAGACGAGAAGTCCACGATGTACATCTACGACGCCGAAATCAAGTGATGACGGACGTCCTGCACCGGGGTGGCCGATGAGCCGCGCGACGCGCAGCAACGCGCGCGCCCGTCGCCTGTCCAGCCGCCGTCGCGACCGCGCGCGGCGGCCGCTGCTTATGCGGTTGCGGGGGCTTCACCAGCCGCGCTTCGCGCGGACGGGCGCGGGCATCGCGTCGACATTCGGATCGCGGCCGCAGCGACCTGTCCTCGGCCAGAAATGAAACCTACTTTTGGCCGAGCGGTCGCTCCGGCTGTCGCAGCATCATCATTCGCTGCCGTTCCGCATTGACGAGATGCGTGCGCATCGCACGTCGCGCTGCGGCCGGATCCCTGTTGCGAATGGCGTCCAGCACCGCCCGGTGCTCGGCGATGTTGTCGCGTCGGCGGCCGCGGGTCACGAACAATTCTTCGATGCGGGCATTGAGCGGCTTCCCGCCTTCGGCCCAGAGCCGGTCGATGACCAGCGCCAGTGCGCTGTTGCCGCTCGCGACGGCAATGCACAGGTGGAAATCGCGGTCCGCGGGCGATTGCGTGCGGTTGGCGCGCATGTCGGTGGCCAGTCGCGCGAACGCCGCCGCCAACGCCCGCAACTGTTCCGGCGTCGCGTTGCGCGCGGCCAAGGCTGCCGCTTCGACCTCGACGATACGCCGCGTGCGCAGCACGTCGAACGGCGAGATCTCAGGCGCGCGGGCCGCGCGTGATGCACGGCGCCGCGAGGCGCGCCCGACATAGGCGCCCGCGCCCACCCGGACGACGATCCGTCCCTGCATCTCGAGCTCGCCCAGCGCCTCGCGCAGCGAGCTGCGCGAAACGTTCAGCGATCGCGCGAGTTCGCGTTCGGCAGGCAGGCGCTCCCCCGGCGCGAAGGTGCCGCTGTCGATCAATCGCGCGATCTCGTCCGCGATCCGCTGGTACAGGCGCGGGGCGACGATGGGCTGGATGCGCATGACACGCAAAGTCTGCCGTGTCGCGCGGAAGGGGTCAAACGTTGCTCTCGACGCGAATTGACGAAAACCGGGGTCGCGCGTAGATTGGTCTGAAAAACAGACCAGCAGCGATCCGCACGGCGACAGGGAGCTTCGTGAAAGACCTCAAGACGTATCCAGAAGGAACCCCGTTCACCGGCAAGATCGGCCGTACCGCGGCCACGTCGGAGTCCGCGTGGCCGCAGCCTCAGCGCGCCGGGGCGGGCGCACCCAACGTGCTCGTTTTCCTGCTCGACGACGTCGGCTTCGCGCAACTGGGCTGCTACGGGTCGGACATCCGCACGCCGACGTTCGACCGTCTCGCCGCCGGCGGTTTGCGCTATCGCGACTTCCACACGACCGCGATCTGCTCGCCGACACGCGCGTGCCTGCTCACCGGGCGCAACCACCATTCCAACGGGGTCGGCATCATCCAGGAAATGGCCACCGGCTTTCCCGGCTACAACGGGATGGTCCCGAAGGAGAACGGATTCCTCTCCGAAATGCTGCTGGCGCAAGGCTACGCGACGCTGGGCATCGGCAAGTGGCACCTCACGCTGGCGAGCGAATACGCGTCGGGCGCGTCGAAGGCGCGCTGGCCGCTGTCGCGCGGGTTCGAGCGTTTCTACGGTTTCATCGGCGGCAAGACGAACCAGTGGGCGCCGACGCTCGTGCACGACAGCCATTACATCGATCCACCAAGCTCGCCGGACGAGGGCTATCACCTGAACGCCGACCTGGCCGACCAGGCGATCCGGTACGTGACCGACCTGCGGACGATCGCGCCGCAGAAACCGTTCTTCATGTACTACTGCCTTGCGGCCGGGCATGCGCCGCACCACGTCGAACCCGAGTGGATCGAACGTTACCGCGGTCAATTCGACCAGGGCTGGGACCGCTGGCGCGAGCAGACGTTCGAGCGGCAACTGGCGATGGGCATCGTGCCGCCCGGGACGCGCCTTTCGCCGCGGCCCCCGTGGGTCAAGGCATGGGACACGCTCGGCGCCGACGCGAAGCGCCTCTACGCGCGGCAGATGGAGGTGTACGCGGCGTTCCTCGAGCAGACCGATCATCATGTCGGCCGTGTCATTGATTTCCTCGCGCGCCTGGGTGAACTCGACAACACGCTGATCATGCTGGCGTCGGACAACGGCGCGTCGGCCGAGGGGGGCGAGCACGGTTCGTTCAACGAGAACCAGTTCGCCAATCGAGTCGAGCCGACGATCGAACAGAACCTCGCGCACCTCGACGAATGGGGGAGCGTCAAGTCGTTTCCCAACTACTCGTGGGGTTGGGCGTGGGCCGGCAACACGCCGTTGCGCCGCTGGAAACGGTATCTGCATCAGGGTGGCATGAGCGACCCGCTGATCGTGCATTGGCCGAAGGGCATCAACGCTCGAGGCGAAGTGCGCGGCCAGTATCTGCACGTGGTGGACATCGCACCGACGATCCTGGAGGCGCTGGGACTTTCGCCGCCGGCGTCGCTGAACGGCGTGCCGCAGCGACCGCTCGAAGGCGTAAGCTTCGCGCACACGTTCGACGATGCTGCCGCCGCCACACGAAAGGAAGCGCAGTACTACGAGATGATCGCCTCGCGCGCGCTGTGGTCCGGAGGCTGGAAGGCCGTCGTCGAGCAGCCGCAGGGCGACCCGCTCACCGACGAGATCCTGGCCCGGCAGAAGTGGGAGCTCTATCACGTGGCGAACGACTTCTCCGAGTGCGAGGATCTCGCCGACAGGCATCCGCAGAAGCTCGCCGAGCTGGTCGAGCGTTGGTGGATCGAAGCCGGCAAGTACAACGTGCTGCCGCTGGACTCGCGGATGCAGTTGCGCATGGGGGAGCGCAAGCCCAGCACGGTCCCGGCCGGCAATCGCTACGTGTACTACCCCGGCGGCGCGCCGCAGTTCGAGTACACGGCGGTCAACGTCAAGAACCGCTCCCATACGATCACCGCGCAAATCGAGATCCCGGAAGGGGGCGCCGAGGGGGTGCTGCTGGCGCACGGAAGTTGGTTCGCCGGCTATTCGCTGTACGTGAAGGATCGTCGCCTCGTGTACGCGCACAACCATCTCGGGCTCGATGAATATCGGATCACGTCCACCGAGGTATTGCCGTCGGGCAAGTCGGTCCTGCGGTTTCGATTCACGCGGACCGGCGAACACCGCGGTCGGGGCGCGCTGTTCCTCGGCGAGCGCAAGATCGGCGAGGGCGACATTCCGCACACGGTTCCCTTCGTGATCGAAACCTCGGGCGAGGGCCTGTGCTGCGGATACGACAGCGGCCTGCCGGTGACGCCGGACTATCGCGCGCCCTTCCGGTTCACGGGGACCATCGAGCAGGTGGTGGTCGATATCGACGACGCAACGGGGACACCCGACGCCGAAGCGCAGTTGCGCGCGGTCCTGACGGACCACTAATGACCGATTCACGGAGAACCACGATGGTCCGAATGCTTTCCTCGTTGTTGCTGTCGATCACGGCGTGCCTGTATCCCGCAATCACGGCCGCTCAACCGTTTCCGACGCATGCGCTCAAGCTGATCGTGCCGTATCCGCCCGGCGGCAACACCGACATCGTCGCGCGCATCTACAGCACAAAGCTCGCCGAGCGTTTGGGGCAGCCGGTCGTCGTCGACAATCGCGGCGGCGCCGCCGGCGCGCTCGGGATGGGAATCGCGGCAAAGTCGGCCAACGACGGCTACACGCTGGTGATCGGCGACCTCGGATCGCTGGTAATTGCGCCGCTCTCCAATCCCAATGTCGGTTACAACCCGCAGAAGGACCTGGCGCCGATCAGTGTGCTCGCCGCGGTGTCGATCGTCGTCAGCGTGAATCCCAATTCGCCCGACAAGACATTCGCGGACTTTCTTGCGCGCGCGAAAGCGCAGCCGGGGAAGCTGACGTATGGGACCGGCGGCATCGGCGGCCCGGGCCATCTCGCGTTCGAGCAACTGCGCGCGATGACCGGCGTCGATATCGTGCACGTGCCCTTCAAGGGCGGCGCGCAGGCGATCACCGCGCTGCTGGGCGGCGACCAGGTCGACATCGTCGTCGACGGCACCGCGATGGCGCAGGTCAAGGCGGGCAAGTTGCGCGCGCTGGCGGTGAGCGGGCCGCGCCTTCCGGCCTTGCCGGACGTGCCGTCGATCGGCGAGACCGTCAGCGGCTTCAACTTCACCAACTGGTGGGGCTTCCTCACGCCGGCGGGCGCCCCGGCGGATGCCGTCAAGCGCCTCAACGAAGAATTGACGGCGATCGCAGCGCTGCCGGAAATCAGGGATCGCTTGCGTGACTTGGGCCTTGCCGCGCAAAGCGGGACGCCGCAGCAGTTCGCGGACCTGATCCGCACCGAGACCGAGAAGGTCGGCCGGATCGTCAAGGACGCCGGCATCAAGCTCGAGTAGCGTCGTGCACGCTTCGGGCCAATAGAACCGCCATTGGGCGGTCGCCATCTTGCGCCCGCTCGTCCGCCCGGCGGACTGGCGTTGTCTCACCGGGGCCGCGAGGGGCCGTTTGCGCGCCTCCTTGCGCCGGCGCGAAGGCGAGGCGTACGCTGTACGCGCGCGTGCGCGAAGCGATGCGTCGCGTTCAGAGGCGGGGGCGGAGACGGGGGCTTCGAGTGCCCTCCGATTCTCGCGCCGCGCCGGGGCGTGATGGGTCGCGGTCGGGTAGGCAGGAGGGCACTGACATGAAATGGATCCCTGCCGCGGGTGCTGCCGTACTGCTCGTCACAAGTTCATTGGCTGGCGCGCAGCCGGCATCGCCCGCCCCTGTCCTGTTGATCGATTCAGCGGGGAAGGTTTCCGCGCGGGCGCTGAACGAGACGCTGATGCTCGTCAACGTCGGCGGTGGCGTCGTGGCACCCGCCTCGATTCGCCCGATCTACGATGCCGACGGACGCGTGGCGTCGGGGCTTGCGGCGTGGCAAACCGGCGGCAGCGTACTGTTCACGTCCTCCGATTGCACGACCGGCGCGCACGTCCACGGTTCGCCGCACGCCGGTGTGCGCGCGACCGCGCAGGTACAGACGGCATCGGGAATCGTGCTGCACGTCGGAGCGGTCGGTACGGCGACAGCGGTGCCGATTCGCTCGATTCTCTACGATAGTGGTTGTGCTTCGGTCACCGTCCGGGAGGGAGGGTTGTTTCCGGTGGTCATGACCTTCAACCTGAGCGCCGTCCACCCGCCGCCGCTGTCGTTCCAGTAGTCCTCGCGGCCACGTAGGGTTGCGGCCCCGCCTGGATGCCCCCAAGTGGGAACGTCTGCCTGCGTTCTTCGCCGCAATGCACATTCACTCGCCCGATCCGGCGCATACCGGCTCCGTCCGCGCCCGCGCCCACTTCCGCCTGGCGCTCAAGCTGTCGCTCGGCTTCGTCGCCGTGCTCTGGCTGATCATGCTGTTGGGGTGGGGCCTCGAACTCGAGCGGTTCGGCATTCGCCCTCGGCAACTGGTCGGACTACCGGGGATCCTGTTGGCACCGCTGCTGCATGCCGATGTTGCGCACCTCATCGCCAACACGCTGCCGTTGATCGTGCTTCTCACGGCGACGCTGCATCTGTATCCGGGCTCCGCATTCCGTGTGTTGCCGGCGATCTATCTGGGTCCGGGAATCGCCGTATGGCTGTTCGGTCAAGGCGGCGTTCATGTCGGCGCGAGCGGTCTTGTCTACGGGCTGGTCGGCTATGTGTTCGTCGCCGGCTTGCTGCGGCGCGACCGCCGCGCCATTGCCGCGTCGTTGCTCGTCTCGTTCATGTACGGCACGCTGGCGTGGGGCGTGCTGCCGATCAATCCGCGCGTGTCGTGGGAAACCCATCTCGCCGCCGCGCTGCTCGGCGTCTTCCTTGCGATCATGCTGCGACACCGCGATATTCCGCCGCGCGTCCGCTACTCGTGGGAAGTCGAAGACGAGCAGGTTGACGACGAGACGTGGCAGGACGAAGGCCCGCCGCTGCGACATTGAAGCGATCGTTGCCGCGGAGATAGTTCCCGGCGCTGAACTTCGATGCGCCGGAGCACCCTAACCCGGCAGAGCGGATGTGACCTCGCGCGAGAGAACGACGGATCCCCCAAAGGCGGCGCATCGATGGACGAACTCAAGCTGCTGCAAGAGATGGGCCTGGTCCTGCCGAGCCCG
>Ga0070668_100001152_pt1 | contig 18632 bp, 23 predicted proteins | sample KBSS43metaG_FD_64661 | JGI IMG/M metagenome (GOLD analysis project Ga0070668, IMG submission 64661) | Switchgrass rhizosphere microbial communities from Kellogg Biological Station, Michigan, USA - KBS S4-3 metaG | ecosystem: Host-associated > Plants > Roots > Rhizosphere > Soil ... | reverse complement strand
GACTGGTTGGTCCCACCGCGACGGGGTTTTGTTCGGTCTTTCCGCGGACGGAGGCCCGGAGATGTTGCGAAAGATCGATTGCGTGCTGGTGCGGGTGCCCGATCTGGCGCCGGCCGTGGAGTTCTACACCCGCGTGTTCGGCCTGCGGCCGCTGTGGCGCGACGAGGAGTCGGCCGGGATGGGCCTGCCGGAGACCGACGCGGAGGTGGTGCTGCACACGATGGACCTGCCGGCCGATCGCAGCGTGCACTACCTGGTCGACGACGTGCCCGGCGCGGTGGCGACCGCCCGGCAGGCGGGGTGCGCCGTCCGGGTGGAACCGTTCGAGGTGGCGGTCGGCAGGTGCGCCGTGCTGACCGACCCGTTCGGCAGCACGGTGTGCCTGCTCGACCTGAGTAAGGGCGCGCGCTGAGGGTCCGGCCGGTTTACTCGCCGACCGCGCCGCCGGCCAGTTCGGCGACGATGTCGAGGTGCCCGAGGTGGCGGGCGTACTCCTGGAGCAGGTGGAACAGCACCCGCTCCAGCGACGCGGGCGGCTCGCCGTCCCACCGCGGGCCGGGGGCGCCCACCGCCGACAGGTCGCTGCCGGTGACGACCGCCGTGGTGTGGGCGCCCTGCGCGCGCAACGCCGCGATCAGGTCGTCGCGGGTCTCCTCGGGCGCGACGAACCACCGGTCGTCGCGCCGGTCACCCCACGGGTCGCCGACCGCGCCGCCCCGGAAACCCCACTCGATCCAGCGCAGCTCGACATAGCGCAGGTGTTTGACCAGTTCCAGCGGAGTCCACCCGGACGGGAGCCGGCTGCGGCGTACCTCGTCGTCGGCGAGCGCGGCGACCTTTGCCACCACGCTTTCCCGGAAGTAGTCGAGATATCGCAGGAACACCTCGGGCCGCCCGGCCGCGGGACGGGTCGGCTCGGGGAACGGGATCGTCATGCCGGCAGGTTCCGGCCGAGCAGGTCGAGCAGGGCGGTCCAGTGGCGTTCGGTGGCCTGCGGATCGAAGACCGTCGTGTCGGCCATGGTGTAGCCGTGGCCCGCGCCGGCGTAGACCTCGGCGCGGTGCCGGACCCCCGCCTCGGTGAGTGCCTTCTCGAGCCGCTCGATCTGCTCGGGCGGCAGCGACGGGTCCTGGTCGGCGTGGCCGAAGTAGAGCTCGGCGGTGATCCGGTCGGCGAGCAGGTGCGGGCTGTCCGGCGTGTCGGTGGCGAGCCGGCCGCCGTGGAAGCCGGCCGCGGCGGCGACCCGGTCCGGATGGCTGCCGGCGACGCGCAGGGCCAGGCGGGCGCCCATGCAGTAGCCGGTGACCCCGATCGGGCCGCCGCTCGCCTGCGGGCAGGCGGCGAGCCAGGACAGGTACGCGTCGGCGTCCCGGTCCGCCGCCTCCGGGGTCAGGCCCTGGATGAGCGGCACGAGCTGCCCGAACAGCCCCGGGCGGGCATCGTCGTCGATGAAGTCGGGCAGGTCGACCACCGGCGCCCGGCCGTGACGGTAGAACACGTTGGGCACCAGCACGGTGTAGCCGGCGGCCACCAGCCGGTCGGCCATCTCCGACAGCCGGGGGCGCAGCCCGAACGCGTCCATGTAGAGCAGGACCGCGGGGTGCGCGGCGCCGTCGTCCGGGTGGGCCAGGTAGGCGTCGGCGACACCGTCCTGGGTCGGGATGTCCACGCTCGTCGCCATTCTTCTCCCCACGCCGCAAACCGACCACACCGTCGCCTCAGAACCTATCCGACGGCGGCAGATCTTCCGGCGGGAGGACGCGCCGGCCGGGATCAGACTTCGAGCGCCGCCTCGATGGTCCGCAGGCGGTGCCGGGCCATGGCCAGGTTGGCGCGGCTGCGGTCCAGCGCCAGGTAGATGAACAGGCCTTTGCCGCTGCGGCCGGTGACCGGCCGGATCAGGTGGTATTGCGAGCCCAGCGTCACGAGGACGTCCTCGATCTTCTCCTCGATGCCGAGCATCTCCATGGTGCGCAGCTTGGCCCGCAGGACCTCGGTGTTGGCCGCCCCGGCAACCGCCGGGTCGAAGTCCTTGGAGCCGCCCGCGGTGCCCAGCGCCATGCCGCTGCCATGGTCCACCACCGCCGCCGCGATCGCGCCGTCGACCTGCAACGCCTCCTTGAGCGCCACGTCCATCGCTGCCATCTGTGGTCCTCGCTTCCTCCGGCTGTCGTGTGCCAGGGAGCATGTGCCGCCGGGACGCCGCCGAGCCGGACTTGCTGTCCGATGTGACCCCGGCTCCGCCGCCGACAATGGATCTACTCGCGACAAGAGTTGAAGATTTCTGCAACTCGACACATCGGTAATTGCGCGTTTCCGAGTCGCTTCATGTGCCGGATTCCGGCTCGGGACCGGCCCGCGGGTTGTGTAGTGTCGCCATCGCACGAGGAGGTCGACTGGGGGCGTACGTGTCGGTGCCGCTGTATCAGGCGAAGGCGGAGATGTTCCGCGTGCTCGGCCACCCGGTGCGGATCCGCGTCCTGGAGCTGCTGCAGGCCGGCCCGCTACCGGTCCGGGATCTGCTCGCCGAGATCGACATCGAGGCTTCGAACCTGTCGCAGCAGCTCGCGGTGCTGCGCCGGGCGGGCGTCGTGGTGTCGTTCCGCGACGGCGGCCTGGTGATGTACGCGCTGAGCACGCCGGCCGTGGCCGACCTGCTCGCCGCCGGCCGGCGCATCCTCAGCGAGGTCCTCACCGATCGCGACGGGCTGCTCGCCGAGTTGCGGGCTCATGGGCATCCTCGCTGACCAGCACGCGGACGTCCCACGGGCCCAGGGTGAGCGCCTCGGCACCGGGCAGGTGCGCGCCGGAGACCACATCGGCCAGGCCGGCCGGCGTGATCACCCGTTGGCCATCGACCCGAGGATGACGCCGGGGCTGAGGAAGTCCGGGGCGGCGGCGCCGATCTTGTCGGCGAGCTGGGCGAACGGGCCGAAGTCGCGGCCGTACAGGTATCCCCACATCAGGGTGGCGACGACGCTGGGCACGGCGTACGGCACGAAGATGCCGAGCCGGAAGACCTTCGCGAGCCGCAGCAGGCCACTGTCGATGACCACGCTGGTCGATCCGCCCCAGTTGCCGGAGGCCGGCTTGGCGGAGTCCCACTGCCGTTCTGGTTGGCCGCGAGGTTGGTGAGGTACACGTCCGGGTCGGCGGCGTGCAGCTTCGCGGCGGCCGCGGCGAACTCGTCCCACGTCTTCGGCGGCTGGATGCCGTGCTTGTCGAAGATGTCCTGCCGGTAGAGCATCCCCATCGGGCCGGTGTCCTGCGGGTAGGCCCAGATCTGGCCCTGCGCGCCGGTGACCTGCTTCCAGGTCCAGTCGACGAACGTGCCGGCGTGCTGGTCGGCGCCGTACGGGCGCAGATCGATCAGGCTGTCGGTGATCGAGAAGGTGGGGATGTACTGGAACTCGATCTGCGCCACGTCGGGGGCGCCGGTGCCCGCCTTGAGCGCCGTCCGCAGCTTGGTGTACTGCGGCTCGCCCTGGCCGGCGTTGACCACCTTGATCTTGATGGCCGGGTACTTCTTCTCGAACAGCGCCACCTCCTTCTCGATCTGCGGCACCCAGGTCCAGAAGGTGAGCTCGGTGGGCTTGGCCATCGCGGCGTCGATCTCGGCCTGGGACGCGGCCTTCGCCGGCTCGGCGGCGCCGCCCGCGCCGTTGCCGGCCGAGCAGGCGGTGAGCGCGACGCCGGTGGTCAGGACGCAGGCGGCCGCGAGCAGCCGGCGGCGGGAGAAGGGCAGGGTCATGTGATCTGCCCTTTCGGGCAGTTATTTATCGGTATTTCGGGCATGGCGACCGCCCGCCGACCCGGCGAGCGGTCCGGTCAGGGGCGGGTTGTGGTCAGCGTCGCGGGGGTGCGGTGGATTCGCGGACGACGATCTCGCCGAACTGAGCGTCGGCCACCGGCGGTGTCTCGTCGGGGTGTTCGATGCCGCGGACCAGCGCGGTGAGCGCCACGGCGGCCAGCGAGTCGAAGGACTGAGCGATCGTGGTCAACGGTGGGTTGACGTAGGCGGCGATCGGGATGTCGTCGAAGCCGATCACGCTGACGTCGGCCGGGACCGCGCGACCGGCCTGGGTCAGCGCGCGGATGACGCCGATGGCCATGTCGTCGTTGCCGGCGAAGATCGCGGTGACCGAGGGGTCGGCGCCGAGGCGCTGCCCCGCGGCGTAGCCGGAGGCGGCCGTCCAGTCTCCTTCGACCATCTCCGGCGGGGTACGGCCGGCGTCCCGCAGGGCGGCGCGCCAGCCGTCGGCGCGCTCCCTCGCGGAGTACCAGCGTTGCGGCCCGGCGACGTGGTGCACCGTACGGTGCCCGAGCCCGAGCAGGTGTTCGGTGGCCGTACGGGCCGGGCGGTCGCCCTTGCCGCCACCCGTGATCACCAGCGGAGCGGTGACTCCGGGCAGCCGGCCGAGAGTGAGGACCGGGACGTCGGTCTCGAGCCGCATCGGCCCCAGGTCGATCGGCTCGGACAGGACGATCCCGTCGACGCCCTGCTCCAGCAGCGCCTCGACGGCCCCCGCGATCCCGTCGGCGTCGCCCTCGGCCGTGTTGACGACGCTCAGCGCGTAACCGAGCGGCCGGGCCGCCCGCTCGATCCCGACCAGCATCGACGCCGGACCGTAGAGTGCCGACCCGAGCGAGACGACGCCGAGACGATGGCTGCGGCCGGAGTTCAGTTGCCGGGCCGCGTTGTTGCGCCGGTAGCCCAGCTCGCGGGCAGCGCGAAGCACCTTTTCGCGGATCTCGTCCGAGACGTACGGTTCGTCGTTGAACACCCGCGAGACGGTCTTCTGGGAGACCCCGGCCAGCCGGGCGACCTCGGAACTCGCCGCCGGCCGGCGTCGAGTCGTGCGTGCCGCGTCGCTCACCGCACTCTCCTGTCGTAGAGCCGTCTGACTGCGCAGTCATAACGACTTGCTCGGTCTGTCTACGCAGTCATACCGCATCGGTCAAGAGCTCGTAACAGAACCGTTACCTTGGCGGCGGGCGAGATGTCGCGGAGTGTCGCCCTTCGGGTGATCGGTACCCACGGTGACGCCGCTGTGATGGTCGCGTGACGCCGCGGCAGGATGATGACCCGACCGTTCCGTCCCGCGCCGGCATGTTCGAGGTGGCAAATGATCCCGGAGGACTATCACGCGCTCTACGACCGCGGAATCCAGGTGGCCCGGAGCGCCGAGGCGCCATCCGCGGAATTCACCACGGAGGGGCGCAGTCAACTGTCCGCCGCCGTGCCCGACCTGATCATCGAGGAGGACGAGACGACCGGGCTGCCCAACCGGATCACCAGCCGGCAGTCCAGCGCTCGGCTGTCCGCGCCGGCGCCCGCCGACCCGGCCGAGGCGGTGCGGCAGTTCATCCAGGAACGGCGCGCCGTCTGGCACCTCACCCCGCAGGACGCCGCCGCGATCGAGGTGCGCGCGGTGAGCCGCACCGGCCTGCGCACCGCGCGGGTGACGCAGCGTGCCGACGGCGTCGAGGTGTTCAACTCGGACGTCACGGTCGCGCTGGACGCCGAGAACGGCGTCATCTCGCTCGCCGGGCAGCTCTTCCCCGGCTTCGACGACGCCGCCCGGCGGGCCCAGCGCGCGGCCGCACCGGCCCGGACGCCGGAGGAGGGCATCGCGCAGGCCGCGTTCGACCTCACCCGGGTCGTCTACCAGGCCGCCGACTTCGCCCCCGAGCCCGCCCGGGAGGACGACGGTCCCTACCGGTCGTATCAGTACACGGCCGCCGAGGACGACCCCCGGCCCCGGTTCGAGCGGCCCGTACGGCTCAAGGACGTGATGTTCCCGCTCGGCAACCAGCAGTTCGCGGCCGGCCACTACCTGGAACTCTGGATCGCCGGGTTCCCGGCGTTCAGCTACGTGGTGGACACGGTGGACACCCCGGTCGTGCTGTTCCGCAAGAATCTGTCCAGCGAGGTCGCGTTCAGCTACCGGGTGCACAACACCGGCGACGCCGTGTTCCGCCCGCACGACGGCCCGGCGCCGGGCACCCCGCACCCCACCGGCCAGCCCGACGGCTTCCAGGCCACCCCCGTCCCCGAACGGCTCGTGACTCTGGAGGCCCTGCCGGGCCACGACCCGTGGCTGGCGCCGGGCGCGCAGACGACCCAGGGCAACAACTGCTTCGCGTACGCCGATCTGAAGCCCGGCCAGGGGTTCGGCTCCGGCGACGTGGTCGGCCGGATCACCTCGCCGGACACCTTCGACTACACGTACGACCACAGCCTGAACGCCAGCGATCCGACGAACCTGCAGAACAGCCTGGTCGGCATGTTCTTCCACGTGAACTGGCTGCACGACCGCTGGTACGAGGCTGGCTTCGACGAGGCGGCCGGCAACGCCCAGCAGGACAACTTCGGGCGCGGCGGCATCGGCGGCGATCCGATCCTCGCGGAGGGCAACGACTTCAGCGGTACGGACAATGCCAACATGTCCACCCCGGCCGACGGCGGCAGCCCGCGGATGCAGATGTTCGAATTCCTCGGCCCGCAACCGGACGCCCCGAGCCGCACCAGCAACCACGAGGCGCTGATCACGTTCCACGAGATGGGCCACTACATCACCAACCGCCTGGTGGGCAACGCCAGCGGCCTGACCAACCAGCAGGGCCGGGCCATGGGCGAAGGATGGGGCGACTTCTTCGCGGTCTGCATGACGTCGCAGGCCACCGACGACTTCCCCAATGGCTGTTTCCCGGTCGGCGGCTGGACCGATGTGACCCCGACGTTCCGCGACAACTATTACTTCTCGATCCGGCGCTACCCGTACTCGGCGGACCTCGGGAAGAATCCGCTGACGTTCCGGCACATCAGCGCCGGCCAGCTGCTGCCGCCCGCGCCGCGGATCAGCCCGAACGGCGGCGGCGCGAACAACGCCGTACACAATGCCGGCGAGATCTGGTGCTGCGCCCTCTGGGAGGTCTTCGTCAATCTCGTCGGCAAGCACGGCCACGAGGAAGCCGAGCGGCGGATGCTGCGGTACGTGGTCGGCGGCCTGGAGCTGACCGCGTCGCGGCCGACGTTCCTGCACGCCCGCGACGGGATCATCGCGGCCGCGACCGCCCTCGAACCCGGTGACCTCGCGGAGATCCGGGCCGGCTTCGCCAAGCGCGGGATGGGCGCCGGGGCGGTGGCGCCGGCGCAGAACTCCATCGATCTGACCGGTGTCGTGGAAAGCTTCGTGCCGTAACCGGCGATCGTCGGAGAAGGAGTGACATGGACACCACCGCGCCGCCCGACGGATGCCGCCGGCGCCCCGCCGGGCAGTCGCCTCCGGTGCTGCTGCCCCGCGCGGCGACGGCCGCGCCACGCACCGCGGAACGCACCACGACCGAAATGGCCGACCAGGTGTCGGCGGACAGCTACCGGGCCACCCTGACGGAGCTCACCGCGCACCACACCCGGAACTCGTTCACCGAGTCGTACCGGACCGCGGCGCGGCAGGCCGCCGACCGGCTCGCCGCCCTCGGCTACGCGACCCGCCTCGAACCGGTCACCGTGGGCTCCCGCGCGACGCTCAACGTGGTCGCCGACAAGGCCGGCATGGCGCCCGAGCTGGACCGCGGGCTGGTGTACGTGGTGGGGCACCTCGACTCGATCAACCAGGCCGGCGGCCCCACGGCACCGGCGCCCGGGGCGGACGACAACGCCTCCGGAGCGGCCGGCGTGCTCGAACTCGCGCGGGTGTTCGCCGCCGCGGGGATGGAACACGACCTGCGGCTGATCCTGTTCGGCGGCGAGGAACAGGGCCTGCACGGCAGCCGCGCGCACGTGGCCGCCATGTCCGGCGCCGACCGGTCGCGGCTCACCATGGTGGTCAACATGGACATGATCGGGCGGCGCAACACCCCCACGGCGTCGGTGCTGCTGGAGGGCGCGCCGGTCAGCCAGTCCGTGATCGACGCGCTGGCCCGGGCCGCGCACGACACCACCGACCTGGAGGTGTTCGTCTCGCTCGAACCGTTCGCCTCCGACCACGTGCCGTTCATCGACGCCGGCCTGCCCGCGGTGCTGACCATCGAGGGCGAGGACGGCCTGAACGGCGACGAGCACACCCCGCGGGACACGGTCGCCGCGCTGGACCTGGCGGTGGCCACCGGGATCCTCCGGATGAACGCCGCCGCGGTCGCCGCCGAGCTGGCCGTGAAGTGACCGTCAGGGCCGGTACCCGGTGCGGTCGGCCGCGGTGATCGGCCGCAGGACCCGGGCCGGGACGCCGGCCGCGATCGTGCCGGCCGGGACGTCCCGGGTGACGACGCTGCCGGAGCCGACGATGCTGCCCGCGCCGATCGTGACGCCCGGATTGACGGTCGTGCCGCCGCCGATCCACACCTTGTCGCCGATCGTCACCGGCCGGGCGTAACACGCGCCGGCGGCGCGCTCGTCCGGGTCGGCGGCGTGGTTCGTGGTGTAGACGCTGACTCGCGGCCCGAGCAGCACGTCGTCGCCCACGGTGATCGCGCCGCCGTCGAGCATGACGCAGTCGAAGTTGGCGAAGAAGCGGTCGCCCACGCTGATGTTGTAGCCGAACTCGCACCGGAAGGCCGGCTGGAAGTCCGCCCCGGCCCCGACCCGCCGCAGAAGCCGGCCGAGCAGGGCCTCGCGTTCGTCCTGCGGCCGGCCGAACGCCCGGTTGTAGGCGTCGGTCATCTCGACGGCGCGCTGCCGCGCCCGGGTGAGCTCCGCGGTGAGATCGTTGTACATCGCCCCGCTGAGGATGTGCTCGCGCTGTTCGTCCAGGGTCACCGGATCATTCTCGATCATGACCCTCGATCATGAACGGAGAAGCGCGGCGGCCAGCAGGGCCGCGGTCCGCTCCTGCCACTGGTCGAACGTCCACCCGCAGACGTCGCTGAACTGCAGGTAGGTCTCGACGTTGCCGATCACGAAGGCGACGTCGCCGGCTTCCTCGACCGTCATTCCGGGTTTGAGCGCGTCCCGCGCGGCGAGCAGCCCGGCGAGGAACGCGTGCGCCGTACGTGTCTGGCTTTGATTGGTGTGCCACTGGGCGGCCAGCACGGCGTCGGTGGCGGTGGCGCCGCGCACGACGCGCATGAGCGGGGCCACCCGCTCCACGATGGTGCGGCCGGTGGCCACCCAGAGCGTGATGATCCGCCGCGGGTCGGGCTCCTGCTGGATCTGCCGCAACCAAGGGCGTTCCAGCAGCGGTACGGGGTCGTCGTCGCCCACCGCGGCGATGTCCATCGCCTCCTTGAGCAGGGTGCGCTTGTTTCCGAAGTGGAAGTAGACGGTCTGCACCGCGACCCCGGCCCGCTCGGCGACCTGATCGAGCAGCGTCGCCCCGTAACCGTGCGCGACGAACGACTCGGTCGCCGCGGCGATGATCCGCCGGCGGGTGGCGCGGGCCTGCTCGGCGCGGGTGAGTTTCGTGTCGGGTTTCGTAGTTCGCTTGACGGGGCGGCCCATTCGTTGGAGCCTACTCTAGTGAGTCACTAGAGTCGCTTCTAGTGAAAGGAGGGAACGATGCCCGGACTGGCCGGCTTCCACCACGTCAAGCTGCCCGTTTCCGACGTGCAGGCCAGCCGCCAGTGGTATTCGGCGGTGCTCGACCTGTCCGTCAAGATCGAGTTCGTCGAGGAGGGGGTCGTGCGGGGCGTCGCCCTGACCGATTCGGCCGGGTCCTTGGACCTTGCCCTGCGCCACGATCCGGCGCGGGCCGCCGCCTTGGCGGGCTTCGACCTGGTCGCCCTGTCGGTGCCGAGCCGGGACGCGGTCCAGGCCTGGCGCCGCCGGCTCGACGAACTGAACCAGCCCCACGGCGGCGTGGTGACCGGCCATGCCGGCGGCTCCGTGCTCGTCGGCCTCCACGACCCCGACGGCATCGAGATCCGCCTCTACGCCGACTGACAGAGCCGCCCTCCCCCAGCCGCGCCGCGCGCCGTTGCGGAGGACCGGCCAGAAACCTGGACTCAGAGCACCGACGCAGCCAGCAGGACCGAACCGAAGAGAGAACGATCATGACCGATACGGCCCATGTCCAGACCGACCCCGCACCCGTCCGCTGGATGGCCGGGGCCGCCGAACTCACCTACACCGACACCGGCGGGAGCGGCGAGCCCCTGCTGCTGATCCATGCCGGAGTGTTCGCCGACTGGTTCACGCCGATGGCCGCCCTGCCCGCGCTCCGCGACCACCGCGTGATCCACCCGGTGCGGGCCGGCTACACCGGCGCGCCGACGCCGCCCGGGCTGACCGTGGCCGACCTGGCCGGGCACGCCGCGGCGCTGCTGCACCACCTGGAAGCCGGCCCCGCACACGTGGTCGCCCACTCGTCGGGCACGGCGATCGCGCTCCAACTCGCCCTCGACCATCCCGCACTCGTCCGCACGCTCTGCCTCAGCGAACCACCGCTGGTGCCCGCCCTGGCCGACCCGGCCGACCTCGAAATGCTGGGCGCCGCGCTGGGTTCCGTCATCGGCGCGGCAGTGGCCGCCGCGGCACGCGGCGACCTGCCGGCCGCGTTCGACACCTTCATGGCCGCCGTGTGCGGGCCCGGCTATCGCGACGTCCTGATCGACACCCTCGGCAGCGCCGGCCTCGCCGAGGCCGAAAGCCGCTGCGGCTACTTCTTCGCCGAGGAGATCCGCGCCGTCGAGGCGTGGACGTTCGACCCGGCGGCCGCCGCGCACCTCCGCCCGCCCGTCCTGCTGATCGAGGGCAGTACCAGCCCGCCACCCGTTCACCGCCTGATCGCCCGCCTCGCCGGGCTCCTTCCACACGCCACGACCGCCACCATCCAGAACGCCAACCACCTGCTCCCGCTCACCGCACCAACCGAACTCGGCCGCCTGATCACCGAGTTCTGCCAGGCCAGCCGCTAGGGCAACGCAATTCCGCCGTTCGCCGGGGCGCTCCTCGCGGGAGCAGGACTGCTCAGCCGGGTGCGAGGCGGGCGGGTGTCAGCAGAAGCGCGGCAGGTGATGGGCCAGTTGTGCGCGCCAGGACGGCCAGTCGTGCGGCACGTCGTGGCCCCAGAGGTCCAGCTCGTGGCGGATGCCCTTGGTGGTCAGCAGGTGGGCCATGCGCCGGGTCGACTCCAGCGCGCCGGTGGTGTCCTCCCACTGGCCCTGGCCGCAGACGAGCAGCAGCGACAGCCGCGAGCGCAACCAGTCGAGATGGTCGCCGTGCAGGTTGGTGACGTAGTCCATGGGGCTGTTGAAATAGACCGCGTCACCTCGTTCGCCCCAGGCGCGCCAGGTCGCCGGCTCGTAGTTGCCGGAGAAGCAGAGCGCCAGCGGAAACAGGTCGGCCCGCTTGAAGGCGAAGTTGAGCGCATGGAACGCACCCATCGAGCAGCCGGCCGCCGCGATCTCGGCGGTGCCGCCGCTGTCGTCCCGGATGTGCGGCAGCACGGCTTCGAGGATCCACGACTCGTACGCGCCGTGCCGCAGGGCGCGTTCCTCGACCGGCAGGTCGCCGGCCGACCACGTGCCGGCGTCGAACGAGTCGGCGCAGTACAGCTTGACCCGGCCGGCCTCGATCAGGTCGCCGACGGCGGCCACCATGCCCCGGTCGGCGAACTCGCGGGCGTACCCGCCCTCGGTGGGAAACACGAGCACGGGCCGGCCGTAGTGTCCGTAGACGGCCACCGTGCCCCACGCACCCGATGGTGACTGCAGGTCGACCGTGTAGTGACGCACACCGCCATCCTCCCTGACGCCGGGCGTCGACGCCTCCGGTAAGGCGGCTCAGCCGTTGCGATGATGCCGTTTCACGTAGGTGTAGCCGGGGGCCAGCGGGCCGTCGCCGTCGTCGGCCTCGTCGTGCAGCTTGAGCTGTTTCTCCGAGGCCTGCGCGCCGGGCGGCAGCCGGCGGACGAAACCGTTGACCCAGTGTTCCGGCCGGGCGGTGCCGCCGCCGTCGGGGTCGTCGGGATCGTCCGGGTACGCGGCCGGCTCCACCAGCGGCGCGTAGAACAGCATCTCGGCGGTCTTCTGACCCTCGACGGCGGGATAGGCGGGGTATCCCGACGGGTCGAGGCTGCCGGTCACCCGGGTCAGATAGCCCTCCCGGATCAGCTGGTCGACGGCGTTGCGGAGCAGGAAGGACCCGCGGGCGCCGCGGCCGAGCCCGGTCTGCGCGGCCAACCCGGCCTCGGCGAGCACGGCGCTGCCGTCGGCGAAGACGCGACCCTGCCGGCGCACCGCGTGCAGCACCTGACCCCGGTTGGACGTGCCGGCGACGAATTCCCGGGTGACGACCTTCGGATCGTACTCGTGGTAGTAGTTGACCCCGTCGACCCGCAGCGGCTCGTCGAGCGCGACGGTGCGCACCAGGATCTCGTCCTTGGCGGCCTGCCAGGAGACGGTGACCAGCACGCCGGGTTGCAGGTCGGCCGGCCAGGGCACGTCGCCGAGCTGCCACTCGACATCCTGCCGCAGCGCGGTCTCGAAGACCTGCCTGGTGGGCGTGATGCCATGCACGCGATGGTCGAAGGCGACCGTGACCCGATCGCGCTTGCGCAGGGCCGGGACGCACTCCTCCGGTAGGGCACAGACGGCGCCGTCGAGATCTGCCCGCCAGAGGGCGAATCGCCGAGTCACCGTTTTCATCGTCACCTCCGCTGGGCCGGCGTGCCGGCGCCCGTCGGGGAAGCATAGGCGGTGTAGTGGCGCAGCTCGGGCACCGCACGGGCGACGGCGGCCACGGCCACGACGGTGAGCAGGCCGCCGGCGCAGATGGCGAAGCGCGGACCGTACGCCGCGGCGGCGGCGCCGTGCAGGACGTTGGCGACCTGCGGGCCGCCGAGGAGCACGACCACGAGTGCGCCCTGCACCCGGCCGCGGAGGGCGTCGTCGGTGTGGGCCTGCGAGATGGCGTTGCGGTAGGTGCTCAGCACGAAATTCACCGCGCCGCCGAGGACCAGCGCCGTCAGCGCGAGCCACAGGTCCGCGGCCAGGCCGAGGAGCACGACGGTGACGCCCCACGCGGCGGCGGCCGACGCCATGACGGCACCGTGGCGGCGGGCCCGGGTGAACGTGCCGGACAGCAGGCCGGCCAGGAACACGCCGGCCGGGTAGGCGGCGTAGAGGAGCCCGAGCTGCGGGCCGCCGCCGGGTGGGCCGCCGTAGGTGTCCTGGGCCAGCTCCGGGAACACCGCCACCGGCATGCCGAAGACCATCGCCGCGAGGTCCACCGCCACGATCGCCAGCAGCAGCCGGCTGGCCGCCAGGTAGCGGAAGCCGGCCAGCACCTGGGTGGCGGGGCGCCGGGCGGCCGCGTCGGACGGGCCGGGCGGCAGCGGCGGCAGCTTGGCGACGGCCCACAGCACGGCCAGCAGCGCGACGGCGTCGAACAGGTAGAGCGTGGCCAGGCCGACGAGCGGGATCAGGGCGCCGGCCAGGATCGGGCCGAGGATCGATCCGGCGTAGCGGACCAGGTGGCTGAGGCTGTTCGCGGCCGGCAGCAGCTCGGCCGGCACGACCCGGGGCACCACGGCGCCGGTCGTGGTCAGGATCGCGCCCAGGGTCAGCCCCTGGCAGGCCACCAGGACCAGCAGGACCGGGACCGAACGCAGGCCGAGCGCCGCCTGCACCCACAACATCGCGTAGGTCACGGCGAGCCCGGCATTCGCCGCGAGCAGCAGACCCCGGCGGTCGCGCGCGTCGGCGAGCGCACCCGCTGTCAACGCCGCCACGATCAGCGCGACCAATGCCACCGCGCCCGAGGCGCCCACGGCCGCCGACGAGCCGGTCATCGCGAACAGCTGGGCCGGCACCGCCACCAGGCTGAACGAGCCGCCGACCGCGCAGACGACCGAGGCCACCCACAGCCGCCGGAAGGCCGGGACGGCCAGCGGACGCCGGTCGACGGTGATCGTCGAGGCGCTCATCGGGCGGACCCGGCCGGCGGTGCGAGCGGCACCACGTCGGCGACCACGCAGGCGACGTTGTCGGGGGCGCCCGCCGCGTAGGCCAGCGCGACCAGTTCGTCGAGCACCTGCTGCGGGCCGCCGTCGCCGGTCAGCACCTCGCGCAGCGACCCGTCGGGCACGACCGCGGACAGCCCGTCGGAACACAGTAGGTACCGGTCGCCGGCCACGGCCTCGTGCATCGACAGGTCGGGCTCGGCCGTGCCCGCGCCGGAGAGGGCCTGCACCAGCAACGACCGTTGCGGATGCGAGGCGGCCTCCGCGGCGGTCAGCCGGCCCTCGTCGACGAGGGTCTGCACGTACGTGTGGTCGTGGGTGATCCGGAAGAGTTCGCCGTCGCGGATGAAGTACGCCCGGGTGTCGCCGATGTGCGCCAGCGCGAGCCGGGAGCCCGACCACAGCAGCGCGGTGAGCGTGGTGGCCGCGCCGGACGGCGTCGACGCGGCGATCGCCCGCTCGGCGTCACCGATCGCGTCGGCGAGCGCGCCGAGCAGGTCGTCGGCGGGCACGGCACGGGCCTCCAGCGGCCGGAGCGCGTCGACGGCCGCCGCGCTCGCCAGGTCGCCGCCCGGGTCGCCGGTGCCGTCGGCCACCGCCAGCAGCCGTGGTCCCGCATACGCCGTGTCGTGGTTGCTCGTGCGCACGAGTCCCGACTCGGACCGGGCGGCGTAGCGGATCCCGAGGGCGGTCGCCGTTTCCTCCACCGGGCTGCCCCGGCCGGACAGGTAGTCGACGAGGAAGGTGGCCAGCTGCCCGCGGGCCGCGGTCTCGGCCCGTACCCGCTCCCAGTAGCCGGCGATCTCGACGGCCGCCGCGGGCGCCGGCAGGTCGCACACCAGCCGGATCTGGGCCAGCGGCATGCCGAGCCGGCGCAGCCAGGCGATCAACCGGGCCCGCTCGAGCTGGGCCGGGTCATACCATCGGTAGCCCGACTCGTCGTCGACCAGGGCCGGCCGCAGCAGCCCGAGCTCGTCATAGAGCCGCAACGCCTTCGGCGACAGCCGTACGGCCCGGGCGAACGCACCGATCGTGAGCAACGCGGGCACCGCTCCTCCTTCACCCCGGCCGCCCTGGCCGGCGCCGACCATGCTGGGCCTTGCCCCAAGGGGAGAGTCAAGGCTTCGCGAGGCCGAGCGCGGCGGCGGCCGCGTCGAGCGTCGCCCGGCGCAGCTCGGCCGCCGGCGCGTCGGCGTGCATGACCGTGCAGTCGCCGAGGCCGCCGAGGGCCACGGTGGTGCGGACCTGCTGGGCCAGGGTCGGGCTCGGGCCGAACAGCAGGGTGATCACCCGGCGCCGCCAACCGTCGACCGCGGCGGCGAGGTTGAGGTGCGCGAGGACGCTCGGGTCCTGCATGACGATGCCGGTGATGGCCCGGTTGCGGTAGGTCACGTCGAAATACGCGCCGAGCAGCTCGTACGGGTCGATCGGCTCGCCGGCCCGCTCCAGCCCGGACAGCATCTCCTCGACGTCGTCGATCAAGGGCTGGATCAGCCCGCGGAGCAGGTCCTCGCGCGAGGCGAAGTGGTAATACAGCGCCGGCTTGGTGATGCCCACGCGCTCGGCGATCTCGCGCAGGCTCGCCTGCTGGACGCCCTTCTCGGCGATCAGTTCCATGGCGGCGGCGCGGATGCGCTCGCCCGTTTCGCTCGTCCTCGGTCTCGGCACCCCCGAAGTTTAGTTGACTTACCGGGCGGTAAGCATTTTACTGTCCGGTAAGTAAATGAACGTCGAGGCGGAGGTTGGACATGCGCGTACTCATCTCCGGAGCGAGCATCGCCGGGCCGGTGCTGGCCTACTGGCTGCATCGCGCCGGGTTCGAGGTGACCGTGGTCGAGCGCACCGGATCGCTGCGCACCGGCGCCGGCGGGCACGCCGTCGACCTGCTCGGACCCGCTGTCGAGGTGGTCGAGCGGATGGGGCTCGGCGAGGCCGTACGGGCGCATCGCACCGAAACCGACCTCATGACGCTGGTCCGGCCGGGGCGGGCCGACATCACCATCAACGGCGCCGAGCTGCTCGCCGGGGTGTCCGACCGGCACATCGAGATCCTGCGCGGAGACCTGGCCCAGATCCTGTACGACGCGACCGCGCAGCACGTCGACTACCGGTTCGGCACGACCATCACCGCGATCGACGACACCTCGGTGTCGTTCTCCGACGGCTCCCGGGCGGATTTCGACCTCATCGTGGGCGCCGACGGGCTGCACTCGGGCGTACGGCGGCTGGTCTTCGGCGCGGAGCCGCAGTTCCGCCACTTCCTGGGGGCCTACCTGGCGGTCTACTCCCTGCCCGACTTCCTCGGCCTCGACGGCCGGGCCCTGGCCTACAACGCCGTCGACCGCGCCGTCTCGGTCTACCCCACAAAGATCCCCGGCCAGGCACGGGCGGTGTTCCTGCTGCGCAGCCCCGAGATCGACTACGACTACCGCGACCCGGCGGCGCAGCGCCGGTTGCTGCGCGACATGACCGGCGAGCTCGGCTGGGAGGTGCCGCGGCTGCTGTCCCACCTCGACGCGGCGACCGACTTCTACTTCGACTCGATCAGCCAGACCCGGCTCGGCTCCTGGTCCCGCGGGCGGGTCACCCTGGTCGGGGACGCGGGCTACGGTCCCGGGCCGGCCGTCGGCGGCGGGAGCAGCCTCGCGCTGGTCGGTGGGTATGTGCTGGCCGGCGAACTGGCGGCGGCGGGCGGGGACCCCACGGTGGCGTTCCCGGCGTACGAGGCGGCGATGGCCACCGCGGTCGAGGCCAGCCGGCGGATCGGCCCGGCGGTGCTGGCCACCCTGGTGCCCCGCAGCGGCCTGCAGGTGTGGACGATGGCCCAGGCGCTGCGGCTGCTGCCCCGCCTGCCGCGCCCGCTGCAGCGCCGGCTCACCTCGTTCGGTGGCGGGCCGGCGGCGATGCTCGACGGGGTACGGCTGCGTCCGGCGCCGCACCCGGTGGGCCGGTAACCAGGCCGGCCGGCGCGAACCGGCCCGTCACCGGCCGGCGAACGGATCCCAGTGGGCGGCGTACCACAGCAGCGACCGGCTCAGCTCCGGATGCGCCGCCGCCCACCGGGTGTCGAAGAGGAACCACTGGTCGAAGCCGAAGAATCCGTCGATGTAGCGGGCGACCTGCGCGAGGTGCGGATCGATCCGGACCAGCGACTCGGCGGCCGGCTCGGGCCGGAGCAGCTCGGTCACCCGGTCGACGTCGGATGGCGACGGGTCGTAGCCCGGCAGCCGGGCATAGCGGTGCAGCGCCTCCTCCCCCGGCGCGACGAGGGCCCGCAGCAGCCGGGCGTCGTGCGGCCAGTGGTCGGCGCCGGGATCGTCGGCCGCGCGCAGCCGGGCGGCGAGGTCGGGCAGGGTCAGGCCGGGAAAGGCGATGGCGCCGGGCAGATCGAGGTTGCGCTCGACGTCCGGCGACTCCCAGCACAGCCGTACCGAGAAGACGCACTCCGACCCCGGCGGGGCCAGCCGGACGGTACGCACCGGCGCGCCCGGGCTGAACACCGCACCGGGCTCGGCGGCGCCGGCGGGCAGCGGCCACGTGTCGTACAGCAGGAAGGCGAGGCGATCCGGTGCGGCGGCCGCGGCCTCGTCGTCGACGAAGTAGAAGGCGAGGTCGACCTCGTCGTCGTCGGTGCGTACCCGCAGGGCGTGCTCGCCGAGCCGGATGGAGCCCTCCACGTCGAGGTGCTCGTTGAGCAGGTCGCGCAGCTGGTCCACGGTGTCCGGCCGGGGCAGGTCGCGCTTGCGGGCCTGCTCGAAGACGGACTCCAGCCCGTACACATAGTCGCCCAGCTCGCTCTCGATCCAGCTGTCCGGATCCTCCTGATCCCAGCCGCGACGAAACCAGTCGAGCACGGTCGCGTCGCGCACGGTGACCACCCGCTTGCTGTACGGTGACTCCTCGCGCCACCGGCACACGAAGTACATGCCGCGACTGTAGGCCTCCGCGCCCGCCGAGGTGACCCCGCCGACCCCGGCCGGGACGCTGGTCCCGGCCGGGCCCGAGGTCAGCCTCCGGCACCGTCGAGATGATGGCGACACCGGGCGCGCACACCGCCACCTCCGGTCCGTGGCAGGTGAACGCCGGCGAGAAGATGCCGTCGGCCGCGACGAACTGGGGCCGCAGGTTGGACCGGTCCCAGGTGTTCGGTTGCGCCTCGCCGAGGCTGCCGACCGCGGCGACCGCGAACGCGTTCGGCGACCGGCCGGGGTAACGCACCGCGTCGGTATTGGTCCGTCGTGCTGGCGTCGAGACGTATCTCCTGAGCCTCCGGCTGCGGCGTGGAGCCGCTGCTGCGTGAGGCCGAGCCACGGCGGCCTTCTGGGTCGGGCATCCGTCCTCCAGTGCGGGGCACGTGGTGGCCCGCCTGCGGTGGGCCGGATGAGCCACCGACTATTCGGGAATTCCGAGTTCCTGATTCAGCGCAATCTTGACCCGGCCGGCGAGCCGTTCACTCATCCGCGCCGCGTCTCTTTCGGTCGCTTCGAAAACGACGTAACGTGATCCGATTTTCTTGACCGTCACGCCCGGCAGCTGCTCGGCGATTTGCAGAAGCTCGCCGACATCGCTGCCCGCCGCGATGTATTCGTTCTGGGTCATGGCGCTTCTCCCGGGCCGGTGCGTAGTGCCGGAAATCAGCCGGACTACGCCACCCTATCGGCTCGGCCGCGCCATTGCGGTTATCCGGGCCGTCAGTTGCGGCCGCCGGATCCCACCGGCTGCGGCTGG
>Ga0070668_100001150_pt1 | contig 18640 bp, 9 predicted proteins | sample KBSS43metaG_FD_64661 | JGI IMG/M metagenome (GOLD analysis project Ga0070668, IMG submission 64661) | Switchgrass rhizosphere microbial communities from Kellogg Biological Station, Michigan, USA - KBS S4-3 metaG | ecosystem: Host-associated > Plants > Roots > Rhizosphere > Soil ... | reverse complement strand
TCGACGAAGACCGGCACGTCGGCGGTGTTGCTCTTGGTGCCGGCGCCGTCGTACGCGATGGCCTGCAGATGGTACGCCGCGGCCTGGCTCGGCACGCCGGTCCACGTGTACGTGTACGGCGCCTGGGTGTCGGTGCTGAGCAGCAGCCCGTCGTGGTAGAACTCGACCTTGCTGATCGTGCCGCCGCTCGCCGCGGTGGGCACCGCGGTGATCGGGATCGAGGCCGGCGCGGTGAACCGGGTGTTCGCGGCCGGGCTGGTGATCTCCACGGTGGGCGCGGTGGAGCTGCGGTTGCACGCGGTGCCGTTGAGGCTGAACGCGGTCGGCACCGGGTTGGCCGAGCCGAAGGTGCCGTTGAAGCCGGTGCCCACGGTCGCGTTGGTGCCCAGGTTGCCGTTCCAGCTCGCGTTGGTGACGGTGACGTGCTGCCCGGTCTGCGCGTAGACGCCGCTCCAGCCCTGTACGGCCTTCTGCGCGGCGTCCGGGAAGTCGAACTCGAGCCGCCAGCTGGACACCGGGTCGCCGGTGTTGGTGATCGAGATGTCGCCGGTGAACCCGCCGGGCCACTGGCTCTGGACTTTGTAGACGACGGTGCAGGCCGCCGCCGCTTGGGCGGGGACGCCGGCCGCGAGGGCCGCACCGGCGCCGAGGACGGCGGCGCCGGTGATGGCCACGAGGCGGCGCAGCCGTCTTGCTGTCGGTCTCAACAACTCGGTTCCTCTCTTGGCGGCGCCGGGAGTGCGGGCGCCCGCACTCCCGGCAGTGGGGATCTAGGTGGTCGGGGAACAGGTGACGGGGGCCGGTACGGGGTTGCTCGGGCCGGCCAGGCCGCCGAGGAAGCCGAAGCTGGTGGCGGCGCCGGCGGCGAGGGTGCCGTTGTGGCCGGCGTTGGTGACCCGGACCGCGGTCCCGGTCTGGGTGCCGGTGCCGTTCCAGGTCTGGCTGAGCGTCTGGCCCGCGGCGAAGGTCCAGCCGACGGTCCAGCCGCGGATGGCGCCCGGGCCGGTGTTGGTGACGGTGACCTCGCCCTGGAAGCCGCCGGACCACTGCCCGGTGACCCGGTAGGTGGCGGCGCACCCGGTGCCCGCCGGGGTGGACGGCGACGGGCTGGGCGACGGCGACTGGCTGGCTGACGGCGACTGGCTGGCTGACGGCGACGGGGACGCCGAGGAACTGGCCGACGGGGACGGCGACGTGCCGCCGGCCCGGTCGGCGTAGAGGATGCCGCGGCCGTTGGTGCCGAGGTAGACCCGGCCGTGCACGCGCGGGTCGCCGGCCAGCGCGTCGCCCATGTTGCCGTACTGGTGGGCGTCGTCGTTGATCCGCACCCAGGAGGCGCCGGTGTCGTCCGAGCGGAACACGCCGGTGACCCCGCCGATCGTGCCGACCAGGAAGACCGCCGGGTGGTTCGCGCCGGGCGCCGCCTTGCCGAAGGCCACGTTGACCGCCGCGGTGACCGGCGCGACCGGGGTGAAGGTGGCGCCGGCGTCGGTCGAGCGCAGCAGGCCGGTGCCGCCCGCGAACCAGACCTGGCCTTCGGCACCCGGCACGGCCTTGAAGTGCAGCCGCCCGGTGCTCGGCAGCGCGGCCGCGGACGCGGCGAAGGTGGCGCCGCCGTCCCGGCTCGTGTAGAACCTCCCGGCCGCGTACCCGTAGAAGATCCGGGGGTTGACCCGGTCCGACTCGACGACCGCGCCGGCAGGCAGGCCGCTGCTCGCGGTCCAGGAACCGCCGCGGGTGGTCGAGTAGTGCACGGCGGCGCCGGCCGGCGACCAGACCATGGCGTTGGCGTCCGCGCCGACCGCGATGGTGCCGCCGCCGGTCACCCCGGACGGCTCCTGGCCCTGGTACCAGTTCTTGCCGCCGTCGCTGGAGATGCCGAGGTGCGGGGCGTTGGTGGCGTTGCCGACCCGGGCGAAGACCAGCGGGTTGAGCTCGGCGAAGTCGAGACTCGTGGTGGTCGACAGGCTCGGCTGGTCGTGGAAGCTCGCCGGCACGGTGTCGAGCGCGGCGTGGTGGAAGCCGCCGATGTCGCCGAGCGCGCTGACCAGCGGGGCGCCGGAGGGCGGGCTGGCCAGGTCGAGGACTGCGGTCTCCTCGAGGCCCTTGGCCATCGGGCGGATCGTGAAGGTGGTGTTGCTGTCCCAGTTGGTCAGCTGGGTGGTGCCGTAGATGGTGGCGCCGGTGCCGTAGAGCAGCCGGCCGGAGTCGAACGGGTCGATCGCCAGCGACTCGTTCATCCAGCCGAGCTTCGGGGTGGACTCCGGCGGCTGCGGGTTGGTGTTGAAGTCGAGCCACGGGTTGGCCGAGATGTCCATGGTGTAGCGCTTGGACCGGTTGGGATAGCTGGTGAAGTCCCAGATCCGGGTCCAGCTGGCGCCGTAGTCGGTGCTGCGGAAGAAGATCGCGTCCGGCCACCAGGCGATCTGCGTGGCGACCATGAGCGTGCCCGGCTTCCGCGCGTCGACGGTCAGCCCGGAATAGCCGTAGTAGGCGTCCGCGGCCGGCGTGGGCGAGATGTCGGTCCAGGCACCGGTCGTGGTGTCCAGCCGGTGCACGCCGCCGGCGCCGCCGTCGTACGGCCCGCCGGTGTCGCTGGTCGCGATGAAGAGATATCTGCCCTGTACGACGCCCTTGTGCGCGAGGTGGCCGGTGGGCTGCCCGGCGATCCGCTGCCAGGTGGTACCGCCGTCCGGCGAGCGGTAGACCGGGTTGGCCTTGTCCGCCACGCCGACATAGATCGCGGGCGAGCCCGGGTCGAAGGTGACCCAGCTGAGACCCTGATTCTGGCTGAGGTAGCCGTTCGGGTCGCTCGGGTCCTGCACGTAGTTGCCGGCGTTCGGGAAGGCGGTGACCTTGGCCCAGGTGGCGCCACGGTCGGTGCTGCGCCACAGGCCGTTGCCGCCCTCGGCGGCGAAGTAGACGTTCCGGTTGTCGCGCGGGTCGACGGCGAGCCGCTCGCCCATGCCGCGGCCGGGCATGTTGCCGCCGACCTTGAACGGCAGCGGGGTGACCTGCCAGGTGGCGCCCTTGTCGGCGGAGCGCAGGATCGCGCCGTTGTTCGGGTCCCACGAGTTGGTGTACATGCCGACCGCGGCGTAGACCCGGTTGGTGTCGACCGGGTCGGGGGCGATGCTGAGTACGCCGTTGTAGCCCCAGTTGTCCTGCCCGACCCAGTCGAGCAGCGGCGTCCAGCTCTGGCCGGCCTCGTTCCAGCGGTACGCGCCGCCGATGTCGGTGCGGGCGTAGATCAGGTTGCGCTCGCCGGGGTTGAACACGATCGAGGGCACGAACCCGCCGCCGTCGATCCGGACGTTCCGCCAGGTGTACGACTCGGCGGCGGCCGCCGCGGCGGTGCCGGGTGGTGCGACGGCGGCGACGGCGGCGGCGCCCAGCAGCAGGCCCGCCACGGTCGCGGGGATGCCGAACCTTTTCATCCGGGAGCCTTCCATAGATGACCATACATGGGAGCGCTCCCAAAAGCGTCGGGTCCGCGTCACATCCCTGTCAAGCCCTGGAAACGACAAGTTGACAATCATGGATCCCTGGGTCGATCGTGGGAGCGCTCCCACCGACGGGCTCTCCGCGGCCGGCGACGGCGCCGCCCAGCCAGCGGTGACCGGCCGCGCGCCGAGCCCCACGCGGGCCACCGCCGATGATCGGCCGGCGGTGGCCCGCACCCACCCGAACTGCGGTGCTGGCACGGCAGGCGTAGGTTCGGGGCCATGTTCCCCGGGATCGACACGGTGACCGACGCCGACGTCCTCGCGAGCCTCGCCCACGACGAGGCCGAGTGGGCGCCGGCCGGCAAGCCGGCCGCCGCGGTCCGCTGCCGCACCGTCGACGAGGTGCGGCAGGTGGTGCGCGCCGCCGCGCGGGACGGCATCCCGGTGGTTCCGCGCGGCGCGGGGACCGGCCTGTCCGGCGGCGCCAACGCGGTCGACGGCTGCGTGATCCTCGACCTGAGCCGGATGAATCGGATCCTCGAGATCGACACCGACAACCTGGTCGCCCGGGTCGAACCGGGCGTGGTGATCGACGACCTCAAGGCCGCGGTCGCCGAGCACGGCCTGTGGTATCCGCCCGACCCCGCCAGCGCGCCCTGGTCGACGATCGGCGGCAACGTGGCCACCAACGCCGGCGGGCTCTGCTGCCTCAAGTACGGCGTCACCCGCGACTACGTGCTCGGCCTGCAGGCCGTGGTGGGCGGGCCGGCCGGCGACTACGGCACCGCGGTGCGGCTGGGCCGGCGTACCACCAAGGGCGTCTCCGGCTATGACCTGACCGGCCTGCTGGTCGGCGCGGAGGGCACGCTCGGCGTGGTCACCGAGGTCACCCTGCGGCTGCGGCCGGCCCGGCGCGAGCCGCTGCGTACGGTGGTCGGCGCCTTCCCGGGCGTGGTGGCGGCCGGCGCGGCGGTGGCCGAGAGCACCCGCCGGGGCCTGCAGCCGGCCGTGCTGGAGCTGCTCGACCGCGCCTGCCTGCGGACCGTCGAACAGTGGAAGCACCTGGGGCTCACCGCCGACGCGGAGGCGCTGCTGCTGGCCCAGGTCGACGGCGCCGGCGCGGCCGGGGACGCCGAGGCCGCGGCGCTGGCCGAGGCGTTCCGCGCGGCCGGGGCGACCTGGGCCGAGCAGTCGACCGACCCGATCGAGGCGGAGGCGCTGTTCGCCGCGCGGCGGCTGGTCTATCCGGCGTTCGAGCGGCTCGGGCCGGTGCTCACCGAGGACGTCTGCGTGCCGCGGTCGGCCGTGCCCGGCATGCTCACCGCGATCGAGGGGATCGCCGCCCGGCACGGCTGCCGGATCGCGACCGTCGCGCACGCCGGCGACGGCAACCTGCACCCGATGATGCTCACCCCGGCCGGCGACGACGCGGCCCGGGCGGCGGCCCAGGCGGCGTTCGAGGAGATCCTGTCCGCGGCGATCGCCGCGGGCGGCACGGTGACCGGCGAACACGGCGTCGGCCTGCTCAAACGCGGCGGCATGCGGCGCGAATTGCCGGCCGCCGCGCTGGCCATGCAACAGGCGATCAAAGATTCGCTGGATCCATTGAATATATTCAATCCCGGAAAGGTCGTGGGCGACCCAGCGGAATTGTTTGAATACCGTACGTGAAGCATTCGGCGCGCGTTTTTCGGTGATGTGTATCATCGAGCGTTGATTGCGGGACCCGCGCCGGTTGCCTAGGGTGCCCGAGGCGGCCGGCTGGTGACGAGTCGCCGTACCCCGGCGGTGGAGGAGCGTTACATGAAGGTTTGCGTTGTCGGCACGGGCTATGTCGGCCTCACCACCGGGGTCAGCCTGGCCTTCCTGGGACACGAGGTGACCTGCGTCGACCTCGACCAGAGCAAGGTCGACATGCTCCGCGGCGGGCACTGCCCGATCTACGAGCCGGGCATGGACGAGCTGCTCGGCGAGGCCGCGGCCAACCTGACCTTCACCACCAGTTACGCCGACGCCGTGCCGGGCGCCGATGTGGTCTTCGTCGCGGTGCAGACCCCGTCGGCGGCCGACGGCAGCCCCGACCTGACCTATCTGCGCGCCGCCGCGGAGAGTGTGGCGCAAAATCTCGACCACACCTTCACCGTGGTGGTCAACAAGTCGACCGTGCCGATCGGCAGCGGCAACTGGGTGGACGCGATTCTGCGCGAGTCGTTCGCGCAGCGCACCGACCGCCCGGAAAGCTGCGAATACGCGGTGGCCTCCAATCCGGAGTTCCTGCGCGAGGGCAACGCGATCCACGACACGCTCTTCCCGGACCGGATCGTGATCGGTTCGGACAATCCGCGCAGCCTGGAGATCCTCAACCGGCTGTACCGGCCGATCATCAACCAGACCTTCACGGCGCCCGGCTTCTCGCCGCGGCCCGACGACATCGGAGCGGTGCCGCTGGTCTCCACCGACCTCGCCTCGGCCGAGCTGATCAAGTATGCGGCGAACGCCTTCCTGGCCCTGAAGATCAGCTATGCGAACGAGATCGGTCAGCTGGCCGCCAAGGTCGGCGCCGACATCACCGAGGTGACCCGGGGCATCGGCCTCGACCAGCGGATCGGATCCCGCTTCCTGCAGCCCGGCGTGGGCTGGGGCGGGTCGTGCTTCGGCAAGGACACCAAGGCGCTGATCGCCACCGCCGCCGAGTACAACTACGAGATGCCGATCGTCAAGGCCGCCCGCGACGTCAACGAGCGGCAGCGGGCGATCGCGGTGGAGCGGCTCCAGGACGAGCTGCGCATCCTCAAGGGCCGCAAGATCGGCCTGCTCGGCATCGCGTTCAAGCCGAACACCGACGACCTGCGCGACTCGCCGGCGCTCGACATCGCCAACCTGCTGCTCGCCCGCGGCGCCCGGGTCAAGCTGCACGACCCGGTGGCGGCCGAGCGGTTCCGCCGGGAGCAGCCCGAGCTGGCGCCGCACCTGAGCGAGACGCTGGACGGGCTGTTCGACGACTGCGACGCGGTCGTGCTGGTCACCGAGTGGGCGCAGTATCTGGAGCTCGACTGGGCCAAGTTCGTGGGCCTCATGCGCACCCCGATCCTGCTGGACGGCCGGCACGTGCTCGACGCCGACCGGATGGCCCGGCTCGGCTACAAATACCTGGCCATCGCCGGGTAGCACCGCGGCCCACCGGTCGCCATCAACCGATCAGGCCACCCCGCCTCGGATATTCGCGGATATCCGAGGCGGGGTGGCCTGTTTGCGACTAGGGTCAGTCGAGGGGGCCAGAAGCAGCCTGACCAGGGCCTCTCCTTAACCGGTTAAGGGGTCCCGTCGAGCGCAGCCGTATCGTTACCGACTCGATCAAGCGGAAATCATTGCGCAACGACTCGGTTACCTCTTGACTATGACTCAAGTAGCGCTTCGGACGGCGACGTCTTCGGATGTCGGAGGCGCGATTTGACATAGGGAGCGGTATGTTCGGTCAACCTACGAGCCCGCGTTTCCGGGCCGTGCTCGCCGGCACGCTGAGCGCCGGGCTGATGTTCGGCCTGGCTGCATGCGGCGACGACAAGTCCGGCGGCAGCACCGACACAGATGCCTCGGCGTCGCCGATCGATTGCGCGCCATACAAAGAGTTCGGGGATATCAAGGGCAAGTCAGTCTCGATCTACACGGGCATCATCACCCCGGAGGACGTCCCGCAGAAGGAGTCCTACAAGCCCTTCGAGCAATGCACCGGCGCCACCATCAAGTACGAGGGCGACAAGTCGTTCGAGACGCAGATCCTGGTCCGCGCTAAAGCGGGTAACCCACCTGATCTTGCGATCGTGCCCCAGCCCGGCCTGGTCAAGCAGCTGGTCGCCACCGGCAAGGCGATCGAGGCGCCGACCCAGGTCGCGGCCAACGTCGACAAGTGGTGGGACAAGGCCTGGAAGGGCTACGGCACGGTCGACGGCAAGTTCTACGCCGCGCCGCTGGGCGCCAGCGTGAAGTCGCTGGTGTGGTATTCGCCGAAAGAGTTCAAGGACAGCGGCTACGCGATCCCCAAGACGCTCGACGAGCTCAAGGCGCTCACCGACAAGATGGTGGCGGACAAGAAGACGCCGTGGTGCGCGGGCATCAGCAGCGGTGACGCCACCGGCTGGCCGCTGACCGACTGGATGGAGGATTTCATGCTCCGGTCCGGCGGGCCGGAGACGTACGACAAGTGGGTCAACCACGAGATCCCGTTCAACGGCCCCGAGTCGACGGCGGCGCTGGACGCGGTCGGCGCCTACCTGAAGAACGACAAGTACGTGAACGGCGGTCTCGGCGATGTCAAGAGCATCGCCACCACCACGTTCCAGGACGCCGGCCTGAAGATCCTGGAGGGCACCTGCTCGCTGCACCGCCAGGCCAGCTTCTACGGGGCTCAGTTCCCGAAGGACACCAAGGTGGCCGAGGACGGTGACGTCTTCGCCTTCTACCTGCCCGGCAAGGACGAGGCCACCAAGCCGGTGCTCGGCGCCGGCGAGTTCATCCTCGCGTTCGCCGACCGGCCGGAGGTCAAGGCCTTCCAGACCTATCTGTCGTCGGACACCTGGGCGAACACGAAGGCGAAGATCTCCTCGGGCTGGGTCAGCGCCAACAAGGGTCTCGACCAGGCCAACCTGAAGAACCCGATCGACAAGCTCGCCGGGTCGATCCTGCTCGACCCCAAGGCCACGTTCCGCTTCGACGGCTCCGACATGATGCCGGCCGCGATCGGCTCGGATGCCCTGTGGAAGCAGATGACCAAGTGGATCACCGGGCAGGACACCAAGACGACGCTCGACAACGTCGAAAAGGCCTGGCCCAAGTAGGCGAAGGCCCGACCGAAGTGATCTGAACGGCTAACACCCTGAGGCCGGCCTGGACGGTAACGTTCCGGCCGGCCTCAAACTCCTCTCCAGCTACAAAAGGAGGTCAGGGTCGCGTGTTCAACACCGCCTCCACCACCCCCGAAAAGCTTCTTCAGATGGTCGCGGCACTGCTGCTCTTCGTCGCGGTCATGGGTGTCATCCTCTTCCTCGCCGGCCGGGTCGGCGGCAAGCGCGGCGACAAGGTCGTGGGTTATCTCTACCTCACGCCGGCCATCCTGATGCTCGGGATCGGCCTGGTCTATCCCGGCCTGCGCACCATCTACCAGTCGTTCTTCGACGCCGCCGGCAAGGCGTTCGTCGGCTTCGGCAACTACGGGACCATCTTTACCGACGACGAGCAGCTCACCGTGCTGCGCAACACGGTGTTCTGGGTCGTGGTGACGCCCTTCGTGGCCACCGCGGTCGGGCTGCTCTACGCGATCCTGGTGGACAAGTCCCGGTTCGAGTCGTTCGCCAAGGCGCTGATCTTCCTGCCGATGTCGATCTCGTTCGTCGCGGCCGGCGTCATCTGGAAGTTCATGTACGAGTTCCGGCCGGACCAGGCCCGGGTGAAGCAGATCGGCCTGATCAACCAGATCATCGTCTGGTTCGGCGGCGAGCCCAAGCAGTTGCTGCTCGATTCGCCGCTCAACACCTTCCTGCTCATCGTCGTGATGATCTGGATTCAGGCGGGCTTCGCGATGACCATCCTGTCCGCCGCGATCAAGGCGATCCCGGACGACATCATCGAGGCCGCCCGGCTCGACGGCACGAACGCGTGGACCATGTTCCGCAACATCACGGTGCCGAGCGTCCGGCCCACCCTCGTCGTGGTGCTCACCACCATCGGCATCGGCACCCTCAAGGTCTTCGACATCGTGCGGACGATGACCGGCGGCAACTTCGAAACGAGCGTCGTGGCCAACGAGTTCTACAGCCAGACGTTCCGGGCCGACAATCAGGGACTGGGCGCGGCCCTCGCCGTACTGCTGTTCGTCCTGGTCATCCCGATCGTCTACTACAACATCCGGCAGCTGCGTCACTCGGAGGGACGATGACTACCGCCACCCCGGTGACGACCACCCCGCCACTGACCCCGGACAAGGCGACCGCCGCCGCGATCGCTAAGAAGAAGCTCAGCTCGCCGTGGGCGTCGCTGGCCGCGATCGTCCTCGCGGTGCTGTGGACGGTCCCGACCTTCGGCGTGCTGCTCTCCTCGCTGCGGCCGGAGCGGGCCATCAAGACGACCGGCTGGTGGACGTTCTTCACCAACCCGACCGTGACGATGGACAACTACCGCGCGGTGTTCGGCGGGGAGGGCGGCGTCAACCTCGCCGACTTCTTCATCAACTCGGTGGTCATCTGCATACCGTCGGTGCTGATCCCGCTCTCGCTGGCGACCCTGTCGGCGTACGCGTTCGCCTGGATCAACTTCCCCGGCAAGAACGTCCTGTTCCTGGTGATCTTCTCGCTGCAGATCGTGCCGCTGCAGGTCACCCTGATCCCGCTGCTCCAGCTGTACGTGAAGATCGACCTGACCGGCACGTTCTGGACGCTGTGGCTGTCGCACTCGACGTTCGCCCTGCCGCTGGCGATCTACCTGCTGCACAACTTCATGCGGGAGGTCCCGTCGACCCTGATCGAGGCGGCCCGGGTGGACGGCGCCGGCCATGTGTCGATCTTCTTCCGGGTGATGCTGCCGCTGATGACGCCCGCGCTGGCCGCGTTCGGCATCTTCCAGTTCCTCTGGGTGTGGAACGACCTGCTGGTGGCGCTCGTCTTCGCGGGCGGCGGCGACGAGGTCGCGCCGATCACCCTGCAGCTGGCCAACCTGAGCGGCACCCGGGGCACGGCGTGGCATCTGCTCTCCGCGGGTGCGTTCGTCTCGATCATCGTGCCGGTGACCGTGTTCCTGCTGCTCCAGCGCTACTTCGTGCGCGGCCTACTGGCCGGCAGCGTCAAGGGCTGAGCGCCTTTCCCCCGTACGGCGAAGGGGCCGCCTCCGTTTCCCGGAGGCGGCCCCGTTTCTCGTTAGGGCTGGCTGCGCGGGCTGTCCGGCGCCAGGGTGTCGACGAACTCGTGCGTGTCGGCGTTCCGGCGGTCCGCAGCGGATCCGGCCGCCATCTTCCGGGCCACCTTGCCGGTGTCCACGCCGGACTTCTTCGCCCCGGCGAGGACCTTGCCGTACGCGGCCTCGCTCAGCGCGTACGCGGCCCGGTAATCGTGCCCGGCGAACGCGAGCGTCGCCACGCCGAGCAGCGCGTCGGCCGCACGCAGCTCGGCCTTGGCCTTGCCCGCCGGAATGGCCGCGGCCACCCGGTTGGCCGCCTCCCAGTACGCCGCGGACAGGAACCGGTCGCTGTTGTCCCGGTCGAACTGGCTGAAGTCCCAGTTCACGTCGATGTAGCTCATCATCGAGTTGCTCTCGTCGCCGGACCCGGCGAAGTACGTCGCGCCGGCGTGCCCGTAGTCGACGCCCGTCTCACTGTCGTAGCCGTCGTGCGGGTGGCTCAGCCCCAGGTGGTGGCCCACCTCGTGGATCTGGGTGGTGGTCAGGCCGTACCCGCTCGCCACGATCTCCGGGGAGATGAAGTTGAAGACGAACGACTGGTTGCCGGTCACGTAGTCGTCGTCGGCGAAGCCCAGCGCCGGCGTGCCGACACCCGCGTTCACCGCGTAGTTGAAGATCGGCAGCTCGTAGTCGACCTTGCCCTGGTCGTCCTGGGTGCGGGCGAGGTTTTCCCGGTTGTAGAGGTAGAGGTTGGCGAACGCCGGGTAGCCGCTGCCCGGGTAGCAGGAGACGTTCTCGAGCAGCCCGCGGTAGCACTCCTCGGCCCGCGCGTCGAACGGCAGGTCCTGGTTGTCGTAGCTGAACCTGTTGCGCCAGCGCAGCTCGGACAGCTCGTCGACGATCAGCCGGGGCTTGACGTAACGCGCCGAGGCGTCGACGCCCGTCCAACCCTCGTACGTGTTGCTGTCGATGTTGATCGACTTGGGCGGCTCGGGGGTGGGCAGCTCGACCGGGTAGAGCGGCGAGCTGGTCATCAGCAGGTTCAGCGCCACGTACCGGGTGACCTTGCCGAGGTCGGGGGCCAGCTCGGCCGGCGCGCGGTAGCCGCCCGCCCGGTACTCCCAGGTCGGCGGCATCCGGTAGTCGGCCTCGCCGTCGCCGTCCACGTCCGCGTCGTCCACGTTGAAGTTGGCGGTCCACGACTCGGGGCCGGCGGACAGGTCGTGGAACCAGACCCGGCGCGTGCTGCCCAGGCCGGTCTCCTCGTCGTCGGCCGTGGTGCCGCCCCAGGCGATCACCTTGCGGCTGTCCCGGTTGGCGCCGAAGTCGAACCCGGTGTCCGGGTCCGGCTCGCCGATCTTGGTGTAGACGTGGTGCTTGAAGTCGGACCGGCCGTACCAGTTGATGAAGAAGACCGTGTTCCGCCTGGTGTCCACACCGGATGGCGGGTGGAAGGCGAGCCACTTCTCCACGCTGGGCGCGTCGATGAAGTGGTTGCCGGTGATGTCCAGGACGTTGTTCTTCTGGTCGTTGTACGCCTGCTGGTACTGGGTCAGCGGGGCCGGCTTGGCCAGCTTGCCGAGCTGCTTGAAGAACGTGTCCTCGTACCGCTGGTCGGCGTACTTGATGCGGTAGTCATAGGTGTAGGTGATGCCGAGTTTCTCGGTGACCCCGTACGCCAGCCGGGAACGCACCACCGGCTCGTATTTCTTCGCCAGCTGCCCGGCGAAGGCGGACTGGGACACCTGGCTCGGCTCGTACCCCACGAAGACCACGTTGACCGGGACCTTCTCGACCAGCTTGGGCTGGCCACCCGGGTTGAGGAAGTGATACGAGGTGGTTGGCGCCGCCGCCCCCGCGGGCGTCGCGGACGCCCCGATCAGCACGGCGGTCATCGCGATGATGAACGCGGTTCTCCGTCTCATGCGCACACACGTAACCATTTGCGGACGCCGATGGGAAGCCCTCAGAGCCGAGGGACCGGCCAGAGCCGGCGAGCCAGTTGTACGCCCTCGCCCAGCGCGGTTCCCCAGAGCGCCACGGTCAGGTAGTCGCCGGCCGTGCCGAAGGTCGGGTTTCCCACATACAGCACCGACATGCCACTGAGTACGACCAGCACGCCGCTGGCCACCGCGAAGCGCAGCCCCTCGGTACGCAGCTCCCGGTCGATGGCCGCCGTGTCGAGCTCGTCCAGCCGCCGGGTACCGCGGCGGCGCCGCCACGAGCGCGCCACCCGCCAGGCCACCACGGCCGCCGTCCCGGTGAGCAGCAGCGGCAGCACCGCCGTGTACCAGACCACCGAGCCGGTGGCCGGGGCGTCCGGCCGCAGGCCGTCGGAGCCGGTCGGCGGCGGCACGGCGACCGGCGCGTCCGGGATCTCGCGGGGGCCGGTGGTGCCGGTCGGCAAGGGTGACGGGGTCGCGGTCGGCACCGGGCCGGTGTCGCCGATGCCGTCGCCGCGCAGCGTGAAGAAGGACAGCAGCGCGATCGGCACGCACAGGATCAGGGCGGCGACGGCCAGCACGGGCACCAGGCGCCGGCTCCGGGCGGCCGGCGGCGGCACCTGGATCGGCGAGGGCTCCCCGAACTGCGACGGCACCGGATCTTTCGGCACCGGGATCGGCAGGCCGTCCGGCTGCCAGTCGCGATAGAGCTCCTCGACCTCCTCGGCGAGCCCGGCGAGTTCGGCGGGCGCCGCGAAAAGCTTGGCGAGCAGCCGGTCGGCGCCCGCCCGGGTGCCGGCAGCCGAGCGGAGCGCGTCGAGCGTGCGGTAGAGCCGGCGGAACTCGCGAAGGTACGCCCGGGCGCCGGCCAGCCGCTCCGCCGCGTCGGTCAGGTCGCCGGCGGTGTGCAACGCCTGCCCGGCCAAGGCCTCGCCGACCGGACCGCGGTCGAGCGCCCGCCGGGCCTGCTCCCGATCGGCCGGCGCGATCATGCCGTCGGCGGCCGCCTCGTCGCGCAGCCCCTCGTGCGCGTCCACCACCGCCCCGAACGCGTCGACCACCCCGACCAGCTTCTGGTACTCCGTGCCGTCGGAGTCCCAGGCCGCCCACTCCGCCTCGGTCCGGCTCTCGTCGGCCGCGCCGAGCGCCTCGGCGACCCGCTGGTCGAGCAGCAGGCCCGGCTCGCCGTAGATCCGTACCGCGCCGCCGGTCCGCCGCTGCAGGGCGCGGGCCCGGTCGCGCAGGCGGGCCACCCGCAGGTCGAGCAGCCGCCGCGGCCGCAGCCGCGCCTGATAACGGTCGAGCACCTGCACCAGCGCCAGGCCGAGCAGCAGCACCAGGAACGGCCAGGCCGGCGCGTCCCGCAGCCGCAGCACCGCGGTCGCCTCCGTACCGGGCTGGTCCGGCAGCAGGTCGAGCGCGCCCTCGTACTGGCCGACGCCGCCGGCGTCGCGCACCACGAACTCGTCGCCGAAGCGCACCACGGTGGCGGTGTCGCCGCTCGCCGAGGTCAGCACGCCCACCTCGCCGGACCCGCCGCCGGGAGCGCCGGGCAGCTCGATCCGGCCGATCCGGGCCCGGTCGGCGAACGGCGCCAGCCGCACCCCGGCGAACTGCACGGCGCCGATCGGCACGGTCCGTTCGGCCCGGCGGTACGTGGTACTGATCGCCCGCCGGACGACGATGCCGCCGCCCGCGACGACCAGTTCCCCGGCACCCTCCGCGCGGGTGTCGAGCGCGATGACGAACGACGGCACGTCGCCCTGCGCGCTGGTCACGACCGGCTTCACCACTTTGATCACGCCGGCCGGCCGGAACGCGACCCGCAGCGTGAACCGGTGCCCCGTACCGGCCAGACCGTCCACTATCGCCACCCGCCACTGCTGGCCGGCCGGCGCGGCGGCCAGGTCGACGACGATCGGCCGTGGGTCGAGGAACTCCACGCCGTCGTCCCGCTGCTCCCGTGGCACCGGCACGCCGGCGGCCAGCAGCAGCGCGGCGAACGCCGGCAGCAACATCGTCACGCGCACCAGTGTCGGCAGCGGGCGGGTGCCGGGCCAGGCTCTGTCCGCGGTACGACAGCGAGATCGTCGGCCGGCGCTCACCGCGGCCGTCGTCAGTCGGCGCGGCCCACCAGGCCGAGGGCCGCGGTCGCGGCCGCCGTCGCGAGGATCCAGCCGGCCACCTGCAGCAGGCCCGCGACCGCCTGCATCGCGTCGTCGCGGTAGTGCCAGGACGACTTCTGGCCCAGGTCGACCACCGGGATGAGCAGGTCGATGCTGTAGAGCGCGGGGGTGAACCGGCCGCAGTAACCCGGCTGCACCGCGACCGGATCGGCGTCCGGGGCCACCACACAGGTGGTGGTGCGGCCGTCGGCAGCGACGACCGGGCGCGGGTCGGGATGCTCGGCCGGGCCGAGCAGGGCGAAGACGACCAGGCCGGCCAGCCACAGGCCGGCCAGCCAGTAGAGCGCCAGCTGAAGCCGGTAGCCGTAGCCGACGGTGGTGCGGTAGAGCAGGCTCACCACCCGGAGCAGGTTGCGCCGCACCCGCTGACCGATCGACGACGGCCCGGGCGGTGCCGCGGTGCGCTGCGCCCACTCGCGGCGGCGCATCTCGAACAGGACCCGCCGGGCCACCGAGTCCGACCCGGTCGCCCGGTAGATCGCGGCGAGCTGCAGGTACGGCTGGGACAGCTGCCCGGCCGGCAGGGCCACGTCGGTGCGCAGGGTGGACGGTGGCGGCAGCAGCTTGGCGCTCTGCAGCCGGCGGAGCTGGGTGGCCCAGTCCGCCGTACCGTGCTCGGCGTCCAGGTCGATGTGCAGCTGGTACTCCATGCCGAGCAGGTCGAGATGCCGGGCCCGCCACAGGTTGCCGTTGTCGGTGAACGAGATGACCACCGCGCGGGACAGGTCGACGTCCCCGTGTACGGGCTGGGCCGGCGCCACCACCAGGTCCGGCGAGCGCAGGCCGGCCAGGTCGAGGCTGAGCAGCCCGGCCTCGAACTCCGGCGGCTCGGCCGCGCCGCGCCGGCGACGCCGCTGCCGGGGCACGCCGGGCAGGGCGGCCCGGGCGGCCGCCACCCCCTCGGCGGTCGCGGCCAGCCGGGCCTGCCGGGCGGTGTGCCGGGCGCCCTCGTCGTCCGGGTTGTCGTCGGCCGCCGCCTCCGCGGCGTCCGCCACCGCGGCGCCGACCAGCAGCGCCCGCTCCCGGGCGGCGTCGCCGCCGTCCGCGCAGAACACCGCGATCGCGCCGTACGCCACGTCGCGCATGCCCACCGAGCGGCGCACCGTGGCGCGCCGCAGCCGCACCAGGCCCTCGGCCCGGCAGCCGTCGAACCAGGCGTCCCCGCCGATCTCCGCGCCCCCGCCGTCGATCGCCGGCTCCACCCGGCCGCGGCGGCGCACCGCCTCGATCTGCTCGTCGTTCCAGCGCAGGTAGGCCCCGCTGATGTCGACGTCGCCGGAGATCCGGGCGTCGGCGAACCGCACCCCGCCGACCGCGTCCAGCTTGACCAGATAAAGATCCGCACAGGACAGCGACGACGCGTCCAGGGCCAGCCCCTCGTCGCCGGCGATCTCGGCGGAGATGAACTGCACCGCCCGCGACACCCGGGCGCCGCGCAGCGCGATCGAGCCGCGCGCCCGGAACGGCGCGCCGGCCGGGTTGCCCCGGACCGTACCGGTGATCTGCGCGCCGATCAGGTTGAGCAGCGGATCATGCCGGGTCTCCCGGGTACCGGGCTGATAGATCGCCGGGTCGGCGCGGCACGGCTCGGCCAGCGTGGCGCCGGAGACGAAGACCGACCCGGCGGTCACGTCGGCCAGCCGCAGCGACCCCTCGGCCCGCACCTGCCCGCAGTCGATCGACCCGCCGACCGTGGCCCGGTGCAGGTTGACCGCGTTGCCGCCGGCAGTGCGCAACCGGGCCCGCTGCAGGTGCACGTTGTGCTGGATGCGGGCGTCCTGCAGGCACAGCTCGCCGGTGGCCAGCACGCCGCTCAGGTCGACGTCGCCGCCGATCACCACGCCGGGCAGGTGGAACCGGCCGGTCACCTCGAGCGGGTCGCCGTGGGTACGGGACGACCCGGTCGGCCGCTGCGACACCTCGGCGTGCACGTTGGAGCGGCGGCCCCGGTCCCGGCCCGGGTCGGCGGTCAGCGAACCGTCGATCCGCAGGTCGGGCGCGTTCAGCGCGGCGCCCGGCACCGGCCCGCCGTCGGCGGCCGCGGCCAGCCGGGCACCGTCCAGCTCGAAGTCGCCGCCGATCCGCGAGTTGGCCAGGTCGAACAGGCCCCGGCAGTCGATCCGCGGCGCGCTGAGCATGCCGCCGATGGTGAGCCGGCGCATCCGGACCGGACAGCCGGCCGGCAGCACCGAGATCGCGTCGGTGCGGTGGCCCGGGCCGAAGACCGAGCCGTCCAGGTGGATCGAGCCGCCCACCCGGGCATCGGTGAAATCGACGCCGTCCGGGAACGACGACTCCTTCAGCCACACCTCCAGCGTGATCACGCAGTTGGCCGCGTCCACCCAGGACGCCGTGGTGCGGTCGAGCTGGAGCCCGGGCAGCGACGCCTCCAGCAGGTTGAGCCCGCCCCGCACCTCGCACTCGATCAGGGTGAGCTGCACGGCCAGGGTGGAGCCGCGCAGGTCGAGGTCGCCGTCGACGGTCACGCCCTGCAGGTGCAGCTGGCCGGTCGGGTGGACGCCGGGGCCGGCCGGGCGCAGCAGGGCCTCGCGCAGCTCACCGGCCGGGATCGTCCGCGGGCCGGTGACCACGGCGCCGGAGCGGCTCGCCGCCACCAACTCCCGGTGAAGCTCATCGTCGCTGGCCACGGCGATCAATGTAACGCACCGCCGAGGACAAATCGGACTCGCGCCGGGCTGCCCGGGCGGGTGGTTCCGCGCGGCGCGGTCGTCACTCGTTCGGTGGAGGAAATGGTCTCGGCGGTGCTCTCGCCGTCCGGCTCCGCGCCGCACCCGCTCGGCGATGACCTGCCTCGATTCGTGCGGGACCTGCGGAAGCGTCTGCTCGGCGGGCCGTTTCGCCGAGCGCGTGCGTGAGATCGAGGTGGTTGTCTGGCGGCTATAACCCAAGACGTGACAACCCAAGGCGGAACGCGAACCGAGGCGTACGCGCGCAGAGGAGGTAACCGCGGTGGGGCCAACGTCATGAGCGGCCCGGTCGCCAATCTGCCGTCCCGGGACGCGGGCTTCGTGGGCCGGGCGGACTCGCTCGACCAGATCCGGACCGGGCTGGCCGCCCGCGGCCGGGTGGTCGTGCACGGCCCGGCCGGTGCCGGCACGACCCGGCTCGCCCTCGAACACGCCCACCGGCACGCCGCCGACTACGACGTGATCTGGTTGGTCCCGGCCGGGCGTGACGAACTGGTCGGCGGCCACCTCGCCGACGCCGCGCACGCCGCCGGCCTGGTCGAGGCGGACGTCACCATCCCGGCCGCGGTCCAGGCCGTCCACGCCGAGATGGCCCGCGGCGCCCGCTGGCTGCTGATCTTCGACGACGCGGCCGGCGGCCTCGACGACCGGCTCCCGCCGCGCGGCGGCCACGTGATCATCACGTCCCGGCGGGCCGGCTGGGCCGGCGTGGCCACCCCCGTCGAGGTGGGCTTCTTCCGCCGGGAGGAGTCGGCGGGCCTGCTGCGGCAGCGGACCGGCGCGCTCACCACGGCCGAGGCCGGCGAACTCGCGGCGGCCCTCGACGACCGGCCGCTCGCGGTCGCCCAGGCGGCCGCCCTGATCCGCCTCGCCCCGCAGGAACCGCTCCCGCTGCGGACCGTCCCGCCGGCCCGGATCGCCATCGACCGGCTGGAGGTCGACCGGCCGGCCGCCGCCCAGCTGCTGTGCCTCTGCTCGGTGCTGGGCACCGAGCCGATCCCGGCCGACCTCTTCACGCGCTCGCTGGACCGGCTCCCGGGCCCGCTCGGCGAGCTGGCGCCGACCGGCTTCGCCGGGCTCGTCCAGGCGTTGCGGGCGCACGGCCTCGCGGAAGGCGGGCAGACCCACCCGCTGGTCCGCGAGGTCGTCCGCGACCAGCTCGGCGACGCCGCGACGCGGGTCTGCCGGGAGTACGCGGGGATCCTCGTCGCCGCCGCACTCCCGGCCGACGTGGAGGACCCGGCCGGCTGGCCGCGCTGGACGTCCCTGGCGCCGCACCTGCTCGCCGCCGACCCCGCACACAGCACCGACCCGGCGCTGCGAGCCGCGGCCGGCGGGCTGGTCCGCTACCTGCTGCGCCGGGCCGAGCCCCGGCCCGCGCTGTCGATCGCCACCGCACTGCACGACGCGTGGCGGGAACTGCTCGGCCCGGACCACCCGCACACCCTGGCGGCGGCCACCTGGCGAGCCCA
>Ga0070668_100001149_pt1 | contig 18642 bp, 21 predicted proteins | sample KBSS43metaG_FD_64661 | JGI IMG/M metagenome (GOLD analysis project Ga0070668, IMG submission 64661) | Switchgrass rhizosphere microbial communities from Kellogg Biological Station, Michigan, USA - KBS S4-3 metaG | ecosystem: Host-associated > Plants > Roots > Rhizosphere > Soil ... | reverse complement strand
CGCCTCGAGCCGCCGGGCGGCCCAGCGGCTGACCGGCGAGCGAAGCGCCCCCACCGCGATCGGTACCTCCGGCCACACGTCCCGCACCTCCAGCACCATCGGCACCTGCCGGCGCAGCGCCGCGTAGACGCCGGGGATCGCCACCGTCAACGGCGTGCTGGTCGCGAAGACGAGATCGTGCCGTAGCCGCCCGGCCACCGCCGCCGATCGGCCGACGAAGCCGATGAACGCCCAGATCCGGCGGCGGTAGGTCATCGAGTTGTGGTACGGCACCGGCAGCCAATGCACCACGATGCCGGCCTCGGTGCTGGTCCGGGCCCGGTCGCCGGCCGGTTCGCCGGCGATCATGTGGACCTCGTGGCCGCGCTCGACCAGGCGCCGCGCGAACTCGTAGGAACGCGTCCCGCCGGACATGCCCGGAGTTCTAAAATGCTGATGTATATACGTGATACGCACAAACCAAACATAATGGGCATATCGGCCCAACGGAGGGGGTGCGGTGAAGCTCTCCGTCGCACCGTGGACCCTCGACGACGCGGACTGCCCCGACGTCTACTTCACCGCCGGGTACGGGATGGCGGCCGCCGTCGCGAAGCACGGCCGCTGGGAGGCGCTGCACGTCGAGGACCGCCTGTTGCTGCCGTATGTCGTCACCGAGACCGGCGACGGTCACCTCGATGCGGCGAGCCCGTACGGGTACGCGGGAATCCACGTCGCGCCGGGCAGCACCGAGCACGACGTGGCCCAGTTCTGGCGCCTCGTCCAGGAGCACTGGCGGGACATGGGCCTCGTGGCGATGTTCTTCCGCTTCTCGCCGTTCGAGCCGGTCGTCACTCTGGACGGCGTGCGCACCACGCACTCGGGCGACACCGTGACCGTCCCGATCGACGGCGACGCCGACGCGCTCTGGGACGGCATGGAAGGCCGGTCCCGCACGGCGATCCGGAAGGCCCGCAGCCTCGGCTGCACGGCGACGGTCCGGCCTGCCCGCGCGACCGATCTGCACGGCGGATCGTCGTTCCGCGTCCTGTACGAGCAGACGATGCGGCGGGTCGGCAGCAAGGCCGGGTATCTCTTCGGCGACACGTACTACGTCAAACTCCTCGACGGACTCGGCCCGTCGCTGCTCATCGCCGAGGTCTTCAGCGAGGCCGGCGGCGTGTGCGCCGCCGCGCTCGTCCTGCGCCACCGGGACCGCGTCCACTACCACCTCGCCGGCTCCGACCTCGGGGCGGCGGGGCGCGGCGCGAACAACCTTCTGCTGTGGACGGTCCTGCGCTGGGCGGCCGGCAGCGGAGCACGCCTGGTGCACCTCGGCGGTGGGCTTCGGGCCGACGACAACCTGTTCAAGTTCAAGCGCTCCTTCGGCGGCCGGCGCACGCCGTTCCGTACCGGCGCCGTGGTCGTCGACAAGGGCGCGTACGACAAACTCGTCGAGCGCCGCGCCGCCGCGTGTGGGCGGTCGCCCGGCGAACTGGTGGGCACCGGGTACTTCCCGGCCTACCGGGTGGGGAGCGAACTGATATGACCCTCAAGCGTCTGACGGACCTTGTGCTCGGGTCGCTTCTGCTGATCCCGGCCGGCCCGATCATGCTCGTGATCGGACTGCTCATCCGTCTGTTCGACGGCCGGCCGGTGTTCTTCGTGCAGACCCGCCCGGGGCTGCACGGCGAACCGTTCCGCTGCCGCAAATTCCGTACGATGCGCCCGCCCGCGCCGGGGCAGGACATCTGGACCACCGACGCGCAGCGCATGACGAAGGTCGGCAGGTTCCTGCGCCGGACCAGCCTGGACGAGCTCCCGGAGCTCTTCCACGTGCTGTCCGGCCGGATGAGCCTGGTCGGGCCGCGACCGCTGCTGATGGAATACCTCCCGCAGTACAACGAGGTCCACCGGAGGCGGCACGACGTGCGGCCGGGGATCACCGGGCTGGCGCAGATCAACGGGCGGCGCTCGCTGACCTTCAGCCAGCGCCTTGACCTCGACGTCGAGTACGTCCGCAACCATTGCCTGACCATGGATCTGGGCATCCTCGCGCGCACCCTGCTCGCGCCGTTCCGGCCGGGCGACGTCGAGGGGCAGACCCTCGACGACGTCGACGACCTCGGTTTCCACGGCGCCCGGAAGGCCGACGACGGTGACCGCTGACGGCCGCTGGGAGAGCGGCTCGGCGTTCCCGCTGGTGCTGGGCGGCGAGCACCGGCGTCCGTTCGACGGCGGCCGGTTCTTCGGCTCGGGCCGTCAGGCGCTGGCGGCGCTGCTCGCCCACGGCCGCGACGCATCCGGCTGGACCGCCGTGCACCTGCCCACCTACTACTGCCCGGAGGTGGTGGACGACGTCGCCGCCGTGCTGGACGTCAAGCGCTACGCCGCCTCGCCGGACGGCGACCTCGCGGAGCCGGCGCCGGGCGACACCGAGGTCGTGGTCGCCGTCTCGTACTTCGGGCAGCCGCCCGCCGTGCCGCGGTCCCGGGGCCGGGCCCTCATCGTCGACGCGACCCACGACCCGGTCGCGCCATGGCTGTCCACAGTGGGCGCCGAGGTCGCCTTCGCCTCGCTCCGCAAGACACTTCCGCTCCCGGACGGAGGCGTGCTCTGGTCGCCGGCCCGGCAGCCGCTGCCCGCACCCGCCCCGGCGACCGAGCGGCACCTGGCCGGCGTCGGTCAGATCCTGGCCGCGATGGCCCTCAAGGCCGCCTACCTGGACCGGGGAACCGGCGACAAGCAGACCTATCTGGACCTGTACGCCGCGGGGGAGGCGTGCTTCCGGCAATGTGCCCCGGGCGAGATGTCCGCCTACTCGCGCGCCGCCCTGCGGACGTTCCCGATCGACCGATGGCGCGCCCGGCGGATCGCGAACATCGCCACCCTGACCGCGGCGCTGTCCGGCCTGGACCTGATCCCGTCCACCTTCGGCGTCGTGCTGCGGTTCCCGAGCGCCGAGGTGCGCGACCTGGTCCGGGCCGGCCTCCTCGCCCGCCGCATCTACCCGGCCGTTCTGTGGGACGTCGCCGAGCCCGAGCACGATCGGGAGCTCGCCGGGCGGCTGCTGTTCCTGCACGCCGACTTCCGTTCCGGCCCGGCCGACCTCCAGCGGGTGGCCCGGGCGGTCCGCGAACTGTCCTTGGCGGAGGCTTCATGCTGAACGGCAACCTCGTCGGCATCCGCCCGGTCGAGTCGGCCGACCTCGACTTCCTGGCCGACCTGGACGCACATCCGGCGGTCCGCGGCAACGTCGTCGGCTGGGACTGGCCGGTCAGCCGGGACGCGCAGGCCGACTGGCACAAGGCGGCGCAGGGCAACCGGGGCACCCGCCGGTTCACGGTCACCGACCTGCGGTCCGGCGAGCCGATCGGCCTTACCGGACTGTGGGAGATCGACTGGCACAACCGGTCGGCGCTCACCGCCGTGAAGCTCATGCCCGGCCGCGCGCCGAAGGGAGCCGGGAGCGACTCCATCATGCTCACGATGGCGTGGAGCTTCTACGAGGTCGGCCTGCGCCGTCTGCACAGCTCCATCCTGGCGTTCAACGCCGCCAGCTACGGCGCGTACGTGCGCCGCTGTGGCTGGCGCGTCGAGGGCCGCGAGCGGGCGGCCGTGTTCCGCAACGGCGATTGGCACGACCTGCTCCGCGTGGCCATCCTGCGTCCCGAGTTCGACGAGCTGCCCGACGCCGAGGCGTACGTCCGGCGGGTCTGCGCGGTGCAGACCGGTCTCGCTGTCATCGACCCGTAACGGCGCTGCGCGTCACCGCTGCCCGGCCCAACTTCGCCAGGACCGCGCCGCACTCCGGCGGCCGTCCAGAAACTCCGTGACGGCGTCGAGAACTCGGCGAACCTGGTGGTCGCCGAGAGCGGAGCCGCCGGGCAGGGTGAGGCCGTTCCGGAACAGGCATTCCGCGGCGCCGGTCAGCGCGGTGCGGGCGCCCGCGAAGACCGGTTGGAGGTGCATGGGCTTGAAGACGGGCCGCGTCTCCACGTTCCTCGCCGCCAGGTGCGCGGCCAGGTCACCGGCCCGCCAGCCGGCCCGGTCCGGATCCACGACGATGCTGGTGAGCCAACAGTTCGCCGCCGGGTCGTCGCCGCCCAGCAGACGCACGCCGTCGACGTCGGCAAAGACCTCGGCGTACCCGTCGCGTACGGCCCGGCGGCGGGCGATCATCTCGTCCAGGCGGCGCAGCTGGGCCCGGCCCAGCGCGGCCAGCACATTGCTCAACCGGTAGTTGTAGCCGATCTCGGCGTGCTCGTAGTGCTCCACCGGCAGCCGCGCCTGGCTGGCCAGGCGACGCGCCCGGGCGGCCAGGCCGGCGTCGGCGGTGAGCAGCATGCCACCGGCGGACGTTGTCATGATCTTGTTGCCGTTGAACGACAACGCCGCCGCCCGGCCGAAGGAGCCGGCCTGCCGGCCACGGTGCGTGGCCCCGACCGCCTCGGCGGCGTCCTCGATGACCGGGACGCCATACCGGTCGCAAAGCGGGATGATCCGCTCATAGTCGGCACAGCACCCGAAGAGGTCGACGGTCAGCACGGCACGCACGGACGCGCCCTCGGCGTGCAACCCGGCGAGCAGGCCGGACAGCAGCTCGGCGTCGAGATTGCCGGTGGTGGTGTCGCAGTCGGCGAAGATCGGCGTGGCGCCGGTGTACACCGCGGCGTTCGCCGTGGCCACGAAGGTGAGGGTCGGCACGACAACGACGTCGCCGGGGCCGGCGCCGACACCCATCAGGGCCAGATGCAGCGCGGCGGTGCCCGAGTTGACGGCGACCGCGTGCGGCACTCCGACCCGGCCGGCGACCTCCCGCTCGAACAGGTCGAGATCGGGACCGACCGGGGCGACCCAGCCCGACCGCAGGGCCGCCATGACGTACTCCGCCTCTAGGCGCCCGACGTCCGGAGCGGACAGCGGAACGGCGCGACTCACGGCCGCTCTCCTCTCAGCATCGGGCCTCTCAGCATCGGGCCTCTCAGCATCGGGCCTCTCAGCATCGGGCCGGTCAGCATCGGGTCAGGGTGGGCAGCGGGGTGGTAGCGGCGGTCCACCAGCGCGTCTGCTCCGGCGGCTGGGCCGGCGCCCATCGGCCGTGCAGCGTCTGCAGGAGGCCGGGCCGCTGTGCCGCCACCATGTTGAAGACGCAGCCGAGCAGCTTGGCGTCGACCGCGCGCAGCGCCCGCACGGCGGCGGTGACCTGTGCGGTGGTGGTCTTGCGGGACCGTACGATCAGCAGCGCGCCGTCGGTGCGCGCCGCCACCACCGCGCCGTCGGTGACCGGCAGCAGCGGCGGCGAGTCGAGGATGACCATGTCGAACCGGCCGCGCAGCTCGTCGAGCAGGTCGGCCATCCGCTGCGAGCCGAGCAGCTCGCTCGGGTTCGGCGGCTGCTGCCCGCTGGAGAGCAGCCACAGGCCGGACCCCCACGGCTGCAGCACCTGATCGAGCGAGGCCGCGCCGACCAGGACGGTGGTCAGGCCGGCGCCGCCCTCCCGGCCGAGGAAGGCGGCGAGCCGGGGGCGGCGCAACTCGGCGTCCACGATCAGCACCCGCTGGCCCGCCTCGGCGAACAGGATGGCCAGCCCGCAGGCGGTTGCCGAGCGGCCCTCGCCGGCCACCGCGCTGGTCACCGCCAGCGTCTTGACCGGGCGGCCGCGGTCCGCGTACTGGACGTTCGTGCGCAGCTGGCGCAACGCCTCGGCGCGCGGCGACCGGCTGTCCGAGATGAGCGGGCCGGCCCGGCGCCGGGCCCGCCGGTCCACCGGGATGCAGGCCAGTACCGGCGCCGCGGCGAGCTCGGCGAGCCGCGTGTCGGACCGCACCGAGGTGTCCGCGATCTCCCGGATCACGGCGAAGGCGGTGCCCAGGATCAGGCCCACCGCCACGCCCATCGCGCTGTTGTGCAACGGGCGCGGCTCGACCGGTTCGGCCGACAGCATCGGCGGCTCCAGCGGCCGTACCGTGGCGATCGGCGTCCGGTCGGCGGACCGTTCCTCGAAATCCCGGACCATTGCCGAGAATTGCACGACCAGGGAATCGGCCATCAATTTCGCGCGTGCCGGGGAACCATCGGTAACCGTCACGTCTATCAATACAGTGCTCGCGTCGACGGACACTTTGATTCGTTCCTGAATCTGCTCCGGAGTCAGTCCGGGATTCGACTGTGCGGCGATTGCGTTCGCCAGCCGCCCACCGGTCAGGAGCGCCTCATAGGTCTTCAGCCGGCTCGTGACGAACATCGCTCCGTCCAGCTTGCTGTCGGTCACGGCATTCTGGGCGGACACGAAGAATGTGACGGTGGCCGCGTAGACCGGCTTGGACCGGGCCGTGAGCACCATCGCGACGCCCACCGCGAGCAGGACGGAGACGGCGACTACCCACCATTGTCTCCGCGCCACCCGGAGGTAGTCACGTAGCTCCACACAACCCCCCAGACAAGCCGCTTTTACCGAGAATCTATGTGTCGGGACAACCCGTGGGGGGCAGTATCCGGAAGTTCGGATCGAGCGTTCCGGGTCGATTAGGCTGAGAAAAGATCATCGGCTTGTGGCCGCTGTTACGGCCGAGTCGGGAGGTGTGACCATGCGCCCTTCTCCGCTCGCGGTGGACGGCGTCGCGTGGGCGGCCGGGCTGACCGCCGCGGTATTCGTCCGGGACGAATTCACGATGGATGCCGCGCGCTTAGCCCGGATCATCCCGTTCGTCCTGTTCGCCGTCGCCGCGCAGGCCGGCCTGGGCCAACTGCGTCACCTCTACCGGGGCCGGTACGCCTTTGCCAGCTTCGAGGAGATCCGCGCGTTATGGCCCACCACGTTGGCCACCGCGGCCCTGCTGCTCGTGGCCGACCTGCTCGCCGGCCGGCCGGTCCCGACCGGTGCACCCGTCCTCGGCGGCGTGATCGCCCTGCTCGGCATGCTCGGCGCGCGCTACCTGCACCGGACGCGGCGCCGCCACCGGAACCGGCCGGACGCCCGTACGGCCGGCCGCGTCCTGCTGTTCGGCGCCGGGTCGGCCGGCCAGAGCCTGGTGCGGAGCATGCTCTCGGACCCGCGCGGCCGGTACCTGCCGATCGGGATGATCGACGACGATCCCCGCAAACGGCGGTTGCACCTGTCCGGCGTACCCGTCCTCGGCAGCCGTACCGACATCCCGGCCGCCGTGGCCCGCACCGGCGCGACCACCGTGGTGTTCGCCGTGGCGAACGCCGACGCGGAACTGGTCCGCGCGATCCGCGAGATCACCGTGGCGGCCGGCGTCCGGTTCATGGTGGTGCCGTCGCTCAGCGAACTCATGGACGAGAAGGTCGACGTCCTCGACATTCGCGAGGCCCGGGTCACCGACCTGCTCGGCCGGCACCAGATCGACACCGACCTGGACTCGATCGCCGGCTACCTGACCGGCAAGCGGGTGCTGGTCACCGGCGCCGGCGGGTCGATCGGCTCGGAGCTGTGCCGGCAGATCCACCGGTTCCGCCCGGCCGAGCTGATGATGCTGGACCGCGACGAGTCGGCGCTGCAGGCCGTGCAGCTGTCGCTGGACCCGCACGCGCAGCTCACCGACCCGTCGGTCATCCTCGCCTCGCTGCGCGACGTCGCCCGGGTCCGGGAGATCTTCGCCGGCCGGCGGCCCGAAGTGGTGTTCCACGCCGCGGCGCTCAAGCACCTGCCGCTGCTCGAACGCTATCCGGGGGAGGCGGTCAAGACGAACATCTGGGGCACCCTCGCGGTGCTCTCGGCCGCCGCCGGGGTCGAACGATTCGTCAACATCTCCACCGACAAGGCGGCCAACCCGACGAGCGTGCTCGGCTACTCCAAGCGGATCACCGAGCGGCTCACCGCGTACACCGCCCAGGTCTGCCCCGGCACCTTCCTGAGCGTGCGCTTCGGCAACGTGCTGGGCAGCCGCGGCTCGGTGTTCACCACGTTCAGCGCGCAGATCGCCGACGGCGGCCCGATCACCGTCACCCACCCCGACGTGACCCGCTACTTCATGACCATCCAGGAGGCCGTCCACCTGGTCGTCCAGGCCGCGGCGATCGGCCGCGACGGCGAGGCGCTGGTGCTGGAGATGGGCAAGCCGGTGCGGATCGCCGAGGTGGCCCGCCAGATGGTCGCCCTCGCGCCGAACCCGGTCGAGATCCGCTACACCGGCCTGCGCCCCGGCGAGAAACTCGCGGAGGACCTGTTCGGCGTGGGCGAGACCGACTGCCGCCCGCTGCATCCGCTGATCTCGCACGTCGCGGTGCCGCCGCTGGACCCCGCGGAGGTCCAGCGCCTCAGCGCCGACGCGGCCCCGGAGATCCTGGTCGGCGAACTGGCCCGGATCTGCGCCGCCGCCACCCCCGAAGAGGTTTCGCACCGGCCGGCGGCATGATCCGTTTGATGCCGATTGCTGCGGCTGCATGATCCGTTTGATGCTGATCGGTATCGCTGGCTGCATGATCCGTTTGATGCCGATTGGTACGCTCGGCGATCGACCACGATCACCGTAGCGGGGCGAGGCATGAACGCGGACATTTCCGGCGGCATCCTGGATCCGGACGGCGCCATGGCGGAACTCGCCGCCTGGCAGGGCCGCATCGATCAGCTGGCCGCCGACACCCAGACGATGAGCGACCGCCTGCGCGAGCTGCGGGTCACCACCCGCGACGAAAACGGCCTGGTGGAGGTGACGATCGACTCCGCCGGCGCGCTCACCGGCCTGCGGCTCGGCCCGCGCATCCAGCAGACCGACCCCGACACGGTGGCACAGACCATCATGCGGACCATCCGGCAGGCCCGCGACGAGGCCGCCGACCGGTCCCGGGAGATCCTCACCGAGACGCTGGGCACCGAGTCGCCGGCGGCGCGGGCCATCGCCGACCGGGTCGGCCGGCAGCTGCGCGGTGCCGAGCCGCCCGCCGACGACCCCGACGGCAGGTGAGCGCGATGGCCGACGGCTTCCTGGCCGACGCCCGGCAGATCCGCCGGCACGCCGGCGCGGTCGAGGAGGTCCGCGCCCGGTTCGGCGCGGTGCGGGCCGCCAGCGCGCACATCGCCTCGGACGACGCCGCGTACGGGCTGCTGTGCGGCTGGATGGCGGGCCTCTTCGAGGGCCGGCACCAGCGGCAGGACAGCCTCGTCGGGTACGTCGAGGAGAACCTCGCGTTGGCCGCCGACGCGCTGGGTCGCGCCGCCGAGGCGTACGAGCGGGTCGACGACGCCGTCGCCGAGGCGATCCGCCGGGCCGGTGACCCGCGGTGACCGACTCCCTGGTCGCCCCCGTCGTCTCCACCCGCACCGCGCTGACCGGCATGTCCCTGCCGGACGGCATCCAGGGCCTGGTCGGCGCGATCCGCAGCGAGGGCTGGGTCGACGACCTGCTGGCCGGCGGGTCGCTCGCCGTCGAGGCGGTCTCGGTCGCGCTCGACCCGTTGAGCGCCCTGCTGGCCAACGGGCTGGGCTGGGCGATGGAATACTTCGAGCCGCTGCGCGAGATGCTCGACAAGCTCACCGGCATGCCCGACGTGGTCGCCTCGCACGCGGCCACCTGGGAGCGGATGGCCGGCGAACTGGCCGACATGTCCGCCGACCTGGCCGCCCGGGTCGACGCCGACCTGCCCGACTGGCAGGGCGACGCCGCAGACTCCTACCGCACGATGATGGCCGGCAACGTCGATGCGATCGGCGGCCTGGGCGCGGTCTCGGCGGCGATGGCCGCGGCCACCAGCGCCGCCGGCAACCTGGTGCAGTTCACCCGCGACATCGTCCGCGACCTGATCGCCGACCTGGTGGCCCGGGTGATCGTCTGGGCGGCCGAGGCCATCTTCGTGGTCACCATCCCGGTGGTGGCCGCCCAGATCACCGCCGCGGTGACCAAGTGGGCCGGCCGTATCCTCGGTTACACCGCCGCGCTGATCACCAGCCTCCGCAACCTCACCCGCCTGATCAACGGCTGACCCACCGTGCCGGCCAGACCGCGGGGCCACGGCGACGGCGGTGACGCGGACGTCCCGCGGCGCCCGGACGGCGGTGCACGCGGGAGCACGCCGGGGAGCGTGTCCGCGGCTCAGGAGGCGATCGCCGGCCGCGCGCAGGAGAGCCGCCCGGGTCGCGGAGACACGCGGCGGGCCGCTCCGGCCGGCGAGGGCGACCCGCCGGTTCGGCTCGGTTCTGTCGATCCGGCGGCGGCGCGTGCTTTCGTCGACAATGTCGTCGGCGACCCGAGAACCGTCGCCGGACGCTCGGCGGAGGACATCGCGGATCAGTTCACGGCCGCCGGCTACCGGGCGACCGTCCAGCAGAGCACCAAGAAGGGAACGTCCGGCAACGCCGTCCAGGTGCGCATCGAGGGGCATCCGGAGATCACCAATATCCAGGTGCATCCGGGCGGCGGCCGGCACACGCCGGAGGGCTCGCCGTACTGGAAGATCTCGACGAGCACGACCGGCAAGACATGGGTCATTCCCGGAGACTTCCGGGGCGCGGGAGATCTGGTGGGGAACGTGGTGCGCTATGACGAATGAGCTCGTCAAGGTCGATCGGGTGCGGTCGGTGGACGAGGCCGTCGCGGTCGAGCGGCTCGGGGCCGGCATGGTCGGGGTGGCGCTCGGGCCGGATCCGCGCTTCGACGACGACCGGGCGGTGCCGGTGGAGGCGGCCGCCGAGATCGGGAAGTCGCTGCGGCGGGCGACGCTGGTCGCGGCGATGGATCTCGACGGGGATCCGGGGCGGGTGCTGCGCATCGCCGGCACGGTGGGTGCGGGGCTCGTGCAATCGGTGACCGGGGCGGTTCCGCCGGCCGAGGTGCGGGCCGCCCTGGCTGGTGCCGGGATCGGGCTCGTCCTGGCCGGCGTCGAGATCGCGCACGACGACGATCCGTCCTGGGTGCTCAGCCGGTACGCGGAGGTCCCCGGCCTGGGCACTGTCCTGTTCCAGGCCGACGTTCTGGGGGAGTATCGCGACTCCTGGCGTTTCCTGCGGGAGGAGTCACCGGCGTACCCGGAGGAGTTTCAGATCGACGACCTGAACGAGCTCGGGCGGGACGCCGGCCTGGTGGCCACTCTCGATTTCACGCCGGCGAACGTCACCGAGATCGTCGCCGCGTTGCCGGGGATCCGCGGCATCGCGCTGCCGCTTGCCGAGGCTGCGCGCGCGGGGGTGCACGCCTTCGGCTTCGGCGACGCGGTGGCGGTGTTGCGGGCGCTCGGCGGCGGGTAGCGGGTCACTGGGCGGGCCGGAGCGTGCGTTGCATGAGGCGGGTGTCCAGGCAGCGGCCGTGTTTGGTGCCGACGCCGATGAGGAGGCCGGCGTCGGTGAAGCCGAGGCTGCGGTGCAGGGCGACCGAGTCGGCGCGGCCGGTGTCGGCGATCACCGCGATCATCTGGCGCATCCCGGCGCGGGTGCTCTCGGCCAGCAGTGCCGCGAGCAGGCGGCGGCCCAGGCCTCGGCCGGTCCGGTCGTGGGCCAGGTAGATCGTGTCCTCCACGGTGTGGCGGTAGGCGGGCTTGGGCCGCCACGGCGCGGCGTACGCGAAGCCGGCCACCTCGCCGGCCTGGTCGGCCACCAGGAACGGCAGGCCGCGATCGGTCAGGTCGTCGAGTCGCTGCCGCCACTGCGCGACGGTGGGCGGGATCTCCTCGAAGGTGGCGACCGTGTGGGTCACGTAGTGCGCATAGATCGCGGCCACGGCGGGCAGGTCGGCGGGCGCCGCCGGGCGGGTGATGGCAACCGGGTCCAGCACGACAGGCTCATTTCGCTATAGTGAAACGGAACGGTATTATAGCGAAATGATGGATCTCGTGGCGCTGGGCCGTCGCATCCAGGCGCTGCGCCGCGCGCGCGAGCAGACCCTTCAGCAGCTGGCCGAGGCCGCCGACGTGAGCGTGAGCATGCTGTCGTCCGTCGAGCGCGGGCAGAAGGCGCCGACGATCGTGGTCCTGGCCCGCATCGCCGACGGCCTCGGCGTGCCCCTCGCCGAGGTGGTCGCGCCGCCCGCCGACGACCGCGTCATCGTGCGGCGGGCCGCCGACCAGGACACCGCCGACGAGCCGGGCGGCTGGCGGCGGACGATCCTCAGCCCCGTCGTGCCGGGCGTCAACTTCGAATGGATCCGTACGATCCTGCCGCCGGGCTGCGACGCGGGGGAGTTCCCGGCGTACGCTCCGGGCTCGCACGAGTTCGTCGTCGTCGAGTCCGGGAGCTTGCGCCTCACCGTCGACGACCGCGCCGTCGACCTGCACGAGGGCGACTCGCTCTACTTCGCCGCCGACAGCACGCACGCCTACGCCAATCATGGCCCCGGGCCGTGCACCTACCACGTCGCCGCCCTGATCATGCGGGCGCGGACGGCCCGCCCGGCCTGATCAAGGTGGCGGATCGCCGAGTGCGAGCATCATGTCAGGATTCTGACATACTCTAGGCATGTCAGGACCCATCCCATGACCGGGCGTGAGCAATCGGCCGTACGGGAGGTGGCCGGCCCCTGGTCGCTGGCCACCAGCCGGATCTTCTGGGAGGGCTTCGCGCCCGCGGCCCTGCGCGACCAGGCCGGCGACGCGGCGTTGCGCACCGTCTTCCTCACCGAGCACGACTGGACCGCCGCGACGGCGACCGTCCGGCAGGACGGCGCGACGGCCCACCTCACCGTCGCCGGCACCGGCGACCTGGAGGCCGCCGCGACGCAGGTCGCCCGGTTCCTCTCCCTCGACGTCGACGGGCGCGGCTGGCCGGCCGTCGGCGGCCGTGACCCGGTCATCGGCGCGGCCCAGCGGGCGCTGCCCGGGCTGCGGCCGTGCGGCTTCCATTCGCCGTACGAGGCCGCCGCCTGGGCCGTGCTGTCCCAGCGCGTGAGCATCCCGCAGGCGGCCCGGCTGCGCACCGGCCTGATCACCCGCCACGGTGACCACGGCGCGTTCCCGGCCCCGGCCCGGCTCCGCGCGCTGGAGCTCGACCTGCCCGGCCGCAAGGCCGAATACCTGCACGCGGTCGCCGAGGCCGCCCTCGACGGGCTGCTCGACGGCGGCGCGCTGCGAAGTCTTGACCCGGACGCCGCGATCGCCCGGGTCCGGCAGGTCAAGGGACTGGGCCCGTTCGCCGCCGAACTGGTGGTCCTGCGCGGCGCCAACCACCCCGACGGGCTTCCGCGGCACGAGGCGCGGCTGGACGCCGAGATCGCCGAGAGGTACGGCGCCGGCGCCACCCGCGACCAGGTCGCCTCGGCCTGGCGCCCCTACCGCACCTGGGCGGCCGTGCACCTGCGAGTGCTCCGGGAACAACGCATCCGGGGCGCGGTGTTTTGACCGTTCTGGGTAGCGTCGGCCTGTGGATGACCGCGAGCAGTATGTGCGATATCGGCAGGACCGGACGGTGCTGGCGGCGATCGGTGCCCATCTGGAGCCGCGGGTCGGGCGGGTCCGGGTGCGGTTGCCGCGATCCCTGGCCGAGTCGGCGGTGGCCGCCTGGCGTCGCGATGAGTCCGGCGGGGTCGGCGAGGAGAGCCGCGAGGAGTACGAACTGCGGGACGACGCCGCCGAGCTGGCCCTCATCGGCCTCGCGATAGCCGAGCGCGGCGTGTGGGACGGAGCTGAGGCCGTCGTCGATCTGGACGTGGTTGAGGTCGCCGCTGCGTTGCGGGCCGGCGATCGGACCTAGGCGTGTGCCAGGAACTCCAGGCGGTTGCCGTGCACGTCGTTCGTGTGGAATCGGCGCATGCCGGGTAGTTCGTCGTTGGCCCAGGCGACCGGGTAGCCGGCGGCGGTCAGCCGCTCCGCGAGCTCGTCCAGGCCGGGCCACAGCAGGCCGGGGTGGGCCTTGCGGGCCGGCCGGAAGTCGTCCTCCACGCCCAGGTGAAGTTCCGCGCCGTGGCCGGCGAACCAGCATCCCCCGCGGGCGGCGAGCGCGGCGGGCTTGGGCTTCTCGGCCAACCCGAGCACGCCGCAGTAGAACGCGCGCGAGGCGTCCTCGGAGCCGGGCGGGCAGGCCAACTGCACGTGATGAATCATCTCCGGAGCATACCAAGACGTACGTACGGTTTGATTGTTAGTGGGCCCGCAGCTGGGCGAGCACCAGCGGGTCGATGGCGCCGGCCACGATCCGTTCCTCCAGGTTTTCGATGCCGGCCCACGAGGCCAGCGTCTCGTCCAGGTCGGGGCCGGTGTGGCCGGCTCGTTCCAGCAACGCGGCGACCTCGGCGGCGATCTCGCCGGTCAGCGGGATCAGGGTGGCCGGGTCGGGGCGCTCGAAGTACAGCGAGTGCATCTCGAGGAGCCGGGCCAGCTCGGCCACCGGGTCGGGATGGTCGTCCACCCGCAGGTCGACCCACACGTCGCTGGTGCCGCCGTAGCCCATGCCCTTCGCGACCACCAGCAGCGCGGCACTCTGCCGGCCGCGCCGGTCACCGCCCGCGAGATCGCCGGCGCGCAGGGCGGCGAGCAACCGGTACGCCGGCCGCGGGTCGCCGCCGCCGAGCCAGGCCGCCTCGATCGACTCGACGACCTGCGGGCCGGCGAGCATGTTGCCCTGGATGGCGTAGCCGTCGCCGGCCGCCCCGCCGGCCCAGGGGTGGCAGGACTCGCCGGTGAAGGTGGCCCCGTCGCCGGCCGTGCCGACCACGCCGACCTGCCGGTGGCCGACCGGGCCGGCGTCGCCGGCGATCAGCGCGCGGACCGTGTCGGTGGCCGCCATGCCGGTGCCGAGCAGGGCGAGCCCCTGCGGCCGATAGGCGAGATTTGCGTACGACTGGGTGGCGACCGCGCCGACGTCCACGAGCGCCGCCGGGACCGCCGCGCCGACGCCCAGGAACTTGCTGGCCACCGCCACCCCGGTGGCCTTGCCGTCGGCGGACCGGGCCACGATCGAAAACGTCATGGCACGTGACGTTAGTGCAGCCGGCGCCCGATCAGCGGCCGAGAACCGATCAGCGGCCGAGAACCGATCAGCGGGCGACGCCCGATCAGCGGCCGAGAACCGACCGGGCCGGCTTGTCCGCGGCCCACTGCCCGGGTAGGGCGGCGTTCGCGGTGCGCTTGCGGGGGCGGCGAGCGCTGCGTTTCGGGGCCACCTCGATGCGGGGTTCGCCCGGCGCGTCGAACTGATCCCGGGCGGACACCACGATCACGCCGGCCAGGCCGTCGCCGAGCATGCGCAGCGCGGCGCGCCAGTCGCCCGGGATCAGGCCGACCACGTGGTAGCGCCGGGTTTCGCAATACTCGAGGCAGCGGGCGGCGTTGACGCCGTAGTTCTCCGGCCGCACGACAATGACCGCGTTGACCACCCGACCCGATCCCTTCCGTTCGCCGCCAGGGGCGTACCTGTGAGATTCAGCTAATCGCGGGGGCCGGGTGTTGCCTATCGTCCGTTGTGGATGCTAGGGGCAACCCGATCCCGCCGGACCGGCCGCGATCGGTCTCATCCATACCAGCCGACCGGGCAATTTCCGCGCCTGTCGTTGCTTTCCCCGTTGCCGAGGAGAAGGCTGCCCGCCGGACCCGCCGGGCCGGTCGTTCGGTATTGACGGGCTTCGGGATGACGGGCAGTGTGATGACGTTCACCCACTGTGGAGGTGCCGGTCGTGGGTCTGAAGGTCGTCGTCGATTCCAGCCTCTGCATCGGCTCGGGCAACTGCGCGATGACCGCCCCGGCCGTCTTCGACCAGGATGAGGAGCAGGCCGTCGTCGTCCTGCTCGACGACTCGCCCCCGGAGTCCGAACGGGAGGCGGTCATGCTCGCCGTGGAGCAGTGCCCGTCCGCGGTGATCCGGATCCTGCCCGCCTAACCCTTCGAACGGAATCATGGCAGGTCTTCGGCTCCACCCCGATCGGCTGCTGCCCGCGCAGCCGCGGATCCGCTCGATCGCCCGGCGGTTGTACGCCGGGGTGCGCGATCTGCCGATCATCGCGCCGCACGGGCACGTCGACCCGCGGATCCTGCTCGACGACCGGCCGTTCAGTGATGCCGCCCAGCTTTTCATCCAGCCCGATCACTACGTGACCCGGCTGCTGCACGCCGCCGGGATCACCCTGGACCGGCTCGGGGTGGGCGAGGGCCCGCTGCCGCCGGACCGGGCCCGGCAGGCCTGGCGGCTGCTGTGCGAGCACTGGCACCTGCTGCGCGGCACGCCGGTGCGGTACTGGCTGGACAGCGAGCTCGCCGACCTCTTCGGCATCACCGAGCGGCCGGACGCGGCCAACGCGGATCTCCTCTTCGACCAGATCGCCGAGCGGCTCGGCGAGCCCGGTCACCGGCCCCGGGCGCTGCTGCGGCGGTTCGGCATCGAGTTCCTGGCCACCACCGACGACCCGGCCGACGACCTGGCCGTGCATGCCGCGCTCGCCGCCGACCCGGGCGTCGGCTGCCGGGTCGCGCCGACCTTCCGGCCGGACCGCTATCTCGAGGCGGCCCGTACCGACTGGCCCGACCTGGTCAAGCACCTCGGCGAGGCGGCCGACGCCGACGTCAGCACGTACGCCGGATACCTGGCCGCCCTGCGCCGGCGACGCCGCCACTTCGTCGAGCACGGCGCGGTCTCGGCGGATCACAGCCACGCCGACGCGTACGCCGAACCGCTCGGCACCGCGGAGGCCGACCGCATCTATCGCCGCGCCCTCGCCGGCCAGGCCACCGCGGCCGAGACCGTCGCGTTCCGCCGGCACATGCTGTTCCAGATGGCCCGGATGTCGGTCGAGGACGGCCTGGTGATGACCCTGCACCCGGGCGTGCACCGCAACCATCACCCGGAAACCCTGCACCGGTACGGCCCGGACACCGGCCACGACATCCCGGTGGCGGTCGAGTTCACCCGGGCACTGCAGCCGCTGCTCTCCGCATTCGGCACCGAACCCGGCTTCCACCTCGTGCTCTTCACCGTGGACGCGGACGTCTTCGGCCGGGAGATCGCGCCGCTGGCGGGCTTCTATCCGGCCGTGTACGCGGGCGCGCCCTGGTGGTTCCTGGACAACCCGTCCGCCGTCCGGCGCTTCCAGGAGGCGGTCACCGAGGTGGCCGGGTTCGGCCGGCTGTCCGGCTTCATCGACGACACCCGGGCGTTCTGCTCGATCCCGGCCCGGCACGACATGTCCCGCCGGCTCGAGGCCGGTCACCTCGCCCGGCTGGTCGCCGAGCACCGCCTCGACGAGGACGAGGCCGCCGAGACGCTGCGGGCGCTCGTGATCGAACAGCCGAGGCTCGTCTTCAAGTTGTGAGCCACGCGCCGGGTCGGCTACGGTGTTTGCAATACGACTGCATTGCAAAACCGTGGAGGAGTGGATTCCGGTGCTGGTCATCCCGTTGTCCGCCGTCGCCGCCGGGAGTGCCGGCCTGGTCGGCGGCAAGGCCGCCGGGCTGGGCGAGATGATCCGGCTCGGGTTGCGGGTGCCCGACGGGTTCTGCGTGACCGCCGAGGCCGGCGCGCTCCCGCGGGCGGCGATCGTCGAGGCGTACCGGGCCTTGGGCGAGGGGCCGGTGGCGGTGCGGTCGAGCGCGACCGGCGAGGACTCACCGGACCTCAGCTTCGCCGGGCAGCTGACCACCGAGCTGGCGGTCCGCGGCGCCGACGCGCTGATCGAGGCCGTCGAGCGATGCCGGCAGTCGGTGCGCGGGGAGCGGGTGGCGGCCTACCGGGCCGGGCACGAGGCGCCGGACATGGCGATGGCCGTCGTCGTGCAGCGGATGGTCGACGCCGAGGTGGCCGGGGTGCTGTTCACCGCCGACCCGGTCACCGGCCGGCGCACCGACATGGTGGTCGACGCCGCCCCGGGCCTCGGCACCGCGGTGGTCGACGGCACCGCCCGCGCGGACCACTACGTCCTCACCGGCGACTCCACGGGCGGCCCGCCCGCGGTGCCGGCGGAGATGCCTACCGGCGGCGGCTGCGTCCCGCCCGCCGTGCCGGCGGAGATGCCTACCGGCGGCGGCTGCGTCCCGCCCGCCGTGCTGGCCGAGCTGCGGGCGGTGGGCGCGCGGCTGCAGGACCACTTCGGCTGCCCGCAGGACGTGGAGTGGGCGGCCGACCGGCAGGGTGTCCTGTGGCTGCTGCAGACCCGCCCGATCACCACCCTGTTCCCCGCTCCGCCGCCCACCGGCAAGCCGCTGCCCCGGGTCTACCTGGAGTTCGGCCACGTGCAGGGCATGCTGCGGCCGGCCACCCCGATGGGGATGTCGACCCTGAAGACGCTGGTCGCCGCGATGCTCGCCCCGCTCGGCATCCGCGTCGAGATCACCGACATCGGCGGCCGGCTCTACGGCGACATGTCCGACCTGGCGCGCGACCCGGTGGCCCGCAAGCGCCTGGTCAAACTGCTGTCCGTCGACTTCGGCCCGCGTGCCCAGGCCGCGATGGAACACGTCCTGGCCGACCCGCGCTTCGCGCCCGGCGAGGGCCGCCCGCGCCGGGCGGGCCGCACCGGTCCGTCCGCGGCTCCGATGCGGACGGCGGGGCGGGCCGCCACCGGGATCCTGCGGGCGCTGGCCCGCCCCGAGGCGGCGCGGGCCCGGCTGCTCGACGCCGTCGACCGGCTCCGCCTCGCCGCCGCGCCGCCGGAAGAGCTCGCCGCCGCGCCGGGAAAGCTGGAGGCCGCCGCCGCGCCGGGAAAGCTGGAGGCCGCCGCCGCGCCGGGAAAGCCGGACGCCGCCGCGCCGCCGGACGGACTGGGCGCCGCCGCCGAGCGGATGCGTTTCGT
>Ga0070668_100001148_pt1 | contig 18643 bp, 12 predicted proteins | sample KBSS43metaG_FD_64661 | JGI IMG/M metagenome (GOLD analysis project Ga0070668, IMG submission 64661) | Switchgrass rhizosphere microbial communities from Kellogg Biological Station, Michigan, USA - KBS S4-3 metaG | ecosystem: Host-associated > Plants > Roots > Rhizosphere > Soil ... | reverse complement strand
CGCTGACAGTACGCCGCAACCCGCTCCACACCTCCGGCCAACGCCACCAGCCGACGCGGCGGCTTGTCCGGCTTCTTCCGCCAGACCTTGCACAATCCCGGCGCCGGCGCGGCCGCCGACGTGACCGCCGGTGTGGCCGATGCCGAGGGACCCGGCGAGCCGGCCGCGACCGGCGGACCGCCCGCCCGCCGCCCCCCGGCCGGCGGCGGAACCCCCAGAACGGCGAACGCCCGGTGCGCCTGCTGCTGGGCTCCGCGAGGCAGCCGCCCGGTCTCGGCCGCGACCGCCGACCCGCCGAACACCACGACCGCCGCCGCGGCCGCGACTGCCTTCCCGGCGACCGGCCGCCGCCGCACCCGCACCCGCACCACCCGGGTCTCGTCTTCGAGGCCGGCCTGCTCGAACGCCGCCACCGCCGCCGCCAGGCCGGCGAGCTCTCCCGGCCGCGGTGGTGCCGCCGCGGCGGCCAGGAGATGGCTCAGTTCCGGGTAGGCGGCCGGGTCCGGGTCCCGTCGTCCGATGATCATCCGCGTCATACCCCTTCCGCGACCCGCCGGCGGGCCTGCACCTCGGCGTGCGCGGCGAGCCGCCGCAACCCGCGCATCGCCGCGACGCGCACCGCGCCGGGCCGCTTGCGCAGCACTTGTGCCGTCTGCGCCACGTCCAGCCCCGCGACCACCCGCAGCATCACCGCCTCGGCCTGATCCTTCGGCAGCGAGGCGATCATGCGCAGCGCCCAGTCGGTGTCGGACTTCTGGATCAGGTCGTGCGCCGGGTCCGGCTGGACGTCGACGCCGGCCCACTCGCCCGGCTCCCGGGGTTCCTCCGGCCGGCGCCGGGCGCGGCGCCGCTCGTCGATGGCCCGGTTGCGGGCGACGGTGAACAGCCACACCCGGAAGGCCGGTGGCGGGCCGGCGAACCCGCGCAGGTCGCGGGCCGCCTGCAGCCACGTCTCCGACGCCACGTCCTCGGCCGCCTCGCCGACGAGCACCCGCAGGTAGCGCAGCACGGGCGGGTGCAGCGCCGACCACAGGACGGCGAATCCGCGGGCGTCCCCGCGGACGGCGGCCGCCAGGGCGGCCGCGAACTCCTCGTCGTCCAACGCATCGAATCTCACCGGGTCAGCAGGTTACCGACGGAGACGGCCGAGCGGAGCGGGGTTCACCCGTCGGCATGACGGGTGTAACGCGCCGCCGGCCCGCCGCGCCCTTTCGCCAGAGGAGAAAGGACGGCAGCATGTCGCAGCACGTGCTGGGCGGTCGCTACCGCCTGCAACGACCGCTGGCCCGCGGTGCCATGGCCACCGTGTGGCGGGCCCGGGACACCCGGCTGGACCGCAGCACCGCCGTGAAGATCCTCGACCCCGGGTGGCAGGCCGACCCGGTGGCCGTGGAGCGGCTGCGGCGGGAGGCGCAGGCGGTGGCCCGCCTGGCCCATCGCAACATCGTCGGGATGTACGACTTCGACGTGGCCGGCGACGCCGCGTACCTGGTCATGGAGTTGGTGGAGGGGCGAAGCGTGACCGAACTGCTGGCCCTGCGCCGGCGCCTGCCGGTCGTGCAGGCGATCTCGATCGCCGCCCAGGTGTGTGACGCGCTGGCCGCGGCGCACGCGGCCGGCGTCGTGCACCGGGACATCAAGCCGTCGAACATTCTGGTGGACCTGTCCGGCGTGGTGAAGGTGTGCGACTTCGGCATCGCGCTGTTTCAGCGGGCGGTCTGCCGGGCGGCGCTCACCGGTGCCGGCGCGGTCGTCGGAACCTGCCAGTACATGGCGCCGGAGCAGGCCGCCGGGGACCCGGTGGACGGCCGGTGCGACCTGTACGCGGTCGGTTGTGTGCTGTACGCCATGCTGGCCGGCAGCCCGCCGTTCGACGGGCCGAACCCGATGGAGGTGCTCGACCTGCACCTCAACGCGCTGCCGGTGCGGTTGCGCGCCTACCGGGACGACCTGCCGCCGGAGCTCGACCGGCTGGTCGGCCGGCTGCTGGCCAAGGACCCCGGCGACCGGCCCGGCACGGCCTGGTCGGTGCGCAACATGCTGGCGGCGATCGGTGAACGGCTGGCCCGGCCGCCGAACCAGGCCGGCGCCGGCCGCCACCGGTGGGGTCAGCCGTTGCTGGGTACCGTGACGGGAGCAGCCGACGGAAGGGGCCAGCGATGGCCGGACCGAGGACCTACCCGCACGGCGTGACGTGCTGGATCGACACCGAGCATCCCGACCCGCGGGCGGCGTGCGAGTTCTACGCCGGGCTCTTCGGCTGGATCCTGGCCGACGCGGCCCCGGCCGGCGCGCCGGGCCCCTACTTCGTGGCCACGCTCGGCGGCCGCCCGGCGGCCGCGATCGGGTCCGCGCCGGGCAGCGCCGCGGTGTGGAACACGTATGTCGCGGTGAACGACGCCGACGAGGCCGCGGTGGCGGTCAGCGCGGCGGGCGGCACGATGCTGTGGGGGCCGTCGGATGTCGGCCCGGCGGGCCGTGCGGCCGCCTGCACCGACCCGACGGGGGCCGTGTTCCGGTTGTGGCAGGCCCGGGAGCGGCTCGGCGCGCAGGTGACGAACGAGCCGGGCGCCTGGAACTTCAGCGACCTGCACACCCCCGCCCGGGACGCCGCGATGGCGTTCTACACGTCCGTCTTCGGCTGGCGCGCCGTCGACCTCGGGCCGGATGCCGGGACGATGATCCAGGTCCCGGGGTACGGTGATCACCTCGCCGGCACCGTCGACCCGGGCATCTACGAGCGGCAGGCGACCGCGCCGCCGGGCTTCGCGGATGTGATCGGCGGCCTCGCGGCCACCCGGGCCGGTGAGCCGGCCCACTGGCATGTGACCTTCACGGTCGCCGACCGGGACGACACCGCCGCCGCCGCCGAGCGGCTGGGCGCCAAGGTGCTGCGCTCCGCCGACGACGTGTGGACCAGGAACGCCCTGGTGCGTGATCCGCAGGGCGCCGAGTTCACGGTCAGCCAGTTCACTCCGCCCGGCGGCTGACGGTTCTTCTCAGATCCGCGGCGCTCCGGCCGAACAGAAGGAGCGGCCGGGCGACAGACGCCCGCCGGCGAGCTTGCCAGGGCGTACGGGGGCGACTGATGACATCGACTATCGGTCGGCAACTCGAACGGCCGGAGGCGGGCGCGGCGGACAGTACCGAGATTCTGCACGAGAGCGGCCGCACCAGGATCCGGCGGGTACGGCTGGCCGGCGGCCCGGAGACGGTCCTGCACAAGGAGCCGCTCGGCGCGGAGTCGGAGGAGCGGCGCCGCCACGAGACCGCGGTGCTGCAGCGCCTCGCCGGCGTGCCGGGCGTGGTCCAGCTGGGCCGCGGGGCCGCCGGGCCCGAGGTGATCGTGCTGGAGGACCTCGGTGGCGCCCCGCTGCCGCCGGCCGAGCCGGTCACCGGCCCGGCGCTGGTGGAGCTGGCGCTCAAGCTGGCCGGCGTGGTGAGCGAGGTGCACAAGCGCGGGGTGGTGCACAAGGATCTCAGCCCGGCGAACGTGGTCCTCACCGACGCGGGCGACCCGGTGCTCATCGACTTCGAGCTTGCCACGACCTTCGCCGAGGACCGCCCGAGCTTCGTGCACCAGAGCCAGATCGCGGGCACGCTCGCCTACATGGCGCCGGAGCAGACCGGACGCACCGGCGGCTCGGTCGACCAGCGGGCCGACCTGTATTCGCTCGGGGCGATCCTGTTCGAGCTGGCCGTGGGCCGGCCGCCGTTCCCCGCCGACGACCCGCTCCAGGTGATCCATCGGCACCTCGCCGAGTCGCCTGAGGCGCCCGCCGACCTCAACCCCGAGGTGCCGCGGGTGCTGTCCGACATCATCCTGCGGCTGCTGGCCAAGGAACCGGACCGGCGTTACCAGAGCGCCGAGGGGCTCGCGTTCGACCTGCGGCTGCTGCGGGCCCGGCTCGCGGCCGGCGACCCGGCGCCGCTGGTCCTCGGCGGGCATGACTTCCCGATGCGGCTCGCGCCGCTGTCCCGGCTCGTCGGGCGGGACGCCGAGATCGCCGCGCTGAAGGCCGCGTTCGAGGGGTCGCTGCTCGGCGAGACCCGGGCGGTGCTGGTCAGCGGGGCGCCCGGGGTGGGCAAGGCGTCGCTCATCGACCAGTTGCGGCCGGTCGTCGCGGCCCGCGGCGGCTGGTTCGTCACCGGGAAGTTCGACCAGAACCGGTCGGACGTCGCTTCGGACGCGGTCGGTGACGCGATCCGCGGAGTGTGCCGGCTTCTGCTCGCCGAGCCGGAGACCCAGCTCGCCGAGCTGCGGTCGCGGATCGGGGCCGCGCTGGGCGCCAACGCCCCACTGGTGGCCTCGGTCCTGCCGGAGCTCGGTGACCTTCTCGACCTGCCGGCCGGGGAGCTGTCCGCCCCGGACGGCGACTCGGGGGACCGCCTCTTCCAGGGTGTCCTGCAGCTGCTGCGGGCGGTGGTGTCGCCGGACCGGCCGCTGGTCATGCTCATCGACGGCCTGCAGTGGGGCGGGCCCGCCCCGGTCCGGTTCCTCGACGTGGTGCTGCGCGACGAGGAGCTCGACGGCCTGCTGATCGTGGGTGCCTACCAGCCGCTCGACGACGGCCACCCGCTGGCCACGACGATCGAGCGCTGGCGCAGGCTCGGCTGCGCGCCGGCCGTACTGGAATTGGCGAACCTGCCCGCCGCGAGCCTGAGCAGCATGCTCGCCGAGATGCTCCGGCTGCCCGAGGCTGACGCCGAGGCGCTGGCCGCGGCCGTTGCCGCGCGCACCGGCGGCAACCCGTACGACAGCGTCGAACTGATCAACTCGCTGCGCCGCGACGGCATCCTGAGCCTGGGCGACACGGGCTGGACCTGGGACCCGGCGGCGCTGCAGGCGTTCGTCGGCGACGGCGACGTGGTCGACCTGCTGGCGACCCGGCTGCAGCGGCTGCCCGCCGCGGCGACCGCGCTGATCGACGTGATCGCGTGCCTGGCCGGCGACGTCGAGCTGGATCTGCTGGCGGTGGCCGCCGGCGAGCACGCCCCGCGGATCCTCGAACATCTGGCCCCGGCCCTCGAGGACGGCCTGCTGGTTCTGGAACGCCGCGGCTCGGTCCGGTTCAGCCACGACCGCGTCCAGCAGGCCGCCGTCGCCGAGCTCACCGCCGCCGACCGCCCGGCCCTGCACCTGGCCGCGGCCCGGCGGCTCGCCGGCCACGCCGAGTTCGCCGTGGTCGCCGCCCAGCAGTACCTGGCGGCCGTCGACCAGGTGCGCGAGCCGGCCGAGTGCCGGCAGGTGATCGGCCTGTTCCGGCTCGCCGCCGCCCGGATGCAACTGGTCAACGCGGTCGCCGCCGAGCAGTTCCTGGCGGCGGCGGTGCGGCTGGTCGCCGAGGTCGACGCCGCGGACCGCGAGCCGCTGCTGGCCGGCCTGCGGATCGAGTGGCACGCCGCCATGTACGCCCTCGGCCGGCTGGCCGAGGCGGATGAGCTGTACGAGGAGATCGCGCGCCGCGACCCCGACCCGCTCGTGCTGGTCTCCTCCGCCTGCGTGCACATGAGCAGCCTCACCGTCCGCGGCCGGATCGAAGAGGCGGTGGCTCTGGCGCTGGACCTGCTGCGCCGGCTCGGCCTGGCGGTGCCCGACTCGGCCGACCTGGAGGCCGAGGCGTGGCGGACGCTGAAGGCGTTGGGCGAGTGGATCGAGCACACCGACGACCAGATCCCGCCGGAGCGCCCGGAGATCACCGATCCGCTGATCACCGCGGCCGCCCTGGTGATCAACCGGGCGATGCCCGCGGCGTTCTTCAGCGACCAGCGCACGATGGCGTGGCTGACCGCCGAGGCCTGCCGGCTGTGGACCGAGCACGGCCCGCACGCTGCCCTGGTCTGCCCGATCGCGCACAGCGTGGTGGTGACCGCGGCCCGGGACGACTACCGCACCGGGTACGCCGCGGTGCGGCGGGTGCTGGCGGCCAGCGCGGCGCGCGGCTACGAGCCGGAGACCTCGCAGGCCCGGTTCCTGTTCGCGGTGAGTGCCGGGCACTGGTTCGAACCGCTGGAGGACGACATCCAGCAGGCCCGCCAGGCGTACGAGGGCCTGGTCCGCGCCGGCGACCTGCTGTTCGCCTGCTTCACCTTCCACGCCTCGACGCCGTCCATGCTGGACTCGGCCAGCAGCCTGGACAGCTACGCGGCCGAGGTGGAGACCGGCATCTCGTTCGCGGCGCGCACCGGCAACGAGCAGACCAACTCGGTGGCGCTGCCGTTCCGCCGGCTCGTCCGGGCGATGCGCGACGAGTCCGGCGGCGACCCGGCCGACGTCTTCGCCGACCCGGATTACCTGGCCGTCACCGAGGGCCACCCGATGGCGGCCGCCTACCACCACATCACCCGGGCGCTGGTCGCGGCGATCTTCGACGACGCCGGCGCCCTGCGGCAGCATTCGGCCGCCGCGATGCCGCTGCTGCCGTTCATCCGCAGCCACTACGCCACCGCCCGCGCCTACCTGATGCGGGCGCTCGCGCTGGCCGGGCAGTGCCGCACGGTCGCCGATCCGGACGAGCGGGCGGGCCTGCTGGCCGAGTTCGACGAGTGCCGGCAGTGGCTCGCCCGCCGCGCCATCGACGCGCCGGCCACCTTCAGCCACCTCGTCCGGCTCCTCGACGCCGAGCACGCCTGGACGGTCGGCGCGCACCGGGAGGCGGCCGTCGCCTTCGACGCCGCCCTGGACGAGGTCGAACCGCGGCGCCGCCCGTGGCAGCACGCCCTGATCACCGAGCACGCCGCCCGCTTCCACCTCGCGGCCGGCACGTCGCGCACCGGCCGGGCGCTGCTGGTCGAGGCGGCGCAGCTGTACCGCACCTGGGGTGCCGCCGCGAAGGTGCGGCGGCTGGAGGAGGCCCACCCGTTCGTGCGCGTCCGGGGCACCGCACAGCGGCTGTCCCTCGAGTCGACCGTGACCAGCCGCGTCTCGGTGGACTCGCTCGACCTGATCGGGGTGCTCAAGGCGTCCCAGGCGCTGAGCTCCGAGACCAACCTCGACAGCCTGCGCCGGCGGGTGGTCGACGTGATGCGTACGCTGGCCGGCGCCGACCGGGTGCAGGTCCTGGTCCGCCGGGACGGCGACGGCTGGTTCCTGGCCCAGGACGGCGACGGGCCGGCGGTGCCGCTGGCCGAGGCGGGGGAGCGGGGGCTGCTGCCGCTGTCCGCCTTCCGGTACGCCGAGCGCACCCGCACCCCGCTGCTCGTCGCGGACGCCACCCGCGACGACCGGTTCGCCCGCGACCCGTACGTCTCGCCGCTCGACTGCTGCTCGCTGCTGGTCGTGCCGATCCTCACGAAGGGCACGCCGCGGGCGATGGTGGTGCTGGAGAACCGCCTGGTGCGGCACATGTTCACGCCGGACCGGCTGGACGCGGTGCTGCTGATCGCCGGCCAGCTCGCGGTCTCGCTGGAGAACGCGACCCTGTACGCCTCGCTCGAGCGCAAGGTGGCCGAGCGCACCCAGGAACTGGCCGCCGCCAACCGGCAGCTGCAGCAGCTCAGCGTCACCGACCCGCTGACCGGCCTGGCCAACCGCCGCCAGCTCGGTGACCAGCTGGCGGTCGAGTGGAACCGCGGCCGGCGTTCCGGCACCGCGCTGGCCGTCGCGATGATCGATGTGGACCATTTCAAGCTCTACAACGACCATTACGGCCACCCGGCCGGCGACGTCTGCCTGCGCCGGGTGGCGCGGGCGGTGAGCGACACGGTGCGGGCGGAGGACATCGTCGCCCGGTACGGCGGCGAGGAGTTCGCGATCGTGCTGGCCGGCCGGGACGCCGAGGAGGCCCGCACGGCCGCCGAACGGGTCCGCGCGGCGGTGGAGCAGCTCGACGAGCCGCACGTGAAGTCGGCCGCCGGCCGGGTCACCGTCAGCGTGGGCGTCGCCGCCGTGGTGCCGAACCCGGCAAGCTCCCCCGAGGAGCTGATCGCGGCCGCCGACGCCCAGCTTTACCAGGCCAAACGCGGCGGCCGTAACCGGGTGGCGTAACGCGGCGCGGGCGTCACACGACGGCGACCGCGTCGATCTCGACGAGGATGCCGGGGGCCAGCCCGGCGACGACGTGCACGGTGATCGCGGGCGGCGGGTCGGCCGGGTTCCACACCTCCCGGAAGGCGGCCACGCCGTCGTCGACCGGCTGGCCCTGCACCACGGCGATGCTCCAGTGGACGATGTCCGACAGGCTTGCCCCCTCGCTCTGCAGGATCGTCGCGAGGTTGCGGAACGCCTGCCCGGCCTGCTCCCGGAGCGTGTCGCCGACGACCTTGCCGGTGGCGTCGACGCCGTTCTGCCCGCCGATGTAGATGGTCTTCGCGGGCTGTTCGACCACGACGGCCTGGCTGAAGGCGGGGCTGCGGTGCATCCCGTCGGGGTTGATGTGCCGGACACTCATCTGCTGCCTCCCTCGAAAGCTGACACCGGTTGAACCGGTTACAGAACCTCGACACCAGTTATAGTGGTTTCGTGCGAGGGAACACAACCGGCCGCCGGCTGCATGACCCCAAGGGCGGATCGTTCTGGTTCGACGCCGGTGCCGTCTGCCTGGATTTCGCCCACAGCGGCGGGGAGGGGCGATACGCGGTGTTCGAGACCCTGCACGAGCCCGCCGACCTCGCCGCGTGGCTGGCCGAGCCGCCGCTGGCCGCGGCCCTGACCGTTCCGGTGACCGTCCGCGACCTGACCGCGGCGCGGACGTTGCGCCAGGCAATCTGGGACACCGCGCACGACCGCGCGGCCGGCCGTCGCCTCGCCGCCGGGGCGGTCGCGACCATCAACCGGGCGGCGACCGCGCCGCCGCTGGTTCCCGCGCTCGCCGCCGACGGCACCAGCGCGTACTGGGCGTCGCCGGCGCGGCCGGCCCAGGCGCTGTCGACCCTCGCCCGGGAGACGATCGACCTGCTGACCGGGCCGCTGTCCGGGCGCATCCGGGTGTGCGCCGGCGACAACTGCCCGCTGGTGTTCGTCGACTCGTCCCGCCCCGGCGCGCGGCGCTGGTGCTCGATGGAACGCTGCGGCAACCGGCACAAACTACGGGCGTTGCGGGCCCGGCGCGTCGCCGGCCCGCCGGGAGAGGAGCGGGACGCGTGAAAGTCGGCTGGGGGCAGGTATTCGCGTGGCGGATGCGCCGGCAGTTCCTGGATCCGCGCACCACCCTTACGGCGGCAGAGATCGTCGGGCGGCTGGCCGGGGTCCAGGCGCAGGTCTGGAGCGCCGCCGGGACGGCCGTCGCGGTGCGGCAGGCGGCCCCCGACGGCGCCGGCGTCGACCGGGACTTCGCGGCCCGGTCGCTGATGAAGACCTGGGCGATGCGCGGGACCCTGCACCTGCTCCGGCCGGCCGAGGCGAGCGCCTACCTGTCGCTCATGGCGAACACCGGCACCTGGCGCAAACCCTCGTGGCAGCGGGTCACCGGCGTCACCCCGCAACAGATCGACGAGCTGACCGACAAGGTGGCGGCCGTTCTCGACGGCGCGGTGCTGACCCGCGACCAGCTGGTCACCAGGATCGTGGCGGACGGCCGATTCGCCGGCCTGGAGCACCAGCTCCGGTCGGGGTGGGGCCAGCTGCTCAAGCCGTTGGCCTGGCGGGGCGTCCTGTGCCACGGCCCCAACCAGGGCAACAAGATCACGTTCACGAGCCCGGCGAGCCAGTATCCGGACTGGCGGAAGATGCCGGAACCGGACGAGGCCGCGCCGGCGGTCATCACCGCGTACCTGGGAGCCTATGGTCCGGCCGCTCCGGAGGCGTTCGACCGCTGGCTGTCGCTCAACAGCACGAGCCGGCCCAGGCTGCGCAAATGGTTCGCGGATCTCGGCGACACGCTGACCGAGGTCGACGTCGACGGGCGCAAGACGATGATGCTGACCGGCCACGCCAAGGAACTGGCCGGCATCGAACCGCACCGGGGTGCCCGGCTGCTCGGCGGTTTCGATCAGTACGTGCTCGGCCCGGGCACCGGTGACGAGGCTCTGCTCCCGCAGCAGCACCGCGCCGCGGTGAGCCGCACCGCCGGGTGGATCTCCCCGGCCGTGGTGGTGGACGGCCGGGTCGCCGGCGTGTGGACCGTCGCCGGCCAGGAGCTGGTGGTCACGCCGTTCCCCGGAGGCGCTCCGATGCCGCTGGCGGAACTCGAGGCGGAGACGGCACACATCGCCCGGGCGACCGGAGCGGGCACCCTGACCCTGCGGGTCGGCTAGCCGCGGGCGCGGCGGGCCCACTCGGTCAGGTGGGCGGCGAAGACCTCGGCCTGGGCCGGGCTCAGGTCGACGGTGACGCCGGCGCCGAGCAGAGCACAGTTGATCCAGACCTCGTTGTCCCGCACGCCGCCGGAGACGGCGCCGCCGCGGAAGCGGTCGCCGACCGAGAACTGGTCGGCCAGGACCACCCGGCGGCTGCGCGGGTCGCCGCAGAGCCGGAAATGCCGGACCAGGGCGTCGAGGGGGACCGTCGGCTCCTGCTTGAGGTCGGTGGCCGCGGTCGCGGCGGCGGCGTGGGCCCGGACGGTGCGCGCGGTGGTCATCAGCTGACCATAAGTGAGTGTCGATCACCGGGCCAGTGTCCGCCGCGGTCAGTCTGCCGCCAGGGCGGCGCCGGCCGCCTCCAGGACGACGTCGCGGGCTCGCCGGCAGGCGTCCCGGACGCGGTCGGCCGGCACCGGGCGGCTCAACGCGAAGCCCTGCGCGTAGTCGCAGTCCATCTCCCGCAGGCGCCGCAGCGTGCCGGGGTCCTCCACGCCCTCGGCGACCACCCGCAGGCCGAGGTTGTGCCCCAGGTCGATGGCGCTGCGCACCATCACGGCGTCCGGGGTGTCCTCGGTCAGGTCGCGCACGAACGTACGGTCGATCTTCAGCTCGTCCGCCGGCACCCGGCGCAACTGGGACAGCGAGCTGAAGCCGACGCCGAAGTCGTCCACCGACACGCTCACGCCCATCTCGCAGACCTGATGCAACGCCCGCACCGCGCGTTCCGGGTCGGCCATGATGCTGGTCTCGGTGAGTTCCAGGCGGAGCAGCTCGGCCGGCAGGCCCGTCTCGTCGAGCACCGCCCGTACGCGCGGGGCGAACCCGGCGTCGGTGAGCCCGCCCGGCGACACGTTCACCGCCACCTGGCACGGCCAGCCGTCGTGCAGCCAGGTGGCCGCCTGGCGTACCGCCGAGGTCAGCAGGTGATAGGTGAGCGGCGCCTCCAGGCCGCTGCGCTCGGCGATCGGCAGGAACGCGGCCGGCGGCAACGGGCCACGGACCGGGTGCTGCCAGCGGGCCAGCGCCTCCACCGAGGTGACCGCGCCGTCCGCCAGGCGCACCTGGGGCTGGTAGTGCAGGCGCAGCTCGCCGGCCGGGTCGCCGGTGTCCAACAGGGCGCGCAGGTCGGCGAAGAGCTGCATCCGGTCGCCCTGCAACTCGTCGTCGAGGCCGGTGTCGTACACCGCGACGCCGCCGCCGCTGCCCTTCGCCCGGTACATCGCGGCGTCGGCGTGCCGGAACAGCTCGTCGCCGGCGCCGTCCGCCGGGCCGAACGCGATGCCGAGGCTGCCGCTGATCGCGGCCGGCCGGTCGTCCAGCGGGAAGTCCCGGCGCAGCTCGGCGACGAGCCGTTCGGCCAGGTCGCCGGCCGCGGCCCGGCCGGTGACCCGGGGCAGCAGCACGGCGAATTCGTCGCCGCCGAGCCGGGCCACGAGACCGTCGCCGCCGACCCCGCACGCGAGCCGCCGGCCGGCCTCCTGCAGGACCAGGTCGCCGGCGTGGTGGCCCATCGTGTCGTTGACCGCCTTGAAGCCGTCCAGGTCGATGACCATCACGGCGACCTGGTGGCCGTCCGCGGCCGCGGTGGTCAGGGCGGCGGCCAGCCGCTCGGTGAACAGCGCGCGGTTCGGCAGGCCGGTGAGCGGGTCGTGCAGGGCCAGGTGCCGGCTCTCGGTGGCGTGGTCGACCAGGCGGCGCTGGTAGCCGAGCACCATCCGCAGGATCATGCCGACCAGCACGAGGCCCGCGCCGAACCCGGCCGAGGTGCCGGCCAGCAGCCGCACCTGGGTGCGGCGCAGCGCCGCCACCTGCCGCTGCGCGTTGTCGTGGCTGGCCCGGGAGACGTCGTTCACGTCGTTCTGCAGCGCGTAGAAGGCGGGCGTCACCTCGAGCCGGTCGAGCTGGATGTGCGCCGGGTCGCTGTCCGCCACCATGGTGATCAGCCGTTCGGCGAGGGCCCGGTAGGCGATCTGCTGCTCGCGCAGCCGCAGCGCGTCCCGGCGGGCCTGCGGGTCGTCGCCTCCGGCGATCTCGCTGAGGGTCTGCTCGGCGGTGTGCGCCACCTGCTCGAACCGCTGCCGGACCGCGACCGACGGCTCCACCTGGTAGTGCCGCAGGTTCACCTCCTGCATCGCGATGGCGATGCGGGCCTCGACGAAGAGCAGGTCGACGGCCAGGGCGCGGCTCTGCTGCTCGGTGGCCCGGGTGGTGTGCACGGTACCGAGGATCACGGACACGGCCAGCGCCAGCAGCACGCCGGCCAGGGAGGCCGTCGTCGCCACGCTGCGTCCGCGGATGCGTCCGATCACAACCTGGAAATCGGCAGGCGAACAGGACGATCAAGGAAACCGGCTCAGATCGCTGCGCCCGGGACCGATGAGAGCGATGAGCCGAGTAAGCGGAGGTGGTCGTCGTGCGCGGGCGCGGGATGCTGCCGTGCGTGGTCGTGCTGGCCCTGCTGGCCGGCTGCGGCGATGCGGGCGAGGCCACCGAAGCAGCGCCGCCCGAGGAGGGCGTCGTCCGGCTCGGCACCCTCGTGCCGCTCACCGGCCGCAGCAGCCACTCCGGCGAGTCGATGCTCAACGCCGCCCGGATGGCCGTCGACGAGGCCAACTCGGCGGGCGGGGTGCTGGGCAAGCGGGTGGAGCTGATCGCCGAGGACGACGCCTGCGATCCGGGCACCGCGGTCACCGCCGCCCAGACGCTGGTGAAGAAGGACATCGCGGTCTCGGTCGGCGGCTACTGCAGCAGCGCCGTGGTGCCCACCCTGAAGATCTTCCGGGCCGCCGGCGTACCGATGATCGTGGCCCAGGCCAACTCGACGGACCTCATCAAACCCCGGTACGACAGCGTCTTCCTGCTCTGCGGCACGGTCGCCGCGGAGGCCGAGTTCGCGGTCGGCTGGATGAAACGCCTGGGCGGCACCCGGCTGGCCGTGGTGCACGACGGCACCAGCTTCCCGATGACCCTCGCCGAGTCGACCGTCGCGTCGGCCAGGCGCGCGGGCGGGCTCGCCGTGACCGAGACGCTGAAGCTGAGCCAGGGCGCGCCCAGCTATGCCCGGATCGCGGCGTCGGTGCTCGCCGGCAAGGCCGACATCGTCTACTTCACCGGCTACTACGCGGAGGCGAACCAGCTCATCGGCGACCTGCGCGACGCCGGCTTCGCCGGCAAGATCGTGGTGGGTGACGGCGCGGCGGACGGCCCGCTGCTGCGGGATCTCAAGCCGGCGCAGACCAAGGGCGTGTACGGTACGGCACTCATCTTCCCGCAGTTCGTCCCCGAACTGGCCGAGTGGTCGGCCCGGTACCGTTCGGCGGTCGGCTCCGCGCCGGGCCCGTCGACCGTCGAGGCGTACGACGCGGTCCGGGTGGCCCTCGACGCGATCCGGCGGGCCGGCAGCCTCGACCGGGCGCGGATCCGCGCGGCGCTCGCCGGGACCGACACGACGGCGATGTCCGGGCCGGTGAGCTTCAACCCCGACGGCACCCGTACCAAGCCGACATTCCTGCTGCTACGGGCGCAGGGCGGGCAGTTCACGCTGGAGCCGACCGGCTGAGTGTGACCCCCACGGCGTGCGCGGGGCGGCCGAGGCGCGACGGCCCGACCGGGTCGGCGCGGCCGTCCGGTCGGGCAGGAGTTGCCGCCGCTTCGCCAGGAGAACGACGCGATCTCGTACGCATATGGCCGCGCTGGCCCGCTCCGTCGCATTTTCCGAACGTGAACCTGCCGGTACCCTTGCCGGAACGTTCATTCTGGCCGCGCACCGACCGATCGTGCTTATGTGACTCCCTTGACGATGATGCCTGCCCGCGGGCGGAGCTGGCTCCGGGCCGGGTTCGGCCTTGGCGTCATGCTGCTGGTCGCACAGTTCGTGGCGATCCTGCCGGCGCCGCGCTCGTGGATGAACGGACATCCGTGGGCCAACGACGTCCTCCAGGACGGGGTGTACGTGCTGGCCGCGCTGTTCGTGCTGGTGCGGGCCGTCGTCGTGCGCCAGGACCGCGGTGCCTGGCTGCTGATGGCCGGCGGGCTGAGCGCGTACGCGGCCGGCACCGTCTACTGGGTGGCCGTCGTCGTCCGGCAGGACCCGCCGCCGTACCCGTCGCCCTCCGACCTCATGTGGCTGGCCTACTACCCGTTCGCGTACGCCGCGGTGGTGCGCCTGCTGCGCGCCCGGCAGCGGCGGATCAAGGTGTCCGCCTGGCTGGACGGCCTGATCGCCGCGGCCTGCGCGGCGGCGTTCGCGTCGGTGGTGTTCCTGACCGGCTTCTCCAGCGGCTCCGGGCCGGCCTGGTCGGTGATCGTGAGCTTCGCCTACCCGATCGCGGACATCGTGCTGGCCGGCGTCCTGCTGGGAGCGTGGGCGCTCAGCGGCTGGCGGGTCGAGCGGGTCTGGCTGCTGCTGCTCGCCGGCATGGGGCTCAACACCACGGCCAACGGCATCCACCTGATCGAGACCGCCAACGGGATCTACGTGCCCGGCGGCTGGACCGACGCGCTGTGGTCGGTCGCGCTGGCCGTCATCGTCGCGGCCGCCTGGCAGCCCCCGCAGGCCCCGTCGGACCGGCTCCCCGCCCGGGCGCTGGTCGGGGTGGCGTTGCCGGCCGTGCTGGCGTGCGCGTCCATGGGGCTGCTGCTGATCGGCAGCTGGCGGTACGCCGGCCTGCCGCGCACGGCCAGCCTGCTCGCGGCCGCCGCGATCACCGGCGCGATCATCCGGATGCTGCTGACCGTCCGGGCGGTCGAGGCCCTCTCCGACGCCCGCCGCCAGGCCCGCACCGACGACCTGACCGGGCTGCCCAACCGCCGGCACCTGCTGGAGACCCTGGACCGCCGGCTGCAGCGCCGCGAGCCGCACGAACCGCTGGCCGTGGCGATCATCGACCTGGACCGCTTCAAGGAGATCAACGACAGCTTCGGGCACCACCTCGGCGACCGCCTGCTGCGGATGGTCGCCGAGCGGCTCGCCGACGTCGTCGGCTCGGCCGGCGTGCTGGCCCGGCTCGGCGGCGACGAGTTCGGCGTGCTGCTGCCCACCGCCGACGTGGACCGCGCCCAGACCATGGCGGGCAGCATGCTGGCCGCGCTGCGCCGCCCGTTCGACCTGGAACAGATCGCCCTGCACGTCGACGCCAGCATCGGCGTCGCGGCGTACCCCGATCACGGCACCGACCGCAGCACGCTGCTGCGCCACGCGGACAGCGCCATGTACGTCGCGAAGAACGACCACAGCGGGGTGGCCTTGGCGACCGCCGGCGCCGACGACGACACCGGCCGGCGCCGGCTGACCACCCTCGAAGAGCTGCGGGCCGGCCTCGACCGCGACGAGCTGGTGCTGCACTACCAGCCGCAGCTCGACCTCGGCGCCGGCGCGGTGACCGGGGTGGAGGCGCTGGTGCGCTGGAACCACCCCAGCCGGGGCATCGTCTACCCCGACGGGTTCCTGCCCCTCGCCGAGCACGCCGGGCTGATGGGCCGGCTCACCATTCAGGTGCTCGAAATGGCCGTCGACCAGTGCCGCGCCTGGCGCGCCGAGGGCCTCGACCTCACCGTGGCGGTGAACCTGTCCGCCTCCAACCTGCAGGACCCGGCCCTGCCCCGGCACGTCGCCGACGCGCTGGCCCGGCACGGCGTACCGCCGGAGGCGTTGCACCTGGAGGTCACCGAGGAGGTCCTCATGCGCGACGCCGACCGGGCGACCGACGTGCTCGCCCAGCTGCGCGCCATGGGCATCCGGCTCGCCGTGGACGACTACGGCACCGGCTATTCGAGCCTGGCCTACCTGCACGCCCTGCCGGTGGACGATCTGAAGCTCGACCGCGCCTTCGTGGCCCACTGCGACACCGACCCGCGCAGCGCCGCGATCGTCAAGAGCACCGTCGAACTCGCTCACAACCTGGGCATGCGCATGATCGCCGAGGGTGTGGAGAACGGGACGGCGCTCGACCGCCTCCGGCAGTGGGACTGCGACCTGGTCCAGGGCTACCACCTGAGCCGCCCGCAGCCGCCGGACCGGCTCGCCGCGTGGATCCTGGAGCAGCAGGCCTTCGCGACGCTCGACACCGAGGTCCCGAACGAGCCGGTCGTACGGTGCACCGGTGGCTCAGTGAGCCGGTACGGCGTCGGGCGTGAGCCATCGCGCGAGGTCCCACGGGCTGGGCGGCGGCTCGCCGGTCGCTCGGAGGGCGCGGTGCACAGCGAGGACGAAGTCGGGGTGATCGAGCAGGGCGGCCATGCTGCGGGCGGCCGGCAGTTCGCGGGTGACGAGGGCGAGTCCGGCCCAGTGCTCGGTCCCGTCCGGCTCCCGGATGATCTGCTCCAGGTATCCCCGCGCGGCCGCGGCGTGCTCGCCGAGCACATACCGGAGGTCGGCGTCGGAGGCCTCCGCGGGGAGGTGCCGGGCGATGTCCTCGAACAGGTCCGGTGTCAGCGCCTGGATGTTGCGCAGTTGCTCGCGTCCGGACGGAACGTCGCCGATCGAGCTGCGCGATCAGCGTCCGCACGAAGTCTCGCCCGGCTGCGGTGAGCCGCCCGGCCTCGGCCAGCGTCCGGGTGGCACGCAGCACCTGGCGGAGCCGGTACGACCACTGCAGTTGCGCATGATCTCGTACGGGTCCGTCCGCCACCCGGCCGCGCCGCCGCCAGAAGTCGGCCACCCCGGCGAGGGCGTAGCAGCCGTGCAGTGCCCCGCCGACCGGTCGCGGATCGTCCCGCGCCGGGGAGTAGTGCAGCTGAACCGCGGAAAGCACGTCGTAGCCGTCCTCGAACGCGGAACCGGCGTACGCCGCCGGGTACTGCCGCCGGGCGACGTCCATGATGGATCGCAGCAGGAGCGCCGCCCGCGGCACGGGCGTCGCCGACCGGGTGGAGGTGGTCGACGGCGACATGCGCGACCTGCCGTTCCCGGACCGCGAGTTCGACCTGGCCCTGGCCAGCCTGGCCATCCACAACCTGCCACCGGCCGACCGCGCCACCGCCGTCACCGAACTGCTCAGGGTCCTCAAGCCCGGCGCCCGACTGGTGATCCTCGACTTCCAGGGCACCGCCGGTTACGCCGACGCCCTACGCCGCGCCGGCGCCGAGGACGTGCACCGCCACGTAGCTCCGAGATCGCCCCGATCAAAGGTCGGTCCCTTCGTCCCGCACCGGTCGCCGTGGAGGAGGGCGATGTGTCACCCGCCTGCGTCGGTGGCGAGTCATGTGCTTGGGCGGAATGGCCTGCGCGGTCCGGCCTACCCGGCGGTTCGTGACGGGGCCGGGCCGCTGGTGCCGCGGATCTGCAGTGTTCCCTCGAACAGTTTCCCGGCGTGCGGGCCGGGCCGGTCGTCGAGGCGGCTGATGAGCAGGTCGATGCCCTGGCGGCCCAGTTCGTGCTCGTCGGCGCTGACCGTGGTCATGGCCGGCGCGGACATCAGTGCGGCCTGTTCGGACATGGCGATGGCGACGATGGACAGGTCGTCCGGGACGCGTAGGCCGCGGGTGAGGGCGCCGGCCATGATGCCGGGGGCGGCCTGCTCGTTGAGGGCGAGCACTCCGGTGAGCCGGGGGTCCTGGTCGAGCAGGCGGTTGATCAGGGAGCCGCCGGCCGCCGCGGTGGAGTCGCAGGCGACGGTCGTCAGGTCGAGGCCCATCTCGGTGGCCGTGCGTTGCGCGGCCTCCTGGGTCCGGACGGCGAAGGACAGTCCGGTCCGGAGGATCGGTTCGGCCTGGTTGACCAGTACGAGGTGGCGGTGCCCGAGCTCGGCGAGATGCTGCAGCGCCAGGCGTACGCACTGGTCGAAGTCGGTGTCGACCCAGTCCGCTTCGGTCTGCCGCCCGGTCCGGCCGATCATCGCGAAGGGAATGCCGGCGTCGGTGAGCACGGTGATCCGCGGGTCGTCGATCTGGACTTCCATCAGCAGGACGCCGTCCAGCAGGCCCTGGCCGACGAGGGTGCGTAGCGCGGCGAGGGAGTCGATCTCGGTGGTCCACAGCAGCAGGTGGTAGTCCATCGACTGGGCATGGTCGGAGGCCCCGAGGATGTATCCGAGGCTGCTGATGTCGATGCCCCGGCCGCGGCTCGGATACACCAAGGCGATGATCTTGGCGCGGCGGCCGCGTAGCCCGCGGGCCATGGCGTTGGGGGTGTAGTGCAGCTCGGCCATGGCGGCCTCGATGCGGGCGCGGGTCTCGGCGGAGATCGGGCGGGTGCCGTTCAGCGCGTACGACACGGTGCTGATGGACACCCCGGCTAGCCGGGCGACGTCGGCCATCGTCGTCACGTCTGCTCCTGTTCCCCTCGCGCCGGGCGCCCGCCGGCAGACCTGCGCCGCGTGCTCGCCGGTAGGCCTGCGTCGCCTGCCCTCCGGTAGGCCTGCGTCGCCTGCCCTCCGGTAGGCCTGCGTCGCCTGCCCTCCGGTAG
>Ga0070668_100001146_pt1 | contig 18666 bp, 24 predicted proteins | sample KBSS43metaG_FD_64661 | JGI IMG/M metagenome (GOLD analysis project Ga0070668, IMG submission 64661) | Switchgrass rhizosphere microbial communities from Kellogg Biological Station, Michigan, USA - KBS S4-3 metaG | ecosystem: Host-associated > Plants > Roots > Rhizosphere > Soil ... | reverse complement strand
TCGAGGCCGACCTGACCCTGCTCGGCAAGGCGCTGTCGGGCGGCTTCTACCCGGTCTCGGCGGTGCTCTCCAACGCCGAGGCGATGAGCGTCCTGAAGCCCGGCGAGCACGGCTCCACCTTCGGCGGCAACCCGCTGGCCTGCGCCGTCGCCCGCGCCGCCCTGAAGGCCCTGGTCGAGGAAGGCATGATCGAGAACGCCGAGCGGATCGGCGCGCGGCTGCAGGCCGCCCTGGCCTCGATCCGCAGCGACGCGGTCAAGGAGGTGCGCGGGCGCGGCCTGCTGCTGGCCGTCCAGCTCCACGACGAGGCCGGCGGCGCGCGGCGGGTCTGCGAGGCCCTGCAGCGGCGCGGCCTGCTCTGCAAGGAGACCCACGACCACACGGTGCGCATCGCCCCGCCCCTGGTGCTGACGCAGGACCAGGCCGACTGGATCGCCGAACAGTTCGACGCCGAGTTGCGGGCGCTGTAGCCTCCGCGCCTCTCAGCGGGGGCGACGGGAGACGCGGACGATGTTCCTGCGCGCGATGGCGCAGACGGGGGTCTTCGTCGCCGTCATGGGCGGCCCCCTGTTCCTCTTCGCCCAGGGCGCGCGCGCCCTGGGCGAAGAGCAGATGCTGCGCCGCGCGCTCGACGGCTACGACGCCTATATGCGAAAGGTGCGCTTCCGCCTCATGCCCGGGGTGTGGTGAGGCCTGGTCGACTGGCCAGCGAGAACCAACGTCAGCGCAAGACGAGTTCGCCCCATCAATCTCCTCGATATTATAGTGAGCGCGGCTTTAACCATGAACGACGACCGGTTGACTCTCGGACGCAAGGCAAAGCCTGCGCGTTAACCCCTGACTCAGGTCTCCGAAACCTCGCCTTTACCCAAAGCCTGTATCAAATCGCGACATAAAGAGCCTCGTTCAATGAGACGAGCGTCCAGTACGGTGGGTGTATTCGAATGACCAAGACGGTTCTCGTCGTCGATGACGATCCGACTCAACGCAGGCTGATCCAGGCGGTCCTGGAGCGCGAAGGCTTCGCCGTGGACCACGCCGAGAACGGCGACCAGGCGATCGCGCGGCTGGGGTCCGGCGCGACGGTCGACGTGATCCTGCTGGACCTGGTCATGCCCGGGCTCTCCGGGCAGGACACGCTGAAGGAGCTGCGCGCCCGCGGCCACGGCCAGCCGGTGATCGTGATCACCGCCAAGGGCGGCATCGACACTGTGGTGGAGGCCATGCAGGCCGGCGCCGTGGACTTCTTCGTCAAGCCGGCCTCGCCGGAGCGCATCATCGTCTCGATCCGCAACGCGCTGTCCATGGGCGCGTTGAAGGGCGAGGTCGACCGGCTGAAGAAGCGCACCCAGGGGCGCACCACCTTCGACGACCTGATCGGCTCCTCCGCCCCCATGACCATGGTCAAGCGGCTGGGCGAGCGGGCGGCCAAGTCGTCCATCCCCATCCTGATCACCGGCGAGAGCGGGGTCGGCAAGGAAGTGATCGCGCGCGCGGTGCACGGCTCCTCCGAGCGGGCGGGCAAGCCCTTCGTGGCGGTCAACTGCGGCGCGATCCCCGAGAACCTGGTGGAATCCATCCTGTTCGGCCACGAGAAGGGCAGCTTCACCGGCGCCAGCGACAAGCACCTGGGCAAGTTCCAGGAGGCCAACGGCGGCACCCTGTTCCTCGACGAGGTCGGCGAGCTGCCCCTCGACGTGCAGGTCAAGCTGCTGCGCGCCCTGCAGGAAAGCGAGATCGACCCGATCGGCGCCAAGCGCTCCATCAAGGTGGACGTGCGCATCGTCTCGGCGACCAACCGCGACCTGGCGCAGGCGGTGAAGGAGGGCCGGTTCCGCGAGGACCTGTTCTACCGCCTCAACGTCTTCCCGATCGAAGCCCCGGCCCTGCGCGAACGCGCGGGCGACGTCCCGGCCCTGGTCGACGCCTTCGTCCGCCGCTTCAACGTGGAAGAGGGCAAGTCCGTGGTCGGCGCCTCCGGCGAGACCATGGCCTTCCTGGCCGCCTACGAGTGGCCCGGCAACGTGCGCCAGCTCGAGAACGCGGTCTACCGCGCCATCGTGCTGGCCGATTCGCCCTATCTGCAGCCCTACGACTTCCCGGCGATCTCGGGAGTCGCGGCCCCGCCTCCGGAAGCGGCCGCGCCGGCGCCGGCGCCACGCATGGCGGCCACCCCGCCGACCCCGGCGGAGCTGATGGCGGAAATGCCCAAGGACGCGCCGGTGCGCATCCTGGACGCCCGGGGTCACCTGCGGACACTCGAGGAAATCGAGCGGGACCTGATCCAGCTCGCCATCGAAATCTACGCCGGCCACATGAGCGAGGTGGCCCGCCGGTTGGGGATTGGCCGGTCGACACTCTATCGAAAGGTCCGGGAACAGGGCCTCGACGAGATACTCAAGGGGCAAGGGGATGAAGACGACAGACCCGCATCAGCCAACGGCTGAAAAGCGGCTGGCCGAGCTGATCGGCCGCTACAAGCGCGAAGCTAGGAGTTTTCCGGCCGCGGACGACGGGACAGGCCCTTCCTGGCGGAAGGGCCGGCCTTCGCCTTCGTCGAAATCTCCTTCAGCTTGAGGCGCTGGCGCAGCGACAACGCCTCGCCGGCGGCGCCCTTCTCGGGATCGCCGAAGGCGCGGCCATAGGTCTTCAGCCGGCCCTCCACCGAGCCCAGGAACTCGCCTTCCCAGTCGGAAAGCTCGACGCCTGAGCGCGCCGCCTGCCGCCGCGCGCGCTTGAGCGCGTTGAGCGCGGCCCGCTGCGCCAGGGCCTTCGGATCGGGCGTTTTGCGCTTCAAATCTCGCCCAGCGCCGCCAGGTACAGGTCGAGGATGGCGTCCTCCTCCTGCCGCTTGGCGCGGTCCTGTTTGCGCAGCCGCACCACCTTGCGAAGGATCTTGACGTCGAAGCCGTTTCCCTTGGCCTCGGCGAACACTTCCTTGATCTGTTCGGCAAGTTCGGCCTTTTCGACCTCCAGGCGCTCGATCCGTTCGATGATGCTCTTCAACTGGCCTTGCGCCGTGGAGTTGAGCACGTCGATATGGGCGCTGTCGTCGGCCATGGGGGAGCCTTCTTTCGATAAGGGGGTTGCACAAGGCGGCGGACCCTAGCGGCCCGGGCGGGCCGTGTCATCGGCCGCCTGGACCCCCGGACGGCCGAACGTCGAGACGGATCGACGCGGAGGAGGAACATGGCGCAAGACCCGACCCCGGAACCGACGCAGGCCGAAGCCGAGGCGGCGGTGCGGACCCTCATCCGCTGGGCCGGCGACGATCCCGATCGCGAAGGGCTGCTGGAAACCCCGTCGCGGGTGGTCAAGGCCTATCGCGAGCTGTTCGCCGGCTACGACTCCGATCCTCACGACTACCTGGCGCGCACCTTCGAGGAGGTGGCGGGCTACGACGAGCTGGTGGTGTTGCGCGACATCCGCGTGGTCAGCTTCTGCGAGCACCACATGCTGCCGTTCCTGGGCAAGGCGCACGTGGGCTACCTGCCCACCGACCGGGTGGTCGGCATCTCCAAGCTGGCCCGCGTGGTCCATGGCTTCGCGCGGCGCCTGCAGATCCAGGAAAAGCTCACCGCCGAGATCGCCTCGGCCATCCAGGAGGTGCTCAAGCCCCGCGGCGTCGGCGTGGTGATCGAATCCGAGCATAGCTGCATGACCATGCGCGGGGTGAACACGCCGGGCTCGCGCCTGACCACCTCCAGCCTCTTGGGCGTGGTCCGCGACGACCCGCGCACCCGCCAGGAGTTCCTGGAATTCGTCCGCGACGGTCGGTGAGAGGGGAATGGGGGCGATGGCCGACACATTCGAACGACTGGCCGAACGCGTGCGCAACTGGGGCCGCTGGGGCGAGGACGACCAGCGCGGGACGCTGAACCACATCGGGCCAGAGGCCCTGCGCAACGCCGCGGCCACGGTGACCCAGGGCAAGCTGTTCAACCTGGGCCTCCGCTTCGACCGCGACGGGCCGCAGCTCAACGTGCGCCGGTTCAACCCCAAGCTCTATCCGACCGACCTGGGCTCGCCGCTGAACCCGGCCAAGCCCAACTACGTCTATTCCGACGACGTCATCCACATGCCCTTGCAGGCCGCGACCCAGTGGGACGCGCTGAGCCACGTCCACTACGACGGCCTGCTCTACAACGGCTGCAAGGCCTGCGACGTGCTGACCCCGAAGGGCGCCCTGCGCTGCGGGATCGAGCACCTGGCCTCGCCGGGGATCATGTCGCGCGGCGTGCTGCTGGACGTGGCCCGGCTGAAGGGCGTCGACATCCTGCCGCCGGCCTACGCCGTCACGGTCGCCGACCTGCGCGCCGCCGCCGAGCGCCAGGGCGTGTCGCTGACCCCCGGCGACGTGGTGCTGGTCCACACCGGCCACATCCGCCGGTTCACGATCGACCGCGACCGGGCCGCGTTCATGAGCGCCCAGCCCGGCGTCGACCCGGAATGCGCGGAGTGGTTCCACGAGAGCCGGATCGCCGCCGTGGCCGCCGACAACGTCGCGGTGGAGGTGCTGCCGCACGACCGCTCGCAGCAGGAGATCCCCCTGCCCTTCCACATGCTGGCGCTGCGCGACATGGGCTGTCCGCTGGGGGAAATGTTCGACCTGGAGGCGCTGGCCGCCGACTGCGCCGAGGACGGCCGCTACGCCTTCCTCTTGTCCGCGCCGCCGCTGGCGGTCACCGGCGGCTTCGGCTCGCCGATCAATCCGCTCGCGCTGAAGTAGCGCCCCGCGCCGCGCGACTCACCCCCACGTTCGATTTTTCTGGCAATGGGGGAAATATTCTGTCATAAGCGGCAAATCGAATATCGCTTTGGTTCGGTTGCTCTCCACGCTTGTTCTTCGGATCGAGCCCGAGCCTACCTCGACCCTCTCCGAAAATTTGATCTCGCGTCCCGGCCGGGTCGCGCGAACACTTGAAATTGAGAAGTTACAACTATGGCAACCGGCACTGTGAAGTGGTTCAACGCCACCAAGGGCTTCGGCTTCATCCAACCTGACCAAGGCGGCGCGGACGTGTTCGTCCACATCTCCGCCGTGGAGCGTTCGGGCCTGGGCTCGATCCATGAGGGCCAGAAGCTCACCTACGAACTCGAGCGCGATCAGCGCAGCGGCAAGATGTCCGCGAGCCAGCTGCAAGCCGGCTAAGACTTCATCGGGGCCCCGGTGGGGCGGATTCGATCCTGCTCCACCGGGCGTCTCGACGCCTGACCATGACCCAATCGACCATCGAACGCGCCTATCAGTTGGCCCGGTCGGGGCGCGTCCGCGACCTCGCCATGCTGAAACTGCGCCTGAAGACCGACGGCTGCCGCGCCGTCGACGCCCTCCTCGCGCCGCGCGCCATCCGCGCGCATCTGGAGGCGATCTGCGCGGCGACCTTCAAGCCCACCGACGCCGCGGAAGCCCCGCCGCAAACCTGAGAGCGCCCATGAACGAACTCCAACGCACCGGTTTCTCCGAACGCCTGAAGACCGCCGCCGACGCCAAGAAGGCGATGCTCGCGAACTTCCGTCCGAAGCCGACCGTCACAGGCGAAGGAGTTCCGGAACGGGCGACGCTGCGGGCTGCCGAACTCGATCGCGTCCGTCGCGAGCGGGCCGACGCCAAGGCCGCCAAGAAGGCCGCCGCCGAAGCCGCCGAGGAGGCCGCCCGCGAGGCCGAGGCCGCCATCGCGGCCGCCGCCCTCGAGGCCAAGCGCGGCGAACGCCGGGAACGCAAGGCGCTGACCGCGGCCGAGCAGAAGGCCAAGCGCGACGCGCGCTACGCCGCCCGCAAGGCCCGCTAGCGCAGGACGCCGGTCGGCCGCGTGCGCCGCACGCGAAACACCCTATGTTGAGCGGCGTCGCCGCCGCGGAGCAAACGAATGGCCCGGAAGCCGAACTACCAGTTCGAGCGCATGGAGCGAGATCGCCTCAAGGCGCTGAAGACGGCCGAGAAGGCGAACGCCAAGCGCGAGCAGCGCGAACGTGAGCGGGCCGAGTCCGAAACCCCGCCCGCGGACCCGACCCGTCCGGACGCTGGCGAATCCTAAAAGGCCGCCCATGCCGAGCGACACCGTCTACAACCACGAGACCGTCCTGCTGGACGGCGAGACCTTCGCGGACTGCGAGTTCCAGGAATCCCGGCTGGTCTACGCCGGCGGCCCGCCGCCGTCCTTCACCGACTGCCGGTTCAACGCCTGCGAATGGAAGTTCGACGACGCCGCGGCGCGCACCCTGGAGCACCTGAAGCTCGTCTGGAGCGTCGGCGGCAAGTCGACGGTGCAGGCGCTGATCAAGGAAATCACCGTCAGCGGCGGTCGCTGACGACGACCGAGACGACCCAAAGACATCCCAGCCCTGACCCGCTGCACTTCGCGCGCGTTGATGCGCGCGCTAGCCGTCCAAGTGCCGCACGAAGAACGATTCCCACGACTCGTACTCGAACGCCGGGGTCTCGGTGTGCCCCCCGGGATTGATGTGCATGGTCTTCTCGGTCGAGCCGAGGGCGTTGAAGAAGGCGAGGCCGGATTCGCGCCTGGCCATGGCGTCGTCCCACTGGAAGACGAACTGCACGGGGATCGTGATCCTGCGCGCCGCCTCGGCGAACGCCTGGTCGTTGGCCCGCAATCCGCCCAGGCCGAACACGGCGCAGGTGATCCGCGGCTCGGCGGCGACGAAGGGAACGCCCAGCACCAGGCCCATCGACAGACCCCAGTAGCCGACCGGCCCCTCGGCTCCCACGAAATCCAGCGACTGGACGGCGTCGAGCGCCGCACGCCATTCCGGCACGATCCGGCGGGCCCGTTCGGCCATGGTCTTGAAGAGGGGCGATGGTCCTGTCGTCGCGCCTGCGACGCTGCGGACCCGCGCGGTCACGTCCCGGGCCAGGGCTTCGGCGTCCTCGGGCCCCACCCGGTCGCCGTGACCCGGCGCATCGATCGACAGCGTCGCCCAGCCATGCCGCAGCGCATAGCGGTGCGCCCGGGCGGCCAGGGTCTCGACCTTGCGGTGCTGGGACCCGCCGTGGCCCATCAGGACCAGGGGACGGCGGCCCTGCGCGCCCTCGGGCGCCCAGATCACGGCCGGCACGCGCTCGCCGTCCACCGTGAGGTCGAAGTCGAACGCCGTGACGCCTTCTCGCGTGCATTCGCCGGTGAAGGTGACCATCCGCGCCCTCTTGCGACCAATCGTTCCGCACCGTTCTAGCCGCGCATCCGGGCGTCGTCAGCGCCCCCGGTTCACATCCGACGAGCGGTGTGAGGCTTAGATCAGGCCCAACGCCCTCAGCGCCGGCGCCAGCGCGGCGGGCTCGCCGAAGTGGTGGGTGCGGAAGCCCAGCGCCCGTGCGCTGGCCACGTTCGCAGCGCTGTCGTCCACGAACAGCGTCTCTTCCGGCGTCAGGCCGAAGCGCTCGCAGGCCTGGCGGAATATCCGCGGATCGGGCTTCAGGATCCCGGTCTCCGCGGAGACCACGATCCCGCCCAGCCGGCCGAACGCCGGGCTCATGGCGATGATTCCGTCCAGCACCTCGTGGCTCAGGTTGGAGAGGCCGAACTGCGCCACGCCACGGGCGGCGAGGGCCTCGATGGCGGCCTCGGTCTCGGCGATCGCGCCGGAGAACATCTCGCCCCAGCGGAGCTCCCAGGCGTGGATCGCCTCGGCATGCTCGGGGAACCGCGCCAGCAGCGGCGCCCGGTTGTCCGCGAAGGTCACGCCGCGGTCATGGGCGACGTGCCAGTCCATGGTGCAGACCTGGCCCAGGAAGCGCTCGCGCTCGGCCTCGTCCGGAAAGATCTTGGAATAGAGCGTGCGCGGGTCCCAGCGCACGATGACGTTGCCGATGTCCCAGAGAACGACCTTGGGGACGGCGGCGGTCACAGGCCGGGTCATCCGACGACCGGCCCGGCGAACGTCAGCCCTGCTTCGCCTTGAAGCGCGGGTTGGTCTTGTTGATCACGTAGACGATGCCCTTGCGGCGCACGACCTTGCAGTCGCGGTGACGCGTCTTGAGAGACTTGAGCGAGCTTCTGACCTTCATGACCCGTATCCACGCCAGGCGGCCCCGGCCGACCGGGAATTTGCAAGAGCGGGCGCATATACGGGCCGGTCCCGGCCAAGTCAACGACCAAGCCGCTTCGCGGCCTTGTGATGGCGTCTCGTTAACGATGCCACCCTAGATAGGACGGATGGACCGACGCACATTCTTGGGCCTGCTGGCGGCGAGTTGCGCCGCCCAGTCCAGCGACACCCCGGCTCAGCCGGTCGCCGAACCCGGGACGCGGGTGACGACCGCCCTGCCGCCCATGCTGACGCCTTCCGGCAGCGAGAGCTTCGACCGCTGGCTTAGCGACTTCTGGCCGCGCGCGCTCGCCGCGGGCGTGCCCGAGGCGGTCCTGGGCCGCGAGCTCAGGGGCTTGACGCCCGACGACCGGGTCTCCGCCCTCGACGGCCGCCAGCCCGAGTTCTCCAAGCCGGTGGGCGACTACATCAAGGGCGTGGTCACCGACGACCGCATCGCCCTGGGGCGGCGCAAGCGCGACACCCTGGCCTTCCTGCCGGACGTCGAACGGCGCTTCGGCCCGCCCCGGGACATCGTCATCGCCATCTGGGCCATGGAATCGGGCTTCGGCGCGATCCAGGGGAACTTCGACGTGCTGCGCTCGATGGCGACGCTGGCCGCCGACGGACGCCGTCGCGGTTTCGCCGAGGACCAGCTCATCGCGGCCCTGAAGATCATCGCCTCGGGCGAGTTCCCGCGCTCGCGGCTGGTCGGCTCCTGGGCCGGCGCCATGGGCCAGACCCAGTTCATCCCCACGACCTTCCTCACCACCGCCATCGACGAGGACGGCGACGGCAAGCGCGACATCTGGGGCTCCTCGGCCGACGCCCTGGGTTCGGCGGCGAACCTCCTGGCCGGCGGCGGCTGGCGCAAGGGCGAGGACTGGGCCCGCGAGGTGACCGCGCCGGCGGGCTTCGACTTCAGCCTGACCGAGGGCCCGAAGGAAACCCCGGCCTGGTGGGGCCAGATGGGCCTGAAGCGCGCCGACGGCCGCGCCTGGGGCGGCGCGGACCTTGCCGCGCCGGCCCAGCTCTCGGCCCCTTCCGGGGCGGGCGGGCCGCTGTTCCTGCTGTTCCCCAACCACTTCGCGATCCGCACCTACAACAACTCCATCGCCTATTCCCTGGGCGTGGGCCTGCTGGCCGACCGCTTCGCCGGCGGCGGCCCGCTGGCCAAGGCCTGGCCCATTGAGATCCCGCTCGGCCTCTCCGACCGTATCGCCGCCCAGAAGGCCCTGGCCCTGCTGGGCTTCGACCCGGGCGAGCCGGACGGGGTGGTGGGGCTCAACACCCGCGCGGCCCTGCGAGGCTGGCAGAAGGCCCGCGGCGTCACCGCCGACGGCTACCTGTCGCCGGAAATGGTGCGGCGGCTGCGGGCCGAGGCCGCACTGTGATCTAGGTTCCGCCGCCCTCGTCGCTGCGCTCCAGCGCCGCCTGGGTGGCGGCTTCCGGTCCCGCCGGATTGGGATCGGCGGCCCGCAGTTGCGGATTGCGGAACGCATAGACGAGCAGGCCCGCCATCATCACCGCCGAGACCAGGAACGGTCCGGCCGCGAACCCCTTGTAGGCCAGCACGAAAAACGGCGCGAAGACGACGTTGACCCCGTTCACCGCCCCGATGGCCCCGGCCGTGCGGGCCTGGTCCACCTGGCCCACCGCCAGCGACGATCCCGCCGTGAACCCGGGCCGCGCCAGGCCGAACCCCAGGCTGGAGACGGCGAACCCCGTCACCGCGCTCCAGTAGTCGGGCGCAAGAGCCACGATCACGTTGCCCAGGCACGCCACCGCGACGCCCCAGCGCAGGAGCTGGCGCGGCGCCATCTCGAACATCGGGATCAGGCCCCACTGGGCCAGAAGGCTGGCCACCGCCCCGAACATCATGGCCACGGCGATGAATCCGTGCGCGTGCAGCGGCGAGACCTGCAGCTTGTCGATGACCAGGAAGCCCAGGGTCTGTTGCTGGCCGCTCTGGCAGATCGCCACCAGGAACCCGTAGATCAGGAACGGGACCACGCGCGGGTCGCGCCAGATGGGGATCCGCTCGCCAGGCGCAGGCTCCGGCTCAGGCTCGGCCGGCGGCGGGCGGCTCTCCGGCAGCCTCAGCCAGAGCAGCGCCAGCATGGCCATTCCGATGGCGGCGAACCCGAACATCGGCCCCGACAGCCCGACGAACGGCAATACGAACAACGGCGCCAGGAACGGCCCGATCACCGTGCCCAGACCGAAGGCGCCGGCCAGGTTCGACATCGCCCGCGTGCGGTCGGCCGGCGGGGTGTGTTCGGCCACATAGGCCTGGGCGGCCGGATTGGCGGCCGATCCAAACACGCCGTTCAGCGCCCTCAGCGTGAAGAACAGGCCGAAGATGACCAGCGGCCCGGCCATGTGCCGCAGGCCCGCGGCGATCACCACGGCGCAGACCAGCGTCGAGACGGTGAAGCCCGCCATGCCGATCAGGATCATCGGCCTGCGCCCGCGCCGGTCGGAGGCGCGCGCCCAGAACGGCGAGGTGATCGCCCACAGCAGCGACGAGAACGAGAACACCGAGGCGGCCAGCACGTCGGGGATGCCGATCTGCCGCGCGATGGCTGGCATCACCGAGATCAGCCCGGTGTTGCCCATGGCGGTGACCACGGAGACCCCGAAGATCAGCGCGAAGGTCGATTTCGGCAGACCCGGGGACGTCGCGGCGGTTGTGGGCATCCGCCGCTGTTACGCCGCGCCGCCGCCCTGCGCAAACCCACCCGAAATGGGGCGTTAAGCATTAACGGCGATGGTGCGGGACTATCGACGTCGGGGCCGGGCTTTCATGTTTCAGATCATCGGGATCGTGCTGCTGTTCGGCCTCGTGTTCGGCAGCTTCATCATCTCCGGCGGCAATATGGGCGTCATCCTGCACGCCGCGCCGCACGAGTTGATGGCCATCCTGGGCGCCGCCGTGGCCGCCTTCCTGATCTCCAATTCCATGACCACCATCAAGGCCACCGGCGGCGGCCTGATGAAGGCGTTCAAGGGCCCTAAGTGGAAGTCCTCGGACTACCGCGACCTGTTGTCGCTGCTGTTCCTGCTCACCAAGACCATGAAGTCCAAGGGCGTCATCGCCCTGGAAAGCCACATCGAGAAGCCGCAGGAGTCGGCGATCTTCTCGCGTTTCCCCAAGATTTCGGCCGACCATTTCGCCGTCGACTTCATCTGCGACACCCTGCGGATGATGACCATGAACCTGGAGGATCCGCACCAGGTCGAAGACGCGATGGAGCGTCAGCTCGAGAAGCACCATCACGAGGCGCTCAACCCCGCCCACGCGCTGACCACCACCGCCGACGGCCTGCCGGCGCTGGGCATCGTCGCCGCCGTGCTGGGCGTCATCAAGACTATGGGTGCGATCACCGAGCCCCCCGAGGTGCTGGGCGAGATGATCGGCGGCGCGCTGGTCGGCACCTTCCTGGGCGTGTTCCTGGCCTATGGCCTGGTGGGCCCGCTGGCCACGCGCCTGAAGGAGGTCGTCGACGCCGACGCCGCCTTCTACAAGATCATCCAGTCGGTGCTGGTCGCCCACCTGCACGGCAACGCCGCTCAGATCTCGGTGGAGATCGGCCGCGGCAGCGTGCCCTCCGAGGCCCAGCCGAGCTTCAACGAACTGGAGGAAGCGCTGGGCGCGATCCCCAACGAGGCCTGACGTCCCCTCGGTCCGGCGGGGCCCTGGCTATCGGGATCGCACAAAGATGAAAAAAGTGATCACGAGAGCGTGAATAATCCGCTTGCCCTTCGCGCAAAGCACGGCATAGTCCCGGACACGTGCCGGTGATCGCTCGACTGCGCCCTGGAGACAGGGCGTAGCTGAAAGAGAGTCGGGCGTTCAACACCTTTGTCTTAAGGGGACCAGGGACATGACCTCCGCCATCCTTCGCAACCTGCTCGTCGCCGGCGCCGCCGTCGCCGCTCTCTCCGTCGCCGCTTGCAACAAGCCTGCCGAGCCGGCGGCCGACGCCAACGCCGCCGCCGCGACCGCGACCGACGCTGCGGCTTCCGCCGCTGACGCCGCCGCGACCGCCAACGCCGCCGCCGCCGACGCCAACGCCGCGGCCGCCGCTGCTCCGGCTGACGCCGCCGCCGCCGCCGCTGCTCCGGCCGCTCCGGCCGCCGACGCTATGGCCCCGGCCGCGCCCGAGAAGAAGTAAGCTTCTCGACGCAATTCGCGTTACGGGAGGGCCGCCCTTAGGGGCGGCCCTTTTCGTTTGGCGGAAGATGAGCGCCGATCCCGACCCGACCGCGAGCCCCTTGACCTGGACCGACGACGGCCAGCCGCGCTCGCGCCTCTACGGCGACGTCTATTTCTCCACCGCCGACGGCTTGGCCGAATCACGCGCGGTCTTCCTGGCAGGCTGCGGCCTGCCCGACGCTTGGCGCGGCCGCGGGCGATTCGTCGTGGGCGAGCTGGGGTTCGGGACCGGCCTCAACATCCTGGCCCTGCTGGACCTCTGGCGGCGCGAAGGCCCGGCGGGCGGCCGCCTGCACGTCTTCTCGATCGAGGCCCACCCCTTGAGCGCCGCCGAGGCGACCCGCGCCCTCGGCGCATGGCCGGAGCTCGCCGACCTGGCCGAGATGCTTACCCTCCGCTGGCCGGGCGCCGCCCGAGGCGTGCACCGCGTCGAGCTGCCGGAGCTGCGCGCCATCCTGGACGTGGCGGTGATGGACGTGGCGCCGGCGCTGGAGGGTTGGGCCGGCCGCGCCGACGCCTGGTTTCTCGACGGTTTCGCCCCGGCCGCCAACCCCGCCATGTGGCGCGACGAGGTGCTGGCCCTGGTGGCCCAACGCTCCGCCCCCGGCGCGCGCGCGGCCACCTTCACCGTCGCCGGCGCCGTCCGCCGGGGCCTCGCCCAGGCCGGGTTCGAGGTCGCCAAGCGCTCAGGCTTCGGCCGCAAGCGTGAGCGGCTGGAGGCGCGGCTGGCGGGCCGGGCGCCGGCCGACCCGTCCGGCCCTCGGGTCGCCATCGTCGGCGGCGGGATCGCCGGCGCCGCCGCGGCCCGGGCCGTCCGCGCCCTGGGCGGCAAGGCTCTGCTGATCGAGGCCGAGGCGCTGGGGGCCGGCGCCTCCGGCAATCCCGCCGCCCTGGTGACGCCGCGCCTGGACGCGGGCCTCGGCGACGCGGCCCGGCTGTTCGCCCAGGCCTTCGCCCGCGCGGTCCAGCTCTACGAGACCATCCCCGAGGCGGTGATCGCCCGCGGCGTCGTCCAGCTCGCCGCGCGCCCCGCCGACGCCGACCGCTTCGCCAGGATCGCCGCCGGCGACCTCTTCGAACCGGGCGCGCTGGCCCTGCTCGCCCCCGAGACGTCGGCGAGGCTGACCGGCGCCGCGCCGAGGCCCGGCCTCGACCAGGTCCGGGCCCTCGTCGTCGAGCCCCAGGCGATCCTCTCCCGCTGGGCGGGCGAGACCCGCCCCGGCCGCGTCGCCTCCCTGGAGCAGGACGGCGCGACATGGATCCTGCGCGACGGCGCAGGTCAGGCCATAGCGCAGGCCGAGGCGGTGATCCTCGCCGCCGGCCTGGACAACGCCGCGTTCGCGCCCGGGCTGCCCCTCTCCGCCGTCCGCGGCCAGGTGAGCTGGACGTCGTTCGCCGGGCCCGTCCCGGCCGCCGCCTGGGGCGGCTACGTCGCGCCCACGCGCCAGGGCCTGATCTTCGGCGCCACCCACGACCGTGGCGACGCCGGGACCGACCTGCGCGACGCCGACCACGCCCGCAACCTGGCGACCCTGGCCGAGACCTTGCCGGGCCTGGCCGCCCCCCTGCAGGGCGCGCGCCTCGAAGGCCGCGCCTCGGTGCGCGCGGTCACCCCCGACCGCCTGCCCGTCGCCGGACCGGCCCCCGACGGGCGACGGGGCCTCTATGTGCTGGCCGGGTTCGGCTCGCGCGGCTTCGCCCACGCCCCGCTGCTGGCCGAGCACGTGGCCGCCCTGGCGCTGGGCGCGCCCTCGCCCCTCCCCTCGCCCCTGCAGGCGGTGGTCGACCCCGGCCGCTTCGCCGCCCGGGCGGCGCGCCGGGGCGGTTCCGGCGCCCGGCGCGAGCGCCTATAATGACCCGCGAGGGCGGACATCCATTGGGAACACAACCATGACCCCCAGGCTCGGCCTCGCGGCCTCCCTCGCCCTCCTGGCCCTCGCCGGCTCCGCCGCCGACGCGGCGGCCAAGCCCCAGCGAAGCTGCTTCTACGCCCGCAACGTCGACAGCTTCCGCGCCCCCGACGACAAGACCGTCTATCTCAAGGTGGGCGTGCGCGACGTCTACCAGCTCGACCTGATGGGCCCCTGCCCCGACGTGAACTGGAGCGAGCGGATCGGCATCGTCTCGCGGGGCGGCGACTGGATCTGCACCGGCCTCGACGCCGAGATCGTCGCGCCCAGCACGATCGGTCCGCACCGCTGTCCGGTGCAGATCCTGCGCAAGCTGACGCGCGAGGAGGCCGCGGCCCTGCCGCCCAAGGCCAAGCCTTAGAGGCCTATTGCGCGGCGGCGATTCCGGCGACCTACTGGCCCTCTCGGTCCGGGCGAAGGAGCAGCGCGCCATGAGCGTCTATCGGGTGACGGAGATCATCGGCACCAGCGAGGATAGCTGGGAGGACGCCGCCAAGAGCGCCGTCGCCACCGCCGCGCGGACCCTGCGCGACATGCGCATCGCCGAGGTGGTCGAACAGGACCTCGCGCTCGGCCCCGAGGGCCTGGTCGACCGCTATCGCATCAAGCTGCGGGTCAGCTTCAAGTACGAACTGCCCTGGACGAAGCCGGAGTAGGCCTGCGGCTGCAGATGCGGGCGTCGGCGTCGAAGAAGAATGGTGGACGCGACAGGGATCGAACCTGTGACCCCCTCGATGTCAACGAGGTGCTCTCCCGCTGAGCTACGCGTCCTTAACCGGGTCCCCGCTGGAAACGACGGGGCGGGAAGGCGGGGATATAACGGCGGCCCGGCGCAGGCGCAAGCTGCGTCAGGCGGCCATCATCCGCTCCACCTCGGAGACGATCTCGCGCAGGTGAATGGGTTTCGACAGCACCTTGGCGCCCAGGGGCGCGGCGTCGCCGGCGGCCAGCGCCACGGCGGCGAAGCCGGTGATGAACATGATCCGCAGGGAGGGGTCGCGCGCGGCGGCGCGGCGGGCCACCTCGATCCCGTCGAGGCCCGGCATGACGATGTCGGTGAGCAAGAGGTCCCAGGTCTCGTCGAGGGCGGCCGCCGCCTCGTCGCCGTCGGCGCAGGCGCAGACTTCGTAGCCCGCGCGCTCGAGAGCGCGGGTCAGGAAACCGCGGAGGGAATCGTCGTCTTCTGCGAGGAGAATGCGGGGCATTTTGCTCTTGCGCGGTTGGAACGCTCTACGATCGTCAAGCCGGCAGGATAGCGCGGCAGACGTAAACCCGCGATGAACCTTTGACCGTAGGGGCGGGGCGGCGTTTTATGGGGCATGAACGCCTGGGAGCCAGTCGCCGCCGAGGAGCTCGCCCCGACGGCGCCTTTTGAGGTGCGCCGCGCGCAGCCGGCTGGCCTGGCCCCGCCGACGCCGCTGGTGTTCGCCTCGCCGCACTCGGGCCGCGACTACCCCGCCGACATGATGGACGCCGCGGCCCTCGACGCCGTGGCCATCCGCCGCTCGGAGGACGCCTTCGTCGACGAGCTGGTGGGCTGCGCGCCGCGCCTGGGCGCGGCCCTGATCGTCGCGCGGCTGGCGCGGGCCTACATCGACGTCAACCGCGAACCCTTCGAGCTGGACCCGGCGATGTTCGCCGACGAGTTGCCGGAATTCGCCCGCGCCCGCAGCGCGCGGGTGGCGGCGGGCCTGGGCGCGATCGCCCGCGTGGTGTCGGAAGGCCAGGAGATCTACAGTCGCAAGCTGACCTTCGCCGAGGCGACGCGGCGGATCGAGCGCTGTCACATGCCCTATCATGTCGCCCTGACCGGCCTGTTGGCGGAGGCCCAGGCGGCGCACGGCGTGGCGATCCTGATCGACTGGCATTCGATGCCGGCGGCCGCGGCGCGCACCACCACGCGCGAGCGGCCCTGCGACATGGTGCTGGGCGACCGCTTCGGCGCGGCCTGCGCCAACCCCCTGGCCTTGCGTGTGGAGCGCGACCTGGAATCCATGGGCTACCGGGTGGCGCGCAACACGCCCTACGCGGGCGGCTACACCACCGAGCACTACGGACGTCCGGCCAGCGGCGTGCACGCGCTGCAGATCGAGATCAACCGGGCGCTCTACCTCGACGAGGCGCTGCTTCAGCCCACGGCGGGGTTCGGGCGGCTGCAGGCGCACCTGGCGCAACTGACCGAACGGCTGGCGTCTGCGGACTGGTCGGCCCTCGCCCCTTGATCCCTACTGGGCCTTGGGCCAAAAAAAAGCCGCGCCCGAAGGCGCGGCAGTTCATTAGGGAGGAAACGCCCAGGAAGGGCAGAGGCGTCAGGGACGCCTCACAGTCACAATGTACTGTGCGGCGCACAAAAGCACAAGAACAAAATTACGGCGTCCACCACATTTTCGCCTCGTCCTGTGGATTTTTCCGTGCTTTCAACCCTTTATGGCCGCCAAAACTAGCCCAGATCCTGCTGCGGCGCACAATTCTCTGAAAGCTGACACCGCATTGCAGCATAATGCGGCCTGGAGCGCCGAGTCGCAGGGGACGTATCGCCCCTAGCGGAGGACGCCCGCCTCGACTAAAAGCGCGCCCTCCCCGGACCCGTAACACCCATGTCGCTCCGCAACATCGCCATCATCGCCCACGTCGACCACGGCAAGACCACGCTCGTGGATCAGCTCCTCGCCCAATCCGGCGTCTTCCGAGTCAACGAGGCGCACGCCGAGCGGGCCATGGACTCCAACGACCAGGAGCGGGAGCGCGGGATCACCATCCTGGCCAAGGCCACCTCCGTGCTGTGGCACGGGGCTGCGGGCGAGACCCGCATCAACATCATCGACACCCCCGGCCACGCCGATTTCGGCGGCGAGGTGGAGCGGATCCTCGGCATGGTCGACGGCTGCCTGCTGCTGGTCGACGCCGAGGAAGGCGTCATGCCGCAGACCAAGTTCGTGCTGGGCAAGGCGCTGAAGCTGGGCCTGCGCCCGATCCTGGTGCTCAACAAGGCCGATCGGCCGCACGCCGACCCCGACCGGGTGCTGAACGACGCCTTCGACCTCTTCGCGGCCATCGGCGCCACCGACGAGCAGCTCGACTTCCCGCACCTCTACGCCAGCGGCAAGCAGGGCTGGGCCGTCGTCGACCTGGCCAAGGACGAGAAGAAGGACCTGGCCCCCCTGTTCGACCTGATCGTCGAGCACGTGCCGCCCCCCGCCGCCGAGGCGCGGGTGGAAGAGCCCTTCCAGCTCCTCTCGGTGCTGATCGAGAACGACCCGTTCCTCGGCCGCATCCTCACCGGCCGCGTCGAGGCCGGCCGCGCCAAGCCGGGCCTGCCGATCCGCGCCCTGGACCGCAGCGGCCAGGAGGTGGAACGCGGACGGATCACCAAGATCCTCGCCTTCCGGGGGCTGAAGCGCCAGCCGATCGAGGTGGCCGAAGCCGGGGACATCGTGGCCATCGCGGGCCTGTCCAAGGCCACCGTGGCCGACACGCTGTGCGACATTTCGCTGACCGAGGCCCTGCCCGCCCAGCCGATCGACCCGCCGACCATCGCCATCACCGTCTCGGTCAACGACAGTCCCCTGGCCGGCAAGGAAGGCGACAAGGTGCAGAGCCGGGTGATCCGCGACCGCCTGCTGCGCGAGGCCGAGTCCAACGTCGCCATCAAGATCGGCGAGACCCCCGACAAGGACGCCTACGAAGTCGCCGGCCGCGGCGAGCTGCAGCTTGGCGTGCTGATCGAGACCATGCGCCGCGAGGGGTTCGAGGTGTCCATCAGCCGCCCGCGCGTGGTGTTCCAGGCCGATAAGGAAAGCGGCGAGAAGCTGGAGCCGATCGAGGACGTGGTCATCGACGTGGACGACGATTTCTCCGGCGTGGTGATCGACAAGCTCTCGCAACGCAAGGCGGAGCTGAAGGAGATGGGGCCGTCCGGCGCGGGCAAGACCCGCATCGTCCTGCAGGCGCCGTCGCGCTCGCTGATCGGCTACCAGGGTGAGTTCCTTACCGACACCCGCGGCTCGGGCGTGCTGAACCGCGTGTTCTCGCACTACGAGCCCTACAAGGGCGCCATCGAGGGCCGCCGCAACGGGGTGCTGGTGTCCAACTCCGACGGCGAGACGGCGTCCTACGCCCTGTGGAACCTGGAGGAGCGCGGGGTGATGTTCGTCGGCGGCGGCGAGAAGGCCTACCAGGGCATGATCATCGGCGAGAACTCCCGCGGCGACGACCTCGACGTCAACCCGATGAAGGCCAAGCAGCTCACCAACGTGCGCGCCTCGGGCAAGGACGAGGCGATCCGCCTCACGCCGCCCCGGAAGATGAGCCTGGAGCAGGCCATCGCCTACATCGAGGAGGACGAGCTGGTGGAGGTGACGCCCAAGTCCATCCGCCTGCGCAAGCAGGTCCTCAACCCCAGCTTCCGCAAGAAGCGCGTGCGGGAAGCCTGAGCCTCGTCCTCCCCCTCTGGGGGAGGGGGACCGCGAAGCGGTGGAGGGGGCCAGCGGC
>Ga0070668_100001143_pt1 | contig 18674 bp, 19 predicted proteins | sample KBSS43metaG_FD_64661 | JGI IMG/M metagenome (GOLD analysis project Ga0070668, IMG submission 64661) | Switchgrass rhizosphere microbial communities from Kellogg Biological Station, Michigan, USA - KBS S4-3 metaG | ecosystem: Host-associated > Plants > Roots > Rhizosphere > Soil ... | reverse complement strand
GTGGGCCGCCTGCCGATCGCCTGCACCGGCACCGAACAGGCCCAGACGCCTTCGTCGATTTCGCCGGAGCTGACCGAATACCGGTTCTCCAGCGCGTGTTTCAGCTCGTCGCGCAGCGCGGTGCCCCGCTGCTCGATGATCGACGGCAGCCGCCGGTCGCGTTCCATCTCGGGCAGCAGGGCGAGCAGCATCTTGCCGGAGGCGCCGAGGCCGAGCGGCATCGAATGCCCGGGTTCGAACGTGAACCGCATGGCGCGGTCGCACTCGACGCGGTCCGCGCACACGGCGGCGTCGCCGAACTGCTGGAACAGCATCACCGTCTCGCCGAGCTCCCGGGCCGCCGCTTCCATGGCCGGCTTCGCCAGCCGGACGAGGTCGTTCGCCAGCTGCGCGGCCCGCGCCAGCGGCATCACCTGGCTGGTCAGGTGATAGTGCCCGGCCCGGCCCTCTTCGAGCAGCTGCAGCTCCTTGAGCAGGGCCACGTAGCGGTAGGTCGTCGCGACCGGGGTGCCGATCGTCGCGGCGAGCTCGGCGACGCTGGCCTCCCACCGGCACTCGGAAAAGGCGAGCAGCAACTGCAGGACCTTGCGGGAACTGCTGGCACCGGGGGTGCGGCGGGGTGCGGTGGTGGCGGAACCGTCGACGGTACTGACGGCAGGCGTCATCGTGACCTCTCGGTGAGACAAAAACGACCTTCGCTATCACGCGGGGTGAATAAATTAGCACGGTGTGTGAATCGAAGGCCAGCATTCCGGCGGCGGCCCCCACTTTTCAGGGAAACCGCCGCCGGACGGCCGAGCTCACATCGTGAGGAACTCGCCGGGTTTCGTCACGACGGGTGACTCGACGTAGAGCCCGCGGTACTCGTCCTGGATCCCGGAGTTGTGCACCTGCAGCGCGAGCGGCCCGACGCGCCCGGCCGTCTGGTCGGTGAACCGCAGCACCTCGACTCCCTTGCAGGTCACGGCCGATCCGGTGAGCGGGCAGCACGCCATCCGCGCCACGCCGGTGGCCATGTCACCGATCAGCTCGCACTGCGCCCACTTCTTGATGTCGATCGTGGTGTGGGAGAGCTGTTTGAACAGTTTCCCGCCGCCGTCGTTGTGACCGGGCCGGTAGTCCCAGTGGCCGCCGTTCGGCGGCTGGAACTGGATGGCGCTCAGCGCGTCGCGGATCGGGTCGGTGGTGCCCCAGATCAGGACCGTCGGTTTGTGGTTGCCCTTGACCTGCCGGACATTGAATATCCACCGAAACGTGCCGACCTGCTGTTTGTTGTAGTACAACCAGCCGCGGGCGGTGCCATTCCCGTGGATCACGCCGTTCTTGGCCGACCACAGGCCGGCTTTCGACGACGTCCACGGGCTCAGGTCCGAGCCGTCGAACATCGACACCAGGTTCGGGTCGCCGTACGGGTTTTCCGCCGCCTGCGCGGTGGGGGTGAAGGCCGAAGCCGCGACGATCCCCGCGGCCAGCACGCCAAGAAGGTTCCGGAACATCCGCCGTCCTCTCGTCAAACGCGATGGGCAGTGCGTTCGGACGGCGGATTTCACGCTACGAGCCACGCCGGTGAGGCGTCAACCGCGGTCCCGCTCACCGGTCAGGAACGGCGTCAGCAGGCCGGGGACGGCCCGGTCGGCGAGCGCCAGCCCGTCGGCCTCGGCGACGTCGAGCACGCGGTAGTGCCCCTTGCCCGCGGCGACCGGCGCGATCACCGTCACCAGCCCGGCCCGGCGCTGGAAGTACGAGCGCTCGACGACGACCCCGGTCATCCCGTCGCAGCGGACCGCCGCCGTGCCGCGGTCCAGCGAACCCGAGCGCGTCACCAGGTAGCGGCCGGTGAACGCGTGCCCGAGGCCGCGGTAGCGGTCCCAGCCGACCAGCGCGGCGAACGGCAGCAGCACGAGCGCGGCCTGCCACGGCCAGTCCGGCAGGGCGCCGAGCCACGCCAGGCCGTAGAGCACCGCGGCGAGCAGCAGCACCCCGAGGACGGCCCGGGACAGCCGCCGGTACAGCGCCCGGCGCGGGTGGCGCACCAGCGGCGTCGCGGCCGGGTCCGCACCCAGCACTTCGGCGACGACTTCGTGCGCGCGAGCCAGCGGCGCCGGCGGCAGCAGCAGGCTGCCGCCCTTGTCCGCGCTCTTGCCCTCCCGCAGGCCGGCGGCGATGGCGACGCAGCGGGCGCCGCCGGCCAGCCGCAGCGGCAGCGGCTCGCGGATTTCGACGCCCCGCAGGCGGTCCTCTTCGATCGACACCGAGCGCGTCGTGATCAGGCCGCGCCGGATGTGCAGGGTGCCGGCCGGCTCGCGGGTGAGCCGGAAGTTCCAGAACGACAGCACGTACCCGCCGACCGACAGCACCGACACGAGCACCAGCAGCCCGGCCGCGGCGACCACCAGGCTGAGCCACGTCGGAGTGTCGGCGAAGTGCCCGACCACCGCCTGGACCAGGGAGAACTGGATCGGGTCGAAGTGCAGCTCGTGCGCGAAGTGGTAGACGGTGCCGACGGCGGCGCCGACCACCGCCAGCCCGGACAGCGTGAACGGCGCGTACCGCAGCCACCGCTTGTCGACCGCGGCGATCAGCTGCTCCGGCGGCGCGGCGGCTTCCTCGGCGGACCCGGCGGACCCGGAAGCCACGGTCTCCACCTTGCGGTGCAGCAGGAGCGTCCGCAGCCGCTGGGCCTCGGCGACGGTGACGGCGTCGAGGACCAGCTCGTCCTTGCCGGGTCCCTTGCCGTGCGAGTGCCGCCCGGTGCCGATCCGCGCCGCGGCCAGGGAGAACAGCCGGTGCTTCGGCTCGGAGGTGACGTCGACCGTGCGGATCCGGTCGCGGGGGATCGCCCGCTGCTTGCGCAGCAGCAGCCCGGTGTGCCATTCGACCTGCGACGCGGTGATCCGGTAGCGCGAGGTCAGCACGTGCGAGACACCGGTGAACACGGCGATCGCGGTGAACGCCAGGCCGAACCACTGCCACGGCTCGCCGCGGCCGAACAGCAGCGCGCCCAGCAGCACCGGCAGCGACTTCACCAGGTCCAGCACCGGCCGGATGAGCAGCATGCGCCGGTCCAGGTGGTGCCACGGCGCGTCCTGCGTCCCTTCGTCGGGCGGGGTCATGACCGTCTCGGTGCTGCTCACGTCGCGTCCCCTCGGACGGCCTGCGTCGTCTTCGTCAGCTCGTCGGCCAGCGCCAGCGCGCGGTCGTGGGTCAGGCCCGTGATGCGCAGCGGGCCCGCCGCGGACGCCGTCGTCACGGTGATCTTCGCCAGCCCGAACAGCTGCTCGAACGGGTCGCGCTCGATGTCGACGGTCTGGATCCGCGAGACCGGCGCGATCCGCCACTGCTGCTTCAGCCAGCCCGACTGCGTGTAGACGGCCTCGTCGGTGACCTCCCAGCGGTGCACGCGGTAGCGCCACTGGGGCATCACGACCAGGTGCAGGGGGCAAAGCACACAGGAGATCACCAGCGTCACCCTGAGGAACGAAGGCGGATCGTCGCTGGTCACCACGATGACCGTCTGCAGCCCGATCAGCAGTATCCAGAGGATCGCGCCGGTCGTCGTCCAGTAGCCGATGGCCCGGCGGCTGACCCGGTGGGCCGGCGGCCGCAGCCGCAGGGCCGTGTTCGTGGTGTGTTCGCTCACGGCTCAAGCCTGCCCGATCGGCGACTTGCGTGCCCACGACAAGTGTCATGATGCCGATCCGGTCCGGCTTCGATCGCATGCCGTTACGATCGGCGACACCGTCGGCGGAATGGAATCACCGATGGCGTGTGTTGTGCTTGAAGGATTGACGCATGGGCGAGCAGGAGGATCCGGTGGGACTCGATCCCGACGACCTGTACGAGGTGGATTCGGACGTCCCCGACCTGACGGGGGCGGTGCTGATGCACCACTTCGAAGGGTTCATGGACGCCGGTTCGGCGGGCCGTCTCCTGGCCGAGCACCTGCTGGGCGGTGAGCACCGCGTGGTCGCCCGCTTCGACGTCGACCGGCTCATCGACTACCGCTCGCGGCGGCCGACGATGACCTACGCGGTGGACCACTGGGAGGACTACGACGCGCCGGAGCTGGTGGTGCACCTGCTGCACGACGCCGACGAGACGCCGTTCCTGCTGCTGTCCGGCCCGGAGCCGGACCACGACTGGGAGCGGTTCTGCGCCGCGGTCCGGAACCTGGTCGAGCGCTGGGGCGTGCGGCTGACCGCCGGGTTCCACGGCATTCCGATGGGGGCCCCGCACACGCGCCCGCTCGGCGTCACCGCGCACGCCACCCGCAAGGACCTGGTCGGCGAGCACCAGCCGCTGCCGAACCGGCTGCAGGTGCCGGGCAGCGTCGCCGCGCTGCTGGAGTACCGGCTCGGCGAGTGGGGGCACGACGCCGTCGGCTTCGCCGCACACGTGCCGCACTACCTCGCGCAGTCGACGTACCCGGCGTCGTCGCTGATCGTGCTCGACGCGCTGAGCCGCTCGACCGGGCTGAGCCTGCCCGAGGGCGAGCTGCGCGCGGCGGCGGACCTCGCCGATGCCGAGATCAACCGCCAGGTCGCGGAGTCCGACGAGATCGCCGACGTCGTCCGCGCGCTGGAGCGGCAGTACGACACCTTCATCGAGGCCTCCGAGCGGGGCAGCCTCCTGGCGGAGTCGGTGGAGCACATGCCGACCGCGGAGGAGCTCGGCTCGCAGTTCGAGCGGTTCCTCGCCGAACAGAACGGCGGCGACGGCCCGGAGCGCTGATGACGCGCTACGACGAGATCGGGGCCGGCTACGCGCTGGGGAGGCGGACCGACCCGCGGTGGCTCGCGCCGGTCCTCGACGCGCTGGGCTCCGCGGCCACGGTGCTCGACGTCGGATCCGGAACCGGTTCCTACGAGCCGCCGCAGCGCCAGGTGGTCGCGGTCGAGCCGTCGGCGGAGATGATCCGGCAACGCCGTCCCGGCGCCGCGCCGGTGGTGCGCGCGGTCGCCGAGGCGCTGCCGTTCGCCGCGGGCACGTTCGACGCCGCGCTGGCGGTGCTGACCGTCCACCACTGGCCGGACTGGCGCCGCGGGCTCGCCGAGCTTCGCCGGGTGGCGGCGCGGCAGGTCGTCCTGGCCTACGACACCCGGCTGCACAACGACTTCTGGCTCGTGCGCGAGTACGTGCCGGAGGTCGCTTCGCTGGAGTCCTCCCGTCCGTCGGCCCCGGAGATCGCGGCCGAGCTGGGGGCCTCTTCGGTGGTCGAACTGCCGGTGCCGTGGGACTTCACGGACGGCGTCTTCCCGGCGTACTGGCGGCGTCCGGAGGCCTACCTCGACCCGGCGGTGCGGCGGTCGTGTTCGGCCCTCGCGCAGACGTCACCCGACGCCGTCGCGCGCGGAATGGCCCGGTTGCGGGCGGACCTGGAGTCCGGGCGCTGGCACGCCGAGCACGCGGACCTGCTGGACCTCCCGGAGTGGGACGCGGGGTTCCGGCTCATCGTGGCGTAGCCACCCGCCACGCACAACTCAGCCGTGGCAGCCTTCTTCGTTGAGCGGGCCGATCGACGGCAGGATGAGCCCGCAGAGGTAGCCGTCGATGAACCGGCCGTTCCCGGCGATGTTGGTGCCGAGCCGGACCAGCGGCGCGAAGCCCCTGATGCCGGCGGCGAGCGCGTCCTGGTTGCGCTGCAGCATCGACGTCAGCTGGTCGAGCTGGGTGAGCAGCGGACCGACCTGCGCGTCGTTGTCGTCGATCAACCCGGACAGCTCGGTGGCGAGCTGCCGTGAGCCGTCGAGCAGGGAGCTGATCGCCTGCTCGCGGTCGCCGACCTCGGAGAGCAGCTGGTTCCCGTCGGCCAGGAGCTGTCGCACGGCGGCGTCGCGGTCGACGAGCGTCTGCGAGACAACCCGCGTGTTGCCCAGCAGAGCAGTGAGCTGGTGGTCGCGCGTGGCGAGGGTGTCCGACAGCCGCGACAGGCCGGTGAGTGCCGCGCGGACGCTCTGCGGCGTGTTCGCCAGCGTCGCCGACAGCGTGTCGAAGCTCTTCGCCAGCTGCGCGGTGTCGATCCGGTCCACAGTGGACGAAAGATCGCCGAAGGCCGCGAGGATGTCGTAGGGAACGGTGGTGCGGGACCGCGGAATCGGCTTTCCCGGGTCGAGCGTCCCTTCGCCCTGCGGGTCGAGCGCGAGGTACTTCTGGCCCAGCACGGTCTTCAGCCGGATCGCCGCGCTCGTCGCGTCGCCCAGCCACGCACCCTTGACCTGCAACGAAACCAGCACGTGGTCGCCGCGCAACCGGACGTCCGAGACGCGGCCGACCTTCACCCCGGCGACGCGGACGTCGTTGCCCTCGAAGAGCCCGGCCGCCTCGCTGAATTCGGCGGAGTAGGTCGTGCCGTCGCCGATCACCGGCAGGGAGCGGACGTTGAGCGCGGTGACCGAGCCCAGTGCCAGCACGGTCAGCCCGGCGATCGCCGTCCTGACCGGGGCATCGGCGGCCCGGCGTATTGACATGGCGTCAAGAGTGACGCACGCCACGCCGGGCCGCCAGCCGAGTCCCCCGATGAGACGAAGATCGTCGCCTCAGACGGCGGTCAGCGCGGGGTAATCACGGTACTCGAGCGCGTTGGCCGCCCGGTCGGTCATCCGGAGGAAGAGCGCGCCGAACACCCGCGTGTTCAGCATCCGGTAGGCGCGGTTGCGCCCGCGGATCTTCGCGGCCGTGCGCGGCGCGAGGAAGTTCCCGGAGCCCTTGCCGTTCTTCTGCCCGACCGTGGCCGGCTTGCGCAGCCGCTGCTCGTACTTCGCGAACGCCGTCACGTGGTCACCGCCGGCCGCGGCGAGCTCCCCGGCCAGCACCTGGGCGCCCATCATCGCGAGCCCGGTGCCGGATCCGCCCGGCCCGGCGCACCAAGCGGCGTCGCCGAGCAGCACGACCCGCCCCTTCGACCAGCGGTCGAGGTGGATCTGGCTGATCGAGTCGACGTACAGGTCGTCCGCACCGGGCAGCGCTTCGAGGAGTTTCGGTGTCTCCCAACCGGTGTCCGCGAAGAGCTGCGCGACCAGCGCGCGCTGCTCGTCCGGGGTGCGACGGCGGAACTCGACGCCGTCGGCGGCGAAAACCAGGCCGACGTGCAGCCGGTCCGGCAGCCGGTGGCTGCCCACCATCAGGCCGCGGCCGGGTTCGTTGTACAGCACGCTGGTGTGGTCGAGGCCGAGGTGATTGGGCGCGGTGAAGCCGGCGATCCCGAAACCGAGGTCGCGCCGGAAGTCCCGCTCCGGCCCGAACGCGGCGGCCCGCACCCCCGAGTGCACGCCGTCGGCCCCGACGACCAGATCGAACGTCCGCGGCGCCCCGTGCCGGAAGGTGACCTCGACGCCGTCCGCCGTCTCGGTGAGGCTCGTGACGCGGTCGCCGAAGACGTATTCGGTGTGGTCCTTGGTCCGTTCGTACAGGATTCGCGCGAGGTCGCCACGCAGGATCTCGACCTCCCCGCTCCAGGCGGCGCCGGGCACGGTCAGCGCGCGACGGCCGTCGAGGCCGAGCACGGTCTGGTCGCCCATCGCCGTCTCGTACCGGCGGACGTCGTCGAGGATGCCCATCGCGGCCAGCAGCTTCACCTGCTCGCCGCGGAAGTCGACGGCCTGGCCGCCGGGCCGCAGGGCGGGCGCGGTCTCGACGACGGTCACGCGGTAGCCGCTGCGGTGCAGCCAGTGGGCCGCGGACGGGCCGGCGATGCTGGCCCCGGACACGAGCACGGTCTTGGCGGTCATCGGAGGATTCCTCTCGGTCGGTGATGCTGCTCCGAGAGTCCGGGGGACCGCTGACGGTCTTCGCACGATCCGCTGACAGCTCGACCAGGTGGGGCGCGGTTGCAGTCGCTAACATGGCGCGGTGGACCGCTCCGCCGCAGGCCGGATCCAGCAGGATGGCGATGAGATCGTCGAGGCGCGCATCCTGGATGCGGCCGCGCACCTCATCGCCGAAGAGGGCTTCGGCCGGATGAAGATCGGCGGCGTCTGTGCTCGGTCGGGCTACGCGCGGTCGGTGATCTTCCAGCACTTCGGCGACAAGGACGGGCTCGGGCGGCGGCTCGTCGAGTACGCCGTCGAGGAGTTCACGAACGCCTACAGCGAGGCGGTCGCGGCCCGGACCGGAGCGGCCACCGCGACGCCGATCGACATGCTGCGCGCGCTGCTGGACATCATCTTCGAGCTGATCCGCACCATGCCGACGCTCAACCAGGCGTTCCTCGCGCTCTGGGGTGACGCGGCGGCGGAGCACTCGGCCCTGCGCGGCGTGCTGACGGAGACCGACCGGCGGTTCCGGTTCGCCATCGCCCAGACCGTGGCCAGCGGCGTCGCGGACGGCTCCATCACCGGCGTCCGCGACGCGGACTCGTACGCGTCGGCCTTGCTCGCGCAGCTGCGCGGTATCTCGTTCCAGGCACTCGTCGACCCCGACGGCGTCGACCTGGGCGGCGTCCGCGCGGAGCTGGAGCGCGGCATCGACCGCCTGGCCGTCGGCTTCCGCGGCACCCTCGAGCCTTAGAGGCTGAAGGCGATCGAGCGCAGCACGAGCACCGCGACGAACACCAGCGTGAACGCGAGATCGAGCGAAATCCCGCCGAGCCGCACAGGCCGCACCACCCGCCGCACGGGCCCGATCACGGGCTCGGTGGCCGAGTAGGCGAGCCCACGGGCCCGCCTCGCCCACGGCGGGCTGGTGGTCACCATCCCGACCCAGTCCAGCACCATCCGCGCGATGAGCACGAACATGTACAGGGTCAGCGCGAAGCCGAGCAGTGTTCCCAGTGCACCCATGATCCCTCCTGTTCTCCACCCGGACAACGCGCGGAAGGCCCGGGATAGTGCCGGATCCGTCCGGTTCACAGCATTTCAACAGGTTCGAGCGCGCACAGCGCGCGCCAGAGTTCTTCCTCGCGGTCGTGGTCGTAGGACTCCGGCGAGGACCCGGCCGCCGCCCACCGGTCCACATAGGCACCGCTCTCGCCGGGACGCGGCCCGATCGCGGCGTCGGCGAGCAGCGCGCCCGCCCTGGCGGGAGACAGCGCGAGCGGGGTCGCGGTGAGGGCGCGAAGCAGTGTGCGCGAAAGGAACCGCACGACCGGGCCGGCGTCGCGGACGAGCCCGGTGCCGGGGACGTAACCGGGGTTGAAGGTGTAGACGTCGATGCCGTCCGGCAGCCGCCGCGCCAGTGCGTGCGCCAAGTAGACGACGGCGAGCTTGCTGGTCGAGTAGGCCGTGCGGCCGTCGGCGGCCGTGCGCGCTTCCGGGCGGGGACGCGCGAGGTCGGCGATGGGCTCCCAGCGCGGCGCGGGCACCATGCCGAGGTTGTGCCGCAGATCGCCGAAGTGGGTGTCGCTGCCGACGAGCACGATCCGGCCCGGCGCGGTGAACCGGTTCCACAGCAGGCGGACGAACAGGTGGTTGGCCAGGACGTTCACCGCGAACGTCGGCTCGATGCCGTCTTCGGTCGCGTGGGCGCGGCTGGTCAGCTGCAGTCCGGCGTTGCCGATGAAGCCGCTGAGCCGGTGTCCGCTCAGCTTGCCGGCGGCGGCCCGGATGGACCGCGTCGAGGCGAGGTCGCACGGCAGGGCCGTCACGTTCGGGTTCCCGGTGCTCTCGGCCAGCTCGGCGGCGAGTTCGCCGCCGCGGGCGGTCACGACGAGATGGACGTCCGGCCGCTCCCGGAGGATCTTCTCGGCCGCGGCCCGCCCCAGTCCCCGGCTCGCACCCGTCATCAGCAGGGTCTCCATCGCGCGCTCCTCGAACTTGATACCAACTGGTACTCAGTACCATACGGAATTCGGTTCGGCCTCGCTAGGATGGGGCGATGACACTGCGCGAACGCAAGAAGCAGCGAGCCCAGGAGGCGATCGTCGACGCTGCCTACGCCCTGTTCGCCGAGCGGGGCTTCGCGGACGTGACGGTGACGGAGATCGCCGAGCGGGCGGAGGTCGGCCGCACGACGTTCTTCCGCTACTTCGGCGACAAGCAGGAAGTCCTCTTCGTCGAAGAGCAGAACCTCCTCGACGCGCTGCTCGCCGACGCGACGCCGGTGGCGGAGGCGCCGACGTTCCGCGAGGCCTTGGAGCTGGGCCGGGCCGCGGTCGGCGCGATGTGCCGGATGGTGACCGCGGACCGGGAACGCTACCGGCTGCACGAAAAGCTGGTGGCGGACAACGAGGAACTCCACGACCGCAGCGAGCGGAAGCTGCTGAACCTGACCGAAGCGATGGCGAACCGGTTGACCGCACAAGGAATGCCGGCCGCCGAGGCCGCGCTGGTGGCACACGTGGGACTGGCGTGCTTCCGGGCGGGGCGAGCCGTGGCCGGCGACGACCCGGCGGCGTTGGAACCGTCGGTGGAGAACGCGTTCGCCGTGCTGTCGCGGGACTGCTGAGCCCGGCGCCGCGGAAGTCGCGTTCTCCGTCCCCGTGCTTCAGGCGTTGCCGGGCGGTGCGGCGCCGTCCGATCCGCTCCCCGGATCGGCGGACGACGCCGGTTCGGCTGCGGGCGCCGGCTTCTCGGCCGCTTCCGCCTTGCCGGTGGTCGTCTCGGCGGCCCCGGCCACCACCGGACGGCTTTCGATGGCCGCCTGGTTCCGCCGTTCGACGCGTTCGCGCATGCTTTCCCGCTTGCTGCCGAACCCGTTGTGCTTCCCACCGCCGAACAGGTTGCCGAACGCCGTGCGGTGCACCTCGGCGACGTCCATGTCCTCCAGGTTCCCGCCCATCGCGATCTGCAGGGCCTTGAGCTTGATCTCGGCCTCGGTGTTGCGCTCGCTGCTCAGGTACTCCAGCACCTCGCGCACGTCACCGTTGTTCGTGGCGAGCAGCTGGGCGATCTGCTCCTCCGGGCTGCCGTGCGAGACGTCCCGCATCTCCTTGCGCCGCAGCTCCTGCACGCCGAGCTCCTGCTTGGCCTCGACCACGCCCTGGGTGTTCACCGGCTCCACGGTGACCGAATACCCGCCGAGCTCGACGTCCGGTGACGGGTGGGCCGAGCTCAGCCGCTGCTCGATCGCCCGTGCCGCGTCCGTCGGGCGCAGCACGGGGAACCGCGCCGCCGTGTCCCGGACTTCGCGGGACAGCGACGGGAACAGCGCGACCGTCATGTCCTGGACGTTGTCCCGCGCGATCGTGAACGGGTTGAGCACCCGGCACGCCAGCTCGACCCGGACCAGGAACGGGAACACGGCCTCCGCGCTCGCCGCCTTCACGGTGAACGAGATGCCGTGGTTGGCGACGTCGATCACGTAGCGGCGGTAGTCGCCGAGCCGGCCCGCCGGGGCGGGCTGCCCGTGCCACACCACGATCGGCTCCGCCGCGCTGCGGACGAGCACGTGCGCCGTGCCCAGCTCGGGCGCGGGCAGCGGCGAGCGGAACCAGCGCCGCGACACGTCGGTGCGGTCCAGGATGGGGTTGTAGGTCTTCATGACACCTCTTCTTCCGCCTCGTCCATCAGGTCGTAGAACGTCGCCGCGGCGACCGAAGGCTGGTAGCGGTCCTGGGCCCACTGGCTGAGCGCGTGCCGGACGCGGTTCTTGTCGCCCGGGCTCTCGTCCGAGACGTCCGCGACGACGCCGAGGACGACCTGGCCGGCGCCCGCGTCTTCGTCGACCCGGCGCACCCAGGCGCGCAGCCCGTCGAGCGCCGGCTGCCGGACGAACCGGTTCGCCATGGCCCGGCTCCACAGCACGGCGACGTGCTCGCGGTTGTCGTCCGCCATGCGAAGCAGCACCGGCCAGTTTTCGGCGGTGTCGGGCCGGACGACGTAGGTGAACACGAGCAGCGCCTTGACGAGCGCGTCCTTGTCGGCGCCCGGCTCCGTCCATTCGTACAGGGCTTCCAGCACGTCGCGGCCGAGGCCCGCGCCGACGAGGGCACCGGCGCTCGCGGCGACCGCCCACAGCACGTCCCACTTGTCCGGGCAGACCACGAAGTCGCGCAGGACGCCGAGCGCCCGCCGTGGCTCCCGGATGCCGAGGGGGCCGCCGGCGGCGAGCGCCGCGGTGGTGCACAGGTTCTCGGTGTTCTCGGAGTACGCGGCCGCGGCCCAGTCCTCGAGCACCGACCAGGCCTTCCGTTCGTCGCCGAGCGCGCCGGCGACGTTCAGCCCCTGCGCGGCCGTCTGCCGCAGCAGGGTCGAACTCTCCCGCCCCCACGGCTGCAGGTATTCGTGCACGCCGTGCTCGAAGTCCTGCTGCGCCAGGATTCCCACGGCCTGCGCCGCCCCGGCCCGGATTTCGACGTCGGGGTGGATGGCCAGTTCCTTGAGCCACTCCAGGATCTTGCCGCGGGCGCCGTCGTAGCCGCACCAGACGGTTCCGAGCACCGCCGGCCGCACCCGCGGGTGCCGGAACCGGAGCGCCGGGGCGTGCCGCCGGTCTTCGGAGGGCACGAGCTGGAGCCAGGTGTGGTCGGCCAGCAGCCGCTGGGTGTAGCGCAGGGACGTGGGCGCGCTGCTGCCGCCGCTGAGCCGCTGGTAGAGCGAGACGGCCGCGTCCGCCACCTTGAGGTAGCCGGCGTTGTCCAGCACCGCGGTCGCCAGCACCAGCGAAAGGTCCTTCGCCTCGGGGTCGCGGCTGAGCCACTCGTGGACCAGGCCGTCGGCGTTGCCGAGCTTCGCGGCGGTTTCCGCGAGGCCGCGCCCGGCGCGGTGGCTTTCGAGGATCTCCGTCGCCGCGCGGGCCGCGAACCCGGGGCTGTCGCGCTCGGCGAGCACCTCGGCCAGCTCGGTGCCGGCCAGCTGCTCGATCAGTTCGCCGGCTTCGGACGGCACCGTGTCACGCAGGCGGCGGTGCAGGATCTCCACCGAGTCGGGCAGCTCCCACTCGTCGAGGACGAACTCGGCGCGGTTGGGTGCCTCGGCGAGGGAACCGCCGGGCGGGCCGGTGACCACGACCAGGTAGCTGTTCGCTTCGTGCAGCCGCTGCGCGGTGCTCCGCAGCCACTCCTCGCCGACCTTGGCCGCGGTGAAGCCGTCCTTGCGGCCCGGCGCGTCGAACACGACGAACCCGGTGTCCTTCCGCGGCACCCGCCACATGCGGTTGGTGAGCACGGACGCGGGCACCTCTTCGACGGCTTCCTCGAGCTCGGCCTCGCGCAGGGTCGTCCGGAGCAGCTGCAGGGCGCGGGTCCGCTTGCCGGTGCGGGCCGGGCCGGCCAGCACGACCAGGTTCCGGTCCGCGAGCAGGTCCAGCTCGTCCCGGAAGCCGGGAGGCTCGACGAAGGACGCCGTCGCCTCGTCCAGGTCCCGCTCGGCCAGGCGGAGCCGCGCCGGCCGCCGTCCGGCCCGCCGTTCGCCGGGCTCCTCGTCGTAGGGGCCGGCGAAGATGGTGATCGTCTCGGCGTTGAACTGGTTGATCCCGCGGGCGACGTACCTGCCCATTTCACTCTGGGCCAGCTTGGCCGTCTCACCCTGCAGGTTCCGCACGGCCGTGTCCCGCTCGGCGTCGGGCGGGTTCTCGTCGGGCTTGCTCTCCGCTTTGTCGCCGGGTTTCTCGTCCGGCTTGGCCCCGTCGGACGCCGGCGGTGGCTGGACGGGCGGCTTTTCCGGCGGGGTGGGCGGGTTTTCGTCGGCCACGGGGTGTCTCCTCTGGCTTCGCGCAGGGCGGGGATCGATCAGGTGCCGGCGGGCCGCTCACCGAAGAAGATGCCTCCGATGTGCTTGTGGCCCTGGAAGACGTTCCCGTTGACCGTGCCGAGCACGGTGTTGCGCTCGCTGTTGTCGATGTTCGTCGTGCCCGGCGTCGGGCCGGGGCTTTCCGCCTTGGCCCGGCCGAGTGCCGGGATCTGCCGGCGCAGCCGGGTGGCGAGCCGGTCGAGGTCCGGTTTGCTGTTGCGGAACGCGACGACCGTGCTCTGCTTGTCGGCGAGCTCGCGCAGGGACTCCGGCAGCGCGTCCGGATCGAGGTCGCGACGGCGTTCGAGGTGCACCGGGATGACCTGCTTCTTCAGCTGGAGGCCCAGCTCGATCTCCCGGCGCACGAAGTCGTGCGGGTCGTCGAGGCGTCGCCGGCCGTCCTTGCCGGTCGCGGTCAGCCAGTGTGGCCCGATGACCACCAGGACGGCGTCCGAAGCGGACACCGCCGCGAACATCGCCGTCTCCCAGTTCGCGCCGAGATCGATCGACCGGGACGCGAAGAACACCGCGTCCGGGCCGAACTGGCGGGTCAGCTCGTGGTCGAGAAAGGCCGCGGCGAAGGGTTGGTCGGAGGTGCGATAGCTGAGGAAAACCTGGGTCACCGGATACTTCCTCCGAATCGGAAGTCGTCGTGTACTCGTCGTTATTTTCGGTGCATCGTGCTGCCGGCGTATCCGCCGGTGTGCGTGATGCGCTTCGCGAAACAGTCGTCCTTGCCGATTCCGGCGCTGTCGCACCAGCTGTTCGCGGACTCGCCGCCGGAGTAGGACTGCGGGACGACGGTGACCCAGAAGTTCCCCTCGCGGAAGCTGCTGTAGTCACCGGACCACAGCAGCAGCGCTCCGGAGTACCGCGCTCGCAGGTTCGTGAAGTCCGCCCAGATCGCCCGGTGGTCGTAGGTGGTCCCGCCCGCGACCAGGCCGAGCCGCTTCGAAGACAGCTGGGGCACCCAGGAGTTCGCGAGGGCTTCGACCCGGGGGCGGTCGTTCGCGACCTGCGCGTCGAGCCGTTGCCGGGCCGAGTCTTCGTCCGCAGGCCCGGGATCCGGCGTGGCCGCGGCGGTGGTGTGCTCGATCGAGGTGGTCACGGCGGGAACGGCGACGTCGCTGGGAGAAGAGCCGGACGCCCCACGTTTGGTGACCGCGGCGATGGTGACGACCAGGACGACCGCGACGACGACGGCGACGGCGATCCCGGCGGTCATCTTCAGCGGCCGCGGCCCGTCCGCGGTGGCCGGCACCGGCGCCGGTTCCGGAGGCGGCGGACCGGGCATCAGGACCGGCGCGGGTGCGGGCGGCAGCGCGTCCAGCGGGAGGTCTTCGAGTTCGGGGTGTTCGGCGGGGAATTCGAGCGTCATCGCCGAACCGGTCGAGAGCATTCGCCCGCAGCCGCCACAGAGCTCTGCTCCCGGCAGCGCGGGCGCCGTTCCGCACCGAGCACAGGTGACAGACATGGGCGGCTCGCCTTCGCTGGGGTTCCATTCCTACGTTCGAAGTCTCACCGGCCATTTGTGCCGTTACCGACTTCGGGGTTCAGGACATGATATCTCGACAACGGTTGGATATCGGGAATTGGATAGTTGACAAATGCTGGAAAATTCCTGGACAAAAACTCCGCGGGACGGCGACGGTCGCGGGCGTGGACGGACGCGAACCGGTCCTGCCGCGTCTCCGCCGGCGGGGGTCGAGTGCCTGCCGGACGGCACTTCCACCCGCAGGGGGCCACCGATGTACTTTCCGGCCTGGGTACGCGGCCGCGACCGCCGAAACACGGCGCAGGCCGCGGTGCACGCGGCCGTGATTGTGCCGTGCGCTTGCCCACCCGCGCACGGCACAATCACCTGTCAGAGCTACTGGCGTGGCTGGGTCATGATGTCTGACCGATACCGGCGACGATGGCCTTGGTCATGATCGCGGTCGTGCCGACGACGTCGCCCGCCCGGCCGCGGCCGGGGCTGTCCGTGGTGAGCACGTCACGCTCGCCGAGCAGTTCGTCGGTGGCGGCGTTGAAGATCCATTCGCTGCGGACAAAGCCGTCGTCGCGGGCGACAGCGACGCCGTGGCGACCGGCGGCGTCGGTGGCGTCGGGCACGGAAGTGACCCCGGGGATCAGTGCGGCGGCACGGTAGAGCGCGGCGGTGATCCCCGGCGGCGCGGCAGATTCCCGGAGCAGGTCGCCGATGGTGACGAATGCTTCCTGGTCGGGGGTGGAGCCGTGTCCCTTGGTCTCGGTGTAGATCCGGTCCAGCAGTGCGCGTGGGTCGGTTGGCAGGGAGGCGAGCAGCCGGTAGGTGGGCCTGTTCAGGCTGCCCTGATCCGGGCAGGATCCGTTGCGTGAGGTGATGTCCAGGTCGCGGCCGTTCTGACGCAGCAAGCTCTTCTCGCACAGGTTGGCGACCGGTATCCACACCTGCCGCGGTCGTGGCTTGTCCAGCCCCGCGGACGCGGGGTCCTCGTGCAGGTTGCCGTTCTTGTCGACGGTGGCACCGGAGCTCGTGAATGCCTGCATGGTGTCGACGTACACGTAGCTGGTGTCGGTCACCGCGGGCGAAGGTCGCTTGTCCGCGACGGCTGCGACACGTGCCAGCAGTTGGACGGCAGGCGAGTCCGCTGTCGCCCCGGGCGGTACCGGTGCCGGAGTGGGACGGTTGACGGTGACGACGACCCCGACGGCTGCGGCTGCGACGACCGTGCCGAGCGCGGGCAGCAGGACTGCGCGGCGTAGGTGCCTTCGGCGTGGTGCGTCGTGGACGGTGCCGCGGGTTGACGTGATCTCGCTCAAAACCAGCTCCTTGACCGCGTGGTTGCGACTGGCCGGCAGGTCACGCCGTGGTGGCGTCGGCAGCAGCCGGGCTACGTCGGTGACGGTGTTCTCGTCGCGCCTGTGGTCAGTGCTCATCACGTGCCTCCTGTCCGGGCCAGGCCACTGTTGTGTGGCTGCCCTGTACCTGTCCGCTCCCGCGATGGCGTTCCCGTGCGGCCGTGGAGTCACGCGTCGCTCGCAGGTTCGCCCGAGCACGGGACAGCCGGGATCGCACTGTGCCCACGGAAATGCCCAACGCCTGCGCTGCTGAGGCCTGGTCGAGCCCGGCCCACACCACCAGCGCCACGACATCCCGCTCACCTGGCCGAAGCCGCTCCAACGCCGCCCGCGCCGCGGCCGCGGCGTGGATGTCGTCGACCCGGTCGGCCACATCCTGGGCGAAGTCCGGCGTCGGCGGGTCGGCGTGCAATCGGGTCAGCGCGGCCTGGTACCTGCGCGCGGCGCGAGTGGTGTTGCGTGCGACGTTCGTGGCGATCCCCAGCAGCCACGGCAGCAACGACCCGCCCTCCGGCTCGACCTTGTGCCGCAGCCGCCACGCCTCCAGAAACGTCAGCGCCACCACGTCTTCGGCTGTCGACCACGACCAGGTCAGCCGGAAGGCATGGTTGTACACCCCGCCGGCGTGGCGATCGAACAGTTCGGCGAACACATCGTGATCACCCGCGCGTACCCCGGTCCGCATGCTTAGCTCCACATAACCATCTGTCCGACCACGCCCAGCACGTTCCCGATGGACAGCAGATCAGTAACAAGGGGGTTCGAGCGCGGCAACATCGACCCCGTTCTGACTGAGCAGGTTCGCGCGACGCCGCTTGCCGGGCGGTCCTACGACCTGCCTCACACGGCGGTCAGCACCCAGCTGGCCGCGGCGTCGACCCGGCGACGTGTCCTGCGGCAGTCCGGTGATGCGGAGCTCCACGACGGCTCCGGCGGGCACGGTCGTGGTGAAGCGCAGGGTGCCGTCGCGGGTCGAGCTCCAAGGCGCCGGTGTGCGTGGTGAACTCGACCCGGAAGACGGCGCCGGTCGCGTTCAGCGTCGTGCAAATGCCGCCAGGCGACCGCGATCAGCCAGAACCCGCCCCCGATCGCGACGTAGCCGGCCAGGTGGACCGGGCTCAGGTGCGGGTCGCCGGTCCAGCCGATCAGGTCGTTCCACAGGTGCCCGCCCGCGTGCGTATCGCGCAACAGGCATCTGCCATCGCCGTGTCCTCTCCGATTCGTAGTGGCCTCACGAACCGTCAGCAGGCGGCGCGCCGCCTTGCAGCGTCGCCAGGCGGGTCCGGTATTCCTGGTCATCGATCTCGCCGCGGGCGAACCGTTCGGCCAGCAGCCGCTCAGGTGCGGGACGTGGTGCAGCGGTCTCGCTGGGTTGCTGTGAAACGCGGCCGAGGTAGCGGACCAACGTGACGATGCCGAAAACCACCAAGCCCCAGAACAGCACCATGCCCACGGTCATGAGGGCGTATCCCCATCCGTTCATTCCGTTGCCATACCAGAACATCATCGTGAACTCCTCAGCTGATTGATCCAAAAAGGACCAAGAGGGTCGGCTACATTTCGTTGTTGTTCATGCTGCGCATCATGATCGCCATCATCACCGTGCACGCCACCGCGGCGATCAGGAAGCCGCCGCTGAGTACTCCGGTCGCGAACAGGATGACTGCGACGGCGAGCATCGGGACGCAGCAGGCGATCATCAGCCAGTCGTGTTTGCCGCTGCGCGGGGTCTTGCCGGGCTTGTGCGGATCGCGGGTCTGGTTGCGTGGTTCCTGTGTGGTCATCAGGGTCTCCTCGGTGTGCGTCGCTCTACTAACCACGATCGTTGAGGTGGCCCGACGGCAGTAGGGACCTCATGCCTCGTGCGGGATGCCGAAGGTCCCTACCTCAGGTGGGTATGGGTGCGAACAGTGGAACCTGCACCGGTTATGGAGTGCTCGGCGACCAAGTTCCTGCTGTTCTGCTGCCCTAGGAGTCGATCATGTCGGTTGTTGACCTTGTCGTCGTGGCGGTCGCCGCCGCGGCCGTCGCCGCCTTGGGGTGGTACTTCTTCGCTCCCCGGCGGGCCCGTGCCGCGGTGGTGAGTGGCGGGGTGCAGCGGCTGCAGGTGACCGTCCGGGGCGGCTACAGTCCCAGCGTCCTCGAGGTGCGTCAGGGCGTGCCGGTGGAGATCGAGTTCGACCGGCAGGAAACCGGTGACTGCACCTCCCGCGTGGTCTTCCCCGACCT
>Ga0070668_100001140_pt1 | contig 18700 bp, 18 predicted proteins | sample KBSS43metaG_FD_64661 | JGI IMG/M metagenome (GOLD analysis project Ga0070668, IMG submission 64661) | Switchgrass rhizosphere microbial communities from Kellogg Biological Station, Michigan, USA - KBS S4-3 metaG | ecosystem: Host-associated > Plants > Roots > Rhizosphere > Soil ... | reverse complement strand
GACCCCCCGCACAACCGCAGTTGTCCAGGCGTCAGGGGTCTCGCAACTGGATGGACACGGTACTCCCCCTCCGCGACAACCGGACACGCCACGACCGCGCACGTCACCATTTCGTGGTCAACCAACCACGAAAGGGACGCTGACGTGGCAAAACGCCGCGTAGAAGATCACTTCGGGGGACGGATCCTGGTGAACCACCAGGCCTGCACCGCAGTCCAGACCACGACGCCGCTGACGATGCCCCAGCCGAGCGCCGACTTGCCGGTCCAGTCGGACGAGACACCGAAGGCGAGCACAAGCCCCAGGATTGAGTACTTCAGCACATAGGTGAGCAGTGCCAGCGGCATCAGCAGGGCCGGCCGCACGGTGTCCGCCCAGGCGATCACCAGGGTCGACATGGTGAAGCTGATGGTCACGATCAGCACGCCGGTCGCCGCCCCGATCGCGTGCGTCGCGTCGGCGGTGAGGAAACCCACCGAGGCGGCGCACAGCATCAGCGCCGCGGCGACCGCACTCAGGAACGGCAGGTGCGCCACCCGCCAGCGCGGATCCGCCGGCAACGGCGGCAGCTCCGGCAGCGGCCTGTCGTCCTCCTCGGGCTCGACCATCGACAACTCGTTCTCCGTCATGCCAGGACCTCCTGCCGGCCGTACGCCGGGAAGCGCTCGACCAGGTCGGACACCTCCTCGGCAAGCTCGGCCAGCCGGGCCGCGCCGTCCGAGGTGGCCGGATCGCTGCCCACCGCGGCCCCGATCAGCCGGGCGATCTGCCGCATCTCCGCCTCACGCATGCCCTGGGTGGTGACGCTCGGCGCGCCCACCCGGATCCCGGACGCGACCGACGGGCGCTGCGGGTCGAACGGGATCGCGTTCTTGTTCAGCGTGATCCGGGCCTGGTCGCAGCGGGCCTCCGCGGCCTCGCCGGTGATCCCGAGCCCGCGCAGGTCGGCCAGGACCAGGTGGGTGTCGGTGCCGCCGGAGACCGGCCGCATCCCCTCGGCGGCCAGGCCGGTGGCGAGGGTCCGGGCGTTCTTGACGACCTGCCGGGCGTACGCCTGGAAGGCCGGCTGGGCCGCCTCCCGCAAGGCGACCGCCTTGGCCGCGATGACATGCATCATCGGACCGCCCTGGCTGAACGGGAAGACGGCCTTGTCGATGCGCTGGGCGAGTTGCTCACGGCAGAGAATCATGCCGCCTCGCGGTCCGCGCAGCACCTTGTGGGTGGTGCAGGTGACCACGTCGGCGTGCGGTACGGGCGACGGGATGGCGCCGCCGGCCACCAGGCCGATGAAATGCGCGGCGTCCACCATCAGGTACGCGCCCACCTCGTCGGCGATCGCCCGGAACCGGGCGAAGTCGATCAGCCGGGGGTACGCGGTGGCGCCACAGATGATCAGCTTGGGCCGGTGGGCGAGCGCGAGATCGCGTACCTCGTCGTAGTCGATCTCCTCGGTGTCGGCGGTGACCCGGTACCCGATCGGGTGGAACCACTTCCCGGAGAAGTTGACCCGGCTGCCGTGGGTCAGGTGCCCGCCGTGCGGCAGCTCCATGGCCAGCACCGGGTCGCCGGGTTCGGCCAGCGCGGCGAACGCGGCCAGGTTGGCCGAGGCACCGGAGTGCGGCTGGACGTTGGCGTGTTCCGCGCCGAACAGCTCCACCGCCCGGTCGATCGCCAGTTGTTCGGCCCGGTCCACCTCGGCGCACCCGCCGTAGTAGCGCCGGCCCGGATAGCCCTCGGCGTACTTGTTGGTCAGGGTCGAACCGAGCGCGGCCAGCACGGCCGGCGAGGTGAGGTTTTCGCTGGCGATCAGCTGGAGGCCGCCGCGCTGCCGGGCGAGCTCGGCGAGGACGACGTGGGCGATCTCCGGATCGGCGCGTTCGAGCGACGCGAAGTCCGGCCCCCAGAAGGTGTCCACGTGCCCTCCCGCCGATCGGCAAAGTTGCCCGATTCGAGCATATGGTTACCCGGGCCGGCCTGCGGGCACAGTCTGCAGTTATGCACTGCTTGGTGACCGGGGCCACCGGGTACATCGGCGGCCGGCTGGTGCCTCGCCTGCTTGACGCCGGCCACCGGGTCCGCTGCCTCACCCGCAGCGCCGGGCGGATGCGCGATCTCCCCTGGGTGGCCCGGGCCGAGGTGGTCGAGGGCGACCTCACCGACCCGGCGTCGCTGCGGGCCGCCTTCGACGGCGTCGAGGTGGCCTACTTCCTGGTCCACTCGCTGGGCGTACGCGACTTCGAGGACCGCGACCGGGCGGCGGCGGCCAACTTCGCGGCCGCGGCCCGGGCGGCGGGCGTGTCCCGGATCGTCTACCTCGGCGGGCCGGAGCCGGCGCCGGGCGACCGGCCGTCGGCGCACCTGCGCTCGCGCGCCGAGGTGGGCCGGATCCTGCTGGCCGGCGAGGTGCCGACGGTGGTGCTGCGTGCCCCGGTGATCATCGGATCCGGTTCGGCGTCGTTCGAGATGCTGCGCTACCTCACCGAGCGCCTGCCGGTCATGGTGACCCCGCGCTGGGTGACCAACCGGATCCAGCCGATCGCCATCCGGGACGTGCTGCGCTACCTGGTCGGGGCGGCCACGCTGCCGCCGGAGGTGCACCGGGGCTTCGACATCGGCGGGGCGGATGTGCTCACCTTCGCCGAGATGATGCAGCGGTACGCCCGGGTGGCCGGGCTCCGCCGCCGGATCATCGTGCCGTTGCGCCCGCTGAGCCCGTGGCTCTCCGCGCACTGGGTCGGCCTCGTCACCCCGGTGCCCAACGCGATCGCCCGGCCGCTGGTGGCCAGCCTGGTACACGAGGCGGTGGCTCGGGAGACGGACATCGAGCGGTACCTGCCCGGCGCGGCCCTGGGCTTCGACGAGGCGGTCCGGCTGGCGGTCGGCAAGATCCGCGACGCCAACGTGGAGACCCGCTGGTCGACCGCCGCCGGCCGGGACGCGGAGGCCGAGCCGCTGCCCAGCGACCCGGCCTGGTCCGGCGGCAGCGTGTACGTCGACGAGCGCAGCCGCCCGGTCGACGCGCCGGTCGACGCGCTCTGGCGGGTGATCGAGGGCGTCGGCGGCGACAACGGCTGGTACTCGTTCCCCCTCGCCTGGTCGGTGCGCGGCTGGCTGGACCGGCTGGTCGGCGGCGTGGGGCTGCGCCGCGGACGGCGCGACCGGCACCGGCTGCGGGTCGGCGAGGCCCTGGACTGGTGGCGGGTCGAGGAGATCACGCCGGGCTCGCTGCTCCGGCTGCGGGCCGAGATGCGGGTGCCCGGGCGAGCCTGGCTGGAGATGTGCGCCTCGGCGGACGGCGCCGGCCGCAGCGTCTACCGCCAGCGGGCGGTGTTCCTGCCGCGCGGGCTCGCCGGGCACGCGTACTGGGCCGCGGTGCTGCCGTTCCACGGCATCGTCTTCGCCGGGATGGCCCGCAACATCGCCCGCGGCGCCGAGAGCACGGTGCGGGACGGGACAACATCGATCGACGAAAGTTGATAGCTTGGCGCGATCTGCCAGTTGCGCTCAGTGATGGGAGATCGACATGTCCAAGAAGATTCTGTTCGCGCTTGTCACCCCGGCCGCGATCGCGGTCGGCGCGCTCGGCGCCGCGCCGCCCGCGATGGCCGCCCCCGGCGACCCGGTGCCGTCGTGCGTCCTGACCTCGGTGACCAGCACCGGCACCAGCACCACCGTCACGGTGCGCAACGGCTGCACGTCGCCGCAGCGCGTCCTGGTGCGCATCGACAACGTCACCAGCGGCTGCACGACGATGCCGGTCGGCGCCGTCCGGCGGTTTACGGTCACGCCGCCGGCCACCTCGGTGCGGGTGCTGCAGTGCTGACCTGATCGGCCGGCTCAGCGGGCCGCCCGGGTCAGCCGGTCACGGACGGCGAGCCAGGCCTCGGTCTGCGGCGGTTCCTGCACGAGGATCGTGGCCACCCCGGCGTCGTCCAGCCGGTGCAGCGCGGCGTACAGGTCGGCGGCGTACTCCCGGGGGTCGCCGGACAGCATCTCGGCGCCCGCCACGTCGACCGTCTCGTAGGTCAGCACCCCGACCGGGCCGGCCAGGCCGGCCCGGTCCACGTCGCGCACGTCCTTGGCGAGGATCACGGTGGCCCGCGGCGCGTAGTGCCGCCGGCTCATCCCCGGCGACGAGCGGGCGGCGCCCTCGGCCGGCCCGGCGTCCGGCAGGGCGATCGCGCCGGTCACCTCGCGCACCTCGCGCAGGCCCAGGGCGCCGGGCCGCAACAGCGTCGGCGTCGGCGTGGTCAGGTCGAGCACGGTCGACTCGATGCCCCACGCGCTCGGGCCGCCGTCGAGCACCAGCGGCACCTCGGGCAGGCTGCGCAGGACGTGCCGGGCGGTGGTCGGCGAGATGCCCTCGGAGCGGTTGGCGCTGGGCGCGGCCAGCGCCAGACCGGACGCCTCCAGCAGCCGCAGGGCCACCTCGTGCGCGGGGATCCGGAGGGCGATGGTGTCGAGGCCGGTCAGGTGCCGGGCGCGGCGAACCACCATGGTGAGCGGGCCCGGCCAGAACTGCGCGGCCAACTCGTCGGCCACCTCGGGCCAGGAATCCGCCAGGGACCGGGCCGCCTCGACGTCGGCCACGTGCACGATGAGCGGATTCCACGCGGGCCGGTTCTTCAGCCGGTAGATCTCGCCCACCGCCTTCGCCGAGAACGCGTCGGCGCCCAGCCCGTACACGGTCTCGGTGGGAAAAGCGACGACCGACTCGGCGCGCAGCAGCTCGACGGCGCGGCGCAGGCCGGCCTCGTCCGCCCGGACGATCTCGCCGGTCACGGGATCAGCAGGGTGGCGAACGGGACCGTGGTGTCCTCGATCTCTTCGCCGATGCGTTGGAAAGTCTGGTCGCCGCGGCCCCACGGGTCGTCCAGGTCGTCGCCGGGCAGCGGGGACGCGCCGTCGCGCAGCCGGTGCACCGCCTCGACGATGGCCACGCCGCGGGCATACACCGCATCCGGCTCGGCCGCCGCCGAGGGCAGTCCGGCCTGATCGATCGCGCCGAGCAGCCGGCCGAACTCGCCCATCACGAACGTGCGGTCGGCCGCGTCGGGGCGCAGCGCCACCACGTAGTCGTACTGGTCGGCGGTGGCGGTGAAGATGAGGTCGGCCGCGTCGATGAAGTCGCCGCGCAGCTTGCGCGCCGCGAAGCCGGTGGTGGCGCCGCCCCGGGCGCGCACCTGACGGGCCGCCGGCGGGTTCATCTCCTCGCCCTCGTGCCAGCCGCCGGTGCCCGCGCTCACGCTGCGCAGCAACTGGTCGCCGACCTCCCCGGCCCGGTCGCGGACGGCCCGGGCGAGCAGTCGCTCGGCCATCGGGGAGCGGCAGATGTTGCCCATGCAGACGTGCAGCACGGTGAACGGCGCCGGCACCTCACGCCTCCGGGGCGAGCAGGTCGGGCACCACGTCGCGCAGCTTTTCCAGCGGGATCGCCCCGGCCCGCAGCACCCGCGGCACCTCGCCGGTCACGTCGACGATCGTGCTGGGCGCGTGGTCGACGGCCGGGCCCGCCTCGAGGTAGATGCGAACCGCGTACTCCAGCTGGTCGCGGGCCTCGTCGGCGGTGGCCGGGGCCGGCCGGCCGACCTTGTTGGCCGTGGTCACCGCCATCGGGCCGACCTCGCGCAGCACCTCGAGCGCGACCGGGTGCAGCGGCATCCGGACGGCCACCTGGCCGCCGGTCTCGCCGAGGTTCCACTGCAGGCTCGGCGAGTGCTCCACGTAGAGGGTCAGCGCGCCCGGCCAGAACGCGTCGGCCAGCTCGCGCGCGGCCCTGGGCAGCGAATAGACCAGACCGTCCAGGGTGTGCCGGGAGCCGACCAGCACCGGCGGGGGCACCTGGTTGGTCACGTCGCGGGCGTGGTGCAGCGCGGTGATCGCGTGCGGGGTGAACGCGTCCGCGCCGATGCCGTAGACGGTGTCGGTGGGCATCACCACGAGCTCGCCGCTCTTCACCGCCTCGACAGCGGCGGCGACGCCGCGATCACGATCCGCGATGGTGCGGCAGTCGTAGAGCATCACACCGTGCAGTCTGCCATGCGGCGAACAGCCCGATCACGCGCGGCGGGCGGTCGCGAAGCGGGGCCGGCCGGCCAGGTCGGCGTGCGCGGTCACCTCGATGAAACGGCCGTCGGCGCGCAGCAGATCGGGAACCGCGGTGCCGTGCACGTCGTCGTGCTCGATCCCGACCTGTCCGCCCGGCCTGAGCAGGCCGGCGGCGAGCGCCACGACCGGGCGGATCACCGCGAGACCGTCCGCGCCGCCGAAGACCGCCTCGGCCGGATCGTGCTCGGCCACCTCGGGCGGCACCGGGGTGCCGGCCGGCACGTACGGCGGGTTGCAGAGCAGGACGTCGACCTCGCCGCGCAGGCCGGCCAGGAGGTCCGGGTCGGTGACGTCGCCCTCGACCACCCGCACGGCGGGAAAACCGGCCGCGTTGCGGCGCAGGAACGGCAGCGCCGCCGGCGAGCGTTCCACCGCGATCACCCGGGCCGGCCGGGCCTCGTCGGCCACGGCGAGCGCGATCGCCCCGGTACCGCTGCAGAGATCGACCACCGTGGCACCCTCCTGCGTCCGCTCGATGCCCCAACCGGCGAGCAGCTCGGTCTCCGGCCGCGGCACGAAGACGCCGTCGCCGACCGACAGTTCCAGATGGCGGAACGCGGCGGTGCCGAGCAGGTGCTGCAGCGGTATCCGCCGGGCCCGCTCGGCGACCAGTGCGGTGAACCGGCGCAGTTCGTCCGGGCGCAGCGCATCGATCAGCAGGAGCCGGCCACGGGGCACTTGGAGCACGTGCGCGGCGAGCAGTTCGGCATCGACGCGAGGCGATTGCACCCCCGCCGCGGCGAGGTCGGCCGCCGCGTGCGCCAATGCCGGGCTGAGGCGCGTCCGTACCAAAGGCCGGGAGGGGTGTTCGTCGTCCGGGTCCACGGCATAATCATCAAACGTCACATGCGACGCCGACTGGCGGGGTCGGCGCATGGACGCACGTCATCGCGGGAGGCGCCGGGTGAGTTGGTTGGACCAGCTCGCGGAAAAGGTCGACGAGCTGCACCGCGCGGGGCGACTGCAGCAGAACGGCCGGTCCGCGGAGGCGTTGCCGATCCTCGACCAGGTCCTCGCCGTCTCCACCGACCCCACGACCCGGGCGTACGCGCTGGTCCAGCGCTTCGGTGCGCTGATCAACCTGGGCCGGATCGCCGAGTTGTCGACCGCGATGACCGCCGCCGAAAACGCGGTCCGCGAGATCCCCGACCCCTACCTGCGCGGCCAGATGCACGCCTTCGCGGCGCTCGGCTCGCACCTGCAGCGCAACCTCGACCGCGGCGTCACCCACCTGGTGCAGGCCTCCCGCGCGCTGGCCGCCGTGCCGGAGGGCGACTCGGAGACCGCCTGGGGCTGGCACGATCTGGCTATGGCCTACTCCTACCTGGGCTTCCACGGTCAGGCGCTGATCGCCATCGAGCAGGCCCGGCAGGTCGGCGCGGCGGCCGGGCTGGCCTCCGAGATCTTCGCGGCGCCCGGCATCCGGCTGCGCAACGCTGTCGCACTCGACCACCAGGGCGACACCGACGGCTGCCTGCGGGTGCTGCGCGACATCGACGCCGAACTGACCCGCTACGTCGCCATCGGCGCCGACCACATGCGCCCCGGCAGCCGGGCGGCGTACGGCTACGCCCTGGCCCGGCGGGCCGCGCTCGGCGAGGAGACCGAGGCCAACGCGGCCGAGTGGCTGACCGGCGGCGGCGACAGCGTCCGCACCCGCGACCTGCGCCACCTCGGCCACGTCTGCCTCACCATCGCGGCCGACCGGCCCGGCCCGGCGCTGGCCATGCTCGACTCCGTGCCGGTCTCCCCGGAGATCCTCGGCGCGGCCGAGCCCGCCCGGCTGCGCAGCATCTGCCATGCCGCGGCCGGCGACCACGCCGCCGCGCACGCCGCCGACCGGCACGCCTTCCGCCTCGCCGCCCAGCACATCGACCGGCTGCGCGACGGCTACCTGGACGGGGTCGCCGCCCGGCTGGACGCCCAGGAGACCCAGCGGGACGCCGGCCGGTACGGCGACGAGTCGCTCACCGATCCGCTCACCGGCCTGCCCAACCGCCGCCAACTGGAGCGCTACGTCACGACGATGCTGGCCCGCGGCGAGCGGGCGGCGATCGGCGTCTGCGACCTGGTCGGCTTCACCGACGTCAACGCGCGGCACGGCCGGCACTGCGGCGATCTCGTGCTGCAGCGGATCGCCGGGGTGCTCAACCGGGTGATGCGGCGCGGCGACTTCGTGGCCCGGTTCGCCGGCGACGAGTTCGTGGTGGTGCTGCCCGGCGCGGGCGCCGCGCAGGCGGCCGAGGTGTCCCGCCGGATCACCGCGGCGACAAGCGCGGAAAACTGGCAGATCCTGGTGCCGGGCACGCCGGTCAGCCTGGCCGCGGGGTGGTCCGAGGTGGGCATCAAGGGCCGGACGCTCAGTGCCGCCCTGGCGGCCGCCGCCGCCAATCGCTTACCGACACGATGACCGTGATCGAGCTCGGCGAGGTGGCCTCGTCATCCGGGGACGAACCGGACGACAGCCCCGCACCGGGTCTCGACCGCCGGTTGCTCCGCCAGGCCGCGGTCGCCGTGCTCACGGTGCTCGTCGTCCTGGTGGTCCACGGTTCGGCGGTGCCGCGGATCCACGGCGTGCGGCAGCTGTGGAGCGTGCCGGCGGCGGAGAGCGACGGCAGCACGATCACCGCGGACACCGCCTACCTGCAGCGGACCGGGTCCGGCTCGGTGCGGCTCACCGCGTACACGCTGGCCACCGGGGCGGTCCGGTGGAGCCGGGACATCGCCGCCACGGTGGGTTACGTCCAGCCGGTCGAGGCGGCCGGGATCCTGCTGCTGCCCATCGACCTGCGCACGGTCAAGCTGGCCCGGGGCCAGGACGAGGTGGTCGCCTCGGAGTTCCACCGGGAGACCATCGCGCTGGACGCGCGCACCGGAGCGGAACGCTGGCGGGTGGCCGGCGAGCCGCAGACCGTCGCCGACGACACCGCCCTGATGGCCGAGTTCACCGAGGAGGGCACGTTCGCCCGGATCCGGCTGATCCGGCTCGCCGACCACAGCACGGTCTGGACCAAGGACATCCTCGGCGTGCAGAACCACACGGTCGCCCTGCGGGGCACCCGTCCCGACCGGTTCATCACGGCCACCGGCGCCGGCGAGGTCAGCGTCTTCCGGTACGCCGACGGCACGCTGGTCACCCGGGCGAAGATCCCGTGGGTGACGCCCCGGCCCGAGGAGGGCTACTTCAACGACCTGATCGCGAGCGGCGACTTCCTGGTGGTCAACCACGCGCAGCGGGAGACGTTTGAGCTGACCGTCTACCGTGTCGACACGATGACCGAGCTGTGGCACGCCAAGGACACCAACGGCTACGCGTTCTTCTGCGGATCGGCCGGGCTCTGTCTCAACCTGGGCGACGGCATCGTCGCCCGCGACACCGCCACCGGGCGGCAGCGCTGGCAGCTGCCGCGGGCGGCCAACATCTGGACGGTCTCCGACGGCCGCCTGGTGCTGGACGACGGCGTCGACGACGGTCATCCGACGCTGGTCGACGCGGTCACCGGCACCCCGATCGGCGAGCCGGCCCGGGGCAGCACGGTGTGGAGCCCGCGGCCCGAAGACGTGCTCCTGCTGATGCGCGCGACGGAGTCGCCACCCGGACGCACCTCGATCACCCGGTGGGACCTGCGCACCGGCCGCCGCGACCTGCTCGGCTCGGTCGGCCTGCTGCCCGGGCACCGCTGCCAGGCGGTCGCGAATTACCTGGCCTGCACGCGCGAGACCAGGTTCGAGGTCATCGCGGTCGGCTGGCCATGACGGTGATCGACCTGGGCGAGCTGACCGACTCGCCCGCGGAACTCTCCGTCCCGGCCGGCCGGCGGCGAATCCCCCGCGCGCTGCTCGCCGCGGCCACCATCGTCGGCCTGCTCCTGGTGGGCGGGTCGGCGCGGCCGGCGCCGCCGTTCGGCCTGCGCCCGCTGTGGTCCAGGCCGGTGACCGGCAACGACGTGCCGACCTTCGGGCCGGACGCCGGATATGTGTTCGACGGGTCCGCGCTGACCGCCTACGACCTGGCAAGCGGGACGATCCGCTGGTCGACGCCGGTCCACGACGTCGAGTACGGTGCGTCACCCGCCGGTCCGGTGGTGCTGCTGGGCACCGAACCGGTCACCGTCGAGCGGCAGGGGGCGGACGGCGACAAGTACCAGTTCGTGTTCGCCCGGGCGACCGTCGCCCTGTCGGCCCGCACCGGCGCCGAGATCTGGCGGGCCGGCGGCAACCCCATCCTCACGGACGACAGCACGGCTCTGTTCGAGGAACGCAACCAGCACGGCGAGGTCGCCCGGCTGCGGCTGACCCGGCTCGCCGACGGCGCGACGATCTGGACCCACGCCGTACCGAGCAGCTGGATCCTGTCCGAGGACGGCGGCGGCCGCCCCGATCGGCTCCTCACGCTCGATCCGACGGGCGAGATCAAGGTCTTCCGGTACGCCGACGGCGCGCTCGTCCGCCAGGGCAGGCTGCCCGAGCTCGCCGGCCGGCCACCGGCCCGCGAAAAGGTCGGCCTGGTCCCGATGGGCAACCTGCTCGCCGTCGTCCGCCAAAAGCAGGCCGATCCCCGCGAGACCACCGCCACCGTCTACCGGCTGGACGACCTGACCCGGCTCTGGCAGCACCGGGGCGCGGAGTTCAACGTCCGGCCCTGCGCTCCGGTGTTCTGCGTCCTCGGCCCGACCGACGCCACCGGCCTCGACCCGGCGACCGGGCGGGAACTGTGGCGGCGACCCGGCATGCGCGGTGCGTGGCCGGCCGGGCCCGGGCGGCTGCTCCTCGACGACGGCCCGGACGAAGCCGTCCGTCAACTCGTCGAGACGGCCACCGGTCGGCCGATCGGCCCGCCGGCCCGCGGCCGACGCGTCTGGAGCGACGGTCCGGCGGGATCACTGTTGCTCCTGGGACGCACCACGCAGCCGCTCGGACTGACCTCCGTGACTCTGCTCGACCTGACCACCGGCGCGCAGACGCCGATCGGCGTGATCGGCGCGATCGTCGCCGAGGAATCCTGCTGGGCCGAGACGCGCTACCTGGCCTGTGTCGACGACGGGGTGCTGACCGTCCGGACGTTCGGCCGGCCCGCCGACGGATGACGATGATCGACCTGGGCGAGGTCAACCAGGCGCCGGAACAGGTGATTCCGGTCGACCACCGCCGGATCCGGCGGGCCGTGCTCGCCGCGGCCACGGTCGTCGGACTGCTCCTGGTGGGCGGCTCGGCGCGATCGGCGCCGCCGTTCGGCCTGCGCCCGCTGTGGTCGACCGCGATGACCGGCGACGACCAGCCGCTGTTCGGGCCGGACACCGGATACCTGCTGCGCGGGACGGAACTCACCGCGTACGAGCTGGCGGACGGCTCGGTCCGCTGGACGGCGAGGATCCCCCGTGCCCCCTACCCGCCCGAACCCGCCGGCGAGGTGGTGCTGCTCCGCAGCGACCCGATCACTGTCGAGCAGCGGGAGGCGAACGGCATCAGCCACACGTTCGAGTTCGCCCGGTCCACCCGCGCCCTGTCCGCACGCACCGGCGCCGAACTATGGCGGATCAACGGCGAGCCGACCGTCGTCGGCGGCGGCACGGCCCTGTTCGAGGAGCACAACGGGCGCGGCGACGTCATCCGGCTGCGGTTGACCCGGCTCGCCGACGGCGCGACGATCTGGGCCCGCGCCACCCCGGGCACGTGGACCTCGACCGAGGGCACCGACCGTGACCCCGCCAAGCTCATCACCATGGATCCAACCGGAAAGATCAACATCTTCCGGTACGCCGACGGCGCGCCCCTAGGCGGCGGCCGGCTGCCCGCCATCAAGTCCGCGGAGGTGGGCCTGTCCGGGACGGGCAGCCTGCTGGCCGTCGTCCGCCAAGACCCGGACGGGCGCGCCACCACCGTCCTCCACCGGCTCGACGACCTGACCAGGCTCTGGCAGACCGACTCCGACTACGGCATCAACGCCTGCGGTCCGGTGCTCTGCACACGCGACGAGCGCGGCCTCGTCGGCCACGACCCGGCGACGGGCCGGGAACTCTGGCGGCAACCCGGCATGCGTACGGCGTGGCCGGTCGGCCCGGAACGGCTGCTCCTCGACGACGGCGCGGAAGACGACCCGACCTACCGGCTGATCGACGCGGCCACCGGACAGCAGCTCGGCGCCGCGATCCGCGGGCACGTCCTGGAAACCGCCACTCCGGCCGGAAGCATGCTGGTCCTGCGCCGCACCACCCAGCCGGACGGGCTCACCTCGGTGACCCGGCTCGACCTGACCACCGGCGCACAGACCCTGCTCGGCGCGCTGAGCCCGGTCGTCGAGACCAGCTGCCGGAGCCTCGGCCGCTACCTGGCCTGCCCGCGCGACGGCCGACTCGACGTGCTGGCCGTCGCCCGGCGTTGACGCCTCAGACCCGGCGCCCGATCTCCGACTCGCCCGAGAGGCGGGCCTGCCGGTCCGCCTCGGCCAGCGCGTCCAGCACGGCGTCCAGCTCCCCGCCCAACACCAGATCCAGGTTGTACGCGGTGTAGCCGATCCGGTGATCGGTGATCCGGTTCTGCGGGAAGTTGTACGTCCGGATCCGCTCCGACCGGTCCACCGTCCGCACCTGCGCCTTGCGCGAGTCGGACGCCGCCGCGTCCGCCTCCTCCTGCGCGATGGCCAGCAGCCGGGACCGGAGGATGCGCAGCGCCGACTCCTTGTTCTGCAGCTGGCTCTTCTCGTTTTGGCAGCTCACCACCGTGCCGGTGGGCAGGTGCGTGATCCGCACCGCGGAGTCGGTGGTGTTCACCGACTGGCCACCCGGCCCGGACGAGCGGAACACGTCGATCCGCAGGTCGTTCGGGTCGAGCTGGATGTCGACCTCCTCGGCCTCGGGCAGCACCAGGACGCCCGCCGCGGAGGTGTGGATCCGGCCCTGCGACTCGGTGACCGGGACGCGCTGCACCCGGTGCACGCCGCCCTCCCACTTCATCCGCGACCAGACGCCGTGGCCGCCCTCGGGCACGCCCTTGGTCTTCACCGCCACCGAGATGTCCTTGACGCCGCCCAGGTCGGACTCCTGCGAATCGATCACCTCGACCACCCAGCCACGACGTTCGGCGTAGCGGGTGTACATCCGCAGCAGGTCGCCGGCGAACAGCGCCGACTCCTGCCCGCCCTCGCCCGCCTTGATCTCGACGATCACGTCCTTGGCGTCGTTGGGGTCGCGCGGGATCAGCATCTCGCCGAGCTTCTCCTCCAGCGGCGGGAGCACGGCCGCGACCGCCTCCACCTCGGCGGCGAAGGCCGGGTCCTCGGCGGCAAGCTCCCTGGCCGCGGCGAGGTCGGCGCGGGCCGCCTCCAGCTCGGCGTGGGCGCTGGCGAGGGGTGCGAGTTCGGCGAAGCGCCGGCCGACCCGGCGTACGAGGGCCTGGTCGGCGTGAATGGAGGGGTCCTCCATCCGCTTCTCCAGCTCCGCGTACTCCTGAAGAAGGGTGGTCAGCCGGTCGTTGCTCACGGGTGTTCTCCCCACACACGAACGGCGCCCGCCCCCGTTGCCGGGATGCGGGCGCCGTTGAAGCAGTTACTTCTTCTTGGCCGCGTTTACCTTGGCGTACTTCGCCTGGAACTTCGCCACCCGGCCCGCGGTGTCCAGCACGCGCTGCTTGCCCGTGTAGAACGGGTGGCACGCGCTGCAGGTCTCGACGCGGATCTCGCCGCCCTTGGCCGTGCTGCGGGTGGTGAAGGTGCTGCCGCAGGAGCAGTGGACCTCGGTGGTCACGTACTCCGGGTGGATTCCGCTCTTCATGTCTGCTCGGTCCCTCTCGATGATCTGGTCGCCGGGTCGCTGTCAGCACCGCGCCGCCCCGCAAGGGCGGTGGGCTCGGGCGTGAACCGGAACCTTTACTGGCCGATGGACCAGTCTGCCATGTGATGTTCCCTGACGGGAAATCGGAGCGACTTTCCTGGTCCGGTGTCGATAACGTGAGCGGCCCTCGCGGCATTCCCGCACCCGGAAAGGAAAGCATCATGACGCTGCTCGCGGACATCCTCGACCCGGCCGAACTGGCCGGCGCGGTCGAAACCGGGCTGGTCCGGCAGCAGCGCCACCCCGACCGGCCGTTCGTGATCTACAACTACACCGAGGCCTGCCAGTACAGCGGCGCCTGGACGCCGGTCACGCTGGCCTGCCGGGGCCTGATCGTGGACGCGGACGGCCACGTCGCGGCCCGGCCGCTGGAAAAGTTCTTCAACCACACGGAGGCGCACGCGCCCCGCCTGGACGCCTCGGCCGCGGTGCGCGTGACGGACAAGGCGGACGGATCGCTCGGGATCATCTACCACGACGGGGACGGCTTCGCGGTGGCCACCCGCGGATCCTTCGCCTCCGACCAGGCGCGGCACGCCACCCAGCTGCTGCGTACGCGGTATGCCGGTTTTGTCCCTCCGGTAGGGCGCACCGTGCTCGTCGAGATCATCTACCCGGCCAACCGGATCGTGATCGACTACGCCGGGATGGACGACCTCGTGCTGCTCGGCGCGGTCGACATCGCCACCGGGCGCACCTTCGGGCCGGAGTCGGTGCCGGACTGGCCGGGCCCGATCATCGAGTCGTTCGCCTACGCCACTCTCGCCGAGGCGCTCGCCGCCCCGCCGCGGGCCGGCCGGGAGGGCCTCGTCGTGCACTTCCCCGCCGCCGACCAGCGCGTGAAGATCAAGTACGCCGAGTACGTCCGGCTGCACCGGCTCGTGACGGGGCTCACTGCCCGTACCGTCTGGGAGGTGATGGTGGCCGGCGGTGACCTCGCGGCGCTCACCGAACCGCTGCCCGACGAATTTCACGCCTGGGTCCGCGGCGTCGCCGCGGAGTTGACCGCGACCGTCGACGCCGAGGTGGCGGCGGTCGAGGCGGCCTACGCCGAGATCGTCGCGGCGCTGCCGGACGGTTGGGGTCGCAAGGAGTTCGCGGCCGCGGCCGTGCGCAGCGTTCACCGCGGCTCCCTCTTCCTGCGGCTCGACGGAAAGGACTACCGTCCGGGCCTGTGGCAGCGCGCCCGGCCGGCCGGCGACCCCCCCGACCACCCCACCACCGCCCATAACTCGACTGAAGGCCCGCCCATCACCAAGGTGACTGAGGAATGACCAGACTGCTGATCACCCGGGGGCTGCCCGCCTCCGGCAAGACGACGTTCGCCCGCAAGCTGCAGCCCAACGTGGTGCGGGTCAACCGCGACGACCTGCGGCGGATGCTGCACGGGCAGCGCCTGTTCACGCAGTGGGCCGAGGGGCAGGTCACCCACGCCCAGCGGGCCGCGGTCGAGGCGCTGCTGCGGGCGCACGCCGACGTGATCGTGGACGACACCAACCTGCGGGCCAAGACCGTACGGGAATGGGCCGAACTGGCCGCCCGGTTCGGCGCGACGTTCGAGGTGCACGACTTCACCGACGTACCGCTGGAGGAATGCATCCGGCGGGACGCCGACCGGGACCCGGCCGACCAGGTGGGCGCGGACGCGATCAAGCGGATGCACGACCGCTACCTCGCCGGGCGAAACCTGCCGCTGCCCGTGCCGTGGGTCGACCCGGGCGGGCCGGGCGTCGTCTACCGCCCCGACCCGGATCTGCCGGCCGCGGTGCTCGTCGACATCGACGGCACGGTCGCGCTGATGGCCGGGCGCGGCCCGTACGACTGGTCCCGGGTCGGCTCGGACGCGCCGAATCCGGCGGTGATCACGGCGGTGCGGGCGATGCACGCGGCCGGCCACGCGATCGTCTTCTGCTCCGGGCGCGACGAGGTCTGCCGCGCCGAGACGGAGGCCTGGCTGGAGCTGTACGTCGATGTGCCGTACGAGGCCCTTTTCATGCGCCCGGAGGGCGACAACCGCAAGGACGCGGTGGTCAAGCGCGAGATCTTCGATTCGGAGATCCGGGACCGGTGGCGGATAGTGGGCGTTTTCGACGACCGTCAGCAGGTGGTACGCATGTGGCGGGCGCTCGGCCTGACCGTGTTCCAGGTTGCGGAGGGAGACTTCTGAATTGAAGTACCCGCGCACGTTCCACCTGCCCGACTCCCCGGGCGCCGGAGCGGACGACAAGATCCAGCATGATCTGTCCTGGCTGGACGGTGAGCTGGTGGTGACCGAAAAGCTCGACGGCGGAAACCTGACCTTCACCCGGGACGCGATGTATGCCCGCTCGCTCGACTCCGGCACCCACCCGTGGGATCGGCCGGCCAAGGCGCTGTGGGCCATGACGGCGCACCGGATACCGGACGACTGGCGGGTCTGCGGCGAGTCCATGTGGGCTCGCCGCAGCATCGCGTACACGGATCTGCCCGGGGTTTTCATCGTCTTCGGCATCTGGGACGAGACGGACACGCTGCTCGGCTGGGACGACACGGTGGACTGGGCGCGGCGGCTGGAACTGCCGGTGGTGCCGGTGCTCTATCGCGGCGGCAGCCTGTCGGAGGCGCGCGCCGCGTGGCGGCAGCAGCGCACCGCGGACAACTCCGAGGGGTACGTGGTGCGCGCGGCGGGACGGATCCCGGCGGCCGAGTTTCCCGTCAAGGTTCTCAAATGGGTACGGCCGGACCACGTACGCACCGAGGCCGGCTGGCGCCACCGCGACGATTTCGCGGTGAACGAGTTCGCCTGACCTCAATGCCGTCGCGGACACCCCCGCGTCCCGTCGCGGGCCAGCGCGATCGCGTCGTCGTCCAGGTAGAACGACGGCCGTAGGTCCATCTCCTCGTAGTAGCGGTGGAAGACCGGCGTGAGGCCACCGGAGATCGGCGGGACGATCCACGTCCAGTCGGCCGGGACGGGCCGGCCCGCCCGCTCCTCGTTGCGGAGGTGGGCGATGAACCGCTGCGACTCGGTGTGGTGATCGGTCATCTTCACGCCGGCCTGTTCGAAGCTCCAGAGCACCGCCCGGTTGAGTTCGACCAGGGCGCGGTCGCGCCAGAGGGTTGACTCGCGGCTGGTGTCCAGTCCCATCCGGGCGGCGACCGTGGGCAGCATGTCGTAGCGGTCGGTGTCGGCTAGATTGCGGGCGCCCACCTCGCTGCCCATGTACCATCCGTTGAACGGGGCGAGCGGATAGTGCACCCCGCCGATCGTGAGGCGCATGTTCGAGATCGCCGGCACGGCATGCCAGCGCAGGCCGAGCTCCGCGAACCAGCCGAACTCGGGATGGGTGAGCGGCACCTCGCGGATGGCCCGCTCGGGCAGGTCGTACAGCCGTACGCCCTCGGCCGGGGTCTCGATGGCCAGCGGCAGCACGTCGAACTGCTCGCCCTTGCCCTGCCACCCGTAGCCGCGCATGGCCGCCGTGAAGGTCACGGTGCGCGGATCGCCGACCGGGCAGCCGTCCGCGTTCCGGTAGCCGGCATAGCGGATCAGCTGCTCGTTCCAGATCCGGGCGAACGGCTGGCCGGGTTGGGCGGCGGCGAAGACGCTGATCACCGGGCGGATCGCGGCGGTGCCCGCGGTCTGCAGATGGTTGACGATCAGCGAGAAGATCTCGTCGGCGGTACGGGCCCGGCGCCGGTCGAGCACCACCAGGCTGCGCCAGTAGAGCCGACCGATGCAGCGACTCGCGTTGCGCCAGGCCATCTTGGCGCCGTAGGCCAACTCGTCGGTGGTGTGTACATAGGTGCCGGTGGCCGCGATCTGCGCCCGGACGATGGCGAGTCGCGGCTCGACCGGGCCGAGCCGCGGATTTTCCACGTAGCACTGGCGCAGGAAATCCTCGGCCTCGCCCGGATCGACGGGCGCGGCCGGATCCCAGGGTTCGGTCGGGGTGTCCCGGTAGCCGGGCACGGTCATTGGGCGCCTCCTCCCACGTTCGCCGTGGCGAGGTTCGCACGGCCGTGACCGGAAGAGACCACACATTCTGTGCGACAAAAGGGACGCGGCCCCTCCTAATGGAGAGGCCGCGTCCTAAAACGGCTATTACTCGCCGGGCGTCGACTTCGCGATCTGCATCAGGAACTCGACGTTCGTACGAGTCTGCTTGAGCCGGTCGAGCAGCAGGTCCAGCGCGGCACCGGAGTCCAGCGAGTGCAGCACCTTGCGGAGCTTGTGAATGATCGCCAGCTCCTCCTTGCCGAGCAGGATCTCTTCCTTACGGGTGCCGGACGGGTCGATGTCGATGGCCGGGAAGACCCGCTTGTCGGCGATCTTGCGGTCGAGCTTGAGCTCGGCGTTACCCGTGCCCTTGAACTCCTCGAAGATCACCGTGTCCATCATCGAGCCGGTCTCCACCAGCGCGGTCGCGAGGATGGTGAGCGAGCCACCGTTCTCGATGTTGCGCGCGGCGCCGAGGAAGCGCTTCGGCGGGTACAGCGCGGTCGAATCGATACCACCCGACATGATCCGGCCGGAGGCCGGCGCGGCCAGGTTGTACGACCGGCCGAGCCGGGTCACCGAGTCGAGCAGCACGACCACGTCGTGGCCCAGCTCGACCAGGCGCTTGGCCCGCTCGATGGCCAGCTCGGCAACGGTGGTGTGATCCTGCGGCGGCCGGTCGAACGTGGCCGCGATGACCTCGCCCTTGACCGAGCGCTGCATGTCGGTGACCTCTTCGGGCCGCTCGTCGACCAGCACGACCATCAGGTGGCACTCGGGGTTG
>Ga0070668_100001139_pt1 | contig 18705 bp, 19 predicted proteins | sample KBSS43metaG_FD_64661 | JGI IMG/M metagenome (GOLD analysis project Ga0070668, IMG submission 64661) | Switchgrass rhizosphere microbial communities from Kellogg Biological Station, Michigan, USA - KBS S4-3 metaG | ecosystem: Host-associated > Plants > Roots > Rhizosphere > Soil ... | reverse complement strand
GTTCGCCCAGCGTGGGAATGGTCGGCATGTGGGTGACGGGCCGAGTCACCGACCCGGCGAATCAGTGTTGCCCGGGGCTCCGCCACCCGGAGCCCCCGAAAGAATCAGAGCTTGCGCAGGCGGACCCGGTTGATGGCGTGGTCGCAGTCCTTGCGCAGGACCAGCGTGGCCCGCGGCCGGGTCGGCTTGATGTTCTCCATCAGGTTCGGCTCGTTGATCGAGTGCCACAGGTGCCGTGCTTCGGCGCGGGCCTCGTCGTCGGGCAGGCCGGCGAAGTGGTGGAAGTGCGACGCCGGGTCCGCGAACGCCGTGTGCCGCAGCTCCAGGAAGCGCTCGACGTACCAGCGCTGGATGTCGTCGGTGTGCGCGTCGACGTAGATCGAGAAGTCGAAGAGGTCGGACACCATCAGCCGAGGGCCCGGCTGCAGCACGTTCAGGCCCTCGACGATGAGGATGTCCGGCTGCTGCACCACCTGCTCCTGGCCGGGCAGGATGTCGTAGGCCAGGTGCGAGTACACCGGCGCGGCGACGCGCTCGGCACCCGACTTGACCTCGGTGACGAACCGCAGCAGCGCCCGCCGGTCGTAGCTCTCCGGGAACCCCTTGCGGTGCATGATCCCGCGCCGCATCAGCTCGGCGCGCGGGTACAGGAAGCCGTCGGTGGTGACCAGGTCGACGCGGGGGTGGTCGGGCCAGCGGGCGAGCAGGGTGCGCAGGATGCGGGCGCTGGTCGACTTGCCGACCGCCACGCTCCCGGCGATGCCGATCACGTACGGGACCTTCGTGCCGCGGGAGTCGTCACCGAGGAACGTCGTGGTCGCTTCGTAGAGCCGCTGGCGCGCGGCGACCTGGAGGTTGATCAGGCGGGACAGGGGGAGGTAGACGTCGGCCACCTCGGCCAGGTCGACCTGCTCGCCGAGGCCGCGCAGCCGCTGGAGCTCGGCCGCGGTCAGCGGCAACGGGGTCGACCTGCGTAGTTCCTTCCATTGCTCCCTGTGCAGCTCGACATACGGGCTGAGTTCGCGGACCCGGGTCATCGCACACTCCTCCGGCCGTCGCCTGCACTGGCGCACGTTTCACCTGCGTGATTAACGGTAGGGCTTACGGGCGGTGAACGCGCTGTGATGTGTTCCACCCCGCAAATCGGAGAAATCACCGAGGGTGACGATTACCGAAGACCTCGTCCCACGCCGCCGCGACCTGCCGGGCGCACGTGGCGGGTTCGACGCCGCCGACCCCGGTGCCCAGGCCCGGCATCGCGATGGTGTCCACGAACTCGCGCACCGGGCCGTGGTCGAGCTGTCCGTCGCGCCACTGCTGGAACACCGCGCGGGCCGCGAGGTAGGGGTGCACCGTGTCGGCGGGCAGCCGTTCGCCGGGTTCCCGCATCGTCGGCGCGCTGATCAGCCACGCCGGCTCCGGCTCGCCGGTCGGCACGACCACGGCCTCGCCGATCGGCAGCTCACCGCCGTGAAAGGCCAGGACGGCGCTGCGGACGCTCTGCTCCACGCCGGGGAACGCCCGCGCGTAGACGGCGTCGATGCCGCCGCGCATCCAGCCGTAGGAGTTGGCCGGGCTGACCACGGCCTGGGCGACGACGTCGAGCACCGACCCGCGGTGCACCCGGACCTGGGTGGCGGAGCCTCCGGCACGGGGCGAAGCCCCGGTGGTGATCGACTCGGCGGCGGCGGTCCAGGCGGTGGCGAGTGGTTCATCGACGGCGCACAGCACCAGCTCCGGGGTGCGAGGGGAGAGACTGGACGACCCGGCGCCCTCGCGGCCGGTGTGCGTGCCCGAGTCGGCGGTCACGCACCCAAGCATCGCAAAAAATGCCACCCGGCGTAACCGGTTCCCGTACCGGCTGTCCGAGTGAAAGTCGCCACGGCGCGGCCCCGTAGCCTGGGCACTGTGTCACGGATCGCATACTTCGGCCCCCAAGGGACCTTCACCGAGCAGGCCGCGCGGATCCTCGCCTCCGGCGAAGAACTGATTCCGGTCGAGACCATCCGGCTGGCGATGACGGCCGTCCGCAAGGGCGAGGTGGACGCCGCGTGCGTCCCGATCGAGAACTCCGTCGAGGGCGTGGTGCCCGCCACGCTCGACGGGCTCAGCGAGTCGACGCCGCTGGTCGCCGTCGCCGAAGCGATCCTGCCGGTCCACTTCAGCGTGCTGACCCGGCACGGCGGCGGGGACGTCCGGACGGTCGCCAGCCACCCGCACGCGCTCGCCCAGGTCCGCGAGTGGCTCGAGGTGAACCTGCCGGACGCGCGCCCGGTGGCGTCGTCCTCGACGTCGGCCGCCGCGGTCGGCGTGCTGGAGGGCGACTTCGACGCCGCGGTCTGCGCGCCGGTCGCGGTCGAGCACTACGACCTCGAAGTGCTGGCCACCGAGGTCGCCGACGTCACCGACGCCGCCACGAGGTTCCTGCTGGTCCAGCTGCCGGGCGAGCTGCCGGATCCGACCGGCGCCGACCGGACGTCGGTGGTCGCCGCGGCCGCCAACCGCACCGGCACGCTCGCCGAGCTGCTCACCGAGCTGGCCACCCGGGGGATCAACCTGACCCGCCTCGACGCCCGGCCGACGCGGAACAACTTCGGCGAATACCGCTTCTTCATCGACTTCGAGGGGCACGTGGCCGAGCCGCGGATCTTCGACGCGATGACGGCGCTGCGCCGGCACTGCCGCCACCTGCGGTTCCTGGGCTCGCACCCGCGGGCCGACGGGACCCGCACCACGGTCGAGCCCGGCTTCGGCAACGACGACTTCGTCGAGGCGGCCACGTGGGCCGAAGCGGTCCGCAAGGGGGACCTGGCGTGAGGCTGCTGCTCATCCGCCACGGTCAGACCGAGGGGAACGTCCGGGGCGCGCTCGACACCGCCCTGCCCGGCCCGCCGCTGACCGAGCTCGGCCGCCGGCAGGCCGCCGAGCTCGCGGCGCGGCTGGCGGGGGAGCCGGTGGTCGCGGTCTACGCGTCGCGGGCGACCCGCGCCCAGCAGACGGCGGCGCCGCTGGCGGCGCGGTTCTCCCTGGACGTGCAGGTCGTCGAGGGCGTGCACGAAGTCGTCGCGGGTGATCTCGAGGGGCACACCCACCACGAGTCGATCCGGACCTACATGGACACCGTGCGGCGGTGGACGCTCGGCGAGCTGACACCGTCGCTGCCCGGCGGCGAGAGCGGGACCAGCGTGCGCACCCGGATGCTGGACGCCGTCGGCCGGCTGCGGGCCAAGCACGAGCAGGCCGAGCCGGACGGCGTGATCGCCCTGGTCAGCCACGGCGGCGCGATCCGCCTGTCCAGCGAGTGGCTGGCCCCGAACGTCCACGCGGACGTCGCCAACGCGGCGCTGATCCCGAACACCGGCCTGGTGGAGCTGGAAGCCCGCCCCGACGGCCAGTGGCACTGCCTGACCTGGGTCGACACCCCGCTCTGAGCACACGAAAGTGTGATCCCGTCACGTTTGAGACACGTTCGGTGGGGAATTAACTGTTCTGACCAACCTGCCCGCGGAGCCGTACGTCTACCCAGCAGCACAACACCAGGGAGGCGATTGAAATGGTTCGGACGAAGCTTTCACGGTTCTTCCCGGTCGTCGCGGCCTCGGCGGGCGTTCTGGCGCTGTCCGCCTGCGGGAGCGGCGGCACCACGCCCGCGGCGAGCACCTCGACGCCGTCTTCCTCGGAATCCCCGACCCCGGCCACCACCACGACCGTGTCGAGCGCGAGCACCTCGACGCCGTCGTCGCCGGTCGCCGCGCCGGTGGACAACGGGCTCTGCAAGGCCGGCGACGTCAAGCTCTCGCTCGGCCAGGGTGACGCCGGTGCCGGCTCGGTCTACCGGCCGCTGCTCATCACGAACGCCTCGTCGAAGCCGTGCCTCATCCAGGGGTTCCCCGGGGTGTCCTACGTCGCCGGTGAGGACGGGCACCAGGTCGGGAAGGACGCCTTCCGCGAAGGCACCAAGGGCAACGCCGTGAAGCTGGACCCTGGCCAGACCGCGGCCGCCGACATCCAGTTCGTCAACGTGCGGAACTACGACCCGGCCACCTGCCAGCCGACCCCGGTCAAGGGCCTGCGGATCTACCTGCCGCAGGAGACCGCGTCGAACTTCGTGCCCGCCGACGGCACCGGCTGCGCGAGCACGAAGATCCCCGGTAACCAGCTCGCGGTGAAAACGGTCCACCCCGCCTAGATCCGGGCACAGATTTCTTGCGCTTCACGCAGGTGCCGCTGGCCTGAAATGTCGTTGAAGTGCACGCTGAGCACCATCCGGCTGACGCCGTCGATGTGGTCGGCCAGCGGCTGGTAGTTCACGTTGGCCTGGGCGGCGGCCGCGGACAGCTCCCGCGCGGCCGTGATCCGGTGCAGCCGCTCCGGCGTGAGGCCGGGTGTCAGTGACGGCTGCGCGTCCCGGCTCGTGTCGGGCAGTTCGCCGACGCGGTCGAGTGCCTGGCAGGCCGCGACGGCGTCTTCGAGCGCGCCGGCGTGCACGCCGGACAGGCCCCAGAGCAGGCCGAGCACGCTGCCGCCCAGCACGAACCCGGCCACCGCGCACAGCACGAGCAGCCGGCGCGAGTACGGCAGCGGTGCCGCCGCCTCGCCGGACTCGCCGGACTCGCTCAAGGGCTCGTCGAAGTCGGGACCGGCATCGGTGCCGGTGCCGGTGTCCACGGTGCGCATAGCCGCCTCCCACCGCCTGGGTGATGAGACATTTCAGCTCACATTCACGGATCCTGGTGCTGCAGCGCCGCGGCTGAGGCCGATTTGTCATCGAGCGAGAACCGCCGCAGCGCCGCCGACGCGAACGCGCCGATCGCCAGCATCGCCACCCCGGACACGGCGAACGTCCGCGCCGCCGTGCCGAGCCGTTCGGTCAGCAGCCCGCCGAGCAGGGCACCGAGCGGGATCGCGCCCCAGACGACGGTGCGCCACACCCCCAGCACCCGGCCGAGCAGCTCGTCCGGCACCAGCGTGTGCCGCGCGGTCGCGAGCACGACGTTCACCGCGACCACGGCCGCCGCGAACAGGCCGAACAGGGCCGCGCCCGCGACCGGCGAGCGCACCACGCCCATGCCGCCGAACCCCGCGCCGCAGCAGAGGATCCCGCCGACCACGACCGCGCGACGGCCGGCCGCGCGCACCAGCCGCGGGGCGACGCCCGCGCCGAGCAGCCCGCCCATCCCGCCGGCGAACGCGAAGAACCCGAACGTGGCGTCCGACAGGTGGAGGTCGTCGAGCGCGTAGAGCACGAGCTGCGCCTGCGCGAGTTCGCTGACCAGGCTGAGCAGGCCGGCGACGACGACCAGCCGCAGCAGCAGCGTGTGCCCGCGCAGCCAGCGCAGGCCGTCCGCCAGCTCTGTGCGCAGCTTCGCCGGCTGGACGGGCGTTTCCGCCTTCCCGCGGTAGGTGCCGGCGAGGCCGAGCAGCACCGCGGCCGCGATCGCGAAGCCCGCGGAGTTCAGGACGAACGGGAACGCCGCGAACAGCGCGAACGTCAGGCTCCCGACCGGGCCGCCGAGGAAGGTCTGGCCGACGATTTCGCACGCCTGCAGCTTGCTGTTGGCCGCGTCGAGCGAGCCGTCGCCGACGACCGCCGGGATCAGGGCGTTGGCCGCGCTGTCCGCGATCGTTTCGGCCGTCCCGATGATCAGCGCGGTCAGGTAGATCAGCCAGATCGTCATGCCGCCGGTGGCGACGAGCACGGCCAGCACGCCGACCGCGACGGCGCGGGCGGTGTTCGCGACGATCATCGCGCGCCGCCGGTCGATCCGATCGACCAGCGCGCCGGCGACCGCGGCGAACAGCAGCCACGGCAGGAACTGGGTGGCGGACAGCCCGGCGATGAGCACCGGGTCGTGGGTCAGTGTCGTGGCCAGCAGGGGCAGGGCCACCTTGCCGATGCCGTCGCCCAGATGGGACGCCGCGCTCGACGCCAGCAGCCACGTGAGTCTTCGAGGTCGATCCATCGGGGGCCCCCGGCACTCGTCGCAGTCACCCAATGACTTCGAGTAACAGGATAAGGGCGTTGTCACCCGTTCGTGGTCACGGTGTCACTACTAGTGCGGGCTCAGCCCCAGCCGAGTTCGTGGAGCCGGGCGTCGTCGATGCCGAAGTGGTGGCCCAGCTCGTGCACGACGGTGATGAGGACCTCCTCGACGACCTCGTCCTCGTCCTCGCACATGGCGAGGATCGGCCGCCGGTAGATCGAGATCCGGTCGGGCAGCACGCCGCCGTACGACGAAGTCCGCTCGGTCAGCGCGATCCCGTGGTACAGCCCGAGGATGTCCGGTGCCTCGTCGTTGAACTCCTCGACGAGCACGACGACGTTGTCCATCGCGCGCGCGAACTCGGGCGGCACCTCGTCCAGTGCTTCCGAGACCAGTTCCTCGAACCGCTCCCGGCTCATCTCGACGGGCATCAGCCGTTCGGCTTCGTCGCCGGAGGGGCCGCGCTGGTCGAGGCCGGGCCACCGCCGCCGTCCGACGGCGGGCCACCGTCCGACGGCGGGCCGTCACCCGGCTGGCCGCCGTCGGTGCCCGCCGGGGCGGCCTTGAGACTCCCGGTCACCGCCTGCAGGCCGCTCTTGTCGGGCAGCGCCGCGGCCACCTTGCAGTTGACCTTGGCCGAGCCGGCGTCCCAGCTTTCCTGCTCCCGCAGGTCCCAGGTCAGGATCAGGTGCTTCGCGTCGAGGTCGGCGCCGCCGGTGTAGTCCGCGGCCGCCTTGTTGCACTCGGTGTCGAGCCAGGCCTTCTGGTCGTCCTGCGAGGGGTAGCCCTCGGGGAACTTCGTCTTGAGGTCGAGGGTCGAGATGATCTCGTAGGAGTGCGGCTTCGTGCACTCGATCGGATCGCCGACACCCTTGCCGAGCAGCGCCAGGCAGGTGCCCGGCTCGAAGACCAGCGACTGGTCCTGGTCCTTCGCCGGCCCGGTCGTCGGCAGGAGCCTGCCGCCGGGGCCCGCCCACTGCAGGCCGCACCGCAACTGGCGGTCGCCGTCTTCCCACTGCGACGGCGTCGGGCGCAGCAGGTTCGTCGTGAGCTTGCCGTACGGGTCGAGCTTGTGGCCGAGGTACGGCTTCACGTCCGACGTGCACTTCTGCTGCGCGATCTGCTGCCACTGCTCCAGCGCCGGCTCCGGCGCGCCCTCCGGGAACTGGGGGCCGATGTCGACGAGCGTGGTCACCTCGAACAGGTGCGGCTGGGTGCAGGCCACCTTGCGCGCGTCGCTCGCGTCCGGGTTGCCCCAGTTCAGGCAGCTGCCGGGGGGCGAGTGGAACGCCTCTTCGGCGGCGGCGGACAGCCTGCCGGCGCCACCGCCGGCCCCGCCGGTGATGCCGTCGCTCCAAGAGAACACGACGCTGAGCGCCAGCGCGACGAGCGCGCCCGCGAAGATCCCGCCCATCACGACGCGGGTGCGTAACGTCTGTGTGGCAGTGGGGAACCGATCGGCGGTGGGAGACATCGCAGTCCATGATGCCTGCGCCGCGCATGACGTGCGCGGTCTGGGTGGTTAGGGTGGTCACGGTTTCGCGGTGGCCGGTGATTACGGAGCGCACATGACGCAGGACAACAATACTGGGGACCAGCCGCCCCCCGAGCCGCCGAAGCGCGGTTCGATGAGGTTCCAGGACTCGGCGAACACTCGTCCCCGGCAACCGTCGGTCGCCGAGCAGCGGGCGCGTCAGCAGGCGCTCGCCCAGGAGGAACGCGACGAGGAACTGGCCCGCCAGGCCGACGCCAAGGCGGCCACCCGGCGCAAGATCCTGATCGGCAGCGGCGTCACGGTCGGGCTCGTCGGCCTCGTCGCGACGTTCTACACGGTCGCGAAGCCGAACAACGTCGAGGCCGTCTGCACCGACGCCGGCGGCATCGTCCAGAACGACGACAACTGCGACGAGAACTACGTGACCAGCCACGGCGGCTACCACAGCGGTGGCTTCCTGTTCCTGCCGATCGGTGGTGGCGGCTACAACAGCTACCGCTACAACTACGGCGGAACCGGCGTCATCGGGCAGCGCGTGTCCGGTGGCTCCTACGACGCGCCGTCGTCGCGCACCAACGTCAACACGAAGTCCGGCAAGTCCGTCCAGCGTGGCGGGTTCGGCATCAGCGGCAAGAGCGGCAGCACCGGCGGGACCGGCGGCAGCGGCAAGAGCGGGGGATCGTAGGTGTACCGGGACCGGCGTGAGCCGCGGCGAGACTGGCAGCGGATCGTCGAGGAGCAGGGACTCGTCTACGGCACGCCGGCCCGTGACAGCAGCGGCCGGGTGCGGCCGTACTGGGACGAGTCGGTGCACTACGTCTTCGACATGGACGAGGTGCTCTCGCTCGAGGCCGACGTCGAGCTGCTCCATTCGATGTGCCTCGAAGCCGTCGACAACGTCGTGACCACCGAGGGCTACCAGCGGTTCGGCATCCCCGAGTGGGTCTGGCCGCACATCGCCGAGTCGTGGAAGCGGCAGGACCCGCACGTCTACGGCCGGTTCGACCTGCGCTACGACGGCAAGTCGCCGGCGAAGCTGCTGGAGTACAACGCGGACACGCCGACCACGCTGCTGGAGGCGTCGCTGCTGCAGTGGCACTGGAAGACCGACGTCTTCCCGGACGACGACCAGTGGAACTCGATCCACGAGAAGCTCGTCGAGCGCTGGGGACAGCTGCAGGACAAGCTGCCGTCGAACGAGCTGCACTTCACCTGGTCGGCGGCCGACCCGAGCGGCGAGGACAACGTCACCACGGCGTACCTGCAGGAGACCGCGGCCGAGGCCGGGCTCGACACGGTGGGGCTGGCGATCGAGGAGATCGGCTGGGACCCGGTGCTCAAGCGGTTCGTCGACCTCGAAGAGCGGCAGATGGCGACCGTGCTGAAGCTGTACCCGTGGGAGTGGGTGGTCGACGAGGAGTTCGGCCGCCACGCCGTCGAGTCGCTGCCGCGGACGCTGTGGATCGAGCCGCTGTGGAAGATGATCCTCTCCAACAAGACGCTGCTGGCGATCCTGTGGGAGAACTACCCGGGCCACCCGAACCTGCTGCCCGCGTTCGCCGACGACCCCGGCCTGCTCACCGAGTACGTCCGCAAGCCGAAGCTGGGCCGTGAAGGCGCCAACGTCCAGATCGTCGCCACCGGCTACGAAACCCAGACCGACGGCGTCTACGGCGCCGAAGGCTTCGTCTACCAGGCGTTCGACCCGCTGCCCGAGTTCGACGGCTACCGGCCGGCGCTCGGCGCGTGGATCGTCGGCGACAGCGCCGCGGGACTGGGCATCCGCGAGACCGGCGGACTGGTCACCGACGACGGTGCCGCATTCGTCCCCCACCGCATTCCCGAGTCGTGATACAACACCTGCGCTGATCAGCTCTTTCCACCTGGGAGAAACTCGTGACCACGACCCTTGCGCTGTCCGACACGTTCGGCTCCGACCTCGTGCGGGGGATCGGCGCGATCCTGCTGTACGGCGTCATCGGCCTGCTGCTGATGTTCGCCGGCTTCTACGCGATCGACTGGACCACGCCCGGCAAGCTGTCGAAGCTGGTGCACGCGGGCCTGCCGAACGCCGTGATCGTGACCGCGTCCGGGCTGCTCGCGATGTCGTTCATCGTCGTCGTGGCGATCTTCAACTCGGCGAGCGACCTCACCGAGGGCCTGATCACGTCGCTGGTCTACGGCCTGCTCGGGATCATCGTCCAGGTCGTCGCGGTCCGGCTGCTGGAGTGGGCGACCCGCATCGACGTGGCGTCGACCATCGAGAGCGAGGAGTTCGCCCCGGTGAGCATCGTCGTCGCGGCCGCGCACATCGGCCTGGGCCTGGTCGTGGCGGTCGGCATTTCCTGACCCGCCTCCGGTCGTGAGCCGGGCCACGAGCGTGGCCCGGCTCCGCCGTTCGCACTAGCGTGGGGTTCGTGCGCCTGCTGAGGACACCGGAAGACCGGTTCACGGACCTGCCCGACTTCCCCTTCGAGCCGAAGTACGCCGAGCTCCGCGACCCGCACGGCGGCCTGATCAGAGTGGGTTACGTCGAGGCCGGGCCGGCCGACGGTCCGCCGGTGCTGTTGCTGCACGGCGAGCCCAGCTGGTCTTTCCTCTATCGCAAGATGCTGCCGGTGCTGGCCTCGGCCGGCCTGCGCGCGATCGCGCCGGACCTGGTCGGCTTCGGCCGGTCCGACAAGCCGGGCGACCTCACCGACCACACTTACGCCCGGCACGTGAACTGGATGCGCGGGTTCGCCTTCGACGCCCTCGACCTGCGGGACGTGACGCTCGTCGGCCAGGACTGGGGCGGCCTGATCGGGCTGCGGATGGTCGCGGAGAACCCTTCGCGCTTCGCGCGGGTCGTCGCGTCCAACACCGGCCTGCCGAGCGGCGACCACGACATGCCGGCCGTGTGGCACAAGTTCCGCGAAGCCATCGAGAACGCTCAGGTGCTGGACGTCGCACGGAGCGTCCAGGCCGGCTGCCGTTCCACGCTGTCGGACGCGGAGCGGGCGGCGTACGACGCGCCGTTCCCGAACGAGATGTACAAGGCCGGGCCGCGGGCGATGCCCGGACTGGTGCCGTACCGGCCCGACAACCCGGCGACGGAGGCCAACCGCGCGGCCTGGAAGACGCTGAGCGAGCTGGACCTGCCGTTCCTGGTCGCGTTCTCCGACGGCGACCCCATCACGGGTGGCCTGGCCCCGATCCTGCAGCGCTCGATGAAGGGTGCGCAGGGGCTCGAGCACCCGGTGATCGCGGGCGCGGGCCACTTCCTCCAGGAGGACGCGGGCGAGGAGCTGGCCGAGCACGTGGCGAGGTTCGTCCGGGGCTGAGCAGGCTGTGGACAACCCGGCTCATGCGCCCCAATGTGGCGTTGGGTGCGCTGGACGCACCCAACGCCACATTGGGGCGTTTGGGGTCAGGCCAGCGCGGCGTGCGTCGCCGCCAGGGAGTCCACCAGGATGTCCAAGCCTTCCTGGGCCTCCTCCGCCGTCAACGTCATCGGGGGCCCCAGCCGCAGGACGTTGCCGTGCAGGCCGCCCTTCCCGATCAGCAAGCCCCGCTTCTTCGTCTCCTCCAGCATCCGGGCCGCCGCGGCCACGTGCGGCTCCGTCGTGCCCGGCTTGATCAGCTCGATGCCGATCATCAGCCCCTTGCCCCGCACCTCGGCGACGATCGGCGACCCGGCGGCCCGCAGGCCCGAAATCAGCTGCGAACCCCGCGCGGCGCAGTTCGCCTGGAGGTCGTGGTCCTTGATGTAGTCCAGCACCGCCGTCGCGCCGGCCATCGAGACCGGGTTGCCGCCGAACGTCGAGAACGACTGGGCCTGGAAGCAGTCCAGCACGTCACCTCGGGCCACCACGCCGCCCACCGCGAGGCCGTTGCCCAAGCCCTTCGCGAACGTCATCAGGTCCGGCGTCACGCCGTGCGCCTCGATGCCCCAGAAGTGCTCGCCCGTGCGGCCCCAGCCCGTCTGGACCTCGTCGGAGATGAACAGCACCCCGTACGAATCCAGCACCTCCTTCATGGCGCGGAACAGGCCGTCCGGCGGCAGGCTGAACCCGCCGACGCCCTGGATCGGCTCGGCGATCAGGCAGGCGACGTCGCCCGAGGTCGCCGTGTTCAGCACGTCCACCAGGTCCGCGACGCACGCGTCGATGTAGGCCGCGTCCGAAAGGTCCCGGAACGGGCTTCGGTAGCGGTACCCGCCGTGGACGTAGTCGACCTTGACCGGGCTCAGCGCCGACGCCGACCAGCCGCGGTTGCCGGTGATCGCGACCGTTCCGAACGAGCGCCCGTGGTAGGAGTTCCGCATCGCCAGCACCTGGTTGCTGCGCCGGTACTGCGTCGCGAGCATCAACGCCGTGTCGTTGGCTTCGCTGCCGGAGTTCGTGAAGAACACCTTCGCGTCCGGGATCCCGGACAGCTTCGCGATCCGCTCGGCCAGCTCGACCTGCGACCGGATCAGGTACAGCGTCGAGGTGTGCAGGATGCCGGTGTCGAGCTGCTTGCGGATCGCGTCACCGATCTCGGCGACGTCGTAGCCCATCGAGTTCGTCAGCACCCCCGCGAAGAAGTCGAGGTAGGTGCGGCCCTGCGAGTCCGTCATCCGCCGGTCGTGCGCGTGGACGATCTCGATCGGCTCCTCGTAGAGCAGCGACATCCAGCTCGGCATGACGGCGCGGTGGCGGGCCAGCAGCTCGTCGGTCATCTCACAGGCCTCCTCTAGGTCTGCAAGGAGTATGGGGAGGCCGTGAACAGCGCTTCAACGATCAGACTGTCGGGACAACCGAGTACGGGCGCACAGTCTGTACGGACTACCCTCTGTCTTCGTGATTGACCCCAGGACTCTGCGCGATGACCCGGAAGCCGTGCGCGCGTCGCAGCGCGCCCGTGGCGAAGACGAGGGAGTGGTCGACAAGCTGCTCTCCCTCGACAGCCGGCGCCGGTCTTCGATCGCGGCCGCCGACAAGCTGCGCAACGAGCAGAAGCTCCTGGGCAAGCAGATCCCGAAGGCGCCGCCGGAGGAGAAGCAGCGGCTGCTGGCCACGGCCAAGGAGCTCTCCGCGCAGGTCAAGGCCGCCGAGGTGGAGCAGACCACCGCGTCGGAGGAGTTCGACCAGCTCTACCGCACCTTGCCGAACCTCGTCCACCCGGACGCGCCGATCGGCGGTGAGGCCGACTTCGCCGTGGTCAAGCACGTCGGCGAGCCGACGAAGTTCGACTTCACCCCGCGCGACCACCTCGAGCTGCTCGAAAGCCTCGGCGGCGTCGACATGGAACGCGGCGCCAAGGTGTCGGGCTCGCGGTTCTACTTCCTCACCGGCGTCGGCGCGCAGCTGCAGCTCGGCCTGCTCAACATGGCCATCGCGCAGGCGCTCGAGAACGGCTTCACGCCGATGATCACGCCGTCGCTGGTGCGCCCGGAGATCATGGCCGGCACCGGCTTCCTCGGCCAGCACTCCAGCGAGATCTACCACCTCGAAGACGACGACCTCTACCTCGTCGGCACGTCGGAGGTGCCGCTCGCCGGCTTCCACGCCGACGAGATCCTCGACCTCAACGACGGCCCGAACCGCTACGCGGGCTGGTCGTCCTGCTACCGGCGCGAGGCCGGCTCGTACGGCAAGGACACCCGCGGCATCATCCGCGTCCACCAGTTCGACAAGGTCGAGATGTTCGTCTACGCCAAGCCGGCGGACGCCGAGGCGGAGCACGCCCGGTTGCTCGGCTGGGAAGAGCAGATGCTGGCGAAGATCGAGGTGCCCTACCGGGTGATCGACACCGCGACCGGCGACCTCGGCACGTCCGCGCACCGCAAGTTCGACTGCGAGGCGTGGATCCCGACGCAGGACACCTACCGCGAGCTGACCTCGACGTCCAACTGCACGACGTTCCAGGCCCGCCGCCTCTCGGTCCGCTACCGCGACGACAACGGCAAGCCGCAGATCGCCGCGACGCTCAACGGCACGCTGGCCACCACCCGGTGGATCGTCGCGATCGTCGAGAACCACCAGCAGGAGGACGGCTCCGTCCGCGTGCCCGAGGCGCTGCGCCCGTTCGTCGGCGGCAAGGAAGTCCTCACCCCGCGCTGATTTGCGGTTGTGCCGGGTGCGCACCCGTTCGGCCCAGTAGGGTGCGGGCCGAACGGGAGGACTCATGCGGATGAAGTGGCGGGCCGCGGCGGCGGTGGCGGCCGCGGTCGTGGTGGCCGGCTGCACGGTGACGGTCGGCGGTTCGGCGTCACCGGTGCCGGGCCAGGGGCCGGTGACGAAGGCCGTCGACACCTGCGCGTTGCTGAGCCCGGACCAGGTCGACGCCCTCGGCTACGAGAGCCCGGGGAAGCCGGTGAAGGAGAACAAGGAGCGGCTCCAGCCGCCGATGTGCCTCTGGAACTCGAAGGACGGCGTCGAACCGACCGCCGTGCTCAACGTCGGCCTGGCCACGGACATGAACTTCGACGAGTACCTCTCCGGCGCCGTCGCGAAGTCCTCGCCGCAGCAGATCGGCGGGTTCAGCTGGACGCAGTACGCCTCGATCGTGCCCGACGACTGCACGTTCTACGCCGTGCTGGGGAACAAGTCCTTCGCCTACGTCGGCGTTTCCACCGCGAACCCGGACAAGTCGTGCGAGCTGGCCAAGGCGGCGATCCCGCAGGCCGCCGCGCACCTGCCCGGCGGGCAGGACGCGCCGCCGATCACCCCGACGGGCCCGGCGAAGGCCGAGCCGGGCGGGCCGCTGCTCTCGGCCGACCCGTGCGCGATGCTGAAGCCCGAGCAGGTCGCGCAGCTGCCCAACATCAAGCCCGAAGGCGAGAAGGACAACTCGTCTTCGGTGCCGAACGCGTCCTACTGCCTGTGGGACGACACCGACGGCGACGGAGGCCAGAAGGCGTTCGAGGTCTGGTTCGGCCCCAGCACGCCGGTGGGTGAGTGGCCGGGCGCGAAGGGCGTCCAGCCGACCGAAACCGTCGACGTCGGTGGCAAGAAGTGGGGCCTGTTCCCGAACCTGGGCGGCCTGCGGGTGACCTGCGGTGCGACGCTGGCGATCACCGACACGTCGTCGGTGCAGGTGGTCAGCGGGTTCATCGGCGACGACAACAAGACCTGTGACCTGGTCAAGCAGGGCCTGCCGCTGGTGACCGCGAACCTGCCGGGCTGAGTCTCAGGCGGAGACCTGGTCCGCGATGTGGCGCGCGATCTCCAGCGCGCTCGTCGCGGCCGGTGACGGCGCGTTGAGGACGTGCACCTGGTCGCGCGCGGTCTCGATGAGGAAGTCGTCGACGAGCGAGCCGTCGCGGCGCATCGCCTGGGCGCGCACGCCGGAGCCGTGGCGCACGATGTCGTCCTCGGTGACGGCCGGGACGAGCCGCGCGAGGCTCGCGGCGAACCGCTTCTTCGAGAACGAGCGCCGCACCTCGTCGAGCCCGGTCGGGAACGCGTACTTGCGCGCGAGCCGCCAGACGCCGGGGAAGGCCGCCACCTCGGCGACGTCCTTCGCGGAGAAGTCGCCCCAGCGGTAGCCCTCGCGGCGCAGCGCGAGCACGGCGTTCGGGCCGGCGTGCACGCTGCCGTCGAGCATCCGCGTGAGGTGGACGCCGAGGAACGGCAGCGTCGGGTCCGGCACGGGGTAGATCAGGCCCTTGACCAGGTGCCGTCGATCCGGCTTGAGCTCGTAGTACTCGCCGCGGAACGGCACGATCTTCGCGGACGGCGTCAGCCCGGCCAGCCGCGCGACGCGGTCGGAGTGCAGGCCGGCGCAGTTGACGAGCGCGTCGGCGACGACGACGTCGTTGCCGGTGGCCACCTCGACACCGCCGTCGCTCCCGGCGCGGATGGCCAGCGCGGGACTGTTCAGCCGGAGGTCGACCCCGGCTTCGTCGAGCAGCCGGACCAGCGCCTGGCAGACACCGGGGAAGTCGATGATCCCGGTCGACTCGACGCGCAGCGCGGCGACGCAGGCGACCTCGGGCTCGTACTCGCGGGCTTCCTCGGGCGAGATCTTCTTCGCCGGCACCCCGTTCGCCTCGGCCCGCTCGGCGAGGGTGTTCAGCGCCGGGATCTCCTTCTCGTCGGTGGCGACGACGAGCTTCCCGCACACCTCGACCGGCACGCCGTACTGGCGCGCGAAATCGACGATGGACCGGTTGCCGGCGACGGACATCCGCGCCTTGAAGGAGCCGGGCTTGTAGTAGAGCCCGGCGTGGACGACGTTCGAGTTGTGCCCGGTCTGGTGCGCCGCCCAGCGCGGCTCCTTCTCCAGCACGGTGACGTCCAGCCCGCGCCTGGTCAGCTCCCAGGCCACGGCCAGACCGACGATCCCGCCCCCGACGACCACCACGTTGCGCACGATCGACCAGGCTACGCGAGTGCTCTCCGGTGGCCTTCCTGGCGTTACCTAACCGTCGTCAGGTATGGTACCTAACCGATGTCAGGTAAGCGATTGACGCGAGAGGCGCGGCGCGAGCGAATCCTCGCCGCGGCCGGCGAGGTGTTCGCTTCGGTGGGCTACGACGCGGCCGGGATGCGCGAAGTCGCCGCGGCCGCCGGGATCAGCACGCCGGTGCTCTACGACCACTTCCCGGCGAAGGCGGAGCTGTACGCGGCGCTGCTGGAGTCCGAAGTGGACGGATTACTGGCCGGCTGGGGCTCGCTCCCGCCGTCGGACGATCCGGAGGTGTTGCTGCGCAGCCGCGTGTCGGCGATCTTCGCGTGGATCGAGACGCACGAGCGCGGCTGGCGGATGATCTTCGCGGAGGCGCCGTCGGATCCGGCGGTCGCGTCGGTGCACCGCGCGGGCCAGGCGAGGGCGACCGCGAACCTGACCGAGCTGTTCCGCGGCATCCCGCGCCTGGACCTGACCGCGCGCATCCCGCGCGAGCTGGCCGACGAGGTCCTCGCGGACGCGAGCAAGAGCGCGCTCAACGCGATCGCGACGTGGTGGTGGCGCCACCGCGAAGTGCCACGCGACGAAGTCGTCGCGCTGACGGTCGACCTGCTGTGGCGCGGGCTGGCCACGCTGATCAAGGGGGAACGATGAGCACGGAGACCTACCGCCGCGCGGCCGAAACCGGCGACGTGGACCTGGCGATGACGGCGTTCGCGCCGGACGCGGTGCTGCATTCGCCGCTCACCTCGCGGGTGCGCTTCACCGGGCACGCGCAACTGCGGCCGCTGATCGAGGTGGCGTACGCGCACTTGTCGGAGATCCGCTTCCACACGGACGTCGGCGACGAGCGGACCCGGGTGGTGGTCTACACCGCCCGGGTCGGCGGCGAGGACATCGAAGAGGCGACGGTCGTGCGGCTGAACGACGACGGCCTGATCGCGGAGGCGACGTTGTTCGTGCGGACGTTGCCGGCGCTGGTGGCGTTGATGGACCGGTTCGGCCCGGACATCGCCCGGCGGAACGGCCGCCCGGTCGTCGCACGGCTGTTGAGCGTGCTGGCGAAGCCGCTGCTGGCGATGGTGCGGTCGGGGGACCGGCACGCGGTCCCGTTGACGGCTCCCCGGGAACTCGAGTCCCTCAGTCCGCCAATCCCACAGTGGTCAGCGCTTTCTGGGCGTTCATGCCCAGCCCGGCCCCGTAAGCCCGCTCGAAACCGGCCATCCCCAACGACTCCAGCGCCGTCCCCCGCACCGAAGAGGAGTCCGGGTCACCGCTGATCGCCGTCCCCCGCACCCCGGCCGCCGCGCCCAGCAGCATCGCCGCCTGCTCCGGAGAAGCCGCCGCGCCCGCGAGGCCCTCCAAGGCGAACGCCACGACGTCACCCGCGTGCCACCGGCGGCCCATGAGCAACGCCTCCCGGTGCAGCTGGGCCGCCTCGGCCGGCCGGCCTTCCGCAACAGCCAGCCAGCCCAGCGAGATCATCGCCGCCGCGCGGACCGACTCCGCCGCGAACGAGCCGCCCGCGCACTCCGTCAGCGCGCGTTCGTTCAACGAACGGGCCGTGACCAGGTCGCCTTCGTACCGGGCCAGGTTCGCCAGCCCGATGTACGCCGCCGCGCGGGATTCCGGCATGCCCGTACGGCGGGCCGTCGCCACTGCGCGTTCGTAGTCCGCCCCGGCGCCCGCGTGGTCGCCCTGCAGGAGCCGCGTCCAAGCGCGGCGGCCGATCAGGTCCGCGGCGTCGTCCGTCGCGCCGATCTCGTGCATCAGGCCGAGTGCCTCGTCCATCAGCGGCAGCGCGGCGTCGTAGTCGCCGCGCCACGTCAGCAGCTGCGAAAGGTGGTCGAGCGCCATCGACAGGCCCCACCGCTCGCCCAGCGCGCGGAACTGTGCCGCGCCTTCGCGCAGGCCTTCCTCGGCGCCGGCCAGGTCGCCCGTCATCATCGCCCGCAGGCCCATGCCCGTCGGGATCAGCGCCCAGCCCCACGCATCGCCGTGCGTCAGCAGACCTTCGCTGCGGCCGGCCAGCTCCGCGTCGTCACCGGGCGGGCCGACGACCACGCCCAGGAGCATCACCAGCATCGGGTTGCGGGGCGTCCAGTCGCCGTCCGTCGCGTACCGCCGGACCAGCGGCAGGTACTGCTCGAGCGACTCGTGCGGCTGCCCGGCCATCGCCCCGAGCACGCAGGCCAGGAACTCTTCGACGTACTGCTCGCGCACCTCCGGCGAGCACCGCGAAACCACGGCCAGCGACAGCCCGGCGCCCTCGAACCGCCGTCCGCGCATCCACCAGTACATCGCCAGCAGCGGCACCAGCCGCAGCGCCAGCACGACGTCGTTGCCGGTCGCCCAGCGCAACGCGGCCAGGAGGTTGTCGTAGTCGGCGTCGATCCGCTCGAGCCACTCCAGCTGCGCCGCCGTCCGCAGCATCGGATCGGCTTCTTCGGCGAACCGCAGGAAGTACTCCGCGTGGGCGCGGTGGAACGCCTCGGCCTCACCCGCTTCGGCGAGCTTCTCCGCGCCGAACGCGCGGATCGTCTCCAGCATCCGGAACCGCCCGCCGGCCGCTTCGACCAGTGACTTGTCCGCCAGTTCCGGCAGCAGGTCGGAGTCCGCGCCGCAGACCTCGGCGGCGGCCGCCGCGGTCGCGCCCCCGGGGAACACCGTCAGCCGCCGCGCCAGCTCGCGCTCGTCGTCGCCGAGCAGGTCCCAGCTCCACTCGACGACGCCGCGCAGCGAGCGGTGCCGGGCCTCGGCCGTCCGGCTGCCGCGGGCGAGCAGCCGGAACCGGTCGTCGAGCCGGGTCGCGATCTCGCCGAGGCCCAGGGTCCGGACGCGCGCCGCGGC
>Ga0070668_100001130_pt1 | contig 18758 bp, 23 predicted proteins | sample KBSS43metaG_FD_64661 | JGI IMG/M metagenome (GOLD analysis project Ga0070668, IMG submission 64661) | Switchgrass rhizosphere microbial communities from Kellogg Biological Station, Michigan, USA - KBS S4-3 metaG | ecosystem: Host-associated > Plants > Roots > Rhizosphere > Soil ... | reverse complement strand
TGCTTGTCCATGTTGGCCTTGATCTTGTGCATCGGCACGTGGCCGGGCCCCTCGATCATCACCTGCACGCCGTGCTTCCAGGCCACCCGGGTCAGCTCGCCCAGGGTCTCCAGCTCGGCGAACTGGGCCGCGTCGTTGGCGTCCGCGATGCAGCCCGGACGCAGGCCGTCGCCCAGCGAGAACGAGACGTCATAGGCGCGCATGATCTGGCAGATGTCCTCGAAGTGGTCGTAGAGGAAGTTCTCCCGGTGGTGGGCCAGGCACCATTTCGCCAGGATCGAGCCGCCTCTGGAGACGATGCCAGTGACCCGCCTGGCGGTGAGCGGCACATAGGCCAGCCGCACGCCGGCGTGGATGGTGAAGTAGTCCACCCCCTGCTCGGCCTGCTCGACCAGGGTGTCGCGGAACACCTCCCAGGTCAGGTCCTCGGCGATGCCGCCGACCTTCTCCAGCGCCTGGTAGATCGGCACCGTGCCGATCGGCACGGGGCTGTTGCGGACGATCCAGTCGCGGATGTTGTGGATGTTGCGGCCGGTGGACAGGTCCATGACGGTGTCCGCGCCCCAGCGGATCGCCCAGACCATCTTGTCCACCTCCTCGGCGACGGTGGAGAGCACCGCCGAGTTGCCGATGTTGGCGTTGATCTTGACCAGGAAGTTGCGGCCGATCGCCATCGGCTCCAGCTCGGTGTGGTTGATGTTGGCCGGGATGATCGCCCGGCCGCGCGCCACCTCGTCCCGCACGAACTCCGGCGTGTAGAGGTCCGGGATGGAGGCGCCGAAATCCTCGCCGTCGCGGATGAAGGGCTCGCCGGCCTGCCGGCGCAGGTTCTCGCGGATGGCCACATATTCCATCTCCGGCGTGACGATCCCCCGCCGGGCGTAGTCGAGCTGAGTGACCGCCGCCCCGGCTCTGGCGCGGTAGACCCGGCGCGGCTGGTCGAAGCGCGGCGCCAGGTGTTCGCCCTTGGCGAAGCCGTTGTCCTCCGGCTTCACCTCGCGCGGGTCCGTCACGATCTCCACGTCGCCGCGGGAGACCACCCAGGGCTCGCGGGTGCGGGCCAGGCCCTTGTTGATGTCGATGGACGCGGTCGGGTCGGTGTAGGGCCCAGACGGGTCATAGAGCGTCAGCGGCGGCTCGCCGGCGCTCGGATGGGTCGCCACCTCGCGGAACGGCACGCGGATGTCGGGCCACAGGACGCCGGCCGCAAAGACCTTGCGCGAGCCGGGGCGCTCGCCGGTCGGGATGGCGCCGGAGGCGGAATCGACAGGGCTCTGGATGTTCATCGGCGCAGGCTCCATGGCGACGCCGGATCGCGACGACGAGGGCGGATGCCGGCTGGAGAACGCGCCGATCCTTCCCTTCGCCGGCATGACCCGGATCAGGTTCGACGGGTCGCGGGCTCACCCGCCTCTCAGCCGCCCAAGCGCGGCCCCCCGAGGATGGAGGACCGTAGCGCGTTCGTCGGGAGCGCGCACCCCTTTCCCTCGGATGGGCGAGCTACGGCATTCACCCATCGCGCGACGCCGGCGCGCACCATAGGGGGACGGGAGCATCAATCCCCCATTCCGCTCTGCAGCAACCTTGGCTGTCCTCGAGCTTTGGCGCTGGCTTGCGGCCCGGCGGCTTGCGGGCGACGGCTCTGCCGAGCAGCCAATGCGTCGACACGATACATATTCCCCTTTGTACTGATGCGGCTAAGCTCGGGAATTACAATGCGCCCTTCTTCCCGTGGCGTAGCTGCGGCGGCGTGCCCACCGCGCTCTCCGGCGCAGTCGGCCCGGCCAGGAAGTTCCTATTTTGTTCTTGCCATCCCGCCCCCCTCGAAATATCCTCGGGGGCGCGGCGCACGGTTGCGCCGCCGCGGCGGGGTATACCGGTATGCCGGTATACCCCCGCACCGCTACCGGATCGTCGCAAGATATTGATTCAATGAATGTTAAAGCGGGCGCGAGGGGGGTGAACCACCCTTGGAAATGCGACCCTCTCCGCTCAGCAGCCGCAGCCGGTTCATACGGGCCGCGCCCGGGACCCGCAGGAAATCGCGTAGGCCCTATCTACGGCGCCGTTTCGCCGGATTCCTGCGCGACTTCAGGAATCGACGGGACGTTCAGACAGAAGCCCAGGAGACGCGCCATGACCTATGCAACCACACTCGCGACGGCGGCGTTCGCCGTCGGCCTCGCCGGTTCCGCCGCGGCGGCCGACGCCTGCTTCCGCACCAACGACATGCGCAACCACACCATCGTCGACGACCACACCCTCTATGTCGCGGTGGGAAACAAGGAGGTGTGGCGCCTGGAGATGAAGGGAAGCTGCCTGGCCGGCGTCACCTCGACCGATCCGCTGGTGATCAAGACCACCGCCAGCACGGGCATGGTCTGCAAGGCCCTCGACCTCGACCTGTCGGTGAAGCACGGCGGAGCCCACGGCATCGCCTCGCCGTGCATCGTCGACAAGGTCGTCAAGCTGACCCCCGCGGAAACCGCCGCCATTCCCAAGAACCTGAAGCCCTGAGGCTTCGGCCGGCGCGCGCGGAGCGCGGCGGGAGAACCCCGTCGCGGACCTGCGCGCCCGCGTGCTAGGCAGGCGCCATGCGACCGCCCTGCCCGACCGCCGCGCCCGCCCCCCCGCCCCCGAGCGGAGGACGCCGCGCATGCGCCTGACCCTCGGCCTGCTCGGGGGCGCGAGCCCGGCGGCGACGCTGAACTTCCTCGAGAGGCTGCAGTCCTATACGCCCGCCAAGTCCGACGCCGACCACATCCGGGTGATCGCCGACATCAACCCGGGCGTGCCGGACAGCAACACCCCGGGCGCCGGCGCCGGCCCGCTGCTGGCCGAGATGGCCGGCGCGCTGCGGGGGGCGGGCGCCGACGTCCTGGCCATGGTCAGCAACGCCGCCCATGCGCACGCCGACCTGATCCAGCGCGCCTCGCGCCTGCCGCTCATCGACATGATCGGCGCCGCCGCCGCCGCGGCCCGCGCCTCCGGCGTCCGGCGCGTGGGGGTGCTGGGCGCCAAGGCCTCCTTGCGCCTCTATCGCGAATACCTGGCCGCCCAGGCCATGGGCATGGTCAACCTGCAGGGCGACCCGCAGGTCGATTTCCTGACCCTGCTGCAGCGGATCCGCGGCGGCGACCTGGGCGCGGAGGTGCAGTCCGCGATGGCGGCGCTGGCCGCCGAACTGGTGGCGGACGGCGCCGAGGTGGTGATCGCCGGCAGCGCCAGCCTCTCCCTGGTCCTGCGCCCGGAAGAGGTGCGCGTGGAGCTGATCGACCCGGCCGATCACCTGGCCCGCCGCTGCGTGGCGGTCTGCCTGGGGGCCGAGCCCGCGCCGCAGGCGCCCGCCTAGCTCACAGCCGCGCGGTCCTGAACGTATCGCAGCTGGCCGGGTCGCCGGAGTCCACGCCGGTGCGGAACCAGCGCATGCGCTGGGCGCTGGTGCCGTGGGTGAAGGCGTCGGGGACCACGCGGCCCTGGGTCTGCTTCTGCAGAGTGTCGTCGCCCACCGCCGAGGCGGCGCGCAGGCCGTCCTCGACGTCCTTGGGATCGAGCGCCACCTCGCCACCGGAGACCTCCTTCGCGTGCGCGGCCCAGACGCCGGCGTAACAGTCGGCCTGCAACTCCAGCCGCACCGACCCGGACTCGGCGCCGCGCGCGCCCATGCGTTCGGCCTTGTCGGTCTCTCCGGTCAGGTTCTGCACATGGTGGCCGATCTCGTGGGCGATGACATAGGCTTTCGCCGCATCGCCGCCCGCGCCGAAGCGGCTGGCGAGCTCATCCCAGAACGACAGGTCCAGATAGACCCGCTGGTCCTGCGGGCAATAGAACGGCCCCATGGCCGCCTGGCCGGTCCCGCAGCCGGTGCCGGTGGCCTGGTCGTAGAGCACCACCCTCGGCGGGGCGTAGCGCTGGCCCTGCTGCTGGAAGATCTGCGTCCAGACGTCGTCCACCGAGGTCGACACCACGTCGACGAACTTGCCGGCCTCGTCGGTGGGCGCGCCCTCGACGCCGGCCTGCTGCTGTTGCGGGGCCACCGAATTGACCGTGCTGAGGGTGGTGGACGGATCGATCCCGAACACGAAGTAGCCGATCAGCGCCAGGATCACGCCGCCGGCGCCGATGCCGCCTACAGCGCCGCCGCTAAGGCCGCGGCGGTCCTCGATGTTTCCCGATCGCCGTCCGCCGAGCCAGCGCATGATCCGTATCTCCCAGGGTGCAGGAACAGCTTAACGCGAAGCCTGGCCGCACGCTCCGTCAATCAGCGTCGGTTCTCCGCCGCCGCCTTCACCCGTGCGTTGGAGGCGGCCAGGCGATCGTCCGGGATCGTGGCGTAGCTGCGCGGGACGACCGGGGCCCGGTCGAGGGCCTCATAGTCGACGGGCGGACGATTCCCCGGCGAGTTGCGCTGGGCCTGGAGGGCGCTGATCGAACGCTCCGCCTGCGCGCGGGCCTCCATCGCCATCAGCTCGTTGCTCAGGGCCACGTCCCGCTGGCGGATGTTGGCGATCGCCGCTTCCAGCTGCTGGGTGCGCACCATGGTGTCGAAGTCCTGCGCGCGGGCGCCAGGCGCGAGGGCGAGCAGGATGGCGATCACGGCGGCGCGCATGGCGGTCTCCTTCCCCAGGGCAACGCGTGATGGCCGCGGAGGGGTCCGTGTGTTCAGGGGCGCGACACCGAAAACCGCACCAGCTCGTCCTTGGGCGCGGGCCAGTCCGGACTGAGTTCGGACGCCTTCAGATAGTCGAAGTAGGCCTTCCTGACGTCGCCCACGCCCTCGTGCGCCAGGGCTCGGTTGAAGTAGGCCTTCTCCAGTTCGTCGGCCCCGAGCTCGATGCCCTTGTCGAGGTCCTGCAAGCTCTCCGCGAAGCGGCGCAGGCCGATGTTTGCGGCGCCGCGGTTCACATAGGCCTCGCCCATCTTGTTCTGCAGCTTCACCGCCACGTCGAAGTCGCGCTTGGCGTCCTCGTAGCTGAGCCGGCGCATCCTCATGACGCCGCGGTTGACGAAGGTCCCGGCCCGGTCATGCGCATTGAGGAGTTCGTAGTCGAGGGCGTCGTTGCAGAGCGCCTCGAACCTGAGGTCGGATTCGCCCACCACCGCGGCGCGCGAGCAGGCGTTGGCGAAATCGCCGCCGAGCACGGTGACGGCGGCCTGCGCCGCGCCGGCGCCGGCCCAGATGAGGATGGCTAGGGATGCGGCTGATCGAAACATGGCCCGGCTCCTGCGCCGGACGCCGGTGACCCATGGATGACGCGCCACGGCCACGGCCGACCCGGCATGGGCGAAGCCTCCTCCCGGACCGGCGATCTGTCAACGCGACCGCTCAGGTTGAGCGGAAGCGCCGCGTCTCGTGAAGGACGATGTAGACCCCGCTGGCCGCCACGATCAGGGCGCCGGCGATGGTCGCCGGCCGCGGCAGCTCGCCCCAGATCAGAAGGCCGATCAGGCTCGCCCACAGCAGCTGGGTGTAGTCGAAGGGCGCCACCAGCCCCACCGGCGCCACCCGCAGCGACTCGGTGAGCAGCAGTTGGCCGATCCCGCCGACCAGGCCCATCAGGATCAGCAACCCCAGGGTGGACGGGGCGGGCGTCACCCAGTGGAACGGCAGGCCGGCCAGGCCCAGGACGCAGCCGCTCAGGGTGAAGTAGAAGGCGATCGCCGCGCCTGGCTCGGTGCGGCCCATCTCGCGCACGGTGATCATGGCGAAGGCCGCCGCGACCGCCGCCGCCAGCGCGAAGCCCGCGCCGGTCAGGTTCATGTGGCCCGGCTCCGGGCGGATCATCACCAGCACCCCCACGAAGCCCAGCAGCACCGCGCCCCAGCGGTGGCGGCCCACCGGCTCGCGCAGGATCGGCACGGAAAGGGCGGTCATGAACAGCGGGGCGGCGAAGGAGAAGGCCGTCGCCTCGGTGAGCGGCAGGTGCTGCAGGGCGGTGAAGCCGCAGGTCATGCCGGTGAGGCCCACCGCCGAGCGGGCCAGGTGACCGAGCGGCCGCCTGGTGCGCAGGACGCCGAAGCCGCAGGTGCGCCAGATGTAGAGGCAGATCGGGACGAAGGCGAAGGCGTTGCGGAAGAAGATGATCTCCAGCACCGGGACGCCCTTGGCCCCGCACCATTTCACCAGCGCCGCCAGTCCGGCCATGAAGACCACCGCGACGACACGCAGCATGACCCCGGCCAGCACCTGCGGGCGGTGCGAGACGGCGGGCTGTTCGGAGACAGGAGCAGGCGTCACGCTGGCGCTCGGAGCATCATTCGGCCTTCGGATCAAGCGCGGGCGCCGGGGCCACGACCCTGGCGCGACCTCGGGTCCCTCCTTAGGTTTGGCGCGACGCCTTGACGGAGATCGCGCCATGCCCGCCGACGCCCACGTTCCCGACGACGCCTGGAAGCACAGCGGCGTGCGGGTGATCCCGGGCGATCAGCTCGACACCAACACCGCCCAGACGCCGGGCATGAACCGGGCCGCGGCGATCAATTTCGCCCGCGTCGGGGCCCAGAAGATCTGGGCCGGCACGGTTCACATCCATGCGGGGGCCAAGACCGGGGCGCACCACCACGGCCCCCTGGAAAGCGTCATCTACGTGATCCGCGGCCGCGCCCGCATGCGCTGGGGCGAGAGCCTGGAGTTCACCGCCGAGGCGGGGCCGGGCGACTTCATCTATGTCCCGCCCTTCGTGCCGCACCAGGAGATCAACGCCAGCGATGACGAAACCCTCGAATGCGTGCTGGTGCGCAGCGACAACGAGGCGGTCGTGGTCAACCTGGACATCGCGCCGGCCGAGACGCCGCAATCCGTTGCGTGGATCGACCCCATACACAGGCGCTGACCAGCGAGCTGCGCCTTGGGAACCCGCCGCGAGGCCTTGGGTTGGACTGTCAAATCCAATCCCGGAGACGAACCATGCCACGCGGCGACAAATCCAAGTACACCGACAAGCAGGATCGCAAGGCTGAGCACATCGCCGAGGGCTACGAAGCCCGCGGCGTCTCGGAGAAGGAGGCCGAGCGGCGCGCCTGGGCCACCGTCAACAAGGACGACGGCGGCGGCAAGAAGCCTGGCGGCTCTGGTCGCGGCAAGTCCACCGGCCATCCGGCCGCGCACAAGGGCGGCGAGAAGGGCGGGCGCGCCTCGGCCGGCCGCTCGGCGGCCGAACGCTCCGCTTCCGCCAAGAAGGCTGCGGCGACCCGCAAGCGCAACGCCGAGCACCACGCCTCGCACTGAAGCGACGACCCGTCGGTTCGCCGCGGCGCAAAGCCGCAGGGCCTGCTCATCCCTAGGATGCGGGGTCCTGCGGCGTCCGGCTTCCATTGTGGGCTCCGGAGCCCAGGGACATCAGCAGGTCGGCGGAGAATCTAGCCGCTACATCTGCTGACGATTTTCAAGCTGGCCGCAACATCTAGCGGCGCCTGGCCCTTTCGGACCGAAAAGTCCGGCCCCATCCCTTCAAGCACAACGCCGGCTTCCTCCGCCGGATCAGCGGCATGGGCGCTGCATTGGCTCGCACCTCAAGTTGAACACGCTCAATGAATACCTGGAATTCGTCCTAACCTTGCAGACATGCAATCGCAAGGCAGTCTCAGGTCCAATTTAACCCCCTGAATTCAAGCCTGCGGCGATAAGTGCTCTTTGCAGACTCGCAACAAATGCCGTAACCGTAGTATCATTATGTGAGTTCCGTAGGCGGAACGTAACGGCTCCGGCAGGGAGAAAGAATTGGCTGACGTCTCGACCAAGGCGCCTGATCCTATGGACATCGCGCTCGGCGCGGCGGTTCGGATCCGCCGACGCACCATCGGCATGTCGCAAGAAGCGCTCGCCGAACAATGTGGTGTCAGCTTTCAGCAGATCCAGAAGTACGAAAACGGCGCGAACCGCATCTCGTTCTCGCGCCTGGTCCAGATCGCCCGGGCCCTGCGTTGCCGGGTCGTGGACTTGATGGATGTGCTCGACACGCCGGATCGCGAGACGACCGGCGACCTGGACCTGCTGACCCGGATGCGAACGCCTGGGGCGCTCGAACTCCTGTCCGCCTACGAGCGGATGGCGCCGGACGCCCGGAGCTCCCTGGTGGCCTTCCTGCGCGCCCTCGTCTCCCGCAGCCCGGACGGCGCGCGCAGCAAGGAAGTCCTCGCCTGATCCGGCCGGCGGAAACGACGACGGGCGCCGCCTCGGGGGAGGCGGCGCCCGCTTGGTCTGGAGCGTCTCTCTTTTTTTAGAGCGCCTTCAGGTCGACGGCGGCGATCTTGCCGCGCTCTTCCCGCTTCTCGAAACTGAGCTTCTGGCCTTCGTTCAGCCCGTTCAGGCCGGCGCGTTCGACCGCCGAAATGTGGACGAAGACATCCTTGCTGCCGTCGTCAGGTTGAATGAAGCCGAAGCCCTTCGTGGAATTGAACCACTTGACCGTACCGATGGCCATGTCGCGCTGTCTCCCTGACAAGCCGTTCCGTATGGGCTGGCGGCGCGTGCGCCGGGTCGCCCGGTAACAATCTCAGACGTCTGGGAAGCGGCTGGTTCAGTCCGCCGGGGCGGGCAAAAAGAGCACCTGCGGGCCCAAAGCACGGATTGCGGGCGAAATTTGCGCTCGGCCCGCGCCGTCGGTCAACTGCAAAGGCGGCTCAACCCTGCGCCAGCACCGCGTCGACGACGGCCTTGGCCTCGGCCCCCGACCAGTCGGCCCCGCCCGAGAGCCGGGCCTTCTCCGACCCGTCCTTGCCGTAGATGACGGTGGTGGGCACGCCCGCGGCGGGGGGCGTCAGCGCCCACGGGATGCGCGCCTTCGGATCATTGTAGAAGGCGAGCGGCGTGTGCCGGCCGATGAAGGCCTTGGCCTTGTCGAGATCGGTGGCGCCGTCCAGGCTCACCACCACCACCATCACCGGTTTCCCCTCATAGGCCTGGGCCATCCGGGCCAGGGTCGGCATCTCGGCCACGCAGGGCGCGCACCAGGTGGCCCACAGGTTCATCACCACGACCTTGCCCTTGAAGTCCGCCAGCCGCACCGGCTTGCCGCCGCCGTCGTTGAAGGCGTAGTCGGGCGCCGCTATCGCCGCCGTCGCCACGTCCAGTTTCGCCATCTCGCCCTTCGCCAGCGGCTTCAGCGCGCCCGTGGCCGCCTGGCCGGCGTTCTTCCCAGCGCCGGGGCCCGTGATGTTCTGGCTAGAGGCCTCAAGGATGATGTAGACAACCGCGGCGACGCCCGCGAGGCCGACGCCCCACAAGGACCATTTCAGAATCCCGCCCTTCGGCCCGCCTGCTGACTGATCGCTCATATGTCCGACGACTCCCGCCCCGTCCCTTCGAAACCCGCCCCCGCCCAGGCGGGCGGCCAGGCCATGTGGGGCGGACGCTTCACGGCCAAGCCGGCCGAGCTGATGCAGGCGATCAACGTCTCCATCGGCTTCGACCGCCGGCTGGCGACGCAGGACCTCGCCGGCTCCCGTGCGCACGCGGCGATGTTGCGCAACCAGGGCGTCATTTCAAGCGAGGACGAGGCGGCGATCCAGGAGGGCCTGGACGCCATCGAAGGCGAGATCGCCGCCGGCGTGTTCCCGTTCCGGGAGGAGTTCGAGGACATCCACATGAATGTGGAGGCCCGGCTGCGCGAGCTGATCGGCCCGGCGGCGGGGCGTCTGCACACTGCGCGCTCGCGCAACGACCAGGTGGCCCTCGACTTCCGCCTCTGGGTCCGCGAGGCCTGCGACCACACGGTGGGCCAGCTCAACACGCTGCTCCGGGCCCTGGTCGCCAAGGCCGAGCCGCACGCCGCCACCCTGATGCCCGGCTTCACCCACCTGCAGCCGGCCCAGCCGGTCACCTTCGGCCACCACCTGATGGCCTATGTGGAGATGTTCGGCCGCGACGCGACCCGCTTCGCCGACGCGCGCCGGCGGATGAACCAGAGCCCCCTGGGCGCCGCGGCCCTGGCCGGCTCGCCCTTCCCCATCGACCGGCACGCGACGGCGGCGGCGCTGGGCTTCGACGACCCCATGGCCAACTCCCTGGACGCGGTCTCGGCGCGCGACTTCGCCCTGGAGGCGCTGTCGGCCGGGGTGATCTGCGCCATCAACCTGTCGCGGCTGGCGGAAGAGATCGTGCTTTGGATGACGCCGCAGTTCGGCTTCGTGACCCTGACCGACGCCTTCACCACCGGCTCGTCGATCATGCCGCAGAAGAAGAACCCCGACGCCGCCGAGCTGACCCGGGCCAAGGCCGGGCGGCTGCTGGGGTCCTTCACCCAGCTCGCCATGGTCATGAAGGGCCTGCCGCTGACCTATTCGAAGGACATGCAGGAGGACAAGGTCCCGACCTTCGAGGCCTTCGACGCGCTCTCGCTGTCGCTGGCGGCGATGGCCGGCATGGTCGAGGACCTGGAGCCGAACGTCGAGCGGATGGCGGCCGCGGCCGGCGCAGGCTTTTCCACCGCCACCGACCTGGCCGACTGGCTGGTCCGCGAGCTGGGCACGCCGTTCCGCGACGCCCACCATGTCACCGGTTCGGCCGTGCGCCGGGCGGAGGCGCTGGGCTGCGACCTGCCGGGCCTCCCGCTGGCCGAGCTCCAGGCGCTGGAGCCGCGCATCACCGAGGGCGTTTACCTGGTGCTCACGCCCCAGGCCTCGGCCGCCAGCCGGACGAGCTACGGCGGCACCGCCCCCGATCAGGTCCGCGCCCAGGTGGCGCGGTGGAAGGAAATCCTCCGATGAGCCCTCGCCTTCTCCCCTTCGCGGCCCTGGCGGCCGGCCTGGCGCTGGCCGGCTGCGGCAAGATGGGCGCGCTCGAACGCCCCGGCCCGCTGTTCGGCGGTCCCAAGGCCGAGGCCGGCAAGACCGCGCCCGCGCCGCCGAGCCCGGTCAGCACCGTCGACCGCCGCGACCGCGACACCAGCACGGACCTGGCGCCGATCCGTGACGCGCCGGTGCCCGGCTCGGCCCAGAACCCGCAGTCCGGCGGCGCCGTCTCGAACCATCCCGACCCCAACGCCGGCCAATGAACCACTTCGAGCTCCAGGGGGGCGAGCTCGCCTGCGAGGGCGTGTCGCTGCCGCTCATCGCCGAGGCGGTCGGCACGCCGGTCTATGTCTATTCGTCGGCGACGCTCGAACGGCATTACCAGGTGCTACGCGACGCCCTGGTCGCCGCCGGCCTCGGCCAGCCGCTGATCGCCTTCGCGGTCAAGGCCAATTCCAATGTCGCCGTGCTGAAGACCCTGGCCCGCCTGGGCTGCGGCGCCGACGTGGTCTCTGAAGGCGAGATCCGCCGGGCGCTGACCGCCGGCGTGCCGCCCGGCCGCATCGTCTATTCCGGCGTCGGCAAGACCGAGGCCGAGATCGCCTTCGCGCTGAAGGCCGGCGTCGCCGAGCTCAATGTGGAATCCGAACCCGAGATGGAGGCGATCGCCCGCGTCGCGAAGGCCCTGGGCGTGCGCGCCGTGATCGCCATCCGGGTCAACCCCGACGTGGAGGCCGGCGGCCACGCGAAGATCTCCACCGGCAAGGCCGACTCCAAGTTCGGGGTCTCGTTCAGCGAGGCCGCGCGCCTCTACGCCAACGCCGCCAACAACGCCAATCTCGATCCGGTCGGCCTGGCCTATCACATCGGCAGCCAGATCATCGACCTGGCGCCCATGGAGGCCGCCTGCGTGAAGATGCGCGGGCTGGTGGAGCAGCTCCGCGCCGAGGGCCTGTCGGTGCGCCGCCTGGACCTGGGCGGCGGCCTGGGCGTGCCCTACTTCAACCAGCCCGACCCGCCGGGCGTGGACGCCTATGCGGCGATGATCGCCAGGGTGATGAAGGGCCTGGACATCGAGTTCGCCTTCGAGCCCGGCCGGATGATCTGCGCCAACGCCGGCGTGCTCCTGGCCCGCGCCATCCACGTCCACCGCCGGCCGGAGGGCCGCAACTTCCTGGTCCTGGACGCGGCCATGAACGACCTGATCCGGCCGGCCATGTACGACGCCTACCACGACATCCGCCCGGTGAAGCCGCGCCCCGGCGCGCCGGAGATCTACGACGTGGTGGGGCCGGTCTGCGAGAGCGGCGACACCTTCACCCGCGACCGCCGGCTGCCGCCGCTGGAGGCCGGCGACCTGGTGGCCTTCATGAGCGCCGGCGCCTACGGGGCGGCCATGGCCAGCGAGTACAACACCCGCCCGCTGGTCCCCGAAGTGCTGGTCAAGGCCGACCAGTACGCGGTGATCCGGCCGCGGCCGACCTATGATCAGATCCTGGCCGCCGAGCGGCCCGCGCCCTGGCTCCAGTAGTCCCCGGCCCTACCGGGTCATACGCGCGCGGAACGCCCGCGGCGTCTCGCCCATGAGCTCGCCAAAGGCCTTGGCGAAGGCGCTCTGGCTCTCGAAGCCGGTCTGGGCGGCCACCGCGCCGATCGGGGCCGGGGTCTCGGACAGCAGCTCCACCGCCCGCAACAGGCGCGCGCGGCGGCGGTAGGCCTCCCAGGTCATACCGAGGTCGCGGCGGAATCGCCGGCGCAGCGTCCGCTCTGACATCCCCGCCACCCCGCAGGCCGAGGCGAAGTCGGCGTCGGCGAGGCGCTCGCGCGTGTGGGCCGCCGCCGCGCGCAGCCTCGGCTCCTGGGTGGTGGGCAGCCACAGGGGCGCCTCCTGGCCGATCCACTCGGCGCAGAGCAGGGCGAAGGCGGCGAAATAGGCCCGGCCCACCGCGTCCTGCGGCTGCGACAGCGGCCAGCGCATGGCGCCGATGATCATCTCACGCATCAGCGGCGGCACGGGCACGATGCGCACCCGCTCGCCGGCGTCGGGGATCATCTGCGGCTTGAACAGCAGCGAGCCGGAGCGGACGTCGTGCAGGCGGGTGCGGTGCGCCACGCCAGCCGGGATCCACGCCGCCAGCTGGCGCGGCGCCAGGTAGCGCGAGCGGGCGTCCTCCACCTCGATCGAGCCGTCGAAGGCGTACTGGATCTGGTGCATGTCGTGCGCATGCCAGTGGGTGTCGACATCGAACCCGTCCTGCAGGAAGGCGCCGGCGTCGGGCCGGGCGCGCGGGTCGGCGAGCCGTTCGATGGGAACCGGGTGCAAGCTCGCCCTCCGCCTTGGCCGTTCAAGCGCAAAATATGTCCGATCGCAGTGAGACGGTCAAAGCCTGCGGCGCGACCCTTGCGGCCTGAAATGGAGGACGCCATGCCCGCCCCCTCGGCGCAGAACGAGATCGTGCTCGACCAGTTCACCAAGCAGGCGGAGGCCTACGCCGCCCTGGTGCGCGCCAACCCCAGCGGCACGCTCGCCGCCCTGCTGGAGGCCGCCCGCCCCGGTCCCGACGACCGGGCGCTGGACGTGGGCTGCGGCGCGGGCGGCCTGGCCGTGGCGCTGGCCCAGGTCTGCGGCGAGGTCACCGGCGTCGACCTGACGCCGGCCATGCTCGACCAGGCCCGCGCCGCGCAGGCGGCCAAGGGCGTGACCAACCTGCGCTGGGAGACCGCCGACGTCACCGCCCTGCCCTTCCCCGACGCCAGCTTCTCCCTGGTGACCAGCACCGCCATGCTGCACCACACCGCCGATCCCGCCGCGGTGCTGGCCGAGATGCGGCGGGTCTGCGCGCCCGGCGGCCGGATCGCCGTGGCCGACCTGACGCCGGCCCCCGGCAAGGGACCCGCCTTCGACGCCATCGAGACCCTGCGCGACCCTTCACATACGCACGCCATGCCGTCGGCCGAGCTGCGCGGCCTCGGCGAGCGCCTGCGGTTGGTTGAGCAGTCGGTTCGCGCCTTCGACGTGAACTTTCCGCTCGAGTCCGTCCTGGCGACCTCGTTTCCGGAAGCCGGCGTGCTGGACAAGGTGCGCGCCCTCTACGCGGCCGATGCGGCCGGCGGCGCCGACGCGCTCGGCCTCGCCGCGCGCGTGGAGGAGGGCCGGCTGATGGTCACCTACCCGATGACGCTCGTTGTCTGGACCCTGTAGCCGGGGAATAGTGCGCGCCGGATTCTGACGACGCGCCGACAGGAGGGAACGATGAGCGACCGTGAAGAGATCTGCGAGGTGATGTCGCGCTATTGCTGGCACGTGGATCACCTGGAATGGGCCGAATGGCTGGACCTGTTCACCCTGGACGCCAGCTGGCAGGCGGGCGACTTCGGCCCCTTCGTCGGGCGCGAGGCGATGACCAAGCTGACCAAGAGCCTCGAGACACTGGTCAAGCGCGCCAAGGGCCGCCACCTCGTCGCCTGCGAGATCGTCGACGTGGCGGGCGAGACCGCGCGGATGCGCACCTACCTGATCGTGGCCCAGGCGGCGACCAAGCTGGTGAGCACGCTGGGCGAGTACGAGATCACCTTGGCCCGGCAAGCCGGCCGCTGGAAGATCCGCACCCTGGAGTTCAACCGGATCGAGGCGCCGGCCGCCGAACTCGCGGCGCAGTCGGCCTGACGGGCGCTACAACACCGCCAGCATGCAGCTTTCGCCGACCGTCGGCCGCGAGACCACGATGCGCGCCAGGCCCGGGAAGTCGGGCTTCAGCCGCCCGGCGAAGTGCAGGCAAAGGTGCTCCAGCGTCGGGCTCTCCAGCCCTGGGGTCTCGTTGAGCAGGGTGTGGTCGAGCTCGCCGGCGACGGCGCGCAGGGCCTCGTCCAGGGCCCCCAGGTCGGCGACCCAGCCTACCGGGCCTTGCGCCTCCCCGCGCAGGGTGGCTTCGACGCGGAACGAATGGCCGTGCAGCCGGGTGTACGGGCTGCGGGGGCCGGCGGGCAGGTGATGCGCGGCGTCGAACGTCGCCGCCTTGGTGATCTCGAAGATGGGAGGGCTCATGGGTCGGGTCGGCCGCCGGGTCAGGCGATGCCGAGGTATTTGTGGGTCTGCACGCTTAAACGCCAGCGCGGATGGGCAAGGCAATAGGCGATCGCCGCCTGGGTGTTCGCCTGCAGGTCGGGCCCGTCCATCGGCTGCAGGTAGAAGCGCTCGAAATCCAGCCCCTCGAACGCCGCCGGATCATGGCCGGCCTGCGGAAAGACCAGCTTCAGCTCCTGGCCGCTCCTCTGCGCCAGCGGGGCGTCAGCCTTGGGACTGACGCAGATCCAGTCGACGCCCGGCGGGACCGGCAGGGTGCCGTTGGTCTCCAGGGCGATCTCGAAGCCGCCGTGGTGGAAGGCGGCGATCAGCGGCGCGTCGAGCTGCAGCAGCGGCTCGCCGCCCGTGCAGACCACCAGGCGGCCTTCGGGGCCCGCGCCCCATTGCGCCGTCACCGCCTCCACGAGGGCCTGCGCGTCCGCGAACCGTCCGCCGCCCGGCCCGTCCATGCCCACGAAGTCCGTGTCGCAGAAGGTGCAGACCGCGCCCGCCCGGTCCTGCTCGCGCCCGGACCACAGGTTGCAGCCGGCGAAACGGCAGAACACCGCCGGCCGCCCGGCCTGGCCGCCTTCGCCCTGCAGGGTGAGGAAGATCTCCTTGACCGCGTAGCTCATGGGCTGAGCGCCGGACGGCCCTCGGCGGTCCAGGCCTCCCAGCCGCGGCGGCGCAGCGCGCAAGCCGGGCAGTCGTCGCAGCCGTAGCCCCAGGGCCGGCGGGTCCCCCGCTCGCCGCGGTAGCAGGTGTGGCTGTCCTCGACGATCAGCTCCACCAGCGCCTCGCCGCCGAGGGCTTGCGACAGCCCCCAGGTCTGCGCCTTGGTCAGGCGCATCAGCGGCGTCTCCAGGACGAAATCCTGGTCCATGCCCAGGTTCAGCGCCGTCATCTGCATGTCCAGGGTGTCTCGCCGGCAGTCGGGATAGCCGGAGAAGTCGGTCTCGCACATGCCGCCCACCAGCACCCTCAAGGCCCGCCGGTCGGCGAGCGCCGCCGCATAGGCCAGGAACACCAGGTTGCGGCCGGGCACGAAGGTGGACGGCAAGCCCCTGGCGGTGACCTCGAAGGCGCGCTCCGAGGTCATGGCGGTCTCGGCGATGGCGCCGAAGCCGCGCATCTCCAGCACATGGTCCTCGCCAAGCCGGCCCGCCCAGGCCGGGAACTCCCGGGCCAGCCGCGCGCGCAGCACCCGGCGCTGGGCCAGCTCCACCGCGTGGCGCTGGCCGTAGTCGAACCCCACCGTCTCCACATGCCCGTAGCGATCCAGCGCCCAGGCCAGGCAGACGCTGGAGTCCTGGCCGCCGGAGAACAGCACCAGGGCGCGATCTGAAGGGGGTTGCGTCATCGGCGTCATATGAACGCGCGGGCGGCCCACGGGAAGATCATGCCGAACAAAGCCGCGTGCGGACCTCGCAATCCGGCCGGCTGCGCGAAATTTAACGTCTCTGCAAGCGCTGCCTGCCATCCTCTCCGCAAGTTGAGCGTGTCCGGCCGGTAAATGTCCTCGCTTCCCGACTTTCTTTTCGAGCGCATCAGCGCCGAGATCCATCAGCAGATGGACGGCGTGCTGGCGCTCGCCGACCAGTTGGGGCGCCATGCGCTGTCCGGCGACGCCCAGGCTTGCGCCGCCGGCGTGGTGCAGGCCGCGGCCAGCGTGCAGCGGATCCTCAGCCGCGCCACCGACCTGCGCGGCGCCGAGACCCACGGCCTGACCCTGCAGCCCGAGCCGCGCCGCCTGCGCGACCTGATGGACGAGATCCAGGCCGCCTGGCAGGAGCGCGCCGCCGACAATGGCGTCACCCTGCTGGTGGCCTACGACGGCGATCCGGAAGCCTGCGCGCTCGTGGATGGCGCGCGGCTGATCCAGCTCTTCGACGGCCTCATCGGCCAGGCGGTGGCCGGCGTGCGCCGCGGCGCGGTGGAAGCCAGCCTGCGGATTGCGCCGCACGGCGAAGGCCTGAGACTGGAAGGCCGGGTGCGCGGCGGCGGCGACCGCGGCGGCGACCTGGACTCCTCCGACGCCCGCGAGATCGAGGCCCGCTACGGCCTGGAGACGGCGCTGGGCGTCGCGCTCGGCCGACGGATCATCCAGGCGTTCGACGGGGTCCTGCGCCGCGAGGCCAATACGGGCGCCGGCGAGACCGTCGTGTTCGAATTCACCGCCCCGCTGGCCACCACCGAAGCGGCGGAGCCCGGCGACACCGCCGCCGCGCGTTCGGCGCACATCCTGGTGGTGGACGACAACGCCACCAACCGCATGGTCGCCCAGACCCTGTGCGAGATGTTCGACTGCACCTCGGAGACCGCCTGCGACGGCGATGAGGCGGTGGAGGCGGCCCGCACCGGCCGCTTCGACCTGATCCTGATGGACATCAAGATGCCGCGGATGGACGGGATGGCCGCCACCAGGACGATCCGCGGCCTTCCCGGCCGCCCGGGGCGCGTGCCGATCATCGCGCTGACCGCCAACGCCGACCCGGAGGACGCCGCGGCCTATGTCTCGGCCGGGATGAACGGCGTGGTGGAAAAACCCATGAAGCCGGAAAACCTGCTGCAGGCGCTGCAACAGGCCCTGGGCGACGCCGGCGCCGCAGAGGCCGCCTAGGAACTGTGCAGCTGGACTTGCCAGCACCGGTTGACCACCGCATCCTCGCTCCACCGACACAAGATCGGGGGGAGACGTCATGAAGGCGATATGGATTGTGGCCGCGAGTGTGGTCGCGCTCGGGCTGGCGGGCTGCGAAAAGCCGAGCGAAGAGGTCGCCGCGCCAGTGGCCAAGAAGTCTCTGGCCCGCCAGGCGCAGTTCTACGCCGGCCAGGAACAGGTCACATCTGTGGACTCCGGCGTCGTCGAGAAGGGTTCGACGCCCGGAACCCTGCTCTTGAAAGCCGACGGCAAGGTGCCCTCGGCCGGCTATACGGATGCGGGGTTCAAGCCGCGCGTCTACGCCGCCGCGCCGGCGGACGGGATCTACGAGGTCGATGTGGTGGCCACCAAGCCCGCCGCCCCGGCCGCGGCCGCAATAACCGCCATCCATGTCGAGGGCGCCTGGCCCGGCTACAACCAGGATCGCCTGAAGGGCGTCAAGTTCATCGCCAGAACCAACGAGGTCACCGCGATGCTGCCGCCGGGATAGCGGAAGGCCTCAGGCCTGGGCGCGGATGGGCGGGCGCATGACCCGTTCGCGCAGGGCCATGGCGTCCCACCAGGCGTTGTGCGGCGAGGCGCCGGGCAAGGTGCTGGGATAGGTCTCCAGCCGGACCATGTCGAACCGGACCCGCCGCAGCGGGGCCATGGTGCCCGGGCCGGTCATCAGGGCGCGGCAGAAGTAGCTGATGTCGTCGGGCCAGTCGGCGATGACCTCGGGGTCGGGGTCCTCGCTGAGGAACTCGCCGATGGTGCGTGCGCCTTCGGCCTGGCTCACCCGCCGCGCCTCGATCCCCGCCGGGACCGCGTGCAGGGCCGGGATCACGTGGGCGGCGACCCAGCGGCCGATGTTCCCGGGAATGCTGTAGAGCAGGTAGAGGCTGGCCCCGTCCTCGCGCACAAGCGCCAAGGACAGGAGTTCGCCGCCGAAGCCGTTGAACTCGGTGTCGAGGAAATACCTCACACTCGCCTCCCATGGCGACGCCAACGCGCAGACGGGCGCCGAGCCTCCGGACGGTCCGGCCGCCCGGCTTCGCATCTCCTCCCGCCCGACGTCGTTGCGCCGTGCACACCCGGCGGCCAGGGCGACCGCGAGCGTTCTATAACGTGATCACGCTACGCTCAGTTCGCCATGGTCCGAAGATCTTTTGACAGTCGACAGCCGGCGGCGCCTCTTCAGGCCGCAAATGCGAGCACCGCCGCCGCCAATGTGTGCGCCCATTCATATTCCGGCGCGCGCGGCGCGGCGATCAGCGGCGTGTGAGGAAGGTGTTCGCGGACGGCGTCCAGCGTCTCGGCGAA
>Ga0070668_100001125_pt1 | contig 18781 bp, 18 predicted proteins | sample KBSS43metaG_FD_64661 | JGI IMG/M metagenome (GOLD analysis project Ga0070668, IMG submission 64661) | Switchgrass rhizosphere microbial communities from Kellogg Biological Station, Michigan, USA - KBS S4-3 metaG | ecosystem: Host-associated > Plants > Roots > Rhizosphere > Soil ... | reverse complement strand
CGGGAGGTCGAGCACCACGCCGAAATGGCGCACGGGGACGTTCTCGCCGTCGACCAGGCTCGTCGCGTCGCTCATGGCAGCGGCCGCCACCTTGTGCGCGACGATCTGGTGGCCGAAGAAGTCGAAGTCGACCCAGTCGTCGCTGCTCCGGCCTTCGGCGCAGCCGAGGAAGCCGCCGTAGAAGCGGCGCGCGGCCTCGAGGTCGGTGACGGGGAATGCGAGGTGGAAGCGTGGATAGCGGGCGGTCGGTAGGTGCGGTTCCATGGGCGGCGGTGACAGTTGCGTGGACATGCGGAGAGAGTGCGGGGCCGTCAGGCCTGCATCCCCCATTTGCGGACGGTGCGGGTCTCGATCCAGCGGAAGATCGCGTTCTCGACGATCAGCCCGATCACGATCACGGTGAAAAGTCCCGCGAACACGTTCGGGATGTCGAGCTGGTTCTTGTTCTCGTAGATGTACCAGCCGAGGCCGCCGGCGCCGGAGGAGACGCCGAACACGAGCTCGGCGGCGATCAGCGTGCGCCAGGCGAACGCCCAGCCGATCTTGAGCCCCGTGAGGATGCTGGGGAAAGCGGCGGGAATCAGGATGGCCGCGACGTAGCGCAGCCCGGAGAGCCCATAGTTGCGCCCGACCATCCGGAGCGTGGGCGACACCGACCGAAACCCCGAGTGCGTGTTGAGTGCCACCGCCCACAGGACCGAATGGATGATGACGAACACGATGCTGCCGTAGCCGAGGCCGAACCAGATCAGCGCCAGCGGCAACAGCGCGATCGCCGGCAGCGGATTGAACATCGAGGTCAGGAGCTCGAGGAGATCGGTCCCGGTGCGCGACAGGATCGCGACCACGGTGAGCGCGGTGGCGCACACGATGCCGAGGGCGTAGCCGATCAGCAGCACGCGCAGCGACGTCAGCGCCTTGCCCACCAGCTCCCCGCTGCGGATGCCATGGAAGAACGCCTCGACGGTGGCGGAGAACGTCGGCACCAGCAGCGGATTGTTGAGCCAGCGCGCGTATCCCTCCCAGATCAGCGCGAGCATCACCAGCAACGCGACCTTGCGGACGGCACCGATGTTCGTCGTGCGCTCCCACGCCGACAGCGGAGCCTCCGCGACGCCGAGCGCGCCGGCGGCGACCGGCTCGCGGACGACCTCGGGTCGCGCGGCGAGTCCGTCGGGACTCACTTAAGGCTCCTCCGCGCCGCGCGCCGCGGCGCGATTCGCCCCGGGGGAGCCATTCGTGCTCATGTCAGCGCCGACGCGTCGGCACGGTCGGAGAAGAGCATCGCGTGGATGCGTCCCTCGAGCGCCGCCACGGCGTGCGCGTCCGCGGCGCCGTCGAGGCTGTTGAGCTCCGCGCGCACCTGGCCCGGATGCGGCGTCAGCAGGAGGATGCGCGTGCCGATCCGGATGGCCTCGGCGATCGAATGGGTGACGAACACCATCGTGAGGTTCGTGCCTTCCCACAACGCGAGCAGCTCGTCCTGCATGCGGCGGCGCGTGAGCGCGTCGAGCGCCGCGAACGGCTCGTCCATCAGCAGGATGTCGGGCTCCATCGCCATCGCGCGCGCGATCGCCACGCGCTGCTTCATGCCGCCGGACAGCATGTGCGGATAGCTGTCGGCGAATTCGTCGAGGTGGACCTTGCAGATGTACTCGCGCGCGCGGGCGTCGGCCGCCGGCCCGGCGAGCCGGCCGCTCGCGAGCAGCGGAAACGTGACGTTCTCGAGCACCGTCCGCCACGGCAGCAGCTGGTCGAATTCCTGGAACACCATCATGCGGTCGGGGCCGGGCTTGCCGATGCGCTGGCCCTTGAGGCGAATCTCGCCTTCGACCGGCGCGAGGTAGCCGCCGATGGCCTTCAGCAGCGTGGACTTGCCGCAGCCGGAGGGGCCCAGCACGACGAACCGCTCGCCGGCCCGCACGTCGAAATCGACGCGGTACGTTGCCGTGACGAGACGCGCGGGCGTCTTGTATTGCAGCGTCACGCCCCGCACGTCGAGGAACGGTGCGGCGGCGGCGTCCCCGGTCATGCCTGCCACGGCAGGCGGTCGAGGTCGACGTTGCCGCCGCTGACGATGATGCCGACGCGGCGGCCGCGCAGGTCGAGCGAGCCTTCGAGGAGGCACGCGAGCGGCACCGCGGACGACGGCTCGACGACGATCTTCATCCTCTCCCACGTCATGCGCATCGCGCGAACGATCGCCGCCTCGCTGCACGTGCCGAACGCGGCGACGTGCGCGCGGAGCGCAACGAGCGTGCGCGGCGACAGCGTGGTGCGCAGGCCGTCGGCGATCGTCGTGGTGGGCGGCAGCGGCTCGACCTGTCCCGAGCGAAAGCTCGCGGCGGCGTCGCCGGCGTTGGCGGGCTCCGCGCCGTAAACTGCGACGTCCGCGCGCGTGGACGTCGTGGCGATGGCGGTGCCGGACAGCAGTCCGCCGCCGCCGCACGGCGCGACCACGGCATCGATGCCCGGCGACTGGGCTAGCAGCTCGAGCGCGGCGGTGCCCTGCCCCGCGATCACGCGCGGATCGTCGAACGGATGGATCAGCGTGGCGCCGGTCTCCCGCTCGATCTCGGCGCACTCGGCTTCGCGCGCCGCCACGGTGGCGGCGCAGAAGCGGATCGTCGCGCCGAACCGGCGCACGTTCTCCTGCTTCACCTTCGGCGCGTTCTCGGGCATCACGACCCACGCCGCGATGCCGCGGCGGCGCGCCGCGTACGCAAGCGCCGCGCCGTGGTTGCCCGACGAATGGGTGACGACGCCGCGCGCGGCCTCCGGCTCCGGCAGCGAGAACACGGCGTTGCAGGCGCCGCGCGCCTTGAACGCGCCCACGCGCTGGAAGTTCTCGCACTTGAAGCTGAGGCTCGCGCCCACCTCGGCGTCGATGGCCTCGCAGGTGAGCACCGGCGTCTCGTGAACGTGCGGCGCGATGCGGGCCTGGGCCGCGCGGATCGCGTCGATGTCCGGCAGGAGAAGCGCCGCGCCGGCGCCGGTGTCGTCGGGCATCGCGGGATCAGCTGCCGGGCAGGCCGTGGACGTTCGGGAAGAACAGGTCCTTCCAGCTCTCGGCCTTGACCTTGACCGCGCCGGTCTTCGCCATGAAATCGGCGAACTTCTGGATGCCCTGCGGCGTGGTCGTGTAGACGATCGCCGGATCGTTCAGCATCTTCAGGATGTTGTCGACGCTGTCCTTGTCCCGGGAGATGCGCAGATACGCTTCGGCCGCCGCGCGCTTGTCGCCGTTGATCTGAGCGGTGACTTCGTCGAGCGCCTTGACGAACGCGTCGTACAGCTTGGGGTTCTCGGTCCGGAACTTGTTCGTCGTCCATACGACGTTGAACGTCGCCGGGCCACCGAGCACGTCGTAGCTGTTCAGCACCAGATGGTTGCCGGGCCGCGCGAGCTCCTGGTACTGGAACGGCGGCGAGCCCAGGTGGGCGTCGATTTCCGATTGGCCGGACAAGAGCGCCTGCATGGCGTCCGGGTGCGACAGCGTGACGGTCCACGGATCGAGGCGGTTCTGCTGGCCCGCGCCGAACGCCTGCTCCGCCGCCATCTGGAGGATCACCGCCTGCACCGACACCTTGACGGCCGGCAGGGCGATGCGGTCCTTGTCGGTGAAATCCTTGATCGTCTTGACCGCGGGATTGCGCGTGACGAGGTAGAGCGGCATCGAGTTGAGCGACGCGATGCCGCGGACGTCGAGGTTGCCGCGCGTGCGCGACCACAGCGTGACGATCGGCCCGACACCGCCGGAGGCGACCTGCAGGCTGCCCGACAGCAGCGCGTCGTTCATCACGTTGCCGCCGGCGAACTTCGCCCAGTTGACCTTCACGTCGAGGCCCGCGGCCTTCGCGTGCTTCTCGATCAGCTTCTGCTCCTCCATCAGCATGAGCTGGAGGTAGCCGATGCCGTACTGCTGCGCGACGTTGAGCTCCGCGAGCTCGGCGCGCGCCGTGCCCGTCAGAGCCGCGAGCGCGACGGCGGCGGTCGCCAGCGTGCGCAGGAGTCTTGCGATCATCGAGAAGCTCCGGTCCGTCAAACCGCCGATTATAGGGGCTCCGGCAGCGCGGGTCTAAGGCCGCGCGGCACTATCGACAGACGCGCGACGTCACGCGCTTTCGTACAGGCGCGTCAGCACGAACTCGCGGTGGCCGAGCGCCTCCGCGGCGGTGAGCCGCCCATTGGCGGTGCGGAACATCATGTCGAGGAGCTTGTCGCCGGCGTCGCTCATCGTGATTTCGCGCTGCAGCAGCCCCGACGTGTCGACGTCGACGTGCTCGCTCATCGTGCGCACCGTGCGCGGATTGGCGCAGATCTTGATGACAGGCACGATCGGGTTGCCGATCACGTTGCCCTGCCCCGTGGGAAAGAAGTGCACGGCGAAGCCCGACGCCGCGCACAGCGTGACCATTTCCGCAGCGGCGGACGAGCTGTCCATGAACCAGAGGCCGGGATGCGTCGGCATCTCCGCCTTGTCGAGCACGCCGTCGACGACGCATTTCCTGCCGATCTTCTGGATGTTGCCGAGCGCCTTCTCCTCGATCGTCGTCAGGCCGCCGGCGATGTTGCCTTTCGTGGGCTGCGACTCGGACAGATCGGTGGTCTTGTGCCGGTTGATCATCGCCTGGTAGCGGTCGAACATCCGCATGAAGTCGGCACGCACGCGGTCGTCGCGGCAGCGGGCGGCGACGATCGTCTCGCCGCCGGTGATCTCGGACGTCTCGCCGAAGACCAGCGTGCAGCCCGCGGCGTACAGCTTGTCGAACGCGTCGCCCACCGTGGGGTTGGCGCCGCAGCCGGACGTGGTGTCGGATTCGCCGCACTTGGTCGACACCCACAGCTCGTTCAGCGCGCATTCGACCCGGTGCTTCTCGCTCGCCCACTGCAGCAGCTCGCGCGCGGCTTTCGACGCCCGCATGATCGTGTCGTGGTCGCCGTGCAGCTCGATGCCGAAATGCTGGACGGGCTTGCCGGTGGCGGCGATGCCGTCCGCCACCTTCTTCGACCAGCCGTCCTCGATGCCGATCACTACCACCGCGGCGACGTTCGGGTTGCTGCCGGCGCCGATGAGCGTGCGGAAGTGCAGGTCGAGGTCGGCGCCGAACTGCAGCCGCCCGTACGGATGCGGGATCGCGAGCGTGCCCTTGATGTTGTTGGCGACCGCCTCGGCCGCCGCGTTGGACAGGTCGTCGACCGGCAGCACGATGACGTGGTTGCGCACGCCCACGCGGCCGTTCTCGCGGCGATATCCCCAGAAGGTCTCGTGCATGGCTACCACCGCTTCGTCTTGATGTTGTGGACGTGGGCGTGCTGCCCGCGCTTGATCGGCGCGACGACCTTGCCGATGTCGACGCCGTACTTGATCACCGTGTCGCCCACCGCCATGTCCTTCAGCGCGATCTTGTGGCCGATGGGGATGTCCTGCAGCGCCTCGAGCGTGATCGTGCGGTCCTCGTCGAGGATGAGTCCGGTCAGCGTGGCGCCGGCGGCGAGGCCTTCGACGACGACCACCGCCACCGAGTCGTTCGGATCGTGCAGCACGCAATGGATCATGGACAGCGCTCCGGGGTTCGCGGCGCCCCGAGGGAGCGCGCGGCGCGCACGCGCGGCGCCGGAGGGCGCGGCGACGGTGCGGATTGCCCAATCGTAGCCGGGCGCGCCTCGACCAGTCAACTAGATCATCTATATCATTTGCATCAGTTCGTGACGACGGGCTACACTCGGCCGGCATGACCGACGCCACGATCCCCGCCGTTCCGCTGTCCGTGCCGCTCTATAAGGAGGCGAAGCGGCAGATGATGGGCGCGCTCACCGCGGGCGAGTGGAAGCCGGGCGAGGCCATTCCGTCCGAGCGGCGCCTGTCCGCCCGCTACGGCATCAGCATCGGCACCGTCCGCAAGGCCATCGACGAGCTGGTCGCGGAGAACATCCTGATCCGCCAGCAGGGCCGCGGCACGTACGTCGCGAGCCACAACCGCGACCGGATGCTGTTCTACTTCTTCCACGTCGTGCCCGAGGCGGGGTCCAAGGCGTATCCCGACGTGCGCCTCCTTTCGTTCGGGCGCGGCAAGGCGGACCGCACCGAGGCCGAGCGCCTCGCCATCGCGCCCGCCGATCCCGTCCTGCGGATCCGCAACGTGCTGTCGCTGGGCGGCGCGCCGATCATCCTCGACGACATCGCGCTGCCAGTCGCGCGGTTCCCGGGCCTCACCGAGCGGCAGTTCCGCGCCCGCACGTCGACGATCTACAACCTCTACCAGGAGGCGTTCGGCATCTCGGTGGTGAAGACGAGCGAGCGCCTTCGCGCGATCCTGGCCGATGCCGACGCCGCGGCGCTGCTCGCGCTGCCGGCAGGCGCGCCGCTGCTGCAGATTCGCCGCGTCGCCCTCACCTACAACGACGATCCGGTCGAATATCGCGTCTCGCGCGTCAACACCGCGCGCCACGAATACTGGGCGGACATCGGCGCGGCCTGAAGCGGCGCGTCCGCGCTGATCCGGCGGATTGTGCTCGCGCAGGAAAGCCGCGACCCGGCCATAGAAATCGTAGCGGTTCTTCTCCAGCAGGTGGCGGGCCGCCTCGCCGGCGCGCGTCGGCTAGAATGCAGCGCCTCCTTTCGTCCTCACGACCATGACTGCCCTCACCTGCGCCGACATCCTCGGCGGCCGCGCGCCGCAGGACACGCCCGTCACCGTCAAGGGCTGGGTGCGAACGCGCCGCGACTCGAAGGCCGGCATCTCGTTCGTCAACGTCTCCGATGGATCGGGCTTCCATCCGGTGCAGGTGGTGGCGCCCAACGCGCTTCCGAACTACGCGGACGAGGTGCAGCGGCTCACGGCCGGATGCGCCGTCGAGGCGACCGGCGTGATCGTGCCGTCGCCGGCGAAAGGTCAGCCGTTCGAGATGCAGGCGAGCGCGATCCGCGTCGTCGGCTGGGTGGAGGACCCCGACACCTATCCGATTCAGCCGAAGCCGCACACGATGGAGTACCTCCGCGAGGTCGCGCACCTGCGGCCGCGCACCAACGTCATCGGCGCCGTCACGCGCGTGCGGCACACGATCGCGCAGTCGATCCACCGCTTCTTCGACCAGCACGGGTTCGTCTGGGTCAACACACCGATCATCACGGCCTCGGACGCCGAGGGTGCCGGCGAGCTCTTCCGCGTGTCGACGCTCGACCTCATGAACCTGCCGCGCGGGGCGGACGGCAAGGTGGATTTCGCGCAGGACTTCTTCGGCACGGAGGCGTTCCTGACCGTCTCGGGCCAGCTCAACGTCGAGACGTATTGCATGGCGCTGTCGAAGGTCTACACGTTCGGGCCGACGTTTCGCGCCGAGAACTCGAACACCAGCCGCCATCTCGCGGAGTTCTGGATGATCGAGCCCGAGATCGCGTTCGCCGATCTCGCCGACGACGCGACCCTCGCCGAGGCGCTCCTGAAGCACATCTTCCGCACCGTGCTGGAGGAGCGCCCCGACGACATGGCGTTCTTCGAGGAGCGCATCGAGAAGGGTGTGATCGCCAAGCTGCAGGGCATCGTCGACCACGAGTTCGTGCGGATGGATTACACCGACGCGATCCGCGTCCTCGAAGGCGCGAAGCAGAAGTTCGAGTTCCCCGTGCGCTGGGGCATGGATCTCCAGTCGGAGCACGAGCGCTACGTCGCCGAGACGTACGCGAAGAAGCCCGTGATCCTGATGAACTACCCGAAGGAGATCAAGGCCTTCTACATGCGCGCCAACGACGACGGCCGGACGGTCGCCGCGATGGACGTGCTCGCGCCGGGCATCGGCGAGATCATTGGCGGCAGCCAGCGCGAGGAGCGTCCTGACGTGCTCGACGCGCGCATCGTCGAGGCCGGCATGGACCTCGCGCACTACGGCTGGTACCGGGACCTGCGCCGCTACGGCACGGTGCCGCACGCCGGCTTCGGCCTGGGTTTCGAGCGCACGGTGGCCTACGTCACCGGTCTCGCCAACGTGCGCGACGTGATCCCGTTTCCGCGCACGCCGGGCAGCGCGCGCTACTGACGTCCTCTTCGAGGACGGGCCTCGCTGCAGGACGGCCCGCAACGACGCTCGTGCAACCGGACCCTAGCCGGTGCTCGGCTTCCAGTCCTTGCCCTTGAGCTCGATGATGTACGAGCGCGTGCCGAGACCGCCGATCACTTCGGCCGAATGGGTCTCGGCCGGTGCGTAGAAAACGGTGCCCGGGGGAATGTCGCGAAAGACCGCGCTGCCGTCCGTGGCCTTGATCTTGAGCTTGGCGCCGGTGAGCGACACCGTCACGTGGTCGGGGTGCGAATGCATGCCTTCGCCGCAGACGCCGAACCCCGGCCGGCTGCGATACTCGAGCACGCGCACGCGGTCGTTGTCGAGCACGACGCGGAAGGAGCGGGGCGCGGCGGCCGGCGCGTCCTGGGACAGCGCGTCGCGCGCGACACCCAGCGCGCCGAGGAGCGCCAGCGCCTGGCGCCGCGTCAGGCCCTTCCGTGCGGGAGACTGCTGCTTCATCATTCCCTCCGTCACATCTGTCGGAAAAGATGCACATAAGCCTCACTGACCGCGAGGCTTTCCGGGCGCCGCTTCAGCCGCAGCCTGAGGTTGCCGCGGTCGTCGCGGACCACGCTGTCGATCGCCTGGACGTTGACGAGCGTCGAGCGATGCACCTGCCAGAACATCGTCGGGTCCAGCGCCTCGGCCAACTCCTTGACCGTTTTCCTGATCAGCGCCTCGAAGTCCTGCGTCATCACCAGCGTGTACTTCTGGTCGGACTTGAAGTAGAGGATCTCGTCGACGGTAACGAGCCGCACGGCCGCGCCGCGGGACACGTTGATCCACTGCAGGTGACGCGTCGAAGCGGGCATGCGGTGGCCCGCGAAGTCTCGCAGCGCCCGCTGCAGGTCCACCGGCGGCTGCCGCAGCCGCTCCTTCATCCGGGCGATGGTCGCCGCCATGCGCGCGGCCTTCGGCGGCTTCAGCACGTAGTCGACGGCGCCGGCCTCGAACGCCGCGACGGCGTACTCGTCGTATGACGTCAGGAACGCCACGTGACAGCGTCCGGCGATATGCCGCGCCACTTCGATGCCCGTCATCAGGGGCATGCGGATGTCGAGGAACGCGAGATCGGGCGCGTGCTGATCGATGGCCGCGAGCGCGGCCACCCCGTCGCCCGCCCGCGCGACGATGCGAAGCTGCGGCCACAGCGACGACAGGAGGTCGGCCAGGTCGTCGGCGAGCAACGGCTCGTCCTCGGCCAGCACGGCCGTCGGCGCCGCGCAGGTGTCAGGCGGGTTCGTAAGGCACCTCGAACGTCGCCGTAGCGGCGCCCTCTCCCGGATGCAGCATCAGCTTGACCTGGTCTCCGTAAGCCTCGCGGAGCGCGGCGCGTGCCCGGTCGACGGAGTCGCGTCCGGGCCGCGTCGGCAGCGTGATGGCGATCTTGCAGGCGTTCCCCGAGCGCACCGCGGCCAGGACGCACGTGCCGGCGCGCGCGCGCAGTGCTTCGTCGAGCAGCGGCAGGAGCACGCCGGGCGGAAAGCGCGTGTCAGCGACGGACCCGGACACCGCGATCGACAGCCTCGCGGCAGAGACGCCCGCGAGCGCGCGCAGCCTAGCGCACGCCTGCGCGAGTTCGGCTTCGCGCGCCAGATTCGACGTCGGGCGCCGCAGCCGTGACAACGCCTCGCGCAAAAATCCGACGAGCTCGTCCAGAAGGCGCTCGGCGCGGGCGCTGTCGCGCTCGTAGGCCCGACGCACCGCTTCCAGCATTTCGAAAAGGAAGCACGGATCGATACGCGCCTCGACGGCCTGCAGCCGCAACTGTTGCACGCGAAGCCGCGCCTCCTGCTGCGCGGTCTGCGCGGCGGCCAGCCGGCCGGCGGCGTTCTCGCGGTCACGGCTGCGCTTCAGATGCGCGAAGAAGCACAGCCCCAGCGCAACCGCGACGACGAGCGCGTACGCGTGCATGCGCTCCACGCTCTGGACGACGCCCTGATCGACCAGGATCGCGCCGCGGCCGTTGGACGCCTCGGCGATCGCGGCGGCGACGCAGGCGCCCGCGAGCGTAGCCAGCCAGCCTTCGCGGCCGGCCGCCCACCGGCGCTGCAGCAAGTAGCCGATGACGATCAGGGCGCCGCACAGCACGGCGCCGAACCACACGAACCACAAAGCGAGCTCCGTCACGTCCGCCGCCGCGGGATCGCGCATCACGCCCAGCGCACCCGAGAAAAACACGACCGGCGCCGCGAACGCCAGTGCCGCGGCCATGCCGAGAGCTCCGCGGTGCGCGCCCAGCCAGTCGACGAATCCGTCCCGCGCACCCTCGCGTGCTCCGCCATTCGCAGGGGTTTCCACCGAAAGAGGACGATACAAGAATGCCTCGCTGACGTTCGCTCGCCGACCGTGCCCGCTACGCCGCCTCGCGGCCGACATCGGCCTCGAAATCGCCGGCGCGGGGGCGAAGCGGTATCATGATGGTCGCGCGCGCGCCGCGCGGCGACCGCGGCTCGAGCGCGACGCGGGCCCGCGCGCCGTAGCGCGCCATGAGCCGCCGCCTCACGTTGGCGAGGCCGAGCCCCGTGCCTTCACTGGCTGCGCCACCGAGCCCGGCGCCGTCGTCGGTGACCGCGCAGTGAAGCTCGTCGCCACGTCGCCAGGCCTGCACGTGGACGCTGCCGCGGCCGACAGGCTCGATGCCATGCTTGATCGCGTTCTCCACCAGCGTGATCAGCAGCACCGGCGGGAGCTCGAGTGCCGCCACGTGCGGGTCGACATCGATGACGCAGGCGAGCCGCGACCCCATCCTGACCTGCAGCAGCGCGAGATATGAACGCACGAGCTCGACCTCGCTTCCGACCGAGGCTCGCGCCGTTCGAAGCTGCGGCAACGCGGCGCGAAGATAGTGCATCAGACTGCGGATCGCGTCCGCGCCCGCAGGGGGCTGCGTGCGGTAGAGCCGCCGCACGTTGCCGAGCACGTTGAAGAGGAAGTGCGGCTCGATCTGCGCCTGCAGCAGGGCGAGCTGCTGCTCCGCCTCGTCGTGCCGCAGCCGCACGCGAGTAAGTTCGGCGGCCCGCGCGGCGCAGTCCACCTGCAGCGCACGTCGATGCACGTCGGCCAGCAGCGCAAGCGCGACCGCGGGGAGGCCGATGCGCAGTGCATCCGAAAGCATCCGGCCGGCGGGCGGCAGATGCTCGAAGCCGTGCGCGTAATAGCCGTAGAGCGCAAGCGACAGCACGAGGGACAGGGCGAGCAGAATCACACACGTCGAGGCGAGCCGCCAGCGCGGCGGCGCCCGCTCGAGCGCCTCGTCGGCGAGCGTGTAGGCAAGCACGAGCGCGGCGGTCACCACCGCGAGCTCGGCGAAGCGCTCGAGCCATGCGAGCGCCACCTCGGACGGGGCGAAGAAGTCGAAGAGGTCGGGACTCGCGAGCGCTTCGAGCGAGAGCAGCACGCAGGCGAGTGCGGCGGCCCCCAGGCGCCGCCGATTGAGCGCGCGCAGAACGCGTCGGGCATAGCCCGGATGGCAACGGCCGCCATTATCGCTGTCGTCGTCCATGATGCCGTCCTTCGCCCGCGCTCGTGGCCCGCGTATTGTGCACCGGCCGAGCCTGCGCGCGCCGTGGCGCGCCGACGAATCCGGCAAAACGCGCCACGGCTGCGGTACGGCGCCGACGAACGCGGCCCGAAGCCGCCAAAGGCGCCGGACGCGTCCGTTACGAGGCCGCGTCTCAGGCTGCTTCTTCAGCGTGCGGGTCCGAGAACGTGGTCCACGACCCAGTTGCCGACACTTTCGCCCTGTGCGCGACCCGCGTCCACGGCAAGCCGGAAGTGATAGCCGACCAGGATCCGCGACAGCCCGTTCTCGTCCGCCGCCTCGGTGAGGCTGGCGTAGCTCCGGACGGCGCCGGGCAGCGACGTGCTCGTTTGCGAAAATTCGAGGTCGTCGCGCCCGAACACCCGCGACAGCACCGCGCGCGCGGCACCGCCTGCTGCGGAGTGCGCCGAGTTGTAGTCGGGAATCGGCGGCGTGACGGGATGGAACGAGATCCACGCCGGATCCGGCGCGGTCCCGGCGTTCCCGTCGGTGCCCGCCAGCCGGATCGCCGTCACGGGCCGCCAGAAGTTGTAGTGATACTTCGTCTCCAGGGACGCGAGATAGGCGTCCGCTTCGGCGACCTGCAGCAGCGCGAACGTCCGCGCGAGTTCCCACGCGTCGAAGTCGCGCGCGAGCGCCAGCGTCCGCGCGATGCGATTCCAGCCGAGCGGTGAACTCTCACGCCAGAAGAGCGCGATCTCGGACTCGTCCGCCGTGCGATTCGAGCCTGCGGCCGCGCCGCGCAGCTTGACCTCGTTGAGGTCGGCCGCGTACGCCGCCGACCCGAGCGCATACGGCGCCGGAGAGCGGAACTGCGCAGCGCTGGCGAGCGCGAAGGGCCGCACGCCGCCCCACAGCGGATCGCCGACGAAGCCGTACTGCGGGTTGCCCGGGTCGTCGAACGGCGGTGTCGGCCGGTAGTCGCCCGGTTGCCCGCCCGGCGCGTAGGGCACCTGGGCGCGATCGGCGCCATCGTCGGCGCGGGTCGCGAGCAGCGCCGCGGCACAGAGGCGACCGAGCGCGATGCCGGCACCCGCGCGTACCGAGTCCGGTTCGTCCTCGAGCGTGGCCGCGTACGCTGCCTCGAAGCGCGCAGCCTGCGCGGGGAAGGCGGTCATTAGCACATCGTGCGCCGCGGTGGCCACCGCGGCCACCGGCGAAGCGCCCGGCTCGAAGGCGTCGCACGCGTAGGGCTGATACCGCCGCTGGATCGCGTTCAGCGTGTCGTGCATCGCGACGAACGCTATCGCGTAGATCCGCGACTCGCGATACGGCGGTACGCCGGGCGGTCGCGCCACCGCCTGCGCCATCATCGCGTCGGTGGCGACGGCATTCCATTCGAGGACGGCCTCGAGCGTGGCCTTCTGCGGCTTCGCCGCCGCGCACAACGCGACGCCGTACATCACGAGCGCGACGAGCGCCCGCTGTCGCCATGTCTTCGTCATCTTGATCTCCCGTCGAGCGGCCCGCGCGGGGATTCGCGCCGGCATCGGGGAGGAGCGTCGCCGTTGCGGCGGCGCACGGGCAAGCGAGGGGCGACGGATACGGCGGATCGCCGCACGAATGCGGCAGCGGCGGAACGAACACCGGGCGGCAGCGCGGCTCGCCTCGGCCGCGCCCCGCTGCGACAGCCCGGCTCAGCGGCGCTTCACCATCAGTCCGACGGACTTGGTCACGCCGTTGTAGGTCGCCGAGATCGTCGGCGCGCCATTCTTCTTCACCGCGAAGGTGGTGACGGTGAACGTCGCCGTCGTGGCGCCGGCCGCCACGCTCACGCTCGCGGGCACCGCCGCCACCGAGGGCGCGGTGCTCGCCAGCGCCACCGTCGCACCGCCGGCGGGCGCTGCGGCCGAGAGGTTGATCGTGCCGGTCACCGGGGTGCCTGCAACGACGCTGGTTCGGCTCAGCGTGAGCGACGCGAGCGCCGGCAGTGGCGGCGGCGGCGGCGTCGCCGGATTGACGGTGACCACCGTCGTGCGCGTCACGCCCGCGTACGTCGCCGACAGCGTCGCCGCCGTCGCCGTCGCGACGGCGGATGTGGCGATGGCGAACGTCCCGGTCGTCGCGCCCGGTCCCACCGTGACCGACGCCGGGACCGTCACCGCGCTGCTCGCGCTCGACAGCGAGACCGGCGCGCCGCCGGCCGGCGCGGCGCCGGTCAGCGTGACGGTGCCGGTGGCCGCGCCGCCGCCGACCAGCGACGCGGGGCTCGCGCCGACTGACGCGAGCGCCGGCGCGGGCGCGGCCGTCGGCTTCCAGCCGAGCTGCACGACCTCGAAGTCGCTCGCCGAGAGCGCCGCGAACGCGGGGTTGAGCACGTCGTTGTTCCAGCGCGTGTCGAACGTCCCCGTCACGTACATGTCCGAGCCGTTATCGGCGACGATGAGACCGTACTTCTGCATCGCGCGGAAGATCTTGCGCAGGTTGGGGTCGGCGGTGCGGAGCGCCGGGTCCGCGCCCCCCACGCTGGTCTTGAGTCGCAGCCGCGCACCCATCGGCAGCGCCCCGGCCGTCGAGCCCGCGCGATGCGACGCCGGATACACGTAGCCGTTGGTGGCGCGCACCGTCACGCGAAACGCGTGACCGATGTCCGCGATCGCGCCGTTCCACGCCTCGTCGTAGCGGACGAGCCCGGGAAAGATCGCGAGCCCCGCGGCGTCGGCGGACGTCCAGCCGTCGGGTCGGCGCGCGTTCGTCTTCATGTCGAAGAAAGCGCCGGAGCCCGCGTACCACTTCGACTGCGTCGCGTCGTAATAGACGTTGTAGAGCTCGTAGAGGTATCTGTTCGTGCAGTCGACGATCAGCAGGTGCCGGTCGCTCTGGCTCCGCTGGTCGACGTTGGCGGCGGCGCCGCCTTCCACCCAGTGCGACTGGGTGATCGCCTGCGCGGGAATCGGATAGAACGGAACGCCGCGGCCGGTAGCGTAGTCGACGCCGTCGCTCTCGTCCCAGTAGTCGAAGGTCACGGCCTGCTTCGGCTGCGTGCCGTCGACGACCGCGTACGGCATGCCGTAGACGTCGACGCTGCCGGCCGACGCCTCGCCGCCGAAGTCGGGGTGCAGCCGGCGCGTGCCGCCGTTGTTGACGAAGGCGATGTAGCTCGCCGAGTTCGCGTCCACCGGCGCCGCCGAGATGTCGGCGTTCCACCAGTTGTCCGCCGGGAAGAGCGGCAGCGGCGCGGGCAGCGCGGCGCCCTGCGCCGGCACGGTGGCCGGACATTGCTGCGCCATCGCGGCCGCCGCGGGGATGCACAGCGCCGCCGCCGCGACCAGAAGAGCATGAGTTCGTGCGCGCATCGCGAGCCTCGGTTCGGTATCCATTATGCCAATGGCATACTAGCCGCTGAAGTGCCGCCCACGCAAGCCCGCCCCGGGCCGGCCGACGGACGGCACCCGGGACTCAGAACGGCAGCGAGGTCTGCAGGACCGGCGCGAACGAGCGCCGGTGGGCGGGGCACGGGCCGTGCAGATCGAGCGCGGCGAGGTGCTCGGCGGTCGCGTAGCCCTTGTGCTGCGCGAAGCCGTACTGCGGGTAGGCGCGGTCGAGCTCGACCAGCATGGCGTCGCGGACCGTCTTGGCGATGATCGACGCAGCCGAGATCGAGGGAATGTCGCGATCGCCCTTGATGACCGCCCGCGAGGGGCACGTCAGCGACGGGCAGCGGTTGCCGTCGATCAGCGCTTCGGAGGGCGTCACCGCCAGCGCCTCGATCGCGCGCCGCATCGCGAGCATCGTCGCCTGCAGGATGTTGATGGTGTCGATCTCGGTGACGTCGGCGGCGGCGACCGACCAGGCGATGGCGCGGCTGCGGATCAGGATGGCGAGCCGCTCGCGCGCCGGCGCCGTCAGCAGCTTGGAATCGCGGAGGCCGCGCACGGGCCGCCGCGGATCGAGGATCACCGCGGCCGCGACGACGGGGCCGGCGAGCGGTCCCCTGCCCGCTTCGTCGACGCCCGCGGCCAGCACCATCATGCCGCGTGCGCCTGTGCCAGCTCGGCGAGGAGCGCGTCCGCGGCCAGTGTGCCGGTGTCGACGGCGAGCTCGTGCGCGAAGCCGGCGAACAGCGCCTCGAGGCGCCGGCGCGTGAGCGTGTCGTCGAAGAGATTGACGGCCGCCTGCGTGAGATTCACGGCGGTGGCGTCGTCCTGCAGGAATTCGGGCACCACGAAGCGTCCGGCGAGCACGTTGGGCAGCCCCACGTAGGGCAACAGGAATTTGCGCCGGACGTACCATTCCGTCAACGGCTTGACGCGATAGAAGATCGCGTGCGGGCAGCGGGCGAGCGCCGCCTCGAGCGTGGCGGTCCCCGACGCGACCAGCGCGACGTCGGCCGCCATCAGCGCATCGCGCGCGTGGCCGTAGAGCAGCGTCAGCGGCAGCGTCTCCTGCTTCAGCCGGAAGAGCGCGGCCTCGAACAGGTCGCGCGTGGGCCGCGTCGCCAGCGGCACGAGGAAGCGGGCGTCCGGAATCAGCGCGTGGATCGAGGCGGCCGTCTCGAGCACGAGCTCGGCATGCATCTCGACCTCGGAGCGGCGGCTGCCGGGCAGCAGCGCGAACACGGGCTGCGCGAGCGGCAGCTTGAACTGCTCGCGCATCGCGCGCCGCGAGCCAGCGGTTGCGGCCTCCGCCGCGAGCGGATGGCCGACGTAGGTCACCGGCACGCCCGCCGGCGCGTAGAGCGGCGGCTCGAACGGGAAGAGCGCCAGCAGCCGGTGCACCGACCGGCCGATCGTGTGGATGCGCTCGCGCCGCCAGGCCCACACCGACGGGCTGACGAAGTGCACGGTCCGCACGCCGCGGCGCTTCAGCTTGCGCTCGAGCCCCAGATTGAAGTCGGGCGCGTCGACGCCGACGAACAGATCGACGCGCGCGGCGACGAAGCGGCGCGCCAGTGCGCGGCGCAGCCGCACGAGCTCCGGCACGCGGCCCAGCACCTCCGTCAGGCCGCGCACCGAAAGCGTCTCGAGCGGCTCCCAGGCTTCGCAGCCCGCCGCTTCCATCCGCGGTCCGGCCACGCCGACGAAGCGCGCGTGCGGCAGCCGCGCCCGCACGGCCGTGATCAGCGTGGCCGCCAGCGCATCGCCCGACGCCTCGCCCGCCACGATCCCGATCGTCACGCGCCGTGCGCCCGCCACGGCCGGGCTTGCCCCCAGGTCGCGCACCCGGCCCGCCCGCGCTAGCGCACGATCCCGCGCGGCGACTGCGCGAGGAACTCGACCAGCGGCGCCAGCACCGGCGCGTCGCGCGCCGCGGCGCCGAGCGCCGCCTTCGCGTCGTCGAACGCGAGGCCCTCGCGGTACAGCGTCCTGTACGCGCGGCGCACTGCCGCGATGTCGGCCGACGCGAAGCCGCGCCTGCGCAGGCCCTCGTTGTTCGTGCCCGCGGGCTTGGCCGGATAGCCGGCGGCGGTGATGAACGGCGGGACGTCCTGCAGCACGATCGACCCGGCGGCGATCATCGCGTGCGCGCCTACCCGGCAGAACTGATGGACGCCCGTGAAGCCGCCCATCGTCACGTAGTCGCCGATGGAGACGTGGCCCGCGAGCTGCGCGTTGTTCGAGAACGTCGTGTGGTCGCCGACGGCGCAATCGTGCGCGATGTGCACGTAGGCGAGCAGCCAGTTGGCGTTGCCGACCGTGGTGACGCCGCGGTCCTGCGCCGTGCCGGCGTTGATCGACACGTACTCGCGGATCAGGTTGTCGTCGCCGATCGCGAGCGCCGTGGGCTCGCCGCCGTACTTGCGGTCCTGCGGGATGTCGCCGATCGACGCGAACTGGAAGATGCGGTTGCGCGCGCCGATCGTCGTGCGGCCGGTGACCACGACGTGCGGCCCCAGCACGGTGCCGGCGCCGATCCGCACGTCGGGCCCGACGATCGTGTACGCGCCGACCTCGACGTCGGCCGCGAGCTCGGCGCGCCCGTCGACGAGCGCGGCGGGATGGATCTTCGCCATCAGACGACGGGGCGATCGCGGATCGCGGCGATCAGCTCGGCTTCGCACGCGAGCTCGCCGTCGACCAGCGCGCGCGTGCGGAACTTGCCGACGCCCCGGACGACGCGGATCACCTCGGCTTCTAGGATCAGCTGGTCGCCGGGCACCACCTGCTTGCGAAAGCGCGCGTTGTCGATCCCGGCGAAGAAGATCAGCGACGCGCCGCCCGCCCGCGCGTCCCCGGACACGTACGCGAGGAGTCCGGACACCTGCGCCAGCGCCTCGATCACCAGAACGCCCGGCATCACCGGGAAGCCCGGGAAGTGGCCCTGGAAGAACGGCTCGTTGATCGTGACGTTCTTGAGGCCGCGGATCGACTTCCCCGGTGTGCAATCGAGAATGCGGTCGACGAGCAGAAACGGATAGCGGTGCGGCAACTGCTTGAAGATCTCGACGATGTCGAATTCCATGCCCCCTCCCCCTTGATTGCCGGCGCCTTCTGGACGTCAGCGGCCGTCCTTGGCGGCCTCGTGCGCGCGCTCGAGCGCGTCGACTCGCGCGGCGAGCTCGCGCAGCCGCCGCACTTCGGACATCACGCGCCGCCAGTCGCGGTGCGGCAGCGCGGGAAACGCGCTGGTGTACACGCCGGGCTCGCGGATCGAATCGTAGACGCCCGTGCTGCCGGAGATGACCGTCCCGTCCGGAATGTCGAGGTGTCCCGAGATCATCGCGGCCCCCCCGATCCGGCAGTTGCGGCCGATGCGCGTGGAGCCGGCAATGCCCACGCAGCCGGCGATGGCCGTGTGCGCGCCGATCACGCAGTTGTGCCCGATCTGGATCTGGTTGTCGAGCTTGACGTCGTCCTCGACGATCGTGTCGTCGATGGCGCCGCGGTCGATGGTCGTGTTGGCGCCGATCTCGACGTCGGCGCCGATCACCACGCGGCCGATTTGCGGGATCTTGAGCCAGCGGCCACCCTCTTCGGCCATGCCGAAGCCATCGGCGCCGAGCACCGCGCCGGAGTGGACGATCGTGCGCGCCCCGATCACCGTGCGGGGGTAGAGCGTCACCGCCGCATGCAGCACGACGTCGTCCGCCAGCGTGGCGCCGGCGCCCACCACGCAGAGCGGTCCGACGGCGACGCGCTCGCCGATCGTGGCCCCGGCGCCTACGACCACGCCCGCGCCGAGGGACGCCGACGCCGCCACCGTGGCGGACGCGTCGACGCGCGCGGACGGATCGGC
>Ga0070668_100001124_pt1 | contig 18802 bp, 13 predicted proteins | sample KBSS43metaG_FD_64661 | JGI IMG/M metagenome (GOLD analysis project Ga0070668, IMG submission 64661) | Switchgrass rhizosphere microbial communities from Kellogg Biological Station, Michigan, USA - KBS S4-3 metaG | ecosystem: Host-associated > Plants > Roots > Rhizosphere > Soil ... | reverse complement strand
ACCGGTTTGACAACGTCAGGGCGAAGTGAAGCAGAAGCGCTGAACTCAGTTATCAACTCAGCAGCTGAAGCGCCCAACATGTTCCCGCCGATAACTACCGGATCGGTTTTATGGTGCGTTCCAGGTTTCAATGCGTATAGGACAACACCTGTGAAGCTCTTACCTCGTTTGATCTTCTGCATGCCCTTCATTAGAGGGGATACTCCATAGATCAGCGGTAAGTAGGCGAGAGCGAAGCTCACTGATTTGCCGCTTTACGGCGAACAATTCTGTCTTAGTAAGCGGGTTGCATGATTGCTTAGCATTCAGGTGGTTTAGGATCTCGTTAAGCCTGTGATTAATCTCACCGAACATTTTCCATGCAGCTCTGTTGATCTCAGGAACGACAGGAGGTTGGGTCTTTAAAAGGCACATGCGAAGCCATTCGCCTTTGGCGTGTTGCTTACGTTCATGATCTAAAGTATTAAGCTCTGAATTATTTAATCTTACGCTGACGCAATGAATACGTAGATTCTCTGCAAGGGGAGGTTGATAGGTGGTATCCATAGAAGCTCCTTTTCTAATATATAGATAAGCATTTTCCTTATGCTTAAATTATTTATATATGATATAGAATTTGTGTCAATGTGGTGCTTGGTAATTTATATATATATGCCAAAGTTAACTTTATTTTATGCCACCCCTTAAGAAATTGATTTTTTTGGTATTGAAAATTTTTTATTATGATGTAAAACATAATTGTAATTTCAACGATATCGACTTAATGATACTTTTGAATTTATATAGTTAACTATTAATTTGCCCCATATATGGGGAGCTGGAGAGGCTGCTGCAAGGTGGCCTCTCGACCTTTCTTGAATTGTTCTGCATCGGTATAATTATAAAATATTCAATTCCTAATACACATTGTTAATTAATTTCGCTCATTTAAGCCTGAAGCTTTTAGGTCTACCCTTTTTAAACTGCAAGGCATAAAAAGCAAGGCTACTCAGCTTCGCTGAGTTAGCCCTTGCTTTAAGTAAAAATATTCTTTAATTGATGAACTTGACAAATATAGATTTCGGAAGTATTAAGAATATATTGGTGTTTTCTTTGGGGGTTAATATGTTTATATGTTCAATTTTTATATTATCGTTAAATATATTGGCTATGTTCGATAGCAGTATAACTGCTTGGGTCGTAATTGTTGATATTTGGTGCGCAATAACAATTATCGTTATTGCGGCAATGAAAAGGTCTGGAAAAATTGATTTTTAATTATTCCTGCTTCTGACAATAAATTTTATAGTGTTTAATATTTCAGATATAAGGTTTTCTTTAGAGTTTTCAGGCGTTTTTTCTGTGAGTTCGCTAAGTTCACTTTTTTTGAGAGAGTTTAATGTTTCCTTAACGCGTTCCTGAATAAACTCAATTGCGCAGATAAAGAATTTTGCAGCTAAGCAGGTTAGGATAATAACCTTAAGTATCAGGAGGTCTTCCAAGTCAAATAGTGATTTAAAAAAATCAAATATTGCAGTGTTACCTATGATATTTTTGTAAAAAGCGGAGTAAGCCACATAAGTTGCTGAAGCAGAAAGTGCCGCATCATTTAATGCCTTAATAGATTTACCTCTATGAAAATACCAAGTAGATATAATTACCCCCCCGATTATAAGTACAGAAAATAAAAGTGTATCATTCGGTTTTGTAATGAGAGATGAGAGGTGAAAAGTGTCTGGGTGCTTTATGATATATTTACAAGCATAATAAGCTAATGTTAAAGTGGCGACAAAACCACAAAGATCTTTAGCTATTGATTTAAGTTCAATCTTTTTCATTCGCTTTCCTTTATAATGGAATTGTATTGATCAAAGGTGATGTTTATATATTTTAGACCTAAGAGATGGGACCAAACTAAGAAAAGTTTTCAATTATTTTTTGATTATAATCCTCAAGATAATTTTGCAGTTCATTTCTGTCAACTAAGCGAACTTTCGCTGATTCTGCAAGTTCTTTCGCCGAATTAGTGAAATATGAATTTGTAATAACCATTGCTTCGTCACATGAGTAAAATGCTTTAGCGGAGATAGCTTGTTGTACTGCTGAGTTACCAACTGAGCCAGAATAGTTTTTTGCTTGGATAACAATGTTTTTATCGAAACGAGTGACGAATAAATCTGCACCCTGATCTTGGGTTCTCTTTGTTTCTTTAACATCATATCCGAGAGTCTGGAATATTTTGACTAAAAAGTCTTCAAATTCAAATCCATTCATCGAATCTACTGAGTACATATTAACATATTTATCAGGATTGAAGTGCTCAAGACGTGTAGCCAATCTTTCGACTAAAATGTCAAAGTATATAGTTTCACAGATTGATGTATATTTTCTAACATTATCAATCGTTATTAATGGTGTGCCTGGAGTGTTTTGAGCATTCTCGTTGAAATCTAATGCAGGGAAGGTTATTTTATTGTTCCAGACAAAATATAGAAATAAAGATAGATCCGCTCGAAATGTTGTTCCTGCTTCTTCAATCCATGATTTTAAAGATTCTGTTAATGTAGGTTTGATATGCCTTTTGATCTCATTCGCAAATCCACTATATAAAGCGTTGAATGATGTGGTAAGTAAAAGCTTGTCCAAAAGCATTGGCAGCTCTTCTAACTCATCAAAACCCTTTCGAACAAGTACTTCGCGAAACAAAACAAAATCAGAGTAGGTACTTTTGTCTTCAGTGACATTATTCTCTGAACGCTTATCATGTGAAAATTTTGTCGTGTAAATGAAATTTGTGAAGTAAGGATCCTTAAACGTTGCATATTTATCTAGAACATTTTGAAGGAGGCTATTGAGTTGGGATTGCTCTTTCTTTTTCCCGAACAGGTCTTTTATAACTCCTTTTGATTGATATTGAAATTCTGGATAAAAAGAAGGGTTAAGAGGTATCATTTCTTCTGAGGTTATGGGGATGTGTGTTTTTGTACCCCATGATTTTGTCGCCGTTGGAACTCCGCCAGAGCACCATGGGCAAATAATTTCAAAAGATGTCTTACTACATGAATAACATTGATAAATCATAAAGGGTTGTCCATATTATTCGTAAAAACCGTGAGTTAACTGAGTCTTTTTATTAAGTGAGACACGAGAATAATATTCTTGTGTCTCAACTCTCTATGCATTTAGTGGCGCTTGGAGTGCAAGCCACTAAATAAGTATTATATAATATAATACATTGGTGATTTATAAATTATTTTATTATCACTTTCCATTTTTTGAATAACGGATGTGATAATTCCTTTTAAAGTACCACTTGTAGCCTTGAAGCCCATGGCCCTTGATACAGAATTGACCAACTCGTCCTGGGTAGCACCGAAGCTTTTATTGATAATCTCAATGATTCCTGCCTCCATTTCCTTATTAGATATGTTTTCCGACTTTCTTAATCCTGCTGATTTAACATTCGTTCTGTCTCTCAATGTGATTGAAATACTATCATTGTATAAAAAGTCATCTTCCAGGCAAAATGAGGAATTTGAGGTTGTAATTTTTATTGCATCTTTAACAATGGCTTCAATACGGGCCCCTGCACGTTGTAGACCCCATGCTGACCTGACACGTGTAATCACTTCATTCACATGTATTGGGGCTTCCACAAAAACAATTTGCTCAACTATCTTGGCGAGCACGCCAACAGGGGTCTCATGAATCTGGTACCTTGTGTCAACGTCAGGAACCGCCTCAACATATGCCACAGCTTCATTAAAACTGCCTTCAATCGTCTCAAGACCAATCTCTGTGACGGTCTCTCTTTCTACTGTCACTATCTCGACAGGTACAGCTCTTGACCGGGATAGAGAAGTTTCCGAACGATTTTCGAGTTCTTTCTTAGCCGCCTGAATAGCAGAGAGAGTTTTCTGTAGTTGCTCTTCGGGGCGTTGGAACCAATCGGTGCTCCAAATCCTGTGAATGATCCAACCATGGTCCTCAAGCACTGCCTGACGTAGGCGATCTCGTTCTCTTGAAGAACGGGAAGAGTGGTATGTCATACCATCGCATTCAATTCCGATAAGGTAGCGACCCGGCATATCAGGGTCGGCAATGGCTAAATCAATAAAGAAGCCTGCTATACCAACTTGAGGGTGGACCTGGAAGCCTTCTTTTTGAAGAGCATTTGCAACCTGTTCTTCGAACACACTGTCCATTGAACGGCCACTTTGTTCTGCAACTGACAAGCGTCCTGTTCTTGCATATTGCAGGAAAAGTTTAAAAGCGAAGACACCTCTACCTTTAGCTCTTTCAAGATCGATATCTTCGTCAGTGATTGAGGCATAAACTTCACAACGCCTTTTAGCTCGACTGATAAGAACGTTCAGGCGTCTTTCACCACCCTCTGCTCCAAGAGGACCAAATCTCATTGCCATGTAGTTTTGTGGATTTCTGGCATATCCAACAGAAATGATAATGACGTCGCGTTCGTCACCCTGAATGTTTTCAAGGTTTTTTACAAAAAACGGTTCGCTTGGGTGTGCATAGAAAAAGTCCTCGAACTCAGGGTTCAACCTGCGAAGCACTTCAAGCTCGTCCTGAATACGCTTTCGCTGGGTAACAGAAAAGGTTGCAACACCTAAAGATAAATGAGGGTGGCTTCTTGCGTGTTCAAGAATGGCTGTTGCTACGCGTTTTGCTTCGTTTGCATTGCTTCCAGATTCGAATACGCCATCTTCAACTTTATGGAAACGTAGGCCCATACCTGCTTCTTGTGTATAGGGACTGGGAACTATAAAAAGCTTGTTTTCATAAAACTGGCTATTCGACACAGCAATCAATGACTGGTGACGACTTCTGTAATGCCAGCGAAGCATTTTTTGAGGCAACCCTCTGGCAACAAAAAGTCCAAGTATGCTCTCAATGTCTGCGACTTGTGCTGAGTCTTCATCATCCTGCTCATCTGCGGAACCTGTCATTTTGGCGAAGAAAGAAGTTGGAGGTAACTGACGTTCGTCTCCGACAACAACTATCTGCTTACTTCGTGCAATAGCTCCTAATGCATCTACAGGTTGGATCTGACTGGCTTCATCCATTACCAGTAAATCAAACGACTGCTTACCTGGCACCAAAAACTGGGCAACTGACAGAGGACTCATCATCATAACTGGCTTTAATGCCTGAATAGCTGCACCAGCTTTTGTCATGAGCTGTCGAATCGCCATATGGCCACGTTTGCGTGCCATCTCACCCCGCAGTACACCCACAGGGCCTATGCCAACTTTAGAGGGAATTGCTCTATGGTGAGCTCTTACAACTTCAAAACTCGAAGCTTTAATTCTTCGCAGATCCATCTCAGCGAAGCTTGCTACTCTTCTCGAATGCAAATCACCATCAAAACGAGCCAATTCTGGCTCATCTTCGACCATTAAAGACAGAATTGAGTCGAAATAAGTTCTATCAAAAGTACCTAGTAAACGTTCGGAGGAAAGAACTCCACTACTCAAATCGGAGATTAATGGATAGATACCAAATGTTTTCGCCAGCTCTACACGGTTTTGCCAGGCAACCCATTTTGAAAGTTGTTCAGAATTATCTATCCAAAGAGTAATCTTGTCATAGACTAAATTAAAGGGTATTTCATGAGCATTTTCATTTTTGAAAATTGATCCATAGGAAGATTTAAGAGAAGTAATCACTGATGTGAGTTTGGCAAACTGCTCTTGAATAGAATCACTCAAACTTCTTGATTTATGAACTAAACCCTGTCTGTCATCTATTTTAGACGCTAAGACTCTTAAGTCATCATTTGATTCAATCCAGGAATGAGATTGAAGTAACAGATCCCAGTCACTGTTTTCTTTCAACCATAATGGATACATGGTTGACTGAGCTAAATTATCGAAAGTATGAATGGTATTCATTTTTTGCTGGGCGTTTGATAACAAACTCAACAATTCAATACGATCAGAAACAGAGGGTTCATTTTTGACGAAAACATCTTTATACGCGGAGTCCATAGTGCTTAGCACTTCAGACTTTACAAGAAGTGATTCTAGTGGAATGCTTTTAACGGAGTAATAGTTATCAAAAAACTCTTCTGGCGTGGCTCCTAATGAATCCCAAAGAATACGGCTTTCACCTAAAACTTCATGAGTGAGTTTTTTAAGCTGACTCACTTGATATGCTAAGGCGTCTTTGTTGGAGAGGCGACTTGCAATTATTCGGGCTTCAGAGTTAATACCACGTAAGGTACGCATCCATTCGACAAGTGATTTCAGCAATTCACTATCGCTATTCTCACCTCGCCAGTCTGAACCAAATGCAGACTGTCCGAAATCATTCAAATCAATGATGGAATTTCTCAACTTTTGTGCTTTTATCAACAGATCGAGGTACTCAACCTGCTGAGGGATCGTCAAACCTTTATCATTTATCAATGAAAGGGTAAGCTTTTTCGACTTTCGCCATTCGCTATTAAGGAATTTAAAAGCGCCAGTGTTGTTTTCAAGGCTATTTCGTGTGCTTTCTACATCTGTTTCCCACGCCTTTTCAACAAAGATGAGATTGATTTTTTCTTTATAAATACTAAGCTGTTTAATATCTGCAACCAGACTTGCCGCTTTATCAATACCACCTTCCCAGACAGTGGCAATGAATGCTTCTGGACTCACATTTGGAGCTTGAGTAATACTTTCACCCAACTCAATAAGACTTTCAATCTCACTTAAATTCGAGAATCCGATTTTAGAACCCAACTCCTGCTGCAATCTGGAAGACTCTTTTAAGATTCTAGGTGTAAGTGTCTTCAGTTTATAGGCAGTAGTAAAAGCATTAATATTAATATCTACAGGTAATTTACGATAATCTTCTGAAAGGCTGGCGACCTCGGTGTTGAATTTGTCTGCATGTAATTCTTTTTCAAGCTTGCTGTAGAGTTCTTTAAATGAGAATCCAGTTTCAATTAACGTCTTTGTCTCATCTTTAGAAGTGGCCCATAATGGCGAACTTAATGATTCAGGTGATAAATTAGGCGCTGAGTTAATTAATTCAGCTATTAGAATGAATTCCTGTAACTCTTTTAATGAGCCTATATGATAGGCTTCATTGGTAAGTTTAGAAAGATTGATAGACTCTTCAATAGAATCTGAAAGTTCAGACTTCAGGTTCGTTAATGAGGCAGTGAGTCTTTCAACTTCACTAGGAAGTATCTCAGTTCTATCGATACCATTCCATGGGTGCGAATCAGGAATGCCAATATCACTTATCCTCTCAATTAATTCATCAATAAGTGCATGTCTTTTGGCGAAATCGTCGTTACTCCATGATTCATAACCGCTAAGCTTATAATCATTAGGATCAAAACCTGATTGTCTGAGACATACCAGTTGCGCCATAACCTTGTATGGCGTTAAGCCAGATGGCATATACTTTTTATGAATTCTTGCCGGGTGATTGTTGAGGATATCTCGGCTTTCTGTGAGATTATTGACTAATGTATCTGGAAATTCTCCCCGAGGTGAACCGAGTTCCCAGACTCGCTTCAGTTCTTCAAGGAATGCTCTTTTGTTGGTTTTATTGCTATGTAGCTCTAAACAAGCATCTCCAACACCCGCCTGATCAAGTCTGCGCTTAACTACTTCAAGGGCCGCCATCTTTTCAGCTACAAACAATACTTTTTTACCGTCTGCTACAGCTGAAGCTATGATGTTTGCGATTGTCTGAGATTTACCAGTTCCTGGAGGACCCTGAATAACCAAGCTTTTACCATTACGTACTTCGTGAATGGCAAGAGTCTGTGAGCTATCACTGTCCAAAATATGAAGCATTTCTCGTGGGGGGATGACTGAGTCAATTACAATGTCGTCAGAGATTAACTCTCCACCAGAGAAGCCTGTTTCTAAAAGACACTTTATTGATTCCTGATCTGTGATCTTTGAATCTGAAGGCCAGTTATCAGGATCTAAATCTGTATACATCATAAATTTAGCGTAGGAGAACAGACCTAGATTGACTTCATTTTCTAATACTTCCCAGCTTTCTTTCAATGATACAGCTTGTTTTATCTCTGCAAAGTAATTCGTTAAAGAAAAATCTTCATCGATACTCAGGGGAGGTAGGGTGATTTGGTGAACACGGCTGAGGAATGTCTCAAGCGACAGGTTGCTAATGATGTCCTCATCCCTGACTTTAATTTTAAAGCGTTCTCCTGCTTTAGCTCGCATTAATTCTACTGGCAATAGTAAAAGAGGAGCATAGCGTATGTTTGTTTTCTTATTAGGATCTACCCATTTAAGCGATCCTAACGAAAGAAACAGGATGTTTACGCCTTGCTCTTCTTCAAGGGTTTTTGAATCATAATATAAATCTAATAACTTTTTTTGTAATGTCTTTGGCGTGAGCTTTGTCTGGAGTTTTGTATCATTGTGGTTGGTTTCGGAGTCATCTAAGAAAATAATGTCTTCGGACTCTGTGTCTGTCTCACTGTTCTCATTGCTTTCATCTGTCTTTTTATCTTCTCGACCATGAAGAAAAGTGAACGGCTTGCCTTCTTCAAAAAGCATCTTGAACAAAATGTCAGATCTTTCATTAACTACTTCCAAAAATTTTGTAGTTTTTGATTTTGGTATGTTAAGTAAACGATTTCTAGCTGTCAGATCGAGTAACTCTGCTCGCGACTTTTCAAGTTTCTGGCTGAGTGACAGATTGGAGTTTTTGTAAAGTGAGACTTCAATTTCGTCCATTACGCATAACCTTGAATTGAAAATTTACCAGTAATCAGTGAGTTATGCTATTAGCTTTAAATCACTGCAATTTTTCTGTACATATTAGAATGTTTCAGCGTGAAAATTAAGAATTTTCTAATTAATCTTAATGTTATTTTATTTATCTATATAATTCAGTGTGTTGCATGAAGGCGTATATTTTTCTTTCCAATTTTTAAGATTAACTATAAGTTAATATGATATTTCTGTATAAAAAATAGACTATTTTGGTTTGGTGCACCCTCAATTATTCTTTCCGTATGAAGTTGTCCGATAGTTTACGGTCGCGTGTAGTTGCGTTACTGAGATTTTGAAAAATTTGGCATGAGGAAACGAATTGAAGCTTTTTGATTATCTGATGATGACATTCCCAGATCTAACACCTGAATCTACGAAAGTCCATTTGGCACAAATGAATGACTATAATGAGGATCCACTGATTAAATTTCGAGAAGAGACATTCGATGATTGGCAGTGCTGGCAGAAGAGACTTGAGTTCAATCGTAAATATGTTGTTTCACTAATCAGGATTGTAGGGTCTGAAACTTGGTTGTTTGCGGGCGCATTTCAACAAGTGGGCAATGCGGGAAAAAATGCCTATGCTAACCGGGAGGATATGTACTATCAGTACTATCTTAAAAAAATATTTGAGACTGAAGAATATGCGGGACGTATGTATGTCACGTTTAAAAATCCTGCGAGAAGTTTTATCCGGGTTGGTGAAAGTATTCAAAACCAATTGTATGTAACTGCTATAACTCCAACGCGACTGAGTTTTGGAGAGTTTCCAGGTTACCGTAACATTATACTTGATTATAGCAGTATAGGTGCAATTCTTAGGCTTAATTTAAAATCTTGGCGAACCGCATTATCAATAGTTAAAGGAATTTATGTTTTAACTGATCAACTTGAAGGGAAGCTTTATGTTGGAAAGGCTGACGGCAGTGAAGGAATATGGGGACGATGGGAACATTATTTTGGTTCCGGGCATGGCGGCAATTTGGGGCTTAAGGAAGCTTTTGGTACAGGCGACGAAAGCCATTTGCAACATATAACTTTTGCGATACTTGAAGTGATTGACAATAATGCCGAGGTGAATGAAATTAACCGCCGTGAAAAGCACTGGAAAACTATACTTCTCTCTAGAAAGTTTGGGTATAACAGAAATTAATCAATTGTTGAAGTTTAAAGATATCGTTTAGGTTGTAATTAAGATGGCAGATTCTGGTTCTAAAATTATTTAACGATAATTTTTAAAACTTTTTAAAATTTAGGCTTCTTAAAATTGTGAATGTCATTTTTAATAAAAATCAGTATATTTTAAGGTTTTTGCATCTATCTGAAAATTGCAGTAAGACCGCTATAGAAAATGCTTTAAGCGGCCTTTATTGCTTGCTTAAGAGGGGTTGTTATTTCTCTAACCCCTTAATATTATGAATTAAATTAGCGACATCACCATGTTTAGTATTTGCTGGTAGATTATCTTTGAGTAGTTTCCTGTTCACGGCTGTTTCTCTGTAGCCATGTTTACTGAGTAGGTCGTTGAGTTCGTATTCTTGAGAGGTATTAACATAGTCCCAATCTGACTTAGGCATTACTCTATCTCCATTTTTTGTCTGCAAATGCACAGTACGCCTTGGCTAAAAAACAAACAAGAGGTATTTTTTTGTTTTGGTTGATTTTTTGATTCCGATCAAAAAGTTTAAGATAGGTATCGGTTCGATAAAAAATATTTTTAAGGTTTTTAGCAAGATAAGTGGCAAGTTACAGTTTAACGATGGAAATCTAAAATGATGTACTCATATACATAATGATCCTTTTTTTAGTATATTATGATTTTTATTAATAGATAGATATATGAATTGCCGGAGATAAAAACCTTGAATGATTTTATAAAGTATACTAAATCTTTGGAATTGGCTAAGTATTATGTTTATGCCTTTTATGACATAGATGATGATTCAAAAAAGCCCTTTTACATTGGGAAAGGGAAGTCTGGCCGTTGTCTTGACCACATTAAACGTCCTGATAGCTCTCAAAAATCTGAACGCATTAAAGAGCTTCTTGTAAAAAATAAATTGGGTATTGATATTCTTCGTCATGGCATGGATGAGCCAACGGCGAAACTTGTAGAGGCAACTTGTATTGATCTCTTAGGTGTTGGAGAGTTAACAAACAAAGTACGTGGAAGCAGTTCAATGATGGGGCGTATTACTCTTAATGAGCTTCAACATTTGCTCCTAAATGAAGAGACTGAGGTTTTACCTGAGCATGCGGGACTCGCTTTTCTTCTCAACAGTACATATAAATCTGGTATGACTTCACTGGAACTATATGAGGCTACACGTGGCATATGGGCTAACATTCCTAAAGATAAACAACTTAGATTTGCCTACGCAACATATGGCGGACTTATTATGGAAGTATACGAAATAGATTGTTGGGTCAAAGCTGGTTCGCAACAGTATTTTACTCGCGTTCTGAATATTGCTGATAATTCCAATCGTTTCGAATTCGTTGGACGTATTGCTTCTAAAGAAGTAAGGGATTTATATGTTGGGAAATTAATAAAAAAGCCGAGAAGCCATGGAAGCCCATTTGTTAGAGTTGGGTTAATATGATTTTTTCTGGGCTCTAACGATATCCGTGAATGATGCCGCGAGTGTAAAATTAAAAAATATGAGTTAATAATTTATGATATGCGCTTTTTTATTTCATTTAAAAGTTTTTTTTATACACTTTCCATTTGAAGATGTTCTTGTTAATGCTATCGGTGGCTTTTTAGGTTGGGCTGCGCTTTTCTGGTTGGCAATAAGTAAACGTGGAGTCAGATTATTAAGACAAAAGTTCAATCGTCCAAGTTTAAGGATTGAACTGCGAAAAACTCCAGAAAATATTTTTTCGGGAATAGAATTGGGTGCACCAGCACGATGGATTGAACAACAACTAGGGGCACCTACTAAGATAGGAAAAAAATGGTGGGGATATAGATTTTCTGACTCCATGGTATCGTTATGTTTTGATTCTAATGATTCAGTAGTTACTATCAGCGTAGCATTAATAGATAATAAAACAAATTTCAAATTTCCTGCTGAGCATTTTGATTGTCCTAATCTTGGTAAGTTAAGACTAAGCAATCTCTTAACCGTTCATGAACTCTCCCTTGAGTATAAGAGTTCTTATCGACACAGTGAACTACTAATAACTGGAAGGGAAGGGCCAAAAGGAGCCTGGCACTACATTGCTTTTGGTGCCTTATCGCCTCAAATCCCTGGTCCTCTTTTAGAGGTGGAGTTTACATGGGATAGTGATAAAGATGTTCTCACCAGCCAACCTGTTAATACCAAAATTAATTGGGCTGCAATATCAAATACGTCTGAAATCGATACATTCCCTTGGGATTTCGGAATAATAACTAAGTCATAGATTATGAAATTTTGAGGACCTATTCGATCAATGCCCTGCATGCCATAGTGCAGTGCGAAAAAAGCCAGTTTAAGTGACTGGCTTCTATTGTAAAATAAAATTTACTGGCCTAAATCACGTAGCTTGTTGCCAGACATCAGATTCTTTTCAATACGCTCAAGAGTGACTCCTTTGGTTTCAGGGATTAGCAGAAAAGTTATCACGATAAAGACCAGGTTGAAGCCGGTATACAGCCAGAATGTTCCTGCTGGCCCAATACTACCCAAAAGTGAGAGGAAGGTTGCTCCGATAATCATGTTGGCAACCCAGTTAGTCGTCGTTGAGCATGTAATCCCGAAGTCCCGACATTTCAGAGGCTGTATCTCAGAACACAGTATCCAGACTACCGGAGCGGCGCTCATTGCATAGCCGCCTATGCACAACATTGTCATACCCACTGACACCCATGACAGGCCGGAACTGATATCTCCCTGACCCGCTTTCATGAGGCAGTAGCCCAGAACCATAGTGGCGAATGCCATAACACTGAATCCAATTTTAAGGATTGGCTTCCTTCCCGTTTTATCAACGGTGAAGACCGCAATGAAGGTAGCAAACATGAAGGTCAGGCCAACTACTATGGTTGCAACCATCTGCTCCTGAGTGCTCTGGAAGCCAGCCATTTTGAAAATCTGAGGAGCGTAATACATGATGATATTCATGCCTGTGAACTGCTGCATGCCCTGCAGCAACATACCAAGGTATACGGCGCGTCTCACATTCCCGTTTTGCCTGAAAAGAGAAAACCCCCCTTGCTTCATACGAAGGCTTTCCCTTATCTCGTTCAGTTCCTGACGGGCTTTCTCTGAGGTATCACGAAGCATTCGCAGAACTTCTTCCGCCTCAACGTGCAGGCCCTTGGAAGCCAGCCAGCGGGGACTGTTAGGCAGGAAAATAACCATGACGAAAAGAACAACTGCTGGTATCGCGAGAACACCCAGCATTGCCCGCCAATTGCCACTGTAACTGAACACTGTATCCGACAGGAAAGCTAAGACAATACCAAAGGTGATCATGAGCTGGTAAAGACTAATCATTTTTCCACGAACATTCTCTGTTGCCATCTCTGACAGGTACAGTGGGGCGGTATAGGAGGCGATTCCAACGGCCAGCCCGAGTAAAACCCTGAATGTAAGCAGAACTTCAACACTTGTGGCGAAGGCTGATCCAAGGGAACCCATTATGAAGAGTATGGCTCCCGCCATAAGGCTGTACTTTCTTCCCAGTCGATGTGAAACCCAGCCGTTACAGATTGCTCCAATCGCGGCTCCCAGCATCATGCTGCTGACAACCCATTCCTGTTCATGACTGGTTAACTGAAAGTGTTTTGTTATGAAAGGCAGGGCACCTGAGATAACCCCGATATCCAATCCGAACAGTAGCCCGGCTAGTGCAGCGGATATGGATACAAAGAGGTTCATTCTTCTGACTTTTGACTTATGGTCAATATCATACGTGACGGTCTGGTTTACATGAGACATCATTAAGCTCCGCTCATACAGCATGTAATAGTGCTTCAGCTTAAGCAGGGGATACAGACAGGATTAGAGCGCCTCTCTCTTAAGATATGGACTTTATAGCTAGATCTGTTGTTAATGTGATGAGGATCTCAAAGCTAATCCTCACCATGATTAAAGCTAATTACTCTTAGATACTATCGAAAGGTTGTTCCAGTTATATAGGGCAAGTACCAGTCTTATTTTTTCCTCAATTTCACCATGCCTCATATCAGAATTCGAAAGGAAATGTTCCCTGTTAAGCAGTGGCAGTTACTTTGATTAAATGCTTCCCTGTGGAATCGTTAGTTTTCGCTGGCTCAAACTCTAACTAAGTAATAATTAGAGAACTCTCTTAACTAATTTAGTCGATCCTTATCTTTATATCGCAGTTATAATGTTGACACACTTATGATTTGTGTTAAAAGAAAAGAATAATTAAAAAGGAGAATAAAATGAAAGGTGAAAATATATTGGATGAGGAAACTCTATCTTTAAATGATGCTAAAGAATTCTTAGCTGGGGTTCATAGTAATTTACAAGCTTTTCTGGAGGATAGAAACATATTTGAAGATTATGAAAGGTATCCATCTGAAGATGTTGTCTATATAATGTTTAGGGGTTTTTTTAATTCTAAAGAATGTTTGAAACTGTTAACTATTGTTCAAATTTTTGAATTGACCGATATTGCTGAATACCAAAGTTTAAACTGGTGGTTCTTATCTGGTTTGGTATTCGGTGCAGATGTGGATTTAGTGAAAGAAATTATTGATACAAAGATTGCTGAAGAGGAAAAGAGTAAAATTAGCCCACTCATTACTAGTGGAGAAGGTAAATATATTATAAAGAGAATCTGAAAACTAATCTGTATTGATATGATTTTTAGAAGGGAGAATATTTAAAAGTTATTTTGAAGTAAGGGGCGTTATGATAAGTGTATTAAACTAGCTGGAGTAAATCATTCATGAATTTTTAACAAGAAATCCCATTATCAAGATAAGAAAAAATGTTTATGTGGCACTGAATATGTGCATGAAAAATTTGAAGGCATTATGAACTATATCACTCATTTTTTGGTATTGACTCCTGCCTTAGTAACGTTGAAATGCGAAGGTACAAGCGAAATCGATTATGTTGAAACATCATTTTTATTTGCATAACCTTATGCTCACTCGTGGGGCGTTTATTTGAGTTAAGCATATTTTATTGCAATTTAAAAAATATAATAAAAAATATCATTGTATATGCATGGTAAAAATGACATCTAATTGACTTTTAAAGATTTTTTTTAGAAAAGCTATAAGGCGTCAACGTTCTCAGCTTACAGGCTTCCAGATAGTCAGCCCACCACTGCAGCATAAGTTTCCGTTCTTCTAAATGCTCGGCTTTATGGATGTATGCTGCCCTAACGCTGTTACGCTCTTGGTGGCTCATTTGTCTCTCTACGGCGTCTCTTGACCAAAGCCCGGATTCAATCAATGCACTGCAAGCCATAGTCCTGAAACCATGCCCACAAACTTCAGTTTGGGTATTGTATCCCATGGTTCTAAGGGCTTTGTTGACGGTGTTTTCACTGATCGGTTTGTCGTCATTACTAAATCCGATGAACATGAGGTCTTTGCCACCACTGATTGCATGTAGCTGTAACAACAATTTTTTGGCTTGTTTGCTTAAAGGCACTAGATGAGGGCTTTTCATTTTTGCCCCTCTTGCTGAATATTTAACCCCAGCAAGTGCTTGGCGCTCTGCGGGTATAGTCCATAGTGAGTTTTTGAAATCTACCTCTGACCAACGTGCAAATCTTAATTCACTCGAACGTACAAATGTCAGGAGTGTAAGCTGGGTCGCAATCTGTGTTATGCCTTTGCCTCTGTAAGCTTCAATGCGTTGCATGAGCTCTGGTAGCCGTTCTAAAGGAAGGGCAGGGCGGTGAATACTTTTTTTAGAAATTACAGCACCAGCGAGGTCATAGGCAGGATTTTGCTCAATCAATGCATTGTGGACAGCATATCTCATGATCGCAGTTATGCGTTGTTGAAGACGTGAAGCGAGTTCGAGGTGACCTGTTGCTTCAGCCCTTTTTAGTGGAATCAGTAAGTCACGGGTTTTGAGTTCTGTGATATTACGATTGCCAATAATAGGGAATAAATGACTTTCAAGACTGCTTAATACAGTAGTTCTGTGGTTTTCCGACCAGGTCCTGTTACTGGAATGCCAATCTCGTGCAACCTTTTCAAATGTCAGCAGCCCTTTGATCTCGACCTTATCAGCTTTGCGTTTTTCACTTGGATCAACGCCATTTGCCACGAGTTGTCTGGCTTCGTCTCTTCTGCGTCGGGCTTCCGATAACGTGACCTCAGGATAAACACCGAGAGCAAGAATCTTTTGTTTGCTACCAAAGCGATACTGAAAACGCCAGTATTTGGAACCGTGTGGGGTAATCAAAAGATGCATACCATTACCGTCTGTCATTTTGACCGGCTTCACAGCAGCCTTAGCATTTCTTACCTTTAACTCAGTGAGCGGCATAGTAAAAATCCCTGGCTGATGGTATCTGCATTATCGAACCAAACATACCAACAATTGTACCAACATGACACTGTGGATTTTGTGAGCCCGCTGGAGACGCAGGTGGACTATCAGGATGAGTTAAGTGACTGAATGGAATGGGTAAAGTAGACTTTGAGATACGTTGAGAGACTAGCATATGGTGTCCCCTGCAGGAATCGAACCTGCAACTAGCCCTTAGGAGGGGCTCGTTATATCCATTTAACTAAGAGGACAGCGGCGCGCAGTATAGCGCAAACAGGCAGTGAGATTCACTACATCGCCGTCCGTTTGCTCATTCCGCCAGCAATCCCGGTTTTCTGCGCGCGCTAACGTTACGTGCAGAAAGCGGAAACAGCTGTACTGAAGTCCGGGATGTCATCCAGACTGAAGCGGCACCCCGACTCTAAAATCTTCACTCCCTCTTTGCAGCAGACACTTCCAGTAAACGTTTTTCAGACGCCCGCCTGGCAAATCGCCTTCAGCAAACAGACCTGAAAAGCAGACAGAGCGGTTCAATCTGCTCTGTCTGCCCTGGATTTACTCAGCCTTTTCCTGCTCTTCACGCTGGCGACGTTTCTCCTGCTTCTTCTTCTCAGCCTTCGCTTTAGCCACAGCAGCTTCACTCATGTCGTTGCGGATCTGCGCGTGGCTGATCAGGGCAAAAATCAGCGTGCCGCCGGTAATGTTGCCGAGCAGTGTCGGCAGGGCAAACGGCCAGAAGAATTCATGCCAGCTGATGCTGCCATTAAAGACCAGATAGAGCACTTCCACCGATCCCACCACGATATGCGCCAGATCGCCCAGCGCAACCAGCCAGGTCATCATCACAATCACCAGCAGTTTGGCGCCCCCCGCCGAGGGGAACATCCAGACCATGGTGGCGATAATCCAGCCGGAGATCACCGCATTGGCAAACATCTCGCCGGGCGTATTTTCCATCACCTTCATACTGATGTTGGTAAACGCCTGACGGGTAGCCTCGTCAAATATCGGCATCTCATTAAACGCCAGCGCACCCAGCGCCGTCCCGATCAGGTTACCCAGCAAGACGATGCCCCATAAACGTAATAGCAGAGCGCCATTACTCCAGGTCGGTTTGTGCATAACCGGCAGGACTGCCGTGACGGTATTTTCGGTAAACAGCTGCTGACGCGCCATGATGACGATAACAAAACCAAAGGTATAACCCAGGTTTTCAAGCAGGAATGCCCCTGGTACGCCATCCAGATGCACCTGAAATATCCCCTTCGCCATCAGCGAGGCGCCCATGGATAAGCCCGCCGCAATGGCTGACCAGAGCAGCGCCATACCATCGCGCTCCAGCTCCTTCTCCCCATCCTGGCGGATCTCTTCATGGATGGCGGCGGCGCGGGAGGGTAAAGCCTCCTCATCGACTTCGATGTCAGTGCCCTTATCCTTCTCTTCACTCTCGACGTCGTTAGGACCCTGTTCATTACCTGATGAAGGCTTCATATTTTCTCCTGGTGATAGTGCTGTCGCGTAATAAGCGTAGCCGTTTTTTATTTGCCGATAATGTAACGATCGATGCGAATAAGCGTAACAACGTTTTTCGGAACTGCATTTTTATTCAGACTGCGGGCGATACCGCACGAATAAACCCATGGCATCGAAACTGAGCGGTGGCTCACACTTCGGCCCACAGCAACATTGTGGTAATATCCCGGCCACTTTTAGCTGGTGCGATTCCCCCCTCGATGTTGGAAATCATTACGCTCACTTGTGCATACGACGAACGTGCGCTGTTCCGGCAGCTCTCATTTCGCGTCTCTGCAGGCGACATTGTGCAGATTGAAGGTCCCAATGGTGCCGGTAAGACCTCACTCTTGCGCCTGCTGGCTGGCCTGAGCCGTCCTGAACAGGGTGAAATACGCTGGCAGCAGCGGCCAATCCTGCGGCAGCGCGAAGCCTGGCATCAGGCGATGCTCTATCTGGGCCATCATCCCGGTGTCAAAGGCGTGCTTACACCGCTGGAAAATCTGCGTTTCTACCATCCTGATTGCAATGATGCGCAGATCTTTGCTGCGCTGGAAAGCGTCGATCTCACGGGCGACGAAGAGGTGCCGGTTAGCCGGTTATCGGCGGGCCAGCAGCGTCGGGTAGCGCTGGCGCGGCTATGGCTCAGCCAGGCCCGCATATGGATTCTCGACGAGCCGCTGACCGCCATCGACAAAGCGGGTGTTAAAAAATTAATGGCGAAATTCGCCCGGCATGCCGATAACGGTGGCGCAGTGATCCTGACAACCCATCAGGATTTGCCCGCGGATGCTGCGCGGGTGCGTAAAATTCGCCTCGGCGACGGGGAGGCAGGCTGATGCTGTTTCGCCTCATCCAGCGTGAATTGCGCATCGCTTTTCGCGGCGGGGCTGATGTGGTTAATCCGCTCTGGTTTTTCCTGATTGTTATTACCCTGTTTCCGCTGGGCATCGGACCTGACCCGCAACAGCTGGCACGTATTGCACCGGGCGTAGCCTGGGTTGCCGCGCTGCTGGCGTCGCTGCTGGCGCTGGAGCGGCTGTTTCGCGATGACTTCAGCGATGG
>Ga0070668_100001122_pt1 | contig 18864 bp, 17 predicted proteins | sample KBSS43metaG_FD_64661 | JGI IMG/M metagenome (GOLD analysis project Ga0070668, IMG submission 64661) | Switchgrass rhizosphere microbial communities from Kellogg Biological Station, Michigan, USA - KBS S4-3 metaG | ecosystem: Host-associated > Plants > Roots > Rhizosphere > Soil ... | reverse complement strand
TCGAAGTCCGGCTCGGGCGAGCCGTCCTCGCGGCTGCCGACCTGGCCGGAGACGAACAAGAAGCCATTGGATCGAATGGCCGGCGAATAGTGGTTGCGCTCGTACAGCGCCTGCCGGCCGGCAGGAAAGACGACATCACGGTGGGACATAAGACGGATTCCAGACGGGAGGAGACCATCCTCCCCGCAGCCGCTGTCTGGATAAACTGCGATGATGCGCCTAGATTGATTGGTAATCCCAAACAATCAGGGCCGCTGACATGGATCGCTTCGAGGCGATGCGGGCATTTGCCCGCGTGGTGGAGACCGGCAGCTTCACCCGCGCCGCGCACACCCTGCAGCTCAGCCGCACCACGGTCACCCAGCTGGTACAGCAGCTGGAGGCGCATCTGCAGTTGCGGCTGCTCAACCGCACCACGCGCCGGGTCAGTGTCACCGCCGATGGCGCGGCGTACTACCCGCGCATCTTGCGATTGCTGGCCGAGCTGGAAGAGGTGGAGGGTGGTCTGGGCGATGCCGCCGCACAACCGCGTGGTCGCTTGCGCATCGATGTGCCCGGCCCGTTCGCGCGGCTGCTGCTGGTGCCGGCGCTGCCCGGCTTCCAGGCACGCTATCCGGACATCCAGCTGGAGGTGGGCGTCAGCGACCGCGAGGTCGATGTCATCGCCGACAACGTCGACTGCGTGATCCGCGGCGGCACCCCGGCCGACCCGGCGCTGGTGGCGCGGCCGTTGGCGAGCCTGCCGATCGGCTTCCATGCCAGCCCGGGCTATGTGCAGCAGTTCGGTGCGCCGGAACACCCGCGCGCGCTGGAAGGAGCGGACCACCACATGGTCGGTTTCCTCAGCCCGCGCAGTGGCCGTGCCCGCGTGTTCACCGCGCAGCGCGGCACCGAGCGCATCGAGGTGCAGGGGCGTTATTCAATCGGTTTCGATGATGGCAATGCCTATCTGGCGGCGGGTCTGGCCGGCCTCGGCGTGGTCGCGCTGCCCAGCTACATGGCCGAACCGCATGTGGCGCGCGGCGAGCTGCTGCCGGTGCTGCACGACTGGCAGTTGCCGCCGATGCCGATGTACGTGATGTTCCCGCCGAACCGGCACATGAGCCAGCGGCTGCGGGTGTTCATTGATTGGGTGGTGGAGACGTTGGGCTGAGCTCATGCAATCGCCGTTTGCGAGTCTCAACACTGGCCTGTGATCGGATAAGGTTATCGCCTCTAAGGCGTGGCCACGTGCCCAGCTATAGTTCCGCTACGATCAGCGGTAAACGTGAAGGCTCAAAGGCGTAGACAAGTACCAACGACGCCAGAGTCTGCGACTACCCTCTGGCCGAGTAGCTTGGCTGGTCTAGAATCTATCTCGAGATAATTAGGTTGTGGATAGCATGGAAAATTTGAGCTCAAATGTTCCTGGGGTTGAGAAAAAGAAGGCGAGGGCTGTTGCTGTAATAAACATGAAGGGCGGGGTTGGAAAAACCACACTCAGCTTTAACCTTTCCGCGGAGCTAGCAAGAAAGGGGTCGAGAGTTCTGTTAATTGATCTGGATCCGCAGGGGAACGCAACTCTCGTCTGCATGAGTGAGCAAGAAAGAAAGGATCACGCTGGCAAAAGCAAGACCATAACGAGCCTGTTTATTGATGCGTTTGATCCTCGCGTGCCTTTGGTCGTAAGGAGTGAGGTCGCTGCTGATTTGTCGAAGTACGTATTTGAAGTGAAGGTGCCTGGGAGCGTGAAAGGCGGGAAGCTGGATTTTGTGCCTTCTGATATATATTTGAGTTCCGTGTTGCGAGGGGTAACTTTGGGGCCGTACACTCTAAATGAACTCTTGAACGATGAAGTCAGGCAGAGCTATGACTACATCATTGTTGATTGCGCACCGACGTATTCAGTACTCACAACCATTGCTTTGAATTCATGTTTGGCTGTGCTGATTCCGATGATATCGGATTCATTCGGAAAGCATGGTACGGATTTGATGAAGCAAATTTTGTCTGAGCATGCTCACGACTTTGGTGTTCAAGTTTCAGTTATTGGGGTTGTTTTCACTATGGTGCAGGCGACCGCAAATCATCGAAGCATGGTCAGCGAAATCGTGCGAAAGTGGGGGACTGATTCTGTGTTCAGTTCATCAATTTCGAAGAATGAATGGTACAAGGTGGCAAACGGAGAAGGTGCTGCATTCAGTCAATCTGCTGCGCACCAATCCCCTAAGCAAGAATTTGCGGATTTTGTAGAAGAGTTCATAAGGCGTGCTGACAAATGAATATTGATCGTTTCCTTGAGGCTGCCTTCACCGTCGATGAGGTAACCACGGCATCGCTGGCGAATGATCTAGATCGTTTTCGTAAGCTTCTTGAAAGTAGAAGGGTGTTAGAAGAGGATAAGCGAAAGGCGTTGAAGCAAATTAGTGGCTATTTGGCGAAGAAGTGTAAGGAGCTGCAGCCGGAGAGATCAGCCAATAGTGTGAGCGGCCTTCGTCGGGTAAGAAATGAACTTGCGCACGGGAAGAGCTCATCGATTCGAGAGTATTCAGTCTTGTACCCGAGGTTGTGGCGTGCAATTGCTGAGCTCGGTAAGGAAATGGATGTGCGCGAAATGGAAAATCTTCTTGCCTATCACCTTTCGGTGCCGAACTTGAAACTCTCCAGTCAAGGCGAAGAATTGGCAAAAATGATTGGTTCGTATAAGAAGATTTTCGATGCATTTCCTGCTCCGGGACGGGCTGTGCTTTTCAAAAATCTGATTCTTGGTCTGTTCACAGATTCCTATTCGTGGGAAATTCTTGAAAGGGTTGAGCGGTGAAAGTTCCCTATCTCAAAAAGAAGACCAAGGCGGATATGCATTCGCTAGTCTGTGATCTTTCAAGTGCAGTTGTTCCTGGATTTGACGAAGCACAGTTGGAGCGGCGAGTAGCGGGCACGCCATGGATACTTTCCATGTATCCAGTATTCGCGCTGCTAAAGATACTGGATGAATCTGGCGCGGCGCTTAATCCATCTCGTGAACATGCGATGGCTGGCGCCGCTCAACGTGGCGATCGCAAGCTTTTTTTAAAAGCTATATCCTCCTACCAAGAGGATGAGGATATCTCGCTCGCAATGCGCCAGTCATGCCACTCAGTAATGTTTTCAGGATTCATTTCAGAGTTGCGTTCGGATTTTATCTTGGTTCTTATGCAAGGCCTGATGTTCTCTTACCGAGGAATGGCTATCGGCTTGCGATGCGCGTTGGAGGATCTTTATCGGCATCTTTATTACATGGATCATCCACAAGAATATTATGCATTGCAATCTGGTGAGAGTGAGTACTCCATGAAGCTTGCGCCCAAGGATTTCCGGGCATATTTGACAAGGGTTTCCTACCTAAAGCCTATTTCTGAGTGCACTGTGGACTTCACAAGAAAGGACAAGCCTGAAGATGGGGACTGGTTCGGAGTCAATGAGGCACTTTACAGGGACCTGTCTGCCGCAGTTCATGGTGCATCGGATCGCTGGTTCTCAGCCCTGTTTAACGCAGGGTCTTTGAAGCACAATGCTGAAAAGGAGTCTGAAATTGGTTCGCTCATCGAGAGGTTTTCTCGTATGTGCTCGGCATTTCTCATCTTGGCCCATAGGCAAATATTCTGCAGCGCGGGGGAGTACGATAAATCCATAGTATTTAGCGTTTTCGATGAAAGCCAAAAGCACGCTTTTCGTAGAGTCATGAATATTTAGAGATGGTTTGAAGGCGGCGTGCGAAATCCTGATGATGTGAGCATATTGTGGATTACATATTTCGCGGCCGGAAGGCAATTCTTTTACTTTTCCATTTGTACGGATTCAGCATCAGGCGTTGCCTAAGCGCCGCTAGTGTGCGAAGCGTAGAGTTCCCGGTTGAATTGCTCACTTCATGCGGTGCGGTATCTCCGAGTGGCACGTCTAGAGCCTGCTGCGCGCGTCACCCTAGCGCGGGCTCGGCTCCACAGGCAGCCTCCTGTTGCAGGTATGCGAAAATCAAAACAGCAGGCAACAGGAAACATCGTCACGCATGAGTCGCGTCATCGCACTGGATGCCGAAACCACCGGCATCTCCCACCGCCTGGGGCACCGGGTCATCGAAATCGGTGCCGTCGAACTGATCGATGGCCAGCTCACCGGCTGCCAGTTCAAAACCTATCTGCAGCCGCAGCGCATGGTCGGCTGGGGCGCAGAGCGCGTGCATGGCGTCAACGATGCGGTGCTGGTGAGAAAGCCACGTTCTTCCAGTAAGGTCGCCGAACTGCTGGGTTTTCTGCGTGGCAGCGAAATGACCGCGCACAACGCCACCTTTGATTTGGGCTTCTTGGACAACCAGCTGCACCTGGCTAGCATCCCCGGCACGCAGGCCTAGCATTGCCACATCGCCTGCAGCCTGAAGCTGGGGTGCGGGGCCTGCACGGCACGTTGAAGGATGCCCATCTGCTGACGCGGATGCTTCTGCACCTGCGTTGAGCCTCGGCAGCCGTTACACTAGCCGCAGCCAACGCTCGATCCTCGCCACGCCGCACGCCACTCCATCCTCGTTCGCCATTGCAGCGCCTAGCGCGGCTGCCCGTTCGCGTGTATCGGCATGCTCGGCGAACGCCAGTGCATCGGCCAACACCTGCGGCTGCAACCGCTTGGGTGACAGTGGCGCCGGTGCCACGCCCAGGTGCTGCAGGCGATCGGCCCAGAAGAACTGGTCGGCGGCGAACGGCATCACCATCGACGGTATGCCGGCGCGGCATGCCGAATGCGTGGTGCCGCTGCCGCCGTGGTGGATCGCCAGTGCGCAGCGCGGCAACAACGCTTCATGCGGGGTCGGGCCGATCACCCGTACCGAGTCGGGCAGCGCCATGTCGGGCACGCCGACCCAACCGGGAAACAGCAGCACGCGGCGTGGCGCCAGCGCCGACAACAGCGCCGGCAGCACACGTTCGCGCTCGAAGCCGGTCATGCTGCCGAAGCCCAGATATACCGGCGGCGGTCCTGCATCGAGGAAAGCCTGCAGTTCGCACGACGGATGCCACGGCGCAGCAGGGGCCGACCATTGGCCGCACACGAGGTGGTCGGCCGGCCAGTCCGAAGGCGGTGGCAGCAGCTGTGGCGAGATGCCATACAGCATCGGCAGGCCAGCCCAGAGGGAACGTCGTGGTGGCTGCCCGGCGTGCTGGCGGGCCGTGTTGATCGGGCCGCGGAACTGTCGCCAGATCAGGCCGTTGACCAGGCCATAACTGGCCCGGTTCAACCAGCCCGGCGAGCGCCCGGGCGGCAGGAAGGGCGAGCGGAACGCGCGCGTCGGCGTCAGCGGAATCATGCCGGCGCCGATCACCGGAAGACCACGACATTCGCCGACGCTCATGCCGACGAACGCAGCCAGGCCACCGGTCAGGATCGCATCGCAGCCGTCGGCTGCAGCATCGGCCTGGCGCATCCAACCGGCGACGTGTTGCAGCGCCATCCGTGCCAGCCCGGTGCTGGCGGCGGCAACGCCATTGCCGCGTGAGACCAGCGCCACCACTTCGTCGTGGATGTCGCCTTCCAGCGCGGCGTGCGGGACGCCCAAGGCCTTCGCGCTGTCGAGGGTGCCGCCGTCGGCCAGCAGCATGACCTCGTGACCGGCCGCGATCAGCCCATGGCAGAGCATGACCAGCGGGCGCGTATCGCCTTCGGTGCCGTAGGTGAGGGCCAGCAGTCGCATTGGAGCCTCCGCAGTGAATCACCAGTATGCCGACATCGCTGTGTTCGTCCGCGCTCCTGCCGACGCACCGCGTGGGACAATCCCGCCTCATCTGCCCCCGCCGCACGGGGCGCGCGCAACAGGATCCAGCACCGCATGACCGCACTGCCATCCCTACCGTCCCTTGTCTGCCGCATGCCGGCCGCTGCATACCGGCGTGCGCCGTGAGCCGCATCGTCGCACTGGACACCGAAACTACCGGCATCTCGCATCGCCTGGGCCATCGGGTGATTGAAATCGGGGCGGTGGAACTGATAAACGGGCAGCTCAGCGGCCGCCAGTTCCACACCTACCTGCAGCCGCAGCGGAAGGTGGACTGGGGCGCGCAGCGCGTGCATGGCATCAGCGATGCCATGCTGGTGGGCAAGCCATTGTTCGCCAGCAAGGCCGCCGAGCTGCTGGAGTTCCTGCGTGGTAGCGAGATGGTCGCGCACAACGCCACCTTCGACGTCGGCTTCCTCGACAACGAGCTGCGCCTGGCCGGCATCGCCGATGGGCTGGCCCAGCACTGCCGCGTGACCTGCAGCCTGAAGCTGGCCCGCAACCGTTGGCCGGGCATGCCCAACAAGCTCGACGATGTACTGCAGCGCCTGCGTATTCCCGGCACCCGCGGCCTGCATGGCGCACTGAAGGATGCGCACCTGCTGGCCCAGGTGGTGCCGCACCTGCGCTGAGGGCAGGGCATCGCCATCGCATTCAGGCATGGCCTGTGGGTAAGTTGCGCAAGGTCTTGATTGCGTGCATAATGCGCGGCTCGCTGTGTCCGGTTTCGTGCCGGGCGGCGCCCCCGGGAGCACGTCCCCGGCCGCCCAACGTCAGCGTAACCCTTTGATTCTCTTGACGTGTGGTGGGCAACCACCGAGGCCGCCGTCCCCCGGGCTACGGGGAGACACAACTTACTATCGAGGTGCGCCATGTCCCGCGTATGCCAGGTTTCCGGCAAGCGAGTGCAGACGGGTAACAACGTCTCGCACGCCAACAACAAGACCCGTCGTCGTTTCCTGCCGAATCTGCACGAGCGCCGCTTCTGGGTTGCCAGCGAGAACCGCTGGGTGAAGCTTCGTGTTTCCGCGCATGCACTGCGCACCATCGACAAGAACGGTATCGATTCCGTTCTGGCTGAGCTGCGTGCGCGCGGCGAAAAGGTCTGAGGAGTAGACGATCATGGCAGGCAAGCGCGATAAGGTCCGTATGATTTCGACCGCTGGTACCGGTCACTTCTACACGACCGACAAGAACAAGAAGAACACCCCGGGGAAGATGGAATTCTCCAAGTACGATCCGGTCGTGCGCAAGCACGTCCCGTACAAGGAAGGCAAGATCAAGTAATCCGCAAGGATTGCGGGTCGCTTCCGAAAAAACCCGCCCTCGTGGCGGGTTTTTTTGTGCCCCCCGCCCCAGGTAGGTGTCGACCTTGGTCGACACGTTCCGACCCCGTGGGTGCCGACCGTTGGTCGGCACGCTGTCCCCAGCGCTGCTCGACTCTGCACACCCCGCTGGGCAGAATGGCCCCACACCTCCCAACGGGCGACGCGATGCTGTTCGAGTGGCTGCTGGGCTCGTACCTGCTGTTGATCGACTGGCTGATCCGGCTGGTGGCGCTGTGCTGGATCCCCACCCGCACTACGCCGGGCGCGGCGCGCAGCTGGCTGCTGCTGGTCGGCTTCGTGCCGCTGCTGGGCCTGCCGCTCTATCTGCTGTTCGGGCATCCGTGGCTGTCGCGCGAGCGCATCCGCCGGCAGGCCGAGGCCTCGCAGGTCATCCGTGAAGAACAGGCGCTGCAGCGCCGCCTGCGCTGGACGCCGCAGCCCGATTCGGCCAGCGCCGAAGTGGTGCCGCTGGTGCAGCGCCAGGGCGATTTCATGCCGGTGCACGGCAACGCGATCGACCTGCTGACCGACTATGACGAATCACTGCACACCCTGATCGCCGACATCGACCAGGCCCAGGACCGGGTGCACCTGCTGTACTACCTGATGTTCGATGACACGGTGGGCGAGGCCATCGTCGAAGCCCTGCAGCGTGCCGCAGCGCGCGGGGTGCAGTGCCGCGTGCTGCTGGATGCGGTCGGCGCCAAGCGGGGCCTGCGCGCATACAGCAAGCGGCTGCGGTCACGTGACATCGAAGTGCGCGCGATGCTGCCCGGCGGCCTGCGTTGGCGCCGCAGCGGACGCATGGACCTGCGCAACCATCGCAAGATCGCAGTGATCGACAACGAAGTAGGCTATGTCGGTTCGCAGAACCTGGCGCGCCCTGAATTCGTTGCCGGCCACCCCAACCGCGAGCTGGTGGCGCGCGTGCGCGGGCCTGCGGTGGCGCACTTTGAAGCGGTGTTCGCCAGCGACTGGTACATCGAAACCGGGCAGCGCCTGGAGGTCATCGCCGACGTGCCAGTGTGCAGCGAGGACATCGCCACCCAGCTGCTGCCCAGTGGCCCGGCCTACCCGTACAGCAACGCGCGCGATGCGGTGGCCGCGCTGATCCATCTTGCCCGGCGCCGGCTGGTGATGGTCACGCCCTACTTCGTGCCCGACGAAGCAACGCTGAGTGCACTGCGCATCGCCGCGCTGTCCGGCGTGCAGGTGCAGCTGATCCTGTCGGCCAGCAACAACCAGCGGCTGACCTCGTGGGCGCAGGAGGCCTACTACGATGAGCTGCTGCGCTGCGGGGTGCAGATCGCGCTGTACGAGCCGCAGTTCCTGCATGCCAAGCACATGAGCGTGGATGAGGACATCGCCGTGCTCGGGTCGATCAACATGGATATCCGCTCGTTCGCGCTGAATGCCGAAATCGGCCTGATCTGCTACGACCGACAACTGGTCACGCAGTTGTGTGCCATCGAGGACGACTACCTGCGCCAGTCGCGCCTGCTGGACCTGGAGCAGTGGCGCAAGCGTCCCGCGTGGCTGCGCAGCCGCGAGGGCATCGCGCGCCTGGCCGATGCCTTGATGTAGGCCAGCGCCAGCCGGGCAGGGCCGATGGCCTACAATCGGCGCATGACTGATTCACCGCGTAATGGCGAACTGGACCTGGCGATCATCGGTGGTGGTGCGGCCGGGGTGCTGGTGGCGATCCAGGTGTTGCGCCAGGCCCGAGCGCCGCTGGCGCTGGCCATCTTCGAGCCGGCCTCGCAGCTGGCACAGGGCATTGCCTATGCCACGCCGTGGCCGGAGCATCTGCTGAACGTGCCGGCGGCGAAAATGAGCGCCTTCCCCGACCAGCCCGGCGACTTCCTCGATTTCCTGCAGGCCGCCAACGCGTACCCGGGCGAGGCGCGCGAAGTGCTGGGCGAACGCTATGTGTGTCGCCACTACTTCGCTGCCTACCTGCAGCAGCGCCTGCGCGAGGCCGAAGCGGCCGGTGCGGCGCGATTGCAGATCGTGGCCCAGCCGGTGTTGGCGTTGCATCCGGATGACCACGGTTACCAGCTGCAGCTGGGCGATGGCCAAACGCTGCATGCAGCGCAGGCGGTGATCGCTACCGGCAACAGCATGCGGCCGCTGCCGGTGGACGGCGCCGATGCGCTGCCCGCCGATGACGTGGTCGAAGCCTGGGACTACGACGGTGTACGCACGCTGGCCGGTGGCCATGCACTGGCCATCGTCGGCTCCGGATTGAGCATGGCGGACACCGTGTTGGCGCTCGTGGCCGCCGGTCACAGCGGGCCGCTGCAGGTGATCTCGCGCCATGGCCTGCTGCCATTGCCGCATGCACACGGTGGCCTGCCGGCGTTCGACCCGCAGGAGCTGCTGACGATGACCCTGCACCAGCGTCTGCGTGCACTGCGCCAGCACGCACGGCAGGCACAGGCCGACGGCATCCCGTGGCAGGGCGTGATGGATCGCATCCGCCCGCATGGGCAAACGCTCTGGCGCAGCCTGGACGCCGCCGACCAGCGTCGCTTCCTGCGTCACGTGGTGCGGTATTGGGACGTGCACCGCCATCGCATCGCTGAACCGGTGGCCGAGCAGTTGCAGGCGCTGCAGGCCAGCGGCCAGCTGCGCGTTCACCGCGCCCGCCTGCAACGCGTGTGGCGCGACGGTGATGCCCTGCGGCTGTCGGGCCGCGAGGCGGGCGGCGGCAACGTGCAGTGGACGATCGCTGCGGTGGTCAATGCCACCGGTGTGGAAACCCGCGCCTCGGCACTGCGCAATCCCTTGCTGCAACAGCTGCAGGCCGATGGCCTGGCCCGCCCCGGCCCGCATGGGCTGGGCTTGGACAGCAGCGTGCCGGGCGACCGGTTGTGTGCAGAGGGTGGCCAGCCACAGGCGCGCCTGGGGGTACTCGGCAGCCTGCGCATCGGCAGCCTGTGGGAAAGCCTAGCGGTGCCTGAACTGCGTCAGCAGGCGCAGGCACTGGCCACGCAGGTGGTCGCAGGAGCTGCGACGTCGATGCCGTAAAATGGAGGCATGGATGTCTCCCACTTGCTTGATGGCCTGAACCCGGCCCAGCGCGAAGCCGTCTCCGCTCCCCTCGGTCACCACCTGGTGCTGGCCGGTGCCGGGTCGGGCAAGACGCGCGTACTCACCCACCGCATTGCCTGGCTGCATGAAGTCGAAGGCGTGCCGACCCACGGCATTTTCGCGGTGACCTTCACCAACAAGGCGGCCGGCGAGATGCGCCACCGCATCGACGCACAGCTGCCGCATGGCAGCCGCGGCATGTGGATCGGCACCTTCCACGGCCTGGCCAACCGCCTGCTGCGCCTGCACTGGCAGGACGCCAAGCTGCCCGAAAGCTTCCAGGTGATGGATTCGGACGACCAGCTGCGCCTGGTCAAGCGCGTGGTGCAGGCACTGGAGTTGGATGACGGCAAGTACCCGCCCAAGCAGATTGCCTGGTGGATCAACGCGCAGAAGGATGAGGGCCGCCGCCCGCAGCACATCCAGCCCGAGCCGAACGACGCATGGCTGGAAACCATGCGCCAGGCCTATGCCGAGTACCAGGCGCGCTGCGACCGTGCCGGCCTGGTCGATTTCGCCGAGCTGCTGCTGCGCGCGCACGAACTGCTGCGCGACAACCCACCATTGCTGTCGCATTACCGTGCGCGTTTCCGCGAGATCCTGGTGGACGAATTCCAGGATACCAACGCCATCCAGTACGCCTTCGTGCGTGTACTGGCCGGGCATGAGGGGCACGTGTTCGTGGTCGGCGACGATGACCAGGCCATCTATGGCTGGCGCGGCGCCAAGGTCGAGAACGTGCAGGGCTTCCTGCGCGATTTCCCGGGCGCGCAGACCATCCGCCTGGAACAGAATTACCGCTCCACCGCCAACATCCTCAACGCCGCCAACGCGGTGATCGCGCACAACCCGGACCGCATCGGCAAGCAGCTGTGGACCGACAGCGGCGACGGCGATCCGATCGACCTGTATGCGGCGTACAACGAGATGGACGAGGCGCGCTACATCGTCGAGCGTGCGCGGCAGTGGGTGCGCGACGGCGGCAGCTACACCGAAGTGGCCGTGCTCTACCGCAGCAACGCGCAATCGCGTGCGCTGGAAGAAGCGCTGCTGAGCGAACAGGTGCCGTACCGCGTGTACGGTGGCATGCGCTTCTTCGAGCGTGCCGAAGTGAAGGATGCGCTGGCCTATCTGCGCCTGCTGTCCAACCGCAACGACGACGCTGCGTTCGAGCGCGCGGTGAACACGCCCACGCGTGGCATCGGCGACCGTACGCTGGACGAAGTGCGCCGCGAAGCACGCACCCAGGGCATCTCGCTGTGGGAAGCCACCATGCTGGTGACGCAGGGCAGTGCACTGGCAGCGCGTGCCCGCAATGCGCTGGCCGGCTTCCTGGTGCTGGTCAATGAACTGCAGGCGCAGACCCTGCAGATGACCCTTGCCGAGCGCGTGGACCATGTCCTGGTGCGCTCCCAGTTGCGCGAGCACTGGAGCAAGGAAAGCCGCAACGCGCTGGATTCGGAATCGCGCACCGACAACCTCGACGAACTGGTGTCGGTGGCCTCGCGCTTCGTGCGCCGTGCCGACGACATCGAGGAAGTGGGCGAGGACATGGACGAGCTGGTCGCGTTCCTGGCCTATGCCGCGCTGGAAGCCGGTGAAGGCCAGGCGCAGGCGGGCGAGGAGGGCGTGCAGCTGATGACGCTGCACTCGGCCAAGGGTCTGGAATTCCCGCTGGTGTTCCTGGCTGGCGTGGAAGAGGGCCTGTTCCCCAGCGCACGGTCGCTGGAGGAAAGCGGGCGGCTGGAGGAAGAGCGTCGGCTGGCCTATGTCGGCATCACCCGCGCGCGGCAGAAGCTGGTGCTGAGCTACGCCGAATCGCGGCGTATCCATGGCCAGGACAACTACAGCCTGCCGTCGCGTTTCCTGCGCGAGATTCCGCGCGAGCTGCTGCACGAAGTGCGGCCAAAGGTGCAGGTCTCGCGGCCGGCGTCGATGGGCGCAAGCCGGGTGATGGGACACGCCGCCATCGAAACGCCGCCGATCAAGCTGGGTGCGCTGGTCAACCATCCCAAGTTCGGCGAAGGCATGGTGACCGACTACGAAGGCAACGGTGCCCACGCGCGCGTGCAGATCGAGTTCGCCGACGCCGGCAGCAAGTGGCTGGTGATGGCGTATGCCAACCTGACGGTGATCTGATCACCGCCGGGGTCGGATCCCTCCCGTAGGAGGGCTCTGACCCCGACGCGATGGAAAGCAGCCGAGCACGGGCTCGGCTCTACAAAGGCGAGTGCTCATGACCCGCAACGTGCTCTTCCTCTGCAGCCAGAACCGTCTGCGCAGCCCGACGGCCGAGCAGGTGTTCGCCGATTGGCCGGGCGTCGAAACCGCCTCGGCCGGGCTGCTCGCCGACGCCGAGGAAGTGCTCAGCCCCGAGCTGCTGCAATGGGCCGATCTGGTGTTCGTGATGGAGCGGACGCACCGCAACCGGCTTTCCAGCCGCTACAAGGCATGGTTGAACGGCAAGCGGCTGATCTGCCTGGATATTCCCGATGACTACGAGTACATGGATCCGGTGCTGGTGGAACTGCTCAAGCGCAAAGTGATCCCGTTCCTGCGCTGACCCGGGCGGCGATTAGTCCTGCGCCTGCGGTTGCGCGGCCGTGTCCTGTTCGGACATGGACTGCTGCAGGCTGCTGCTGAAGCTCTTCACCGCGCGTTCCAGGGCGATCTCCCAGTTCTCCCGCGAGGCTACCTGGAAGATGTTTGCGCCGTGGCCGGTAGTCGCGAAGGTGCGCGTCTGGCCATCCCTGCGCGCCGTCACCTGTACCGCGATGTCTGCAAGCATCTGCTGGGTGTACGTCGCGGCGCGCCAAACATTCACCGGAGCACTTACCGAAAAATCGGTCAGCGTGGCGTCCAGATGCGTACACGATGTCTCGCACTTGTCGGCAGTCCTGTAACCCATGTTGCGCAGCGCCTGGATCATGATCTCGCGTGCCTTGTCCGGGGCTGTGGAAGTTTCGAGCTCCACCAGCACGCCATTGCCGGCACGGATGACACCGCCGATGTTCTTCGCACGCGCCGCCGATTGCACCTGCGGGAAGTACTGGGGCCGGTTGTCACGCACTGGGGCCACCACCACCACCGGGCCTTGTTCCGGGTTCACCCGGATGTCCGGCACGTTCACGCGCACCACTTCGGTGCGGATGCCGCAGCCGGTGAGCAACAGCAGCAGTGCCAGCGTAATGATCGACTTCATGTATTCCCCCTGTTGGAATGGTGTCCGTGCGCCGCGCATTATCGCTTGCATATCGCCTGAAAGGACGGGGCGCCGACGCCGCAAAGCAGCCGGGCATGGCACGGCTCTACAATAGCGGCCACATCTCCCAGGAACGCCCTCATGACCGAACCCACGCTGCATGTCACCGTGAAGTTGAACGCCAGGCTGCAGCCCGAGCATCGCCATGAGCTGTTCGAGGATCCGCTGGACGCGCTGCTGCAGGCGGCCGAGCTGGGCGGGATCACCGGAGGCGGTACTGCGATGTCCGACGAGGGCGAAGTCGAGTACGGCGATATTGAAGTGGCACTGGTCGATGCCGCGGGCGTGCCGAAGCTGGTCGACCTGCTGGAGCAGCTGGGGGCACCGAAGGGTTCGCAGGTGCAGGGCGCAGGCGAGGCCGATCGCAGCTTCGGCGTGACCGAAGGCCTGGGCATCTACCTGGATGGCCTGACCCTGCCGGACGAGGTGTACGAGCAGTGCGATTCGAACCACGTGTTCGAGCAGCTGTCCGAGCGCATCGATGGCCTGGGCGAGATCTGCAGCTGGTGGCAGGGCCCGAGCGAGACCGCGCTGTACATGTACGGCCAGTCGTTCGAGGCGATGCGTGATGCAATCGCTGAATTCGTCGGCAGTTATCCGCTGTGCCAGAACGCACGCGTGGTGCAGATCGCCTGAAGCTGCGGCTGCCGGCCAGTGGCCGGCACTACCGGAGCGCGGTCAGCGTGCCAGCGGGGCGGCCGTGGCCTGCTGTGCGTTGTCTGCCTTGGCCAGTGATTTGCCGAACTGGTAGCCACCCACGAGCAGAACGAAGGCAGCGGCACAGGCCAGCACGATGATCAGGCCGGTTTTGGAGGTCGAGCGGGGACGGTCCTGCATGGGAAATCTCCGTTCAGGTGGGTGGTTGCAGCCGGAGCATGCGCCGTGGCCGGTGCACGCGCAAGCTGTGCCGTCGCGTTACCGGGCCGGACCCCGCACCTGCTCCCAGTCCAGCCCGAACTTGGCCAGATACTTGCGCAGGCGGTCGGCGTCGTTGGTGCTGGCGCGCTGCGTGCGCGAGATTGCGAACAGCTCGCGACCCGCAGCGGACAGCGATTTCGAGCGCGCACAGACCCGCACCACTTCTTCCAGCTGTACGCGATCGAAGCGGTCCAGCGTGTCCACGGCATCGCCCAACAGTGCATCCAGCGGTGACGGCGCATCGCCGCCGCGCCACTGTGCCCGCAGGCGCGCGATCTCGTCCTCCACGCCCTCGATCTGGATGCGCCCGGCACTCGCCAACGTGGCCAGGCGCATGATCGACGCGCCCAGGTCGCGGAAGTTGCCGCGCCACGCCGCTTCCGGGCTCGTGGCAAACGCGAGATAGCGCGTGCGTGCCTCAACGTTGAAGCGAACCCGCGCATGCTGGTCCTGCGACCAGCGTTCCAGCTCGAACTCGATGTTCGGTTCGATGTCTTCCATGCGCTGGGCCAGACCGGGCAGGTGGTAGGTCCACAGGTTGAGGCGCGCCAGCAGGTCTTCGCGGAAGCGACCTTCCAGCACCGACTGCTGCAGGTCGCGGTTGGTGCCGGCGATCAGCTGGAAGTCGCTCTCCACTTCGCGGTCGCTGCCCACCGGCAGGAAGCGCTTCTCTTCCAGTGCCCGCAGCAGCATCGCTTGTTCGTCCTGGCCGAGTTCGCCGATCTCGTCCAGGAACAGCAGACCCTGGTGGGCTGAGCGCAGCAGGCCGGCGCGGTCGCTGGAAGCACCGGTATAGGCGCCCTTGGTATGGCCGAACAAGGTGCTCATCGCACCATCGCCGCGCAGCGTGGCGCAGTTCACCTCGACGAAGCGGCCCGGCAGCTGATGCTTGAGCTTCTTCAACTCGAACACACGCTTGGCCAGCTGGCTCTTGCCGGCGCCGGTCGGTCCCATCAGCAGCATCGGCGCGCGCGAGCGCGTGGCCACCGTTTCGATCTGCTCGATCATGCGGTTGAAGGCGGCGTTGCGGGTGGCGATGCCGCCCTTCAGCAGGTCGCGGTCCTGCAGCTGCTGCTGGGCGAAACGCTGCGCGATGTGGTCGTAACGCGATAGATCGAGGTCGATGACCGCGTACGTGCCGGCGGCGCCGTCCTGCTTGCGCGGCGGCGAGGTCTGCAGCAGGCGCCCGGGAAAGTGCCGGCTCTCGGTCAGCAGAAACCAGCAGATCTGCGCCACATGCGTGCCGGTGGTGATGTGGACGTAGTAGTCCTCCTCCTCCGGCTGGAAAGGATAGCTGGCGAGGAAGTCATGCAGGGTGGCGTAGACCCCTTCGAATTCCCACGGATCTGCCAGGTAGGTGTCGTGGCGCTGCACGCTGATGCCCGGCGCAGCCTGTACCAGATCCTCGCAGACCACGCGCGCCAGCTTGCTGTAGCGGCGCTCATCCAGCAGCAGCTCGATGCGGTCGGGCAGGAAATCCTCATGCATGCCCAGCGACACCGTCGGGCGCCACTTCTGCCAGCGGCCCGGCCCTTCGCCCGCGTCGAGCTGGGTGCCGAGCATGCCGAAGACCACCTGTCGACGCGCCATATCCATTCCTATAAAAGATGCGCCGAAAATATATATGTTTTTACAACGATCCGCTGATCAAGACAGCTCGATTCACAAGAAATTTCATGAAAATCAATCACATGGATTCTCATGGAAAAAGTTGGCACGGCCATTGCTCTATATCCAGCAAGACACGACGCGGGCTGTTCCCGCCGAGGACATCAACATGGCCAACCTTTCGCTCTTCTCCTGGATGCGCACGCCGCAGCCGCCGCAGGCAGACACCGTCAACGAAGCCGGTGGCCTGGCCTACCGCCGCGACCCGCGTGCGGCGCTGGCGCTGTATGCGGCCACCGGGTGCCTGAACAACACCTTCTACAGCGACGCCGAGGCACAGCTGCAGCAGGTGCTGGCGCTGACCGCGCAGGTCGAGCCGCGCTTCATTGCCCGCACCGCCCTGTACGCCCGCCAGGTCGCACACATGAAGGACATGCCGGCGCTGCTGCTGGCGGTGCTGAGCCTGCGCGACCCGGAGGCGTTCGCCCTGGTTTTCCCGCGGGTGATCGACAACGGCCGCCAGCTGCGCACCTTCGTGCAGATCATGCGCAGCGGCCAGGTGGGGCGCCGCTCGCTGGGCTCGCTGCCCAAGCGCAGGGTGCGTGAGTGGATCCAGCAGGCGTCGGCGGAAACGCTGGTGCGTGCGGCGATCGGCCAGCAGCCGTCGCTGGCCGACCTGATCCGCATGGTGCACCCGAAGCCGGCCAACGCCGAGCGCAAGGCGCTGTATGCATGGATCATCGGTCGTCCGTACGACGAGGCGCAGCTGCCGGCAGTGGTGCAGGCGTACGAGGCGTTCAAGCGTGACCCGCGCGGACTGCCGCCGGACCTGCCGTTCCAGTACTACAGCACGCTGCCGCTGGACGCGGCGCAGTGGTCGGCACTGGCCCGCAATGCATCGTGGCAGTCGATGCGGATGAACCTCAACACGTTCGCCCGCAATGGCGTGTTCGACGATCCGGCGATGGTGCAGGTGATCGCAGAGCGCCTGCGTGATCTGCAGCAGGTGCGTCGTGCCCGCGTATTGCCCTACCAGCTGCTGATGGCCTTCCACGCCGGCGGTGGCTTGCCGGTGCCGATCCTGGAAGCGTTGCAGGACGCGATGGAGATCGCCACGGCGTCGGCCCCGGCATTGCCTGGGCGGGTGGTGGTGGCGGTGGACGTGTCCGGTTCCATGCAGTCGCCGGTAACCGGCTACCGCAAGGGCTCCAGCACGGCGGCGCGCTGCGTGGACGTGGCGGCGCTGGTTGCAGCCTGCGTGCTGCGCGGCCAGCCGCAGGCCAAGGTGTTGCCGTTCGATACCGAGGTGCGCCACGTGCGTCTGAACCCGCGCGACAGCGTGATGACGTTGGCCCGCCAGTTGGCGATCAACGGCGGTGGTACGTCGGTCAGCGCGCCGCTGCACTACCTCAACCTGCGGCGCGAGCCGGTGGACCTGGTGGTGATGGTGTCGGACAACGAGAGTTGGCGTGACACCCGCCAGGGCGGCCAGACGGCCACGATGCTGCAGTGGGATGCATTGAAGCGTCGCTGCCCACAGGCACGGCTGGTGTGCATCGACCTGCAGCCGGTGGCCAGCAGCCAGACCGTGCAGCGCGGTGACGTGCTGCACATCGGTGGGTTCAGCGATGCGGTGTTCGACCTGATGGCGCAGTACGCCGCTGCGGCCGAGGACGGCAGCAGCTGGGTCGAGCGCATCCAGGACATGGCGTTGTAAGGCGGCAGGGAGGCCGCACGGACCGCCCGGCTGGCAATGGGGCCAGCCGGGCAGGGCCAGGAATTCGTTTTTGCGGTGAATGCTGGTGGAACTACATTGGTTGTCCCCTCGGGGTCGGGTTCGAGTCCCGCGTTTCCTGCCTGTCGTGAGGAAGCAGACGTTCCACCTCTCCTTGTCACCGCACCTTTTCAAACGGCACCGGCAACGGTGCCACCGCTTCAATGCCGGCAGCGCGAATGCCGGAGGAACTACAGCCCCTTAAGCTCCAGGTCGCGGGTTCGACTCCCGCCTGCCGCGGTAACGCGGCGGTAGCTCAGTGGTAGAGCAGGATGTTCCTCCAGATTCTTGTCGTGCTGCCGGCACCTTCGCTTTCGTTGCGCGGGGAATGCAGGTGGAACTACATCGGAAGCCCTTCGGGGTCGGGTTCAAGTCCCGGCCGTCCTCCGCGGCAACGCGGGTGACGGAATGTTCCACCCCCTTTGTCACCGCACCTTCTTTGTTTTTGCTTTGGATGAAAGGAAACATCACCATGACCACCCTCAATTACGACGTGATCCAGCAGCCGGGTGCTGCACCGATCAAGCTGTGGACCCGCGGCGTGCCGCTGGAAGACCAGGCGCGCGAGCAGCTGCAGAACATCGCCAAGCTGCCCTTCATCCACAAGTGGATCTCGGTGATGCCCGACGTGCACCTGGGCAAGGGCGCGACCGTGGGTTCGGTGGTGCCGACCATCGGCGCGATCATTCCTGCAGCGGTGGGCGTGGACATCGGCTGCGGCATGATCGCGGTGCGCACCACGCTGGTTGCCAGCGACCTGCCGGACAACCTGTCGGCGGTGCGCAGCGCGATCGAGCGGGCGGTGCCGCACGGCCGCAGCGTCACCCGCGGGGGCCGTGACAAGGGCAGTTGGGACACGCCGCCCGAACTGGCGGTGGAAGGCTGGGCGCAGCTGGTGGATGACTTCGCACTGATCTGCGAGCGTCACCCGCGCCTGAAGAACACCAACAACCTCAAGCACCTGGGAACGCTGGGTACCGGCAACCACTTCGTCGAGGTCTGCCTGGACCAGGAGCAGCGCGTGTGGTTCATGCTGCACTCCGGTTCGCGCGGCGTGGGCAACGCCATCGGCACGATGTTCATCGAGCTGGCGAAGCAGGATGCG
>Ga0070668_100001119_pt1 | contig 18888 bp, 20 predicted proteins | sample KBSS43metaG_FD_64661 | JGI IMG/M metagenome (GOLD analysis project Ga0070668, IMG submission 64661) | Switchgrass rhizosphere microbial communities from Kellogg Biological Station, Michigan, USA - KBS S4-3 metaG | ecosystem: Host-associated > Plants > Roots > Rhizosphere > Soil ... | reverse complement strand
GGCGGACGGTCGCGGCCGTTACAGCTCCCCGTCGTCCTCGAAGGGCGGGTTCAGCTGCGCGTCGGCCTTCAGGCGGGCGTGGTCGGCGCGGTACTGGTTGAAGTGGCGGCGTTCGGCCGGCGCGGGCTGGGTCGCGGCGCGGACCAGGCCGCCGGCGGCGAGCTCGGCGCGCGAGCGCTTGCGGACCACGAACTCGATGCCGCATTCGCCGATGGGCGAGAGCGTCTGGTCGAAGCGGGGCAGGTCGTAGCGGAAGGTGGCGTTGAGCAGGGCCAGCCGCTCCACGTCGGCGGCCGCGCCCAGGCCGCGCAAGAGGTCGACGACGTTGATCGAGCGATCGCTCCAGGAGGCGGCCTTCATGACGGTGAAGGTCCACTTGTGGTCGCGGTTGAAGGTGGAGGGGAAGACGCCCTGCTCGTAGAGGTCTTCGTCGGGGACGGTGACAATCAGGAAGCCGCCCGGCTTCACTGCGCCGAACCAGGCGGCCAGGCCCGCATGCGGGTCGACCAGGTGCTCCAGGCAGTGGCTGGAATGCACGAAGTCCAGGCTGTCGGCGGGGACGCCGGCGAGCGCCTGAGCGTCGCCGTCTTCCCAGTCCCAGACCCGCACGCCGGTCATCAGCGGGAAGAACGGGAGGTAGAGCGAGAGCGGGTCCGGCTTGCCGCCGATGTCGATCCCATTCCCTGCGAACCAGCGGCGCGCGAAGCTGGGATCGGCCATGCGCCGAACGATGGACTTGGAGAGCTCCTTCAACGCCGGCCGCCTCTTGTTCGCGCCGAGCCGCCGCGGGCTCGCCAGGGGCCTTGCGTTAGTCGGCGGGGCCTCGCTTTGCAACCGCCGGCCCTGCGTGGTAGCCCGCGCGCAGGACACGAAAGGCCCCATGTCGAGCACCACGGAGCAGACGGCGCAGGAGCGCCGCGCCGGAGCCCCGGACCGCCGGGCCGCCCGGGCGGGGGAGCTCAGCCTGGAGGGCGCGGGCGTGTGGCTGGTGATCCCCTGCTACAAGGTGCGCGCCCTGATCCTGCGGGTGATCGAGAAGACCCCGCCCTGGGTGGACGGGATCGTCTGCGTGGACGACGCCTGCCCCGACCTGTCGGGCGACTTCATCGAGGCCGAGGCGACCGACCCGCGGGTGGTGGTGGTGCGGCTGAAGCAGAACCAAGGGGTCGGCGGGGCGACGCTGGCGGGCTACGCCGAGGCGGCGCGGCGTGGCGCGCATATCCTGGTCAAGGTGGACGGGGACGACCAGATGGACCTGGGCTACATCGCCCACCTGGTGGCGCCCATCATCCTGGGCGAGGCGGACTACACCAAGGGCAACCGCTTCACCTCGGTCAGCCACCTGCGCAACATGCCGGGGGTGCGGGTGCTGGGGAACGCGGCCCTGAGCTTCGCGGCCAAGGTCTCCACCGGCTACTGGAACATCTTCGATCCGACCAACGGCTTCACCGCCATGGAAGCGACAGTGGCCAAGCGGGTGATGGAGAAGCGCGTCTCGCGGCGGTTCTTCTTCGAGACCGACCTGCTCTATCACCTGTCGACGCTTCGGGCCGTGGTGCGCGACGTGCCGATGCCGGCGCGCTACGGCGAGGAGGTCTCGAACCTGCGGATCGGGGCGATCGCAGGGCCGTTCGCCCTGAAGCACGCGCGCAACTTCTTCCAGCGGGTGCTGGGCCAGTATTTCGTGCGCGACTTCAACGTGGCGACCGTGGAGCTGATCTTCGGGTTGCTGTTCCTGGCGTTCGGCGTCGGCTACGCGATCCACTGGATCGTGATCCGCGAACTGGGCCAGGCCGCCTCGCCAGGCCGGGTCATGGCCGCCGCCCTGCCGGTGATGGTGGGGGTCCAGTTCCTGCTGCAGGCCATCAACTTCGACGTGCTGAACGCCCCGACCCGGCCGATCCATCCGTATCTGCGCACCCTCGAACGGATGGAGGCCGAGGCCGAAGAGGACGCGGGTCCTAATCCTCACCCCGCGTAGGCGTCGATGGCGGCCAGGTGGCGGGCCACCTCCTGCGGCGCCAGGAAGGAGCCGGTGAAGCTGTTCCTGGCCAGGGTCACGAGGTCCTCACGCGTCAGCCCCACCGCCCGGGTCACGGCGCGCCAGTTCTCGCCGAGGTAACCGCCGAAATAGGCGGGATCGTCGGAGTTCACCGTCGCCTTCAGGCCCAGCTCCAGCATCCGCTTCATCGGATGGGCGCGCAGGTCGTCCACCACGCAGAGCTTGAGGTTGGAGAGCGGGCAGACGGTCAGCGTCATCCCCTCGGCCGCCAGGCGCCTCACCAGCGCCGGATCTTCCAGGGCGCGGTTGCCGTGGTCGATGCGGTCGACGCCCAGGACGTCCAGCGCCTCCCAGACGTAGGCCGGCGGGCCCTCCTCGCCGGCGTGGGCGACCAGCTTCAGGCCCCGCTCGCGGGCGGCCTGGTAGGCCCTGCGGAAGTCGGCCGGCGGGTGGCCGACCTCGGAGGAATCCAGGCCGACGCCGATGATCCGGTCGAGGTAGGGCTCGGCCTCTTTCAGCGTCGCCAGCGCGTCGTCCTCCGTCAGGTGACGCAGGAAGCAGAGGATCAGGCTGGAACTGACGCCGAGGCTCGTCCTGGCCTCGGCCATCCCGGCCAGCAGGCCGTCGGCGGCCACCGCGAAGGGGATGTTCCGCGCCGTGTGGGTCTGCGGGTCGAAGAACAGCTCCACGTGCCTGGCGCCATCGGCGGCGACGCGGCGGAAGTAGGCCATCGCCAGGTCACGGAAGTCCGCCTCGGTGCGCAGCACGTCGGCGCCTTGATAATAGATGTCCAGGAAGTCCTGCAGGTTGGAGAAGGCGTAGGCCGCGCGCACCGCCTCCACCGTCGGGAACGGCAGGCTGATGCGGTTGCGCCGGGCGAACTCGAACATCTGCTCCGGCTCGAGGCTGCCTTCGATGTGCAGGTGCAGCTCGGCCTTGGGCAGGCCGGCGATGAAGTCGTCGAGGCTATCCATGGGCGGACTGTCCGGCGGGGGCGGCCGGCCGGTCAAGGCCGTCGCGGGCGTGGGCGAGGCGGCCGCGCAGGTATGTGCGCTCGACGATCCGATCGTCGCCGAGGACGGCCAGGGCGAACACCGTCTCGCCCAAGCTGCGGGCGCCGCCGGTCCGCCGGGCGATCAGCGGGGTGGCGGCGAGGTCCAGCACCACGAAGTCGGCCTCCTTGCCGGGCGCCAGGTTGCCGACCTTGTCGTCGATCCGCAGCGCGCGGGCGCCGGCGAGCGTCGCCAGGTAGAAGCCGTGCAGGGGCTCCAGGGTCTCGCCGCGCAGCTGGCCGACGCGATAGGCTTCGCCGATCATCCGCGGCATGGAGAAGCTCGCGCCCCCGCCCACGTCGGTGGCCAGCGCCACCCTGACCCCGCAGGCGCAGGCGGCCTTCAGGTCGAACAGGCCGCTGCCCAGCATCAGGTTCGACGAGGGGCAGAAGGCGACGGCGGCCTCGGCCTGGGCGAGGCGGCCGAAGACACCGGCGTCGGCGTGGACGCAGTGGGCGAACACCGAACGGGGCGTGACAAGGCCGAAGCGGTCGTAGACGTCCAGGTAATCGCGGGCGTCCGGGAACAGGCGCGCCACCTCGGCGATCTCCTGGCGGTTCTCCAGCATGTGGGTCTGGACCAGGGCGTCCGGGTGGGCCGCGGCGAGCTCGCCGGCCATGGCCAGCTGGGCCTCGGAGGAGGTGACGGCGAACCGGGGCGTGATGGCGTAGCCAAGGCGCCCGCGACCGCGCCAGGCGCGGATCAAGTCCTCGGTGTCGGCGCGGCCGGTCTCGACGCTGTCGCGCAAGGCTTCTGGCGCGTTGCGGTCCATCAGCACCTTGCCGGCGACCAGGCGCATGTCGCGGGCCAGCGCGGCCTCGAACAGCGCCTCCACCGAGCCCTTGTGCGCCGTGGCGAAGACCAGCGCGCTGGTCGTGCCGTTGCGCAGCAGCTCGTCCAGGAACACCGCGGCCACGGCGTCCGCATGGGCGCGGTCGGCGAAGGCGAGCTCGGCCGGATAGGTGTGCTTCGCCAGCCAGTCCAGCAGCTCCCCGCCCCAGGCGGCGATCACGTCGATCTGCGGGAAATGGATGTGGGCGTCCACGAAGCCGGGGGTGATCAGCCGGCCCGGCAGCTCTTCCACCGGCGTGCCCGGCGGCAGGGCGGGGGCGAGGTCGGCATAGGCGCCGAAAGCCGCCACATGGCCGTCCTCCACCACCAACATGCCGTCGGGGTGGTGGGCGATGGCGACGTCCGCGGGCGTGCGGCTGGGGTCGTCCAGCGCGTGCAGCAGGCCGGCGCGGTAGGCCTGGCGGGTCATAGCCGGACCGTCGCCTGGTCGGCCGGCGCCAGCTCGACCTCGTCGCAGTTGTCGCCGGGGCCTTCGCGGTCGATCACCAGGAAGTCGCTCGCCGGCGCCAGCGGCAGCAGGAAGTGGTGCCAGACGCCGCGGCGGTAGTTGACCCCTTGCGTCCCCTCGGCGCGGAACACCTGCATCTCCCAGGGATCGAAGGGACCTGCAGGCGCCACGGCCACCAGGTAGGGCCGGCCCTGCAGCGGCATGAAGGCCTGGCTGCTGAGGGGGTGGCGCTCCATGATCCGGAGCACCAGCGGGTTCAGCGGCTCGGCGCGGAACAGGCTGACGATCGCCCGGCCGCCCTGCTCGCCGACGTCCAGGCCGGCCAGGTCGTGGAATCTCCGCGTGTGGCCGTAGTTGATCTCCCGCGCCTCGCCGCCCGCCTCGATCACCTCGCCGAAGAGGGCGAAGGCCTCGGCGGTCAGCGGGCGGGGCATGAATTCGCGCATCAGGATACCCCCGTCTTGGCGCCGGCCCGGATCCAGGCCCCCAGGGCCTGGCGCTCCTGCTCGGTCATGCCGGTCTCGTCGCCCTGCGGCATGCTGTGGGTGACCACCGCCCGCTCGTAGATCCTGGCGGCGTGCTTCCGGAGGCCCGCGTCGGTGTCGAAGGCCGCGCCGTTGGGCGGCGCGAGGACGCCGCGGTGGGTCGGGTGCGCCGCGTGGCACATGACGCAGTGGCGGTCGACGATGGCGCGCACGGCGGCGAAGGTGGGGACCGGGAGGCCCGCCGCCGGCTTCGGCTTCACGCTCTCGGAAATCACCGCGACGGTCACGAAGGCCAGGGCGCCCAGGACCAGCACCTGCGGCTCGAATCGCCCGGCGTTCTTCAGGTTGAAGAAGTGCCGGATGGTCCAGCCGGCGACGCCCAGCCCCGCCAGCCACAGCCAGTTCAGCGGCGAGGCGAAGATCATCGGGTAGTGGTTGCTGATCATGATGAACAGCACCGGCAGGGTCATGTAGTTGTTGTGGACGCTGCGCTGCTTGGACTGCTTGCCGAGCGCCGCGTCGGGCGTCTCGCCGGCCAGCATCTGGGCGACCAGCTTCTTCTGGTTGGGGATGATGACCCGGAAGACGTTGGCCGCCATCACCGTGCCGATGATCGCGCCTAGGTGCATCACCGCGCCCAGGTCGGAGAAGATGCGGGTCAGGGCGTAGGCGCCGGCGGTCAGCAGCAGGAACCAGACGATCCCGAAGGTCTTGAGGTCCGCGCCCAGGGGCGAGCGGCAGAGGCCGTCGTAGACCAGCCAGCCGCCGGCCAGGAAGGCCAGGCCGACGCCGATCGCCTGCCACGGCGCCAGCGCCAGCTTGCTCTCGTCGATCAGGTTGAGGCTGGCGCCGACGTAGAAGATCAGCGACAGCAGCAGGAAGCCGCTGATCCAGGTGGTGTAGGCCTCCCATTTGAACCAGTGCAGCTCCGCCGGCATCTCCGGCGGGGCGACCATGAACTTCTGCTTCTGGTAGAAGCCGCCGGAATGGACGGCCCATAGCTCGCCGGAGACGCCGTCGCGCGGCTGGACCGGCGGCTTCAGGTGGCTGTCGAGCCACATGAAATAGAAGGACGAGCCGATCCAGGCGATCCCGGCGGTCAGGTGCAGCCAGCGCACGGCGAGGTTGGCCCAGCCCAGGACGTCGAACGTCATCCGGCCTCGCCGTCGATCATCTGCAGGAGCTGGGCGGCGAGGGCGACGGCGATCACGGCGGGCGCCTTGCTGCGAAGGCCGGGCAGGCCGATCGGGCAGGTCAGCCGGGCGAGCTGGGCGTCGTCCAGCCCGTCGTCGCGAAACCGGCGGATGAAGCGCGCGCGCTTGGTGGCCGAGCCGATCAGGCCGACATAGGCGAGATCCTCCCGGACGAGCGCCGCCTTCGTCAGCCGGTAGTCGAGGTCGTGGCTGTGGGTGAAGACGGCGACCATCGCGCCGGCCGGCGCGACCGCGATCCGCGCGGCGAGCGCCGCCTCGTCGATCACCTCGGCGCGGGTTCCGCCGGCCTCGGGCCGCAGGTCCTCGCGGCTGGCCAGCCAGTCGAGCTCGAAGGGCAGGGGGGCGAAGGCGCGGGCGACCGCCTGGCCCACGTGGCCGGCGCCGAAGATCAGCAGGCGGGCGCGGGCCGGGGTGATCGTCTCGGCGATTCTCCGCACCTCCGGGATCGGCGTGCGCGGGCCGTCACCGGCTCCGTCGTGCATGCCGGGCGCCTGCACCGCGCGGGTGAGCGTCCCATCCTCGAACTCGGCGCACAGGCGGAACGGCTCGCGGTCGCGGCAGGCGGCGCGGGCGGCTTCCAGCCACGGCAGGCTCTCGCCGTCGATCCGCTCGACCAGCAGGCGCACATGGCCGCCGCAGCACTGGCCGAGCAGCGGACCCAGCGGATAGTCCTGCAGCGCGTGGCGGCGCTGGTCCTGGGCCAGCAGCCGGCGGGCCTGGTCCAGCGCCTGGCGCTCCAGCGCGCCGCCGCCGACGGTGCCCTCGAACCGGTCCGGCCAGACCAGCATCCGCGCTCCGGCCTCGCGCGGGGTGGAGCCCTGGACGCCGACCACCGTGGCCATGGCGAGGGGCTCGCCCCGCTCCACGGCGGCGACTGCGGAGGCGATCCACTCAGCCATCTGAGCCCGCCCGCCTGCGCACGTCCTCCACCGCCGCCAGCACGCGCTCCGGCGTGGCGGGGGCGTCGAGGTCGGGCATGACCCGGTGGCCGCCGACGCTGGCCACCGCGTCGGTGAGGGCGGAGAACACCGAGATCGCCAGCATCAGCGGCGGCTCGCCCACCGCCTTGGAGCGATAGATGGTGGGCTCGCGGTTCTCGCCGCGGTCCCAGATGGCGACGTTGAAGGCGTCCGGCCGATCGCCCGTGGCGGGGATCTTGTAGGTGGAGGGCGCGTGGGTGGTGAGCCGGCCGTGGGCGTCGAACACCAGCTCCTCGGTGGTGAGCCAGCCCATGCCCTGGATGAAGCCGCCCTCGATCTGGCCCAGGTCCACCGCCGGGTTCAGCGAGCGGCCGACGTCGTGGAGGATGTCCACCCGCAGCACCCGGTTCTCGCCGGTGAGGGTGTCGACGGCGACCTCGGAGGCGGCCGCGCCATAGGCGAAGTAGTAGAAGGGCCGGCCCTGATGGCTCGCCCGGTCGTAGTGGATCTCCGGCGTGCGGTAGAAGCCGGTGGACGAGAGCGAGACGCGGGCGAAGTAGGCCCGGCGCACCAGCTCGGTGAAGTCCATCAGCGTCTCGCCGATCCGCACGCCGGCCGCGGTGAAGGCGACGCTTTCCGGCGCGACTTGCAGGGCGCCGGCGGCGAAGTCGGCGAGGCGGGTCTTGATCGCCTCGGCGGCGTTCAGGGCCGCCATGGCGTTGAGGTCGCTGCCCGAGGAGGCGGCGGTGGCGGAGGTGTTGGGGACCTTGTCGGTGCGCGCAGCGCTGACCTTCACCTGGGCGAGGGGGACGGCGAAGGCGTCGGCGACCACCTGGGCCACCTTGACCATCAGCCCCTGGCCCATCTCGGTCCCGCCGTGGTTCAGGTGGATTGAGCCGTCGGTGTAGACGTGGACCAGGGCGCCGGCCTGGTTCAGGTGGGTGGCGGTGAAGGAGATGCCGAACTTCACCGGGGTCAGGGCGATGCCGCGCTTCAGGTGCGGGCTCGCCGTGTTGGCGCGGGCGATGGCGGCTCTACGCTCGCGGTAGCGGCAGGTCTGCGCCAGCTCTTCCATAAGTTCGCGGGCGACGCTGTCGGTGACGGTCTGGCCGTAGGGAGTCTGGTCCCCGGAGACGCCGTAGAGGTTGGCCAGCCGCACGTCGAGCGGGTCGCGGCCGAGGGACAGGGCGATGGCGTCCATCGCCCGCTCGATCCCCATCATCCCCTGCGGCCCGCCGAAGCCGCGGAAGGCGGTGTCGGAGACGGTGTGGGTGCGCAGGCGATGGGAGACGATCTCCGCGGCCTGCAGGCAATAGGCGTTGTCGGAATGGAACATCGCCCGGTCGTTGATGGCCATCGACAGGTCGGCCGAGTGGCCGCAGCGGGAGGCGAGTTCGAAGGCCGCGCCGCGCAGCCGGCCCTCGCCGTCGAAGCCCACCTCCCAGGCGGTCTCGAAGGCGTGGCGCTTGCCGGTCATCACCATGTCGTCGTCGCGGTCGAGGCGGATCTTGGCCGGCCGGCCGGTCAGGCGCGCGGCCAGCGCCGCAATGGCGGCGTAGTGGACCGACTGGGTCTCCTTGCCGCCGAAGCCGCCGCCCATCCGGCGGACCTCCACGGTGACGGCATGGTCGCGGACGCCGAGCATCCGGGCGATCAGATGCTGGGTCTCGGTGGGGTTCTGGGTGGAGGAATGGACGAAGAGGTCGCTGTCCTCGCCGGGCAAGGCCAGGGCCACCTGGCCCTCCAGGTAGAAGTGGTCCTGGCCGCCGATGGCGAGCTTGCCGGAAAGCCGGCGCGGGGCGGCGGCGATGGCGGCGCGGGCGTCGCCCAGGCGCATGGTCTGGGCGGGCTCGATCACCGAGCCGGCGGCCCGGGCGGCGGCGATGTCCAGCAGGGCGGGGAGCTCCTCGTACTGCACGACGGCCAGCGCCGCGGCGGCGCGGGCCTTGGGCAGGCTCTCGGCGGCGACGGCGAAGATCGGCTGGCCCACGAACCGGACCTCGCCTTCCGGGAACATCGCCTCGTCGCCGGCGATCGGGCTGATGTCGTTGCGGCCGGGCACGTCGGCCGCTGTAAGCACGCAAACCACGCCCGGCGCGGCGCGGACGGCGGAGAGGTCGAGGCTGGTGATCCGCGCATGCGCCCGGGCGCTCTGGCCCACGTAGAGGTGCAGCAGGCCCGCGGGCTCGGGCAGGTCGTCGATGTAGCGGGCCTGACCGGCCACGTGCAGCCGGGCGCTGTCGTGCGCCACGGGCGCATGCACGCTAGCTGCGACCAGGGGCGCGCCGGCGTCAGGCATCGACCGGCTCCAGGTCGGCGAGCCGGGCGGACGGCGCGTTCTCGACCGCCGCCTTGATGAGCAGATTCTTCGCCGCCTGCAGGCGGTAGGCCGCCGAGGCGCGCATGTCGGAGATCGGCTGGAAGTCCTGGGCCAGGGCTTCCGCGGCCTGGGCGACCGCAGCCTCGGTCCAGGGCTGGCCGAGCAGCGCCGCCTCGGTCGCCCGGGCGCGCTTCGGCGTCGCGGCCATGCCGCCGAAGGCCAGGCGCGCCGCCACGACGCGCCCGTCGCGAACGTCCACGGCGAAGCCCGCCGCGACGGCCGAGATGTCCTGGTCGAAGCGCTTGCCGAGCTTGAAGAGCCTGAAGGTCAGGCCCGGCGCCGGCCTGGGGACGACCACCGCCTCGACGAACTCGCCCGCCCGGCGGTCCTGCTTCCCGTAGGCCAGGAAGTAGTCCTCCAGCGGAACGGTGCGGGTCGTGTTTCCCTGGCGAAGCACCAGGGTCGCGCCCAGGGCGATCAGGGCGGGGGGCATGTCGCCGATGGGGGACCCGTTGGCGATGTTGCCGCAGACCGTCCCGGCGTTGCGCACCTGGGCCGCGCCCAGGCGGCGCAGGTAGCCGGCGAACTCGGGATGCACGGCGCAGAGCGTCGGCAGGGCCTCGGCGTAGCGGACGCCGGCGCCGATGCGGTGGCGATCGCCCAGGTCCTCGATGCGCTGCAGTTCGGCCACCTCGTTGATGGAGATGACGGCGGGCAGGTCGCGGTGCTGCTTGGTCACCCACAGGCCGATGTCGGTGGCCCCGGCGAGGATGGTGGCGTCGGGATCCTGGGCCACCGCCGCGGCGAAGGCGTCGAGGTTCCGGGGCGCCAGGAAGCGCCGGCCCCGCCAGATGAGGTCGAGGTCCTCGTCCGGCTGGATCGCCTCCAACGCCGACTTGAGGGCCGCCAGGTCGCCCGCCTCGGGATCCGGCCCCATCGCTTCGCCGGCGGCGAGGATCGGGCCGTAGCCGGTGCAGCGGCAGAGGTTGCCGGCCAGGGCGTCCTTCAGGCTGGCCCGATCGGTCGGGTCCGCCGCGCGCTGGCAGGCGTAGAGGCTCATGACGAAGCCGGGGGTGCAAAAGCCGCACTGCGAGCCGTGCTGGTCGACCAGCGCCTGCTGGATCGGGTGCAGACCCCCCTCGCGCGTCAGGCTCTCGACGGTGAACAGGGCGCGGCCGTCGAGCATGGGGAGGAAGAGGATGCAGGCGTTGAGCGCCCGCCAGCGCACCTCGCCGCCCGCCAATTCGGCCAGGGCGACGGTGCAGGCGCCGCAGTCGCCCTCGGCGCAGCCCTCCTTGGTCCCCGTGCGGCGCAGGTCGTAGCGGAGCCAGTTCAGCACCGTCGCCGTGGGGTCGACTCCGGCCAGCTCGCGCACCTCCCCGTCCAGCAGGAACCGGATGACGCCGCGGGCCATCTCAGCTTCCCCGGTAGGTGGAGTAGGCGAAGGGACTGACGAGCAGGGGCACGTGGTAGTGGGCCGCGGCGTCGGCGATCCCGAACTCGACGGCGACGACCTCCAGGAAGGCCGGGTCCGGCAGGCCCACGCCCAGCCGGCGGAAGTAGTCCCCGACGGCGAACTCCAGGCGGTAGCCGCCCACCGTCAGCGCTTCGCCCTCCAGCAGCGGGGCGTCGCAGCGTCCGTCGGCGTTGGTGACCGCCTCCGCCACCGCCTCGTCCCCGCGCCAGAGACGCAAGGCCACCCCTGCGGCCGGCCGGCCGTGCATGGTGTCGAGGACGTGGGTCGTCAGTCCGCTCATGAGGCTCCGATGGTCGCCAGCCGCCCAGAGTCGGCCCAAGGCGGCTGATTTGCAACAATCCCCGCGGCTTGCGAGGCTATGGGACCTGCTCCGCCTGATAAGCGATCATCATGACGACTGAGCCCTATCCCCGCGACCTGGTCGGCTATGGCCGCGAACCGCCGCACGCCGACTGGCCCGGCGGCGCCCGCATCGCCGTGCAGATGGTGATGAACTACGAGGAGGGCGGCGAGAACTGCGTCCTGCACGGCGACCCGGGCGCCGAGCGGTTCCTGTCGGACCTGATGAGCCCAGCCGCCGTGCCCGGCGCGCGGCACATGAGCATGGAGCAGATCTACGAGTATGGGTCGCGCGCCGGGGTCTGGCGACTGCTGCGCCTGTTCGAGCGCTACGGCGTCCCGATCACCGTCTATGGCGTCGCCATGGCCATGGACCGCAACCCGGCGGTGGTCGACGCCATCCTGGCGGCCGGCCACGAGGTCGCCAGCCATGGCTGGCGCTGGATCAACTACCAGGACGCGCCGGTGGAGGTGGAGCGCGAGCACATGGCGCGCGCCATCGAGATCCACACCCGGCTCACCGGCGAACGGCCGCTGGGCTGGTACACGGGCCGCACCAGCCCCAACACCCGCAGGCTGGTGGCCGAGGAGGGCGGCTTCCTCTACGACGCGGACGACTATTCGGACGACCTGCCGTTCTGGACACGGGTCGCGGGCCAGCCGCACCTGATCGTCCCCTACACGCTGGAGGCCAACGACATGCGCTTCTCCGGCGGCGGGCTGGTGACCGGCGAGCAGTTCTATTCCTACCTGAAGGACGCCTTCGACGTGCTGTACGCGGAAGGGGCGGAGCGGCCGAAGATGATGTCGGTGGGGCTGCACTGCCGTATCGTCGGGCGGCCGGGAAAGATGGCGGGGCTGGAGCGGTTCATCCGCTATGCGCTGGGCCACGACGACGTCTGGTTCTGCCGGCGCATCGACATCGCGCGGCACTGGAGGGCGCGCCATCCCTATGCGGCGTGATCGGGTGATGGCCTCTCCCCCTCGATGGGGGAGAGGTTGGAGGGGGGGTGTTTCCGCGGTGTCGCGGAGTGGGCGAGGTTGGCGCCGACCTGTTCCTTCGCCCCTTCGCCCTGCATTCACCCCCATCCCAACCCTTCCCCCATCGAGGGGGAAGGGCTCATGATCCCAAGTTCCCTCTCACATGCCGAGTTCCTGGCCCGTTTCGGGCCGGTCTACGAGGCTTCGCCCTGGGTGGCCGAGGCGGTGTGGCCGCATGCGCAGGCCGGCGCGCTGGATGCGCCGCAGGCCATGGCCGCGGCGATGCGGGCGGTGGTGGAGCGCGCGCCCAGGGACGCCAGGCTGGCGCTGATCCGGGCGCACCCGAAGCTGGCCAGCCGCACGCGGATGGCCGACGCCTCGGTGCGCGAGCAATCCGGCGCCGGACTCGACCAGTGCTCGGCGGCGGAGTTCGAAGCGTTCCAGCGGCTGAACGGCGCCTACGACGCCCGCTTCGGCCATCCCTTCATCGTGGCGGTGAAGGGGCTGAGCCGGGCCGACATCCTGGCCGCCTTCGAGGGCCGGCTGGCGAATGACCCCGAAACCGAGTTCGAGACGGCGATGGCCGAGATCCACAAGATCGCCGGCTTCCGCATCGCCGACCTGTTCGCCTGAAGGAGACGGGCATGTTCGACGACCTGCGCCGCCGCTACGTGGACCTGGCCCAGCCGCGGCTGGGATCCGAGGTGGTCTACGCGACCGACGATTTCTTCGCCGACAAGGCCCGGCTGATCTCGCCGGGCGATCCGGTGTTCATCCCCGGCAAATACGACGACAACGGCAAGTGGATGGACGGCTGGGAGAGCCGGCGAAAGCGCGTCCCCGGCCACGACTGGTGCGTGGTGAAGCTGGGCGCGCCGGGCGTGGTGGCGGGCTTCGAGATCGACACCCGGCATTTCACGGGCAACTACCCGCCAGGGGCGGAACTGGAGGTCTGCCGCTCGGACGCGATCGTCCCCGGCGACGGGGCGGGCTGGACTGCGGTCACCGCGCGGCTGGCGTTGTACGGCGATGACCGCACCTATGTGGCCATCGACCACGCCCAGCCGGTCACCCATGTGCGGCTGCACATCTTCCCCGACGGCGGCGTGGCGCGCCTGCGGGTCTGGGGGCGGGTGGCCAAGGACTGGTCGCAGGTGGGGCCGGACGAGGTGGCGGACCTGCTGGCCATGGGCCATGGCGGGCGCGGGATCATCGCCAACGACGAGCACTTCGGGCGGGTGGAGAACCTGACCGCGCCGGGCCGCGGGGTCGACATGGGCGACGGCTGGGAGACCCGCCGCCGCCGCGAGCCGGGCCACGACTGGGCGGTGCTGGAGCTGGGGACGGCCGGGCGGATCGAGGAGGTCGTCGTGGATACGGCCCACTTCAAGGGCAACTACCCCGACCGCTGCTTCCTGCAGGCGGCGGCGCAGGCGTCGGGTTCGCCGGAGGAGATTGCGGCGCAGGCGGAAACCTGGCCGGTGCTGCTGCCGGAGGTGAAGCTGGGGCCGGACCAGGTGCATGTGTTCCGCGACGGCCTCGCCGACCTGGGGCCAGTGCGGTTCGTGCGGCTGAACATCCTCCCCGATGGCGGGGTGAGCCGGCTACGGCTGATGGGGCGGGTGGCGCGCTAGCCGGCGTCGGGTGAAGACACAGGCCTCTTTAGGTGAACATCCGATAACCACTTGGCGGCCATCTCATTCAGGTGCGGCGAGTCATCGTCTGATCAAGGCTAAGGAGGCCTCAGATGAAAAAGTTCCTTTTAGGGGCCGCAGCGCTCACCATGACTTTCGTCGGAACCGCGGCCTCGGCCCAAGGCTACGACGGTTATTCCGGCCGGGACGGCGGACACTATAGCCGCAGCTACGACCGCGACCGCGACGGGCGGTCCGATCGGTACGACCGTTATGACAACCGCGGCGGCCGCCACGACAGCTATCGCGGCCACGGCCGTTGGCGCCAGGGTCAGGTCTACCCGTACTACCGCCAGCGGGATTACGTGATCTCCGACTATCGCGCCTACAACCTGGCGCCGCCGCGGCACGGTTACCGCTACTACCGCTCCGACAACGGCGACGTGGTCATGGCGGCGATCGCCAGCGGCGTGATCGGCGCGATCATCGGCAACGCGCTCAGCGACAACCACCGCGACGACCACCGCTACTACGGCCGGTGATCGCCGGCTGACGGAATGAGGCGGGACGTCGCTTCGGCGGCGTCCCGTTTTCGTATCTACGCCGCTGATCCGAGCGGCTGCGGCAGGCCGCCGGCCCTGGCGATGAAGCGGGCGATCTCGTCGACGCCCTGCAGGCGGGTCAGGTCGGAGAAGACGTAGGGGCGTTCGCCGCGGGCGGTCCGGGCGTCGCGGTCCATCACCGCCAGGTCGGCGCCCACGTGCGGGGCGAGGTCGGTCTTGTTGATGATCAGCAGGTCCGAGCGGGTGATCGCCGGGCCGCCCTTGCGGGGGATCTTCTCGCCCTGGCAGACGCTGATCACATAGAGCGTCAGGTCGGCGAGGTCTGGCGAGAAGGTGGCGGCCAGGTTGTCGCCGCCGGACTCGATGAAGATCACGTCGAGGTCGGGGAAGCGCCGGTTCATCTCGGTCACCGCGGCCAGGTTGATGGAGGCGTCCTCGCGGATGGCGGTGTGCGGGCAGCCGCCGGTCTCCACCCCCAGGATGCGGTCCTCCGGCAGGGCCTGCAGGCGCGCGAGGATCAGGGCGTCTTCCTGGGTGTAGATGTCGTTGGTGACCACGGCGACGCTCCAGCGGTCGCGCATGGCCTTGCAGAGCTTCTCCACCAGGGTGGTCTTGCCGGAGCCCACGGGGCCGCCGACGCCGACGCGCAGGGGTCCGTTTCGGGTCATGAGATGAACAGCCTCGGTTGCAGGGTTTCGTGCCGCATGGCGGCGATGTCGGAGAGCAGCGCGGCGGAGCCCAGGTCGTCCAGCGTCGATGTGGCGGCCCGGGCGGCGGCGGCCAGGATGACGGGCTCGAGGCCGGCGATGACCGCGACGCCGGCGGTCTGGCCGAGCGGCACGGCGCGGACGGCGACGCTGACCAGGTTGGCGCAGAAGGCGTGCAGCCAGGCCGTGAGCGTGGCCTCGATCGGGACGCCCATCCGGCCTGCGACGGCGCCGACGGCGACGGGATAGGCGACTGAATCTTCAGGCGTGGCGGTGGTCCAGGGGCGAGCCGCGGTCAGGAAGGCCTCGCCCTGGGCGAGGGTTTCGCGGCGGCGTTCGGCGGAAACGGCGAGGGCGTCGGCGAGTTCGGCGATCTCGGTGAGGGCGGCGGAGTCGCCGGCGGCGGTCCAGGCGGCCTTCAGCAGGACGGCGTCCGTCCAGCCGGAGCCGTGCTCCACGAGAGCGGCGATCCAGGTCGTGAGCCGGGCGGCGCTGGTCGCCGCGCCGTCGCGGATCGCCTGTTCCAGGCCGTGGGAATAGCCGAACGCTCCCACCGGGAAGGCGGGGGAGAGCCAGGTGAGCAGGCGCAGGAGCTGCGATCCGCTCAAACCACCGCTCACCCCGGCGAAGGCCGGGGCCCAGATCGAAGAGCTGTGGCTAAGGATTGTCCCCCCTGTCCCGGGAGCTGGAACTGGGTCCCGGCCTTCGCCGGGATGAGCGGGGATTCTAGTGCGCATGGTCGTCGTAGGCGCCGCCTTCGGGGTCGAAGGGGGCTTCGACCTCGGCGACGCGCGCGCCCAGGCGCCCGAGCATGTGGGCGATGACGTGGTCGCGGCGGATCAGGATGCGGTCGGCCTGCACCGCGGCGGCCAGGTGGCGGTTGCCGATGTGCCAGGCCAGGCGGACCAGGGCGGCGGGCGTGGCGGCGCGGACCTCCAGCAGGGGCTCGGGGCGGGCGGTGACGCGGACCACGCCGCCGCTGTCGAGCTTCAGGCCGTCGCCGTCCCTGAGGTGGGCGGCCTCGGGCAGGTCCAGCAGGTACTCGCGGCCGGAGGCGCCGGTGAGCAGGATGCGGCGGCGATGGCGGCCGTCGTAGTCGAGCACGACCTGGTCGGCAGGCTCGTCGCTCCAGGCGCCCGCGGGCAGGATTTCGCAGATGCGGGTCATGGTCAGAACAGGAAATACCGCTGCGCCATCGGCAGCACGTCGGCCGGTTCGCAGGTGAGCAGCTCGCCGTCGGCGCGGACCTCGTAGGTTTCGGGGTCGACCTCGATCACCGGGGTGGCGGAGTTGTGGATCATCGAGGCCTTGGACAGGCCGCCGCGGGTGTTCTCCACCGCCAGCAGCGTGCGGCCGAGGCCGAGTTCGGCGGGCAGGCCGCGGTCGAGGGAGAGCTTGGAGACGAAGGTCACCGCGGAACGCGAGGCGGCCCGGCCGTAGGCGGCGAACATCGGCCGGTAGTGCACGGGCTGCGGCGTCGGGATCGAGGCGTTGGGATCGCCCATGGGGGCGGCGGCGATCATGCCGCCCAGCAGAACCAGGTCTGGTTTCACCCCGAAGAAGGCCGGGTTCCAGAGCACCAGGTCGGCGCGCTTGCCGGCCTCGACGCTGCCGATGTGGGCGGACAGGCCATGGGCGATGGCCGGGTTGATCGTATATTTGGCGATGTAGCGCTTGACCCGGGCGTTGTCGGCCGCGCCGTCGCCGGGCAGGGCGCCGCGCTGGCGCTTCATCTTGTCGGCGGTCTGCCAGGTGCGGATCAGCACCTCGCCGACCCGGCCCATGGCCTGGCTGTCGGAGGAGATGATCGAGAAGGCCCCCAGGTCGTGCAGGATGTCCTCGGCGGCGATGGTCTCCCGGCGGATGCGGCTCTCGGCGAAGGCCACGTCCTCCGGGATCGACGGATCCAGGTGGTGGCAGACCATCAGCATGTCGAGGTGCTCGGCCAGGGTGTTGCGGGTGTAGGGCCGGGTCGGGTTGGTGGACGAGGGGATGACGTTGGCCAACCCCGCCACCTTGATGATGTCCGGCGCGTGGCCGCCGCCGGCGCCCTCGGTGTGGAAGGCGTGGATGGTGCGGCCCTGGAAGGCCTTGATGGTGTCCTCGACGAAGCCGCTCTCGTTCAGCGTGTCGGTGTGGATCATCACCTGCACGTCGTGCTGGTCGGCGACGGTCAGGCAGCAGTCGATGGCGGCGGGCGTGGTGCCCCAGTCCTCGTGCAGCTTCAGCGCGCAGGCGCCGGCGGCGACCTGCTCCACCAGGGCGGCTGGCAGGCTGGCGTTGCCCTTGCCGGCGAAGGCCAGGTTCATCGGGATCGACTCCGCCGCTTCGATCATCCGCTTCAGGTGCCAGGGGCCGGGGGTGCAGGTGGTGGCGTTGGTGCCGGTCGCCGGTCCCGTGCCGCCGCCCAGCATGCAGGTGACGCCGCTCATCAGCGCCTCCTCGATCTGCTGGGGGCAGATGAAGTGGATGTGGGCGTCCATGCCGCCGGCGGTGAGGATCTTGCCCTCGCCGGCGATCACTTCGGTCCCCGGGCCGACGACGATGTCGACCCCCGGCTGGGTGTCCGGATTGCCGGCCTTGCCGATGCGGAAGATGCGGCCGCCCGTCAGGCCCACGTCGGCCTTCACGATCCCCCACCAGTCGACGATCAGGGCGTTGGTGATGACGGTGTCCACGGCCCCCTCGGCGCGGGAGGCCTGCGATTGGCCCATGCCGTCGCGGATCACCTTGCCGCCGCCGAACTTCACCTCGTCGCCGTAGGTGGTGAGGTCCTTCTCCACCTCGATGAACAGCTCGGTGTCGGCCAGGCGCACCCGGTCGCCCGTCGTGGGGCCGAACATGTCGGCATAGGCGGCCCTGGCGATGCGGGCGGGCATCAGAGGTCTCCCATCACGGCCTGGCGGAAGCCGTAGACGCGGCGGGCGCCGAGCAGCGGGACCAGATTGACCTCCCGCGACTGGCCGGGCTCGAAGCGCACCGCTGTCCCGGCGGCGATGTCCAGGCGTTGGCCGCGGGCGGCTTCGCGGTCGAAGGCGAGCGCCGGATTGGTCTCGGCGAAATGGTAGTGGCTGCCCACCTGGATCGGCCGGTCGCCGGTGTTGGCGACCAGCAGGGTGGTCACCGGCTGGCCGGCGTTGAGCTCGATCTCGCCCTCGGCGGTGATCACCTCGCCCGGGATCATCAGGCGACCGCCAGCAGGACGCCGCCGGCCGCGGCGCCGGCGCCCAGCAACCGCAGCAGGCCCGGCCGCCGCAGCCGCTGCAGGCCGAAGCCGGCGGCGAGGCCGACCAGGTGCAGGGCGATGGTGGCGAGGGCGAATCCCAGGGGGAAACCGCCCGCGGCGAGCGGGGCTTCGGCGCCGTGGGCCCAGCCGTGCGCGAGGCCGAAGGCGGCGATCAGCAGCGCGCCAGGCGCCAACGGCACGACCGCCTGGGCGGCGACCAGCGCGCCCAGGACGATCACCGAGGCCATGATCGCCGGCTCGACGAAGGGCGCCGTTCCGCCCTGGCCCAGCAGGAACCCGCCAAGCATGGCGGCGACGAAGGCGGCGGGCCAGGCCCAGACCGCGCGGCCGCCGCGCAGGGCGGCCCACAGGCCCACCGCGGCCATGGCCAGCATGTGGTCGGGGCCGCTGAAGGGGTGGGCGACGCCGGCGAGGAAGCCCAGCGCCTCATGGCCCGCGTGGCCCGGGTGGGCGAGGACGCCGGCCGGGACGAGGGCGATTGCGGCGGCGAGAAGGGGGAGGCGGCGACTTTGCATGGGGTTGTTTCACCGAATTGGGTGGTGGACGGTGACGAGCTTCGTCCCGTCCGGGAAGGTGGCTTCCACCTGCACGTCGTGGATCATCTCGGCGACGCCCTCCATCACCTGGGCGCGGGCGACCACGTGGGC
>Ga0070668_100001116_pt1 | contig 18944 bp, 16 predicted proteins | sample KBSS43metaG_FD_64661 | JGI IMG/M metagenome (GOLD analysis project Ga0070668, IMG submission 64661) | Switchgrass rhizosphere microbial communities from Kellogg Biological Station, Michigan, USA - KBS S4-3 metaG | ecosystem: Host-associated > Plants > Roots > Rhizosphere > Soil ... | reverse complement strand
TGGGCCGTGGCGTGAGCGAGTTTGGTCGGGAACGGTGAGCTTCGTGATAACTGGTCGTGTCTTCGGCGCACATTGCGCAGTCGATCGAACTGGTTGGTCGCCGGGTGAAACGGGGGTTCGGACGTAATGCGGGAGTGGAATCCGGGCAGGTACCACGACATCGCTGCTCAGTGTCGCGGCGACGAAACCATCGATCGGGAGTTATTCGCCCAACTGTTGATCGCCGAGGTGACCGAGCAGCACCAATCATTGCCTGTGTGCGGACGCATACAGGAGTTCGAGCATGGACCCGCGACGTATCTCTTCGCGGAGAGAAGCGACGACCACGATGACCGCACTCTCCTCGCCATCGGTACCCCCGAACGACCCGATAGCGAGCGCGAAAGTGTTTACCAGCGAGGCTTTCCGCTGCCAGACGTCGTCGGCGGACGCCCAACAGACCGGGGGCATTTCATCCCCTACACCGCAGGAGGTCTTTTTGGCCCGAACATCTTCCGACAGGACCGCGCGCTGAATCGCGGCTGGTCCCAGGAAGGACGAGGATATCGGCGTCTCGAGCGACTGGCGGTTTCGGCTGCCGTTGTCACGCGGGCGACCATGTTCGTGCACCCGACGTATATCGACGCTAGCGACGTTCCTGCCTTTCTAGCGGTGGGTGTGCTGCGAGGCCGCGACCTAACGGTTCAGGTTTTCCGCAATCGGTTCGACGCCGACTCGATTGCACCAGGCTCGGATCACCTAGCGATCGCGCTAGCCGGCGCGACCGACTCGCAGGTCGGTGACCTGGGAGAAGAGACTGCCGCCATCTACCTCGGTGAGTACGAGGACGCGACGAACGTGACGATGAGTGACTCCGGGATGCCTCGACAGGATGGACGTCAGGATCTCGACCTCGTCGCCGTCATTGACGGAGAGTTAACGGCGTTCGAGGTGAAGACCCAGTTCCTAGGCCGACGCGCCGGCACGCTCACGCGCGCCGGCAACTTGCCGCGCCCGCGGATGCGACCGCCGGCCAAGCCGGAACATGGACGTCAAGCCAGCCAACCGTACGTCGCCGCACGACTGGTTGGCGTCATCGATACCGGAGACGGTTTCGACGGAATCGACGTCCGCGTGATCGCTGTCGACCTCAAATCCATGCTGATTCAACAGTTCTCTGTCGGCGACGACGGAAGACCGCTGACTCCGATCGGAAAGCCGACCGACTGCACCAACGCCGCGAGACAAGCCTTCAACATCATCGTCGATCATCGCGGACACCTGTGATCTACCCGAACGGTGTCTCGATATGGCGAGTGCACGCGACACCCGATTATCTGATGGCCATCGAACTGCCTCGTCATGTCGGTCGCGAGCCGTAGCGTTAATACCCCGTGACAGGAGGTGGCAGACAATGAGTGTCGTCGCTCGCATCGTGCTCTTCGTGTCGTCGTATGCGCCTCTGCTCATATTGTTTGCCGTTCTGAAGTCGTTCGGTCCCGGCTGGCCGAGCACGGTGTGCGTCACGGTAGCTGTGGCCAGCATCGTTCTCCTCGTCGTCGGATGGCTGGTCACTCAGCGCACCTTCTCGTTCAACTACCTCGAATTCGAAGGCGCTCGCAGTCGCGACGCCGATGTGATGGCCTATGTCGTCAGCTACGTCGTACCGTTCGCCGCGGCGACCAATGCCGACGACACGGCGACGCGGTGGGCGCTGGCACTGTTCGCCACGTTGATCGCGGTGCTCTACATCAGGGCCGCGGTGTTCTACGTTCACCCACTGCTTCTGCTGGCAGGAATCCACGTTTACGAAGCCACCCGTGATGGCGTTCCGGTCATCGTTCTGACCCGGCAACGCCATTTACGGCAGAAATGTCAGCTGCAAGTCGTCAGGATTGGTCCCAACGTCTACTCGGAGGTGCATCGATGACACCACCTGCGGCTGCCGTCGACGCGCCCAGCGCAGTGCAGATTCTCGCTTCCTTCCCGAAGCTGACCGATGTCGGATTGTCATTCACCGCGGTGCTGCCGGCAGCAGCGGGTGGGTTCGACGCCTACGGCATCAACCTCACCGCGGCTGCGCAACAGGACATTTCGCAAATCGCTGAGACCACCCGGTCGCAGTTACAGGACGCGACGCTGCTGGCGTACGGCCCGGCCACGCTGATCCCGCCCCAACACTGTATGTACATCGCAGTGTCGGACGCGGCGAACCTCACCGCGATCGAATCCGCCGTTCGCAAGCAAGACCTCCTCTCGTTCACCGGCGAGGCGGCCGCTATGGCGAACATCAAGATGTTGGCCGCGAGTTTCACGGCATCGGACGGGCGCCAGGTCACCTTCTATCGGATCGCCGATAACCTGCTACAGGTCCGCAAGGCGAAATGGCTCGGTCTCGTGCAGCAGAACGGCGTCTACGGCAAAGTGGAACCCGCCGACATCTTGTTGATACGAACCGATTTCGAAGTCGTGGTCGTAGCCGGATATGCATTCTTCTGGAAGAAGGCGACATTCGAACGTGCCTTCGGTTTCCTCGATCAGTTGAAGGCCGAAAGCCTCGCCACATTCAATTCCGTGACGATCAGTCTGAAGATCGACGGTATCGAGGATCTGCGGAAGGCGTGCACCTCGCAGCCTCAGATGATGGCGAAGATGTCCTCGATCAAGCGCAGCATGGACACTGATCCCGAGTACGCCGCGGCGATGACGATGCCAAGATTGATCGACTACGTGAAGCAGCATCCGCATGTCGACATCGCCATCGTCGGCAGCGGCAGCGGCAGAAGGTTCGTGTTCGACCCCAGCCCAGCGAGACGCTTCCAACTGCTGAAGCTACTCGATGATGACTTCTTGCACTCCGTCCTCACGAAGCGGGACTACGAAGCGGGATCTAAACAACAGACCGTCGCCGATTAGCGCCGGATTCGCGTATTCCCACCACTAGCCGCGAGGACGCGCGCGGCAAAGCAAGTTCTGTGTCCGACCGCAACGGTGAGCCCGACTAGCCAAGTCGAGTTCCTCAGTGCTGCTTCACGATCCGCCAGACATTTTCATGGTTCATGTAGATTCGCCGCTTCGCACCTGTAGGTCGTTCCGGCCAAGTAAACTGAGTACGCCGCTCTCCAAACGCGAAGGTAACAATCGCGCGATCCTCGGCGTAGCGTCGAACGAGATCGTCTCGCAGATAGAGCAGTTCGCCGTCTTCGAAGCCAGCTGGCGCGGAAACGCACCGCGCCGCGTAAGCTCCCGACGGTTCCACCTGATCGAACCCCGAAGGGACGCTCCTGAGATCGAACTTCTCCGAGAAAAGACGGCTCGGCACATATCCATTGGCTTGGTTCTCGAGGCTATGATGTGACTCCCAATTGAAGCTGTGCGCCAGACGCTCGAACCGAGGCGTTCCTCCGCGCGGCCAGAGCTCTTTCTGATACAGGTCGTTAACGGTTTCCTCATGCTCAGGCGAGGCGAATCTATGGTGCCACGGTATTTCACCCGCGAAGATGTAGTAGTCGCCTGGCACATCGATTAGGTCGCGTCCCGGGTGGGGCGCGGAGTTGAAAGCTTCTAGCAGCGGACCCAAACGCGCAGTCTCAACAAGAACAGTGTTGAACAGGCCATAGGTGCTGCGGCCTGTTGCAGTGTCCCTTGCCTCAAACTCCGCGTGCACAAGAATCCATCGGCCGTGCTCATCATCCAAACGTGAAGGTGTGAGCAACTCGTCTGGCACTTTCACGACTCCCGCACGCAGCCAACGGAGATCGTCGACCGGTGTCCGCCGCGCCCAGGTCGGTACCTCGATCGGTACAGTCGGCGGTGGTTGAGGAAACGTTGGATCGATGTCGACCTCAAGCGCCTCAAGAGGCTGTTCCGTGTCCGTTAGCATCCCAGCCACGGTGTGGAACCCCACCCATCCGTACTTCTTGCCGTAACGCTCGAGGCGGCCAGGATCCCGTTCTCGTTGAGCGTAAACGATACTGTGTTCCGCATCCTCAAAGAGATCCGAACGCCACCCGAGTTCGTACACGACACCGAGCAGACGATCGGTGGCGCTTCGGTGGCCGGGGTGGTCGTAATCGTAGTTTGAACGGTCCGGAAACAATCTTCCTAGCGTGTAGTTGCCGAAGTCCATATTTAAGGTCTGATCTGCAACGTCGCGTCGCGGATCGCCTTCGTGCAATGGTTCGGGAATAGGTGCTGCGGCGAAGACCAGGGGGAGGGTCGTCTCTAGGGGAACCGCCGAAGGATAGAACCGACTCGCAAATTCGAACGAGCCGGAAACGTAGTATCGAATCAGCGAATGCCAAGTGGGCGCGACAACATCAGCCCCGACGAATGCGGTTAGCAGCGCCTGAAGGTACGTCGACAGCGCCGCCTCGAACATCGGGTCGTGCAACTGTTTTGACGTTGTGACGCCATACACAGCTGCAACTACACGCTCGCCAACGTAATCATCGTTAATCGTGATTGCCTCCTCGGCGAGGCCGAACAGTCCGGCGACGTCGTGCCGACCAAACCAATAAAGGGCGGCGGTGGCAGCGTCGCGAAGGGCTCGATCAGTACTAGTGAGCGTCCACATCAACCACAGCGCGCGCAGTTGGTCGGCACCGGATCGATCTGAACTTTCTTTCCACCGAGTGGCGAGCGCACGTGCATCGGCCAAGAGCGAACGTGCATGGCCTCGAAGCCATTCGCTCCAGCGCAGGTCGCGATCAGCGACCGCTCGGTCGCGTAACAGTTGGTCAAGGAACTTTGCATTCAGCGGATGCAGCGGCGCCGCGCGGGTAATGAAGAGCCGATCGAAGAGGTCGCCCCGTGGTCCGCGAATATCGTCAACGTTCTCAGCGAGCGCCTGAACAGTCGCGGTGTCAATGTAGTCGGCTTCAAGCCCTGCGGCTCGAAGCAGTGCGGGTAGTCGGAGCGGTTCCTGAACAATCTGCCACAGTTGTTGGGCGCCGGCCCGCGGCACCTTGCCCACGAGAGCGTCGAAGACATCGGCCGCTAGAGGGTGCTGCTCCGTCCATTCGCCGGCGAGCAGCCTCGTGGCATCGCCTGTGCCAAGTAGGTTGGCGATGGTTCCGCCCCAAGCGCGGACCAGGCTCGTCGCGATCACATGCCCTGCCATCAGGTCGTACACAAGTGAAACGCTCAGCGCGCCATCAACACTCGGCTGCCGAATGAGGACACCCTCACGCTCGAGAGCTGTGAGAAGGCCTTCCTCCCAACGGCGTCCCGTGTCGTTGAAAAGCTGTCGCGCGCGCTCCTCTGACACGTCACGCGCACGGATATGCCATAGCTCTGTGCCGAGTGCATCGACAGCCTGGGCTACGTCATATGGGTTGATTGAAGGATTAAGTTCAGCGACCCGACGGCCGACTGCGAGGAAGTATTCGTCGAACATGCCGGTGAGCGACGTGGGAAGCCGCTCAACACTGACTGGGTACTTGCGTTCAGGATTGGCGACGTCGCAGAAGATCTTGAGCGACAACGGATGGTTCAACAGTTCGAGCGGCAGCTCCGCTTCGCCCGGCTCGATCTTGTAAAACGCGAAGTAGCGATCTATCGCTTCGTCGAGGTCCGAAAAGCCATCAAGGGTGAGTATCGTCGATACCTCGGCGGGCACAGCCGCCTCTAGGAAAGCATCGCGGATCGTACACACGACCAGTACCGACGGATACCCCTCAAGGGTCAGCAGAAGACTTCGTAGTAGCGGCGTCCAGGTCATCGGTGCCTCGGACTCGTTGAGGCCATCGATCACGATCGGGAGGCGGCATCCGGCACGCGTGGCAGCTGCGTCGACGGCCGCCAGTAACGCCTCGAATGAGGCGACGGGTGCCCCCGCGATCGTCACTTGACGCGCGAGATCGTTGAGGGTGCCGTGTCGACCGAGATGCCTGCCATAGATCAACACGCCAGCAGGACGATCCGCAGTCGGCGCCGAGAGCGCCGCCGCGAGTTGCGTCTTGCCGAATCCGGCGCGGCCGGTAACTACTGCCAGTCGAGTAGCCACATCGCTGTCTATGTCGTGGGCTAGCCGCGCTGCGTCTCGGGCGTGAGCGAGAAGATTGGTGAGTGGAAGCGCTGTCGGGCGCTGGCAAGCGCGCAGTCGCCGCAGCACGACAGGATTCGCCGGCGGTGCGACGGGCGCCGTTCGACGTCCGACGCCCACCATCGTTGTCAGACGTCCCTCCTCAAGTTGTCCGTGGGCGTCGTCAAGCACTTTGGCTATGTCTTGGGCGGTCGCGACGATCGCCCTGATCTCTGAGATGACCACGGGGTCTGCTGCAGTCATCGTGTCTTCTACCGCAGTTGCGAAGCGACCAATCTCGCGGCCTGCATCTTGGGCGTTCGCCCACGCTTGCGGCTCGGCGAGCATCTGTCGCAGGCGTCGCTCTGCGAGCGCTGGCTGGTGGACGTCGGGCATCCATCGCTCGCCGACCTCAGCAGCCGCGCGCGCCTCGATGTCTGCCAGCCGGTCCTTAGTGAGTATGAGTTCTCCGAAGTATGTTTCGCGCAATAGCGCTGCGTCACCGACAAGTAGTTCGTCGAGCGCGTCCTCGGTCCACAGGTGCAACCGCATCTTGGTCTGGGTCTCTAGGCCGTAGAACCACGTCTGATCCGCGGCTGTGAGCGGTCGCCGAGTCCACAACACCCAGTCGGTGATTTCAGGTACGTGCTTCTCGGTCTTCTGGATGGAGTCAAGAATGTCTTCCTTGCGACCGTTTCCGATCGCACGCCCCGAATCCAGTTCCCACCATTTTGTCTGCCAGCCGTACCATCCATCTTCCCTCTCACAACGGTCAGCGTCGAAAGCGATCGCGAGGTTGACCGACTGATCGCCGCGCTTGAAAGCGCGGCTTGGCACGGGAATCGGGGTCCGTGGGAGGCGGTCGCAGCGACGCTTCCGGATGCCGTTGTCCTGGCATGTGACAAGGCGCTCGCGGCGATGCCGCCGCATACGTCATTGGCAATTGGGAGTGACGGCTGGCCACTAACCGTGGCCATCTACTTGTCTCATCTCAGTCCTGGAGGTGACGACCTCCAACGCCACGCGTCTGCCGCATACAACGCCAGCGTGCAAGTGCTCATTGACAACTATATGGATGACCACGGGGATGGTGTCTGTTGCCGACTTCGTCTGCTATCGGGTGAGGCTGAGATCCAGAAGGGAAGTCGGGTTTCGGCGTGGCCTGATGCAGGTGAGTCAGTCGTGGAGCGCCGCATGTTCGGGCCCGATGAACTCGATGACGTTCTGGACGATCCTCGTTGGTTGTCCAATAAGGCTCGTGCGCATTGGTTTTGGATGGCAGAGAAGGACGACGAATCGGAATCCAATGGCTACGTTTCGGAGGCGGTCTGGGTCGTCGAGTATTTCGATGAAGAGGTGCCCGATGATCCTGCGCCGCACGAGCCCGTAGAGTCCGAACGATTCGTTCTCGGTGACTGGAATCCCTGGCCCATGACACCGAGAACGCGTTTCGTTCTGTGGAGATCCCTGATTGACGTCCTTGCCCTACTTGAAGCGGGGCTTGAGACGTGGGCCGAGAGTGTGGACGCACCGGAAGACGAGGATTTCATGGCAGATTTTCCGGTGTTGGTGCGCTCCCAACCTCGGAGTTGGTGGGTGACGCTGCGCGTGTCCTGCTTTCGGCTGGTGGAGGCGGCTCGTACCGGGAGGTCTTGGAACCCTCAGACTCCCGCGGAAGAAGCACTGATCTACATTGCCTGTCGGGACAGTTGGGTGATGTCTGCGCGAGATGCCATCGACGAAATCGGTTCATTGCGGCGGCAATTGAACGAACTCCCCGAGGGAACGGAGTGGGGCACCAGCGGACAGGTGTCAGATGATGAAACCGACGACGGACCCGGTTACGACTGGCACGAAGTGCCAGGGGCCCTCGCGGGTGATACCGACATCGAACTGCTCTGGACACCCGCGATGGATGGGATTGACAACCCCGACGATCAGACGAACGCCTACATGGGCATGGGGGATTACCGCCCGCAGTCGTGGCATCATCGATTCGAACGGTACGCGGGCGACGCGGAACATCCGCCTGCACTGTATTGACCTTGATCGTCGGGCCATCTGCGGCCGCTACCTCTGGACCGGGAAGGAACGAATCGTCGCGTCTAGTGTCCAGGGCGTGAAGGTCGATGGATATGTGGAGCCGTGCAGGCATGGCGCGCCTGGGCCGGCCGCCGATGAAACCAAGGCGTGCCCGAACGCCTGACCTGACTAGAGTGCTGCATCTCGACAGGAAGCCCTGCCGTCAACCCCGCGCAGGTACCCCGTTGACGCCCTCGGTGGACGCCGCGTAGGTGCCGACGGCGAACGCCACCGCCGGACCCATGATCGACACCGCGCGGCGATCGACGTTCGAGATGGTGTCGCGCACCGAGTGATAGTTCGGGTCGAATTGCTGCCCCGCCTTGCCGCCCCAAAGTCTGGCCTGCACTTCGGTCTTGCGTTGGTTCGACCCCGTGGTCAGGCCCCCGATGGGGATCCCAGCGGCGAGGAACGCACTGTAGTCACTGGACCGGCCCAGCGGCATGTCCGCGGGCCGGATGCCAGCGAGGCTGAGGTAACCGGCCAGCGTCCTCTCGACACCCGCCGAACCCGCGGGCACGCTGGCCACCGGAATGTCCGGGTTCGGCTGACCCGATTGGTCGCCGTCATAGGTGAAGTAGCCCGCGTTGAGCGAGCCGAGCATGTCGAAGTTCAAGTAGAGCGCGATGTCGGACAGGGCCGTCTTATCCAGTCCCCGAACATATTTCGTCGAACCCTCCAGCCCGGTCTCCTCCGCGCCCCAGAAGGCGAACCGGACCGCGTTCTTCACCTGCGGCGAGCCACCCAGCTGCACCGCGGTCTCCAGCACCGAGGCCACCCCCGTCGCGTTGTCGTTGATTCCTGGGCTGCCGGGCACCGCATCCAGGTGCGCGCCTGCAACGACGACATTGTGAGGATCGCCGGTCTTGGTCTGCGCCAACACGTTTCGGAACTTCACCAGGACGGACTTGACGTCCAGCACCAGGCGCACCGGGTTCGAGGTCCGGCGCAGCTGCGCGTCGACGTCCTTGCCGATCACCGCGACCGGACTCTTCAGCGCTTGGTAGTACCCGGGCGTGAACAACCCCGCCGGCGCACCCGCGGTGCCCGGGTCGCTGACGACGAGCAGCCCGACGGCACCCAAGCCGACGGCGACGTTCTGCTTGTCCACCGCCGAACACGCCGTGTCGTCGACCACCGCGAATGCACCGCGCACGTTGACGTCGCCGTAGTCGGCGGCCGCGCACCCGGCCGGCTTGCGCGGGCGAAGCGTCGCAGCCGACAGCCCGCCCGCAGGGGTGTTCACCAGCAGCGAGGCCTGGTCGACGGAGAAGCCGCGGCCGCCGACCGTCAGCGTCGGGTTACCCGGATGGGCCAGGGCGAGCCGTTCGACCTCCGGCGTCTGGACGTCGAAACCCTTGTCGCGCAACGTCCCCGCCACGTACTCGACGGCGGCGTCGTATCCAGGCGTGCCCTCCACCCGGCCACCCTTGCCGGTCATGGCCAGGTCGGAGAACTTCTCCAAGCGCGCGTAGATGCCGTCGACGGTCACCTTTACGGCGAGCTCGCGCGCCGGGTCGGCAGCGGGGCCTGGCGGCGGTGGGGCCGACGAGCACCCCGCGAGTGACAGGACGACACTGAACAGCAGTGCCGTCGCCCTCATGGCTGCGACGCCGTGTGGCGGGTGCGGTCGTCGCGCACGGGAACGCCGTTGCGCCCGCTCTCGTCTTGCGCGTACAGGCCGATGGCGTACGCGACGCCGCCACCCTGGATCTCGAGCGCCGTGCGGTCGAGGTGCTCGTACGTGTCACCGGCCTTGTGGTAGTTCGGGTCGAATGGCGCGTCGGCCTCGCCGCCCCACAACTCGGCCTGCTCCTTGGTCTTCTTGTCCTCGGCGCCTGCGAACAACCCGCCGGAGGGGATGCCCGCCTGGGTGAAGGCGTCGTAGTCCGACCGTCCGTCGAAGTTGGTGTCCTGCGGCGTCTTTCCCGCTGCCTCGAGGTAGGCCGACAGCATTCGCTCGATGCCCGCCGAGCCCTCCGGCACCCGCGGCACGCTTCCGGTGGGCGGCGCGGACTGGTTGCCGTCGTAGGTGAAGTAGCCAGGGTTCGGCGAGGCGAGCATGTCGAAGTTGAGGTACAGCGCGATGTCCTTGAGCGCCTCGACGTCGAGGGTCTCGACGTACTCCGTCGAGCCCTTCAGACCCTCTTCCTCGCCCGCCCAGAAGGCGAAGCGCACCGCGTTCTGCACCTTCGGCGAACTCCCAAGCTGCACAGCGGTTTCCAGCACGGCGGCCGCGCCGGAGCCGTTGTCGTTGATGCCGGGCCCCTCGGGCACGCTGTCGAGGTGCGCCCCTGCCATCACGACGTTCTGCGTCGAGCCGGTCTTGGTCTGCGCGACGACGTTTCGGGTGCGTTCCTTGCGTACCCCGGCGTTCAGCTTGATCGTGGCGTTGGCCGGGTTGGCGCGCAGCCGGGCGCCGTCGGCCTTGCTGATGCCGACGACGGGAATCTTGACGTCGGTCTCCTCTCCCAACGTCCCGCCCGCCGTATCGGAGTCGTCGTTGTTGGCGACGATCATCGCGACGGCCCCGCGGGCGGCGGCAGCGGCCTGCTTCTCGGAGAACGGGCACGCGCCCCGGTCGACCAACACGATCGCGCCCGTCAGCGTGAGGCCGTCGTAATCGGCTGCGGTGCAGCCGGGAGTGTCCTCCGCGCGAGCCGGAACCAGCTGACCGCTGACCCCATCGGCAGGCGTGCCGATCGTGTACATCAGCGGTCCGGCCTTGACTTTCTCACCACCGACCGTCACCGACGGCTCGTCGGCGAACGGCAGCCGCACGTCGAACTCGTCGGTCGCCACGTCGAAACCCTTGTCCTTGAGGATGTTGGCGACGTAGTCCACGCTGGCGGCATACCCGGGCGTACCCAGCGCGCGGTTGCCCCCGTTGGCGTCGGCGATCTCCTGAAGCTTCTTCAGGTGGGCCATCATGGCGTCGGCCGTGACCTTCTTCTGCAACGCGCCCGCGAACTCCGTCGCCGCCGTCGACGGCGCGACCGGTTGGGCCGAGGGTCCCGGCTGCGCCGCGTCCGAACCTCCGCAGCCCGCCGCCGCCAGGGTGATCATCGTGAGGACGGCCATCGCCGCCGTGGAGCTTTGCCGCATTGACCCCAGGTTAGTCACGCGTCGCGCCGGTTCACGACGACGGTGGCCCCGACGAACAGGAAACCGACCACCGCGACGAAGTACAGCAGCGACCCGATCGGGCCCCACGGCATGGCGTACGTCGGGAAGAGCCACGGCACGTCGGTGAAGATGAACGCGTTCACGAACGGCAGGTACGGGCCGACCTCGGTGCCGGCGTTGGGGAGGTTGGCGAGCACCGGCTCGACCACCAGCGGCCACAGCAGCAGCACCGCGACGGCACCGGCGGTGTAGCGCAACAACGCGCCGACGGCGACACCGAGCACCGCGGCAAGCACCGCGTACAGCGCGATGACCCCCACCACCCGCCACACGTCCGGCGCGGTCAGCGACAGCCGCGACGACACCAGCGGGTCCGCCGTCGCCCCGGCCACCACGACCGCACCGAGCACCAACACGCCGGCGTACAGCCCGGAGCACAGCGCCGCGACGACCGCCTTGGCCACCAGCACCAGGGTCCGATTCGGGGTGGCGGCGTACGTCGACCGGATCATGCCGGTGCGGTACTCGGTGGTCACCACCATGGCCGACAGGATCATCAGCACCGGTATCCCGAACACCGTCACGCCGGTGACCGCCGACTCCGGAGCCAGCCCCGCCGCCCCGTACGCGCTGGCGCCCTGGATCGCGGCGACACCGAGGCTCAGCACCGCGGCGAGCACGGCCGACCACAGCGGCGAACGGATCGTCGACAGCTTGATCCGCTCCGCGTCGAGCACCGCGAGCGCGCTCACTGGGCCGCCCGGTACTCGACGTCGGCGTCGGTGATCCGCAGGTAGGCATCCTCGAGCGACGCCTGCCGCACGCTGAGCTCGTGCAGCACGATCGCGTTGCGCGCCGCGAGTTCCCCCACCACTTCGATGGCCGCGCCGCGCACCGCCAACGCGGAGCCGTCGGGTTCGGCCGTCACGTCGATGCCCGCGTCGGACAACAGTTCGGTGAGCGCGTCCAGCTGTGGGCTGCGTACGCGGACGGCGTTGGCGCCGGAGCGGCTGACGAACTCGGCGACGGTCGTGGAGGCGATGAGCTTGCCGCGGCCTATGACGACGAGCCGGTCGGCGGTATTGGCCATCTCGGCCAGCAGATGGCTCGAGACGAACACCGTGCGTCCCTCCGCGGCCAGCGTCCGCATCAACGTGCGCACCCAGCGGATGCCCTCGGGGTCCAGTCCGTTGACGGGTTCGTCGAACAGCAGCACCGGCGGATCGCCGAGCAACGCCGCCGCGATGCCGAGCCGCTGGCTCATGCCGAGCGACAGCGTCCCCGCGTTCTTGTCGGCGACGGACCCGAGCCCCACTACGTCGAGCACCTCGTCGACGCGGGTGACGGGAATCCGGTTGCTCGCGGCCAGCCAGCGCAGGTGGTTGCGCGCCGAGCGGTTGGGGTGCAGCTGCTTGGCGTCGAGCAGCGCGCCGACCGTGCGCAGCGGGTCGGACAGTTGACGGTAGGCGCGGCCGCCGATGGTCGCGGTCCCGGAGGTCGGCCGGTCGAGTCCGAGCACCATCCGCATCGTGGTGGTCTTGCCCGCGCCGTTTGGGCCGAGGAACCCGGTGACGACGCCCGGCTCGATCGAACACGTGAGCCCGTCGACGGCGCGGGTCCGTCCGAACACCTTCGTCAGGTCGGTCAACTCGATGACCTGTCCCACGGGGCTCATCGCAGCGCCTCGACGACGAGATCGGCCATGGCGCGCATGCCCGCGGCGTTCGGGTGAAGCGGGGCCACCCGGCCGGGCCACGGCAGGCCGAAGCGGGTTGCCCACGGATCGTCCGACCACGGATGGTGATCGCGGCTGGCCTCGCCCGCGCGCACCAGTTCGCAACCGGTTTCCGCGGCGGCCTCCGCGGTGAGCCGCTCCAGGGTGGCTCCGATGTGCCTGCCGACGTCCGCGTCCGCATCCGACAGCGGCGGCGCGGCGGCGCCCTTCGGCGGCAACAGCGTCAGGTAGTCGACGAACGCCACCCTGGCCTGCGGCGCGCGCGCCCGGACCTCGCGCCCCACGGCCTTCAACGACTCGCCCACCTGGGTCAGCGCGTGCGCTCTGGCATCGGCGTCGAGTTGTTCGCGGAGCACCGGGCCGAGCAGCGGCAACGAGCGGGTGAACCGCGGCAGCCCGGCCGCGAACAGCAACGGCACGTAGCCCGCGTCGTTGCCCGCGATGGTCACGGTGACGAAGTCCTCGGACCCGTCGAGCGCGTCGACCTGCGGAGGTGCGCCGTTCTGGTGGTCGGTGAGCACGTGCGCGGTGGTGGCGCCCGAATACGTCACGTCGACGAGGTCGAGGCCCAGCCGCTGCGCGACGAGGTGCGGGTAGTTGACCGCCGACCGGCCCGCCCGGACGGGGCTGCCGGGCACGCGGGGCTTGATGCCGGGCCCTGCGGCCATCGACGAGCCCAAGGCCACGTAGCGACGACGCACAGGACTCACTCGGCCGCCGGGCTCGAGGCCTGCGCCCAGAACCGCTTCGGGATTCGTCCGGCTTGGCGCGCCAGGTGCCCTGCCGTGACGGCGGCGGCCATCGCCGCGGCCATCACCGGCGGGTCGGCGGCCCTGGTCACCGCGGTGGCCAGCAGCACGGCGGCGCACCCCAACTCCATGGCGAGTGCGGCGTCGCTGGCGGTCCCGATGCCCGCGTCGAGCACCACGGGCACACCGGCGGCCTCGACGATCATTTCGATGTTGTGCGGGTTGGCGATGCCCAGCCCGGTGCCGATCGGCGAGCCGAGCGGCATCACCGCGGCGCAGCCGATGTCCTCGAGCCGCCGGGCCAGCACCGGATCGTCGTTGGTGTAGGGCAGCACGACGAAGCCGTCGTCCACCAATTGCTCTGCGGCCTTGACCAATTCGATGGCGTCGGGCAACAGGGTTCGTTCGTCGGCGATGACCTCGAGCTTGACCCACTCGGTGCCGAGCGCCTCGCGCGCCAGCCGCGCGGTCAGCACCGCCTCGGCGGCGCCGCGGCAGCCGGCGGTGTTGGGCAGCGGCGTGATGCCGAGCCGGTTCAGCAAGTCGAGCACGCCGGTGCCGCCGGTGGCGTCGACGCGGCGCATCGCCACCGTGGTGAGCTCGGTCCCGGATGCGACGAGCGCCTCCTCGAGCACGGCGAGGTTGGCCGCGCCGCCGGTCCCCATGATCAGCCGCGAGCCGAAGCTGCGACCGGCGATCTGCAACTTCGATTCAGCCACCCTGCACCGCCGTCACGACCTCCACCTTGGCCCCATCGCGCAGCGGGTGCTCCCACTCCGAGCGCGGAATCACCGCCCAATCCACCGCCACCGCAATGCCCTTCTCAGGAAACCCACGAGTCTCCAGAAGCCTTGCCACCGTCGTGTCTTCGTCGATCTCGACGGCCTCGCCGTTCACCGTCACGTTCATGCGAGCAACCCCACCTTCAGTTCGGCCGCGATGGCCTCGGCGGTCCACGGCGCCAGCAGGAAGCCGGACCGACCGTGGCCCGCGGCCACCAGCGTGCGCTCGTCGAGCCTACCGACGATGGGCAGGCCGTCCGGCGTCATCGGACGCAACCCAGCGGAGCATTCCGCGAATTCGTACTCGCCAAGGGCGGGCACCACCGCGCAGGCGTCGTCCAGCAGGTCGCGCACCCCCGACACGGCCGGAGCGGTGTCGCGGCCGTGTTCGTACTGCGTCGCACCGACCACCACCCCGTCGGCGCGCGGCACCAGGTACACCTGCCTGCCGTGCACCCGTGCGCGAATCACTCGTTGCGGCACGGGCATACATCCGTGTCTCCAACGCAGGCGCAGCACCTCGCCCTTGACGGGCCGGATGGGCAGGCCCGGCCACAGCGCGGGCGCGTCGATGCCGTTGGCGACCACCACGAGGTCGGCATCGCGAGTGTCCTCCAGCGTCGGCACCGGAGCCGCCCAGCTGATGCCGAGCCGTTCGCATTGCTGCGCCAGGGCCGCGACGAGCGCCCGATTGTCAACGGCCAGTTCGGTTTCCGCGCGAAAACCGTGCCTGATACCTTGGGCGAGCAACGGCTCGACGTCCCTTGCCGCCGTCGTCGGCGTGACCGGCTGACCCTGGGCGGCCAGCCAATCCGCCACCGTCCGGAGGTCTTCGGCGTCGGCCCTGTCGACGGCCACGACGAGCGACTCCCGTGCGGTCACCACCTCGGGCGGCAGCCCGTCGAGGAATCCGTCGTGCCACAGCTTCAGCGACGCGAGCCCGAGCTGCAGCAGCTTCTCCTCGCCCGGCCAGCCCTCGCTGTGCGGGGCCAGCATGCCGCCTGCCACCCAGGAGGCGCCGCGGTCCTCGGTGCGGTGCACGCGCACGGACCACCCGTCGAGCGCGGCCCGGCGCGCCACCGACAGGCCGATGACGCCGCCGCCGACGACGGCCAGTGATCCCGGAGACATTTCTGCTCCCTTCGCCGGCATGACCCGGATCAGGTGTGACGGTAAGGGGCGTACGGCCCCACTCTCAGTCCCCCGGTCCCGGGGACTCCCGTGTTCAGCCGTCCACGTTACTCGCGGCGGGCAAGATCTTCCCTGTCGCTTCGCTCGCCCCAGGCCCAGCCGCTAACGTCGCCGATGTGCTGGATCCCTCGGAACGCCTGGCCCAGGCCCGCCTGTACCTGTGCACCGACGCCCGCCGCGAGCGCGGCGACCTGGCCGAGTTCGTCGACGCCGCCCTGGCCGGCGGGGTCGACATCGTCCAGCTGCGCGACAAGGGCTCCGTCGGCGAACAGCGCTTCGGGCCGTTGGAGGCCCGCGGCGAACTCGCCGCGCTGGAGGTGCTCGCCGACGCGGCCCGCCGCCACGGCGCCCTGCTGGCCGTGAACGACCGGGCCGACATCGCGCGTGCGGCGGGCGCGGACGTGCTGCACCTCGGTCAGGACGACCTGCCGCTCGACGTGGCCCGTGACGTCATCGGGTCCGGCCCGCTGATCGGCCGCTCGACGCACGACCGCGCCCAGGTCGCCACCGCCGTCGCCGAAGCGGTCGACTACTTCTGCGTTGGCCCCTGCTGGCCGACGCCGACGAAGCCCGGCCGATCCGCACCCGGACTCGACCTCGTCCGGGCGGCCGCCGAAACGTCAACGCAGAAACCGTGGTTCGCGATCGGGGGCATCGACGCCGAGCGACTCCCCGAGGTGCTCGAGGCGGGAGCCCGACGCGTCGTCGTGGTGCGCGCCATCACCGCGGCCGACGATCCCGAGACCGCGGCGCGCGCGCTGAAGTCAGTTCTCACAGCTCGGGCGTGAGCAGCAGCGGCAGCAGCGTCGGCCAGCTGGCGGCGAACCCGGGGTGCAGCGGAAGCTGCGCCACCTCGTCCACCGCGACCCAGCGCAGTTCGGCGCTCTCCCGGTTGGGCACCGTCTCCAGCAGCGCGGGCGCGTCGGCGATCACCGTCGTATAGGTCCACTGGCCGCCAGACGCAGTGGCCGTCACCACCGTGGTCCGCACCGTGACCTGATGAGCGGACAGGCCGGCCTCCTCGTGCGCCTCGCGCACGGCGGCCTCCTCGACGGTCTCGTGGCTGTCGCGGGCACCGCCGGGCAGCCCCCACGTCCCACCCTGATGGCTCCACGGCGCGCGGTGTTGCAGCAGCACCGCCGCGGTGCCGTCGCCGCGCGGAGCACGGAGCAGGAGTCCGGCCGCGCCGTGCACCCCCCAGAAGTGCGCGCCGTCGTCGGACAAGACCCAACCGTCACCGTCGCCACGCACGCGTTCAGGATAGGAACCTCCGCCGGGATCCGCCGACTCTGGGCTCGATCCACGCCGATCCGGGAAGTGCGCGATGACATCGCCGCCTCGAATCCCCTCGCTTCCCGCCGAATGCTCTTAGAATTTCTTCATAGAAGTCGGGACAGTCGAGAACCAGCCGGGAAGTTGAGGTCCGCGCACAGGTGACTGTGGAGTTGGCGCACCCTTCGACCGAGCCGTTAGCGTCACGGTCGCCGACCTCCCCCGCGCACCCACGCTGGTGGTTCCTCTGGACGACGCCGGGGCGCATCCTCACGATCGGGCTGGTGCTCTCGGCCCTCGTGGTCGCGTGCGCCTTGGCGACGTCGACCACCATCGCCGATCGCCAGCAGGCCCTGACGACCGTGCTCGACCACACCGAGCCGCTGGCGTTCGCCGCGGGCCAGCTGTACACGACGCTGTCGGTGGCCGACGCCGCCGCGGCCACGGCGTTCATCGCCGGCGCCGAACCCCGCCCGGTTCGGCAACGGTACGAGCAGGCCATCACCGACGCTGCGGTCGCGGTCACGTACGCCTCCAGCGGGCTCACCGACGCCGAGATGATCCGGCTGCTTGGCGACATCAACGCCCAGCTCGCCGTCTACACCGGCCTGGTGGAGACGGCCCGCACCAACAACCGCCTGGGGAACCCGGTCGGCTCGTCGTACCTGTCGGAGGCCTCCGCGCTGATGCAGACGCAGATCCTGCCCGACGCGCAGCGGCTGTACGAGGAGACGTCGCGTCAGGTCGACGCCGAGACCACCGCGTCGACGCGGATTCCCGCGCCGGTCATCCTCGTGGTGCTGGCGACGCTGCTCTTCGGTGCGTTCGCGAACCGGTGGCTGGCGCGCCGCACCCGACGCCGGGTGAACATCGGGTTCGTCGCGGGCGGGCTCGCGGTGATGATCATCATCATGTGGGTCGGCACCGCCCTCGTGATCTCGACGGCCGCCAGCCGCAGCGCCAAGAGCACGGCCGCCGAATCGCTGAAGACCGTGACCACCATGGCCATCACCGCACAGCAGGCCCGCGCCGACGAGACGTTGTCGCTGGTCCGCCGCGGCGACGAGAACGCCCGCAAGCAGTCCTACTACCAGCGCATCGACACGATGCAGCAGCAGCTGTCCGACTACCTCGCCCGCGAGGACGCGATCGACAAGGCCGACCTGGCCGACGCCGAACAGCTGCTGCGACGGTGGCGGGCCTCCGACGACCGCATCAACGCCTACATCGCCGTCGGCGACTACCAGAAGGCGACGCAGGTCGCGCTCGGCACGGGCGAGGACGACTCCACGCCCGCGTTCGAGAAACTCGACGCCGCGCTGTCCAAGGGCATCGAGGAGAGCAGGCAGCAGCTGCGCAACGACATCGTCAGCGCTCGAAAAGTGCTCTCCGGTGCCACCGTCGGAGCGGCCGCACTCAGCGTGATCGCGGCCATCGCGGTGACGTTGGGGCTGTGGCCCCGGTTGAGCGAGTACAGATGATGGTGATGCGCAAACAACTGATCGCGGGACTCGCCGCCATGGCGGTGCTGACGGCGTGCGAGCAGATCGCGCCCGCCATCCCCGACCCGAGCGTGACCGTCGCACCCCCGACGCCCGCGGGCATGGAGCAGTTGGGCCCGGAGCCCGTCGCGCCGGCCCCGCCGCGGGAACGCAACTGCACCGACAGCCTGCGGCCGTTCTCCTCGAAGAGCGAGGCCGACGCGGCGGTGGCCAACATTCGCAACCGCGGCAGGCTCATCGTCGGGCTGGACATCGGCAGCAACTTGTTCAGCTTCCGCGACCCGATCACGGGCGAGATCACCGGATTCGACGTCGACGTGGCGGGCGAGGTGGCACGCGACATCTTCGGCACCCCGTCGCAGGTCGAGTACCGCATCCTGTCGTCGGCCGACCGCGTCGCGGCGCTGCAGAACAATCAGGTCGACATCGTCGTCAAGACCATGAGCATCACCTGCGAGCGCAGGAAGCTGGTGAACTTCTCCACCGAGTACCTCTCGGCCA